>Ga0134121_10000002_pt1 | contig 360711 bp, 294 predicted proteins | sample KB301_FD_96463 | JGI IMG/M metagenome (GOLD analysis project Ga0134121, IMG submission 96463) | Terrestrial soil microbial communities without Nitrogen fertilizer from Kellogg Biological Station, Michigan, USA - KB3-0-1 | ecosystem: Environmental > Terrestrial > Soil > Unclassified ... | reverse complement strand
GGTGGGGAACGCTTGCGCTCGTCAACGCCGGCCTGGCCCAGGCCAAGCACCGCAGCGGTCTCCTCTGGTTCGTGGTCTCCCTCTTCCTCGGTCCGCTCGCCACGCTCTGCATCGTGGTGATGGACGATCCGCGGGATCGGTTCCGGGACTAAGACCAAGGACTCATCCTCGAAGCTGGCCGCAGGGTCCGTGCAGACTCCCGGCTCCTGAAGTCTGCATCTCCTGCGGCCATTCTTCGGGCGCTCCCAACCCTGGATTCCGGATTCCCCCTTCAGGTATCATCCCCCCATGAAGCTCGTCGACCAGGGGGGATTCTTCGTCGCCGAGAACGCGGTCGTCTGCGGTCGCGTCTCGCTCGCCCGCGGCGTCTCCGTCTGGTACGGCGCCGTGGTCCGCGGCGACATGGCCTCCATCACGGTGGGCGACTACACCAACCTCCAGGACGGCGTGGTGCTCCACTGCGATCCGGGGAAGGACCTGGCGATCGGCAAGCACGTCACCGTCGGCCATCTCGCGATGATCCATGCGAAGTCGGTGGGCGACGGCTGCCTCATCGGGATTCATTCCACGCTGCTCAGCGGCGCCGTCGTCGGCGAAGGGTGCCTGATCGCCGCCAACGCCCTCGTCCGCGAGGACCAGGTCATCCCGCCCCGCTCGATCGTCGTCGGCGTGCCGGGCAAGATCATCGGACAGACCGACGACGCCTTCCTCCAGCAGTCCGTCGACCGGGCGCTCCGGTACCACGCCACCGCCCGGCGCCATGTCGACGGCAAGATCGACCCCCAATTCATGCCGGAGTACTTGCCCGAAAAGTAGTCGCCGGCTGCTTATTTCCTAGGCAAGACCCCCTCCATTTCGGCCTTGGCACAGCTGTTGCTATTACCCGAGCGCTTCATTGTTCACTCGCACTATGGGGAGGATGGGCATGCGCACCACTTGGGTCGGCATCATGTTGCTCGGGATGGGAGCCGTCGCCGCGGCTCAGGACGCCCGATTCAATCTGCTGGACGAGACGGCGGTTCCCGAGTTCGCCGCCGCGGATTCGGTGGACCAGGACAAGAAGCAGGACCCGCCGGAGGAGAAGGTCATCCGAGCCGGCGCGCTGAACGACGAACTTCCGGTCGGACCATACCGGCGGCCGATGTGGACCCTTCACCGCGTGTCGCCGACGACGCGCATCTATCTCCAGGTCGACCCGGGCGAGGTCGAGTTCGAGCAGTGGCTGGACATCCGCCTCCGCAAGAAGCGCCAGCTGGACGCCAACAATGACGACCGGATCCGCATGGCGCAGGAGCTGGAGTTCGGGCTTGGAGGCCGGTTCCAGCTGGACCTGTACGTGAATACCATTTTCTCCCGCGCGGGTGGAGGGTCGACTCTGACGGACCGTTCATGGGCGGCGGAGATCCGGTACGCCCTGGCGGACTGGGGCGTGATCCCCGGCAATCCCGTGATCTACCTCGAGTACATCCTCTGGAACAACGGCCCGGGCGGCCACGGCGATGAGGCAACGTCGTCGATCGAGCCCAAGCTGCTGCTCGGCGGCGAGATCGGCACGGGCTGGCACTGGGGCATGAACTTCTTCTACGAGCGGACGTTCAACAACTCCGTCCGCGAGCACGGCGTCACCGGGTCGCTGATCCGCACGGTCGTCGACGGGGTGTTCTCCGCCGGCGTGACGGCGAAGTTCGTCTATGAAGCCGACTTCCCCGGCGAGCCCCAGCATGAAAGGTCGCGTGAACTGTACTTCGGCCCCTCCATCCAGTTCCGGATGGCCCAGGTCGAGATCGAGACGGAAGTCAACGGCGTGAAGACCAAGCTGAAGAAGGCCCGGGCCCACCTCGACATCGAGCCCATCTTCGGCCTGACCGGCGATTCGAGCCGCGCGCAAATCCTCATCGTTTTCGGCTGGGACTTTTAGAGAGAACCACGAATGGCCAGGATTCTGGCGGTCCTTCTGCTGGCGGGGGGCATGTCGCAGGTCTGCGGTACGGCCTGCGGCGCCCCCGGCCGGGGGAACCGGAAGCTCACCCCGGAGGACCGCTGGAAGATCCAGTTCAAGCTGACGCTGGTCGAGAAAGAGGGGGTCTGGAGCTTCGTCGTCCAGGGGACGACGGACCTGCCGGCCGCGACGGTGCTCCGGGCCCAGGTGTTCGCGATCAACGTCGTCGACGATCCGGGCGCGGGCCCCGTCGAGGATGAAGAGCCGCTCGTCCGCGGAGACGACGACCAGCGTCCCAGCTTCAAGTCGTTCAAGGCGGGCGTCGGCTGGTTCCACGAGGCTGTTCATACCTTCCACCGGAAGCCCTATTCGCTGAAGTATCGCGCCCGGGTGCAGTACGTCCCCGCCGACCAGACGGACGAGATCACGCTCAAGGTCGGCGACGAGGAGTTCTCCCGTCCGGCAGACCTGCGGATGGGCTCGGAGGAATCCTACGAAGCCGAGCTGAAGGAGCGGGTGACGGACGCCACGCGCGACCTCCTGCTCCTGGAGAAGCTCGGGGGAGAGCTCAAGGAGTGGATGGGCCGGCCCGCGCGGGACGCCAAGGGCTGGGCCGCCTGGAAGGAGGGGGCCGCGACCGCCCTCGCCGCGCTCCAGGCCAAGAACCGCGAACGGTTCGACATCTGGACCGTCTGGTCCGAGTACCAGACCCGCATGCGCGTGCGCGGACTCTGCGGATTCCTGGATCGGATCATCCTCGAGGTCGACGACAAGGAGAACGATCCGGTCCGGACCCGGAAATGGATGGCGGGATTCGAGGAATCCTACGGCGACGCGATCACGGTGATCGGCATCGATCCGCCGCTCGACGCCCGCTCGGGCAACGCGGCGGTCGCGGCCTACGAGAAGGCGATCGCTCCGTTGCGCGACGGGTACGGACGGCGCGACGTGCGGCGCCGGGTGCGCGCGGAAGGGGTGGCGGCGCTCTTCGACCTGCTCCAGCTGCTCCGGACCCGCAAGCGGGCCTACGTGTACGTGAACACGATCAGTCTCCGGTTCCACCGGCTGTTCGAGTTGATGGACGAGAACGCCGGCCCCGCGACCATGGCCGCGGCGTTCCGGGACCTCGACGCCTCGCTGCGCGAGTTCCGGACGTTCGCCGGTCTCCCCTGAACTCGATCCCCCCCGGCGGCGCCTCCTTCCGGTCCTTCCGGCGGGAAGGGGCCATGAAAAATGGTGCCGACGTGCAAATTTTTACCTCCTTCCGGCGTAGGAGAGGCAACGGGCAGTGAGGAGCGGGAAACGGTTTCACCAAAGAGCAGCTCATGGTCCGCGGGGAATCGGGTAAACTTCTGGTAAGGATGCGGAGACCCACCGAGGTAGCCTTCCTCCTCGCGGACCCATGGAACCAGGAGACCTGATCGGAAAGAGCATCGCGGGATGCCGGCTCGTCGCCTCCGTGGCGCGCGGGTCGATGGGCGAAGTCTTCCGGGGCGTTCACGAAGCCCTCCAGCGCCCCGTCGCCGTCAAGGTCGTCCACGCCGAAGCCGCGGAAAAGGCCGTCCTCGACAAGCTCCTCGTCGAAGCCCGCGCCCTGGCCAAGATCGAGCATCCCAACATCGTCCACGTCTACGACGTCGGCCTCCAGGGCGCCCTGTTCTACATCGTCATGCAGTTCCTGGAGGGCACGACCGTCAAGGAGCTGTTCGAGGAGTCCGGCGCGATGCCGGTCGATCAGGTCTACAACATCGTCGGCGACGTCGCCCGCGGGCTCGGCGCCATGCACAACGAGGGCCTGATCCACCGCGACCTCAAGCTCGAGAACGTCATCGTCACGAACGACGGCCGGGCCAAGATCATGGACTTCGGCGTCGTGCGCGACTTCAAGGCGAAGGACGAGTACCAGGGATTCGTCGTCGGGACGCCCGCCTACATCCCCCCCGAGATGTGGCTGAACCGGCCCGCCGACGGCCGGAGCGACCTCTATTCGCTCGGCGTGATGCTCTACGTGCTCCTCACCGGCTCGTTCCCGTTCCGCGCGAAAACGCCCAAGGAGTACGCCGAGCTCCACCTGAAGGCGCCGCTGAAGAATCCGATGAGCCTCAAGCCCGAGATCGGCGACGAGCTGGCCTCGGTCACCCTCAAGCTCCTGGAGCGGAACCGGTCCAACCGGTATGCGACCGTGGAGGAGTTCCTCCGGGACTTCGACGGCTGCCGCCGCGGCACGGCGCCCGAGGCGCTCAAGGCCACCGGCCGGAAGATCCGGTGCGGCTTCTGCGAGTCCATCATGCCCGCCAAGGCGAAGAAGTGCACCGTCTGCGGCGAAGCCCTCGGCGTTCCCGCGCAGATCGACCTGCAGACCCGGACCGACGAGATTCCCTGCCCGTCGTGCGGCGGCCTCCGCGATCGCCGCGCGCGGGCGTGCCCCCACTGCGCCAAGGGCATCTGCGGAAACTGCCTCCGCGGCGTCGTCGTCCGCGAAGGGCTCTGTTCCATCTGCCTGGCGATCGAGTGACCGGAGTTCCACTTTCCGCGACATCTTTCCTTCCCCCGCGGCATTGATCTCGGAATTCCCTACAATGACGTCCATGACGGAGATCCACCGGGACGAGGTCGTCAAGGGGGCCTTCCAGCACCGGGAGGCTCTCCTGAGCTATGCCTTCGCGCTCCTCCGGGACTGGGTGAAGGCAGAGGACGTGCTCCAGGACGCGTTCATCGTCGTCATGAACAAGTGGTCGGAATTCCGGCCGGGCACGAGTCTGTTCCTCTGGGTCCGCCAGATCGTCCATTTCAAGGTTCTGGAGGCCCTTCGGGCCAAAAAGATGTCGCCGGTGGAGGAGGGGCTGCTCACCCGGGTCGCGGCGTCGATGCAGCGAGGTCTGGACGAACAGATCGCCAACCACCAGCGGCTGCGCCGCCAGGCGCTTCAGCGCTGCATGTCCCATCTGGACGCCAGATCCGCGGGGCTCCTGTCGGGCTTCTACACCCAGTCGCTGTCCTGCGAGAACCTCGCGCAGCTGCAGCGGCGCAGCGTCAACGCCGTCCGGCTGTCGCTGTCGCGCCTTCGCAAGCAGCTTCATGACTGCGTCCTGCGCCAGTTGCCGGCGCTGGAGTCGAGAGGATGAGCGAAGAGCTTTTCGAACGGTACCTCCGAGACGACCTCGACGAGGCCGGCGCGCGGGAGTTGAGCGCGATCCTGGCCACGGAGGAGGGCGCCCGCGCGTTCTCGGAGTTCGTCCAGGAATGGACGCTGCTCGGCGAAGCCGCCCGGCAGCGGGTCGCCGACGCGGAGCGCCAGGGCTCCCGCCGCATCCGCAAGCGGACTCCTGCGGCGACGTTCCGGCGTTCGGAGATCGGCTGGGCCGCGGGACTCGCCGTGGCCGTCCTGTTCATGATCGCGCTGGCGACTCCGGCCCGGCTGCCCGCGCCGCCGCCGATCGCGAAATTCGAGCCGCCGCCGCCCGTTCCCGTGGAGCCGGCCCTGGCGGTCGCGGAGATTCCGCCGGCCCCGGCGCCTCGTCCGGATCCGGTGCCGGACCCCGCGCCGACTCCCGTCCCGCCGCTTCCGCCCCCCCCGCAGCCCGCGCCGAAGGCCGATCTGCCGGCGCCGCCGCTCGTCGTGCCGAAGGCCGTCGAACCGCCCCAGCCGGAGACGCCGAGGATCACGAAGCCCGAAGAAGCTCCGCGTCCCGCGATCGCGCTCCTGCGCCGCGCCGCGGGCGAGGTGTTCGTCGTCTCGCCGGGGGGACGTCGACGGGCGGTGGCGAACGAGGGACTCGCGCCCGACGAGGGCCTGGAGGTGGCCGGCCCGCACGGCCAGGCCACGCTGGAATTCCCGGACACGACCCGCATCGACGTCCATCCCGAGTCGACCCTCGAGCGCCTGGCGGACAAGCAGGGGAAACGGGGCTTCACCCTTGCCCGCGGCTCCATTTCCGCCACGGTGTTCAAGCAGCCCGTGGGACGGTCGCTCGCCGTCGCCACGCCTCACGCGGAGATCACGGTCCTCGGCACCCAATTCGTTCTCGCCGTGAGCGCGGAGTTCACGCGGCTCGAAGTCCGCGAAGGCCGGGTCCGAATAACCCGGGCGGACGGCGCCTCCGTGGAGGTGCCCGCGCACCACAGCGCGACCGCGATGAAAGGTCAAAAGCTGGAATCGAAGCCCACGTTCTACACCCTCGAGCTCCAGGACGGCCTGGCCGGGTATGCGGGCACCCGCGACAGCTCGATCTCGGGCGCCGATCCCGGCAAGTCGTTCGGCGCGGCCGAGGTGCTGGAAGTCGACGGCGACGAGGTGGACGGAAAGAAGATCCACGGTCTCCTCAAGTGGGACCTCGCCGGCGTTCCGCGCGGCGCGGTGATCCGTTCGGCGGTGATTACGCTCGACATCGTGAACGAATCGCAGGGGAAGGGGTACTCCTTCTTCGAGATGAAGCGCGCCTGGAGCGAGCCGGAGTTCACCTGGAGCCAGTCCGCGGGGCTCAAGGATCGGGGAACCGAGGCCCTGGGGACGGTGGCGCCGCGCACAAAGGGGACGCTGACCATCCTGCTCAACGCCTCGGGCGAAGGAGTGATCCAGGGTTGGCTCCGGAAGCCGGACGCCAATCACGGATTCGTGATCGCGAACGACATGAACAGCGACGGGTTCAAGTTCCACTCGCGCGAAGCCAATCCGTCCGGGCTTCGGCCGAAGCTGACCCTCACCTACACGCTGGCGAAGTAGGGCCGCTCCCGAACTTTTCCTGACACGTCTTCGCGTCCGCCCTCATTGAACGGTGCGGCGAAGGAAGCCGCGACGTGGTCTGGGGAGGGCTCCATGGTCCGGTTCCTGCTCCTGCTGTTTCTGGCGGCCGGCCATGAGGATTTCGACCTCCAGATCTCGAGGCTGACGAAGCAGATCGAGCAGGAGCCCGAGCGGGCGATCCTCTACTTCCGCCGGGCCGAGCTCCATCGTCTCCATGAGGACTGGACGGCCGCTCGCGAGGATCTGAAGCGCGCCGCCGCGCGTGATCCGGAACTGGCGGCCGTCGATCTCGCGCTGGGGCGCGTGTGCAACCAGTCCGGCGATCCCGCCGGCGCGAAGGCGGCCCTCGACCGGTTCGTCGCCCGACGGCCGGATCACGCCGAGGCGCGGATCGAGCGGGCCCGCGCCCGAGTGAGCCTCGGAGATCGCGCCGGCGCCGTGGAGGACTACACGGCGGCGATCGCCCGGTTGGACGAACCGTGGGCCCAGAATTACCTCGAGCGGTCCGAGGTGCTGCGATCGGACGGCCGCCTCGAAGAGGCGATCCGCGGGCTCGAAGAGGGTCTTCGACGGATCGGCCCGGCCCTGCCGCTCCAGCTGGCGCTGCTCGACCTCGAGCTCGAAGCCGGACGGCTCGACGGAGCGCTGGCGCGCCTCGAGACCATCGCGGCCGCTTCGGACCGGAAGGATCTGTGGCTGGTCCGCCGCGGCGAAATCCTCCGCCGGGCCGGCCGAGACGCCCAGGCCCGGAAGGCCTTCGCGGCGGCCGTCGCGTCGATCGAGGCGCTGCCGGCCTCGCGCCGCCGGACGAAGTTCACTCAGGATCTGGAGCTCAAGGCGAGGGCCGGACTGGAGGGCTGCCATGAGGACCGTTAGCGCGCTCATTCCGGTCGCCGCGATCCTCTCCGCCTGGGCGGCCGGAGCCGAAGCCCAGACGGTGACGCGCGGACCCTATCTTCAGCGCGGATCGCAAAACACGGTGATCGTGCGCTGGAGGACGGACGTCGCCACCAACAGTCGCGTCCGCTTCTCGACGTCGCTTGCGGGCACGTTCACGAACGTGGACAACTCAACCAGCACGACGGAACATCTCGTGACGGTCGCCGGTCTGGCCGCCGATACGAAGTACTTCTACTCCGTCGGATCCACGTCTGCGGTCCTCACCGGACCCGACGCGGACACCTTCTTCGTGACCTCCCCGGTCCCGGGCGTCGCGAAGAACACCCGGGTCTGGGTCCTGGGCGACGCCGGAACGAACAACAGCAGCCAGAAAGCGGTCCGGGACGCGTACTATTCGTTCACCGGGACCCGCCACACCGATCTGTGGCTCATGCTGGGCGACAATGCCTATCCGGACGGAACGGACTCGGACTATCAGGCCGCGGTGTTCGGCGCCACGAACGCGTATCCCAAGATGCTCCGGAAGTCGGTTCTCTGGTCGACGATGGGAAATCACGAGGGTCACTCGGCCGACTCGCTCACCCAATCGGGTCCCTACTACAGCATCTTCACCTTTCCGACCAACGGCGAGGCGGGCGGCCTGGCCTCGGGGACCGAGGCCTACTATTCCTTCGACTACGGCAACATCCACTTCATCTGCCTCGAGTCCTATCAGATCCCCGAGAACAGCGGGGCGTTCTCGACCATGAAGACCTGGCTGACGAACGACCTGAATGCGACGGCGCGCGAGTGGATCGTGGCGTTCTGGCACCATCCGCCGTACAGCAAGGGGTCGCACGACTCCGACACCGAAAGCCAGCTCGTGAAGATGAGGACGGACGTCAACCCGATCCTCGAGCAGGGCGGCGTCGATCTGGTCCTCAGCGGCCACAGCCATGCCTATGAGCGCAGCTATCTCATCGACGGCCACTACGGCACGTCGACCACCTTTACCGCCGCGATGAAGGTGGACGGCGGCAGCGGACGCGATCCGGCCCCCTATCACAAGGGAGCCGGGACGCCGGCCCACGAAGGCGCCGTGTACGTCGTCGCGGGCAGCTCCGGCCAGGCCAGCGGCGGATCCCTGAACCATCCCGCGATGTTCATCTCCCTCAACAACCTTGGCTCCCTGGTCGTGGACATCGACGGCAGCCGCCTCGACGCGAAGTTCCTTCGCGAGAACGGCACGGTCGCCGATTACTTCACCCTGGTCAAGGGGACGACGCCCCCGCCGCTCCCGGCGGTGACGATCGCGGCGACGGTCGCCACGGCCTCGGAGGCCGGGACGGCCACCGGCACGTTCACGATCACGCGGACCGGAAGCACCGCGTCGTCGCTCCTGGTGAACCTCACGATCGGCGGCACGGCGACCCCCGGGTCGGATTACACGACGATCACGAGCCCGGTCACGATCGCGGCCGGGTCGGCGACGAAGACGGTCACCGTCACGCCCATCGACGACATCGCCGTGGAACCCGCCGAGACCGTCATCCTGACGGTCGCGGCAGGCAGCGGATATAACATCGGGTCCCCCTCGTCGGCGACCGTCACCATCGCGGACAATGACAATCCGACGGCCGATGCGGACGGCGACGGACTGCCCGACGCGTGGGAGGTGAAGCACTTCGGGAACACCACCTCCCAGAACGGCTCGGGGGATCCCGACAACGACGGCGCCACGAACGCGGAGGAGTTCCAGGCCGGCACCGATCCGATGGACCCCGCGTCGGCTCCGTCGACCCCTCACTCCTCGGGCGGCGGCGGGGGAGGAGGATGTTCCGCCACGGCATCGACGGCTCGGGAATTCTCCGGCGCCTGGCTTGGAGCGCTGCTGGGGCTCGTCCTTCTGCTCGCAAGATTCTCCAGGGGCCGGTGACGAGCCCCGGGCGCCGTGCTATAAAGCAGCATGCGCCGACTGCTTCTGTGCCTGCTGGCGATTCCGGCGGCCTGCGGATGTCCCGGCGCCGATCCTCCGCCGCCGGCACCCGTCGTCAAGCCGGCGCCGTCGCCCGCCGAGCCGACCTTCAAGTCTTTCCCGGAGGAATACCGGCCCAAACGCCCGCTCGTCGAAGGGCCGATCCGTCGCGGACCGTACGTTCAGGCGGTGGGAATGACGGAAGCGGTCGTCTGCTTCGAGTCGGTGGATCCGGTCGAGGGGAAGGTCGAATGCGAGGGCCGGACCCTGACCGGACCTCGGGGTCTCCGCCATGAGATCTCCCTCAAGGGGCTGAAGCCGGGCACCCGGTACACGTACACGATTCGTCCGGGCGGCGTCTCGGGAAGCTTCAAGACGTCGCCGGGCGAGGACGGCTCCCTGTTCTTCGTCGCCTGGGGAGACTGTCGGACCCAATACGACCGCCTGGCGCGCGTCGCCGCGCTCGCCGCGAAGGATCTGCCCGACTTCTCGGTCCACACCGGCGATCTCGTCGACGAAGGGACGTTCGAGGAGAACTGGGACAGGTTCTTCGAGTCGGCGGGCCCGCTCCTCCGGACCGGCGGGTTCTGGCCTTCGATCGGAAACCACGAGGTCGGCGCGAAGCAGTACTTCGACCTCTTCGTCCTCCCCGAGCCGGAAAGCTATTACACGTTCACCGCGGGGCCCGCGCAGTTCTTCATCCTGGATGCCAACTGGCGCGAGCGGAAGGATCCGAAGCAGCTGGCGTGGTTCGCGGACGAGATCCGGAAGTGCAAGGCGCGCTTCCGGTTCGTCGTGCTCCACCATCCGCTCGTCTCCTGTCCGGACGACGACTTCGTCTCCGACAAGGCGTCGAGCATGTACGGCCTCTACGGCCGGTTGATGGAGGAGGGGAAGGTCAACGCCGTCTTCCAGGGGCATAACCACAACTATCAGCGCGCGGAGCGGAAGGGCGTGGTCTACATCACGACGGGCGGCGCGGGCGCGCCCCTCTATCCCGTCGGCGACCTCACCCCCGAAACGAAGTTTGCGCGGGAGATTCACCACTACGTGCGGGTCCATGTCTCGGGCAGGACGTGGACCCTCGAGGCGGTGGACTGGGACGGGAACGTGATGGACCGCACCCAGCGGACGCTCGATCCTTAGCCGATCATCCGGACGGCGCCCGTCTCCAGGTCGTAGACCGCCCCCGCGATCCTCAACTCTCCGCGCTCCTCGCGCTCCCGCAGGCCGCGGCACCGCTCGCGCAGCTCGCGGACGGTGTGGAGGACGTTCGCTTCGACGGCCTGGTCGAGCGTCGCGCCGGGAGGAAGCGACGCCAGCGCGGGCCGGATGCGGCGGGAGAGCTCGTAGAGCGAACCTTCCGACCGGTCCTTCGAATGAGCCAGGGTCACCGCGCTGCACCCGGTGTGGCCCAGGACCAGGACGAGCGGGCAGCGGTGGCGGACGACGGCGACCTCGAGGCTTCCCGCCATCTCGGGGGAGTACACGTTGCCCGCGATCCGGACGGTGTAGAACGTGCCGGGCGGCTGGTCGAACAGCACCTCGGGGACGATCCGTTCGTCCGCGCAGGTGAGCAGCGCAACGGACAGGACGCGGTCCTTCTTCCGGACGGCGGCCTTTCCGGACTGCCGGGCCTTGAGGTTTCCGGCGGAGAGGCGGGAGAGGATCTGACCGGCGTCGATGTTCATTCACCCTTAGGACGGTCGGCGCCCGCGTCGGTTACGGAATACTTGTCGAGGTCGGACCGCACGCTCTATAGTTAGTCTCGTGACGCGCATCTTCACGGTCTACAACTGCGGCACGGGCTTCAATCGCGAGAAGACCGACGAGCTCGTGGCCAACCTCGCCTCGCGGACCGGCGGGAGCGAGAACCGGGATTGGATGATCAACGACGGCCCCGGGAGCGCGAAGGGCAAGAAGAGCGCGGCCCGCACGCCCGGCACCTTCGATCCCGTGAGCGGCATGAAGGTCGACGCGAAGTTCGCCAAGCTGCGGGGGATGGTCTCCGGCTTCGGCTGGATGCAGAACGTCGAGCACGCGATGGCGGTGATCAAGGCCATCAACGCCGGCTCCCACCAGAAGATCGAGGTCGTCAACATGGCGGGCTGGAGCCGCGGCGCGGTCACCTGCCACATGCTCTCCCACGCGCTGCACGCCGACCCCGAGACGGACAAGATCCGGGTGAATATCTTCGCCCTCGATCCGGTCCCCGGCCCCGGCAACTTCGGCCCCGAGCAGATCACGATTCCCGGAAACTGCTTTCGCTATACGGCGGTGTTCCAGGAGGACGAGGCGCGCAAGGTCATGCGCCCCGTGGTCGTCGATCCGCTCAACGACGAGGACTCCGGCACGCGGTTCAAGTTCATGCCCATGCCGGGCGCCCACAACACCGGGGTGATGCGGCTCAAGACGGAGGTGGGGCTCATCGTCGCCTACCTCGCCCACAAGTTCCTGTCGAGGAACGGCACGTCCATCTCGGAGAAGCTGTCGCTCACCTCGCGCGACCTGTGCGAGCTCTACGCCAGGATCCGCATCGACATCAAGAAGTACCGCAAGATGAAGGGCAGCGGCGCGCAGCGCAAGCTCCTGGGGACCGAGGTCCGCGGCATGATCTCGAACCCGTTCCGCGACACCGCCTACTTCATCAACGACCACCACCGCAAGCACTTCGAGAAGATCTTCCCCGCGGTCTGGCGGGCGGTTTCGGGCGCCCAGGCCGACGCGGCCGGCCTGGAGGCGGAACTCCAGAAGGTCAGGACGATCGCGCCCACCACCTACCTCTCCTTCCAGGAAGTCGGAATCCTCTAGGTCCGCCCGCCGAAGTCGGAACACCAGAGACACCGAGACACAAAGAGTCAGGGACGCTGTCCCGCTTACCTCGGCGAAAATGCCGGAGGCTCCATGAGAAAGTCCTCGGGGAAGAACGACACCTGCAGGCGCCCCGAGAGGATCGACGACAGAAACAGCGTCATGGTCATGGGGTGGGATTCGTAGGTTCCGCTTCGACCGCTGTAGACCACCACAGGCCAAACGTCCGGTTCCCCAAGCGTGTGCCAGAAAAGATCGTCCCCGTTGTCGGTGAAGCCCCAGGGAATCAATCCCGGCGACTCGGGATGGAGCGAGAACGGATGGACAACGGAATCGGGAGCCTCCGGAAAGTTCAGTTTCATCAGTCTCTCGGACTCATGAAGCGCGCGGAGGCGTCCGGACACATTGAGGTAGGGGTTTGGGCTGAACGGGCTGGCGAGGTAGAGGAAGTCGTTGAAGGTTCCGATTCCGAAAACGTCAATGCACTCTTTGTAATCCGCAGGAAAACGAGCTCCGAGCAGGGTTTCCGCATTCATCCAGTCGGACTTCGGACCTGGAGGCCGAGTCAGCGGGGGTTGGACCAGGGCCAGTAGTTCGGACAGGGCCACGAGTTCTTCCTTCGTGACTTTGTGTCTTTGTGTTTAGATCAGCGACCGGAGGATGCGGCCCAGCTTGTGCGGGTCGTGGCGGATGAAGTGCTGGCCGACGGCCATGTTGTTCTGGCCGCCCGGACGCTGGTAGAGCGTGAGCACGTCCTTGCCCTCGGGCTCCAGCAGGTCGGCCTGGATGATCCGGGTTTCGCGGAGCCCCTCCACGTCGAGCCGCACCGGTTCGGCGCCTTCCTTGCGGTAGGGTTTGACCCATTTCTCGGGCGGCCGCTTCGAGTTGACGATCGCGACGTCGGGCGACGTGCCCAGGTAGATCGACAGCTGCTCGATGTGGTCGCGGGCGCTCATGCCGTCGGTCTGCCCGGGGTGGGTCATGATGTTCACCACCTGGACCTTGAGGGCGCGCGAGACGCGGAGCGCGGTCTGGATCCCGCGGGTGAGCAGGGCGCTGATGATGCCGGTCATGAGCGAGCCGGGGCAGAAGACGATGAGGTCCGCGTGGGCGATGGCGCGGATGCAGGACGAGAGGCAGGTGACCACGGGCCAGTGGAAGAGCCGGCGGATCGGGACCCGCGGCGAGCGGCCGAGGATCTCCCATTCGCCGCGCACCATGCGGCCGTCCGCCAGCTCGGCGCAGATGTGGGTCGACTGGTCGGAGACCGGAAGGATCGTGTGGGGGACGCCGAGCTCGACGCGGAGCGCGTCGATGGCCTCCGAGAGCGACCCCTTCATCCGGATCAGGCTGCACACGAGGAGATTGCCCAGGCTGACGCCGTCGAGCTCGCCTTCGCGGAAGCGGTAGCGGAGCAGGTTGCTCAGGAGGCGGTCGTCCTCGGTCAGCGAGGCGAGGCAGTTGCGGATGTCGCCGACCTGGGGGATGCCGAAGATCCTGCGGAGCTGGCCGCTGTGGCCGCCGTTGTCGGTGACGCCGACGAGCGCGGTGATGTCGAGCGGATAGCGGGCGAGGCCGCGAAGGACCTGGGACTGGCCGGTGCCGCCGCCGATGCAGACGACCTTCTTTCGGCGCGCTCCCGGCTTCCCCTTGCCCGGAAAGGTCTGCTCCCCCACGGACCAAGTCTAACAGATAATCGAGCCCCGCGCGCGGTTCGAGGGACGTATAATCCGATAGACGGTCCATAGATAGGAACAGGGGTGGTTTTCAGCGTCCCGGAACGGGAAGTTCTCATACCGGCACCGACAGCGGCGACCGAAACGATTCTCCTATCGAACGTGAGCTCGGGGTCCGCCTTCAGGGCGGGGTCCGGGCCTTTGAGTTTCCGGGGGACATGAGGAAAGGGAATCCGGTATGTCGACCTTCACGGACAAGACGCTGAAGTGCATCGAGTGCAGCCAGGACTTCACCTACACCGTCGCCGAGCAGGAACTGCACCAGTCGCTGGGGTACCAGAACGAGCCCAAGCGCTGCACGCCGTGCCGCGAGGCGAAGCGGCAGCGGAAGGGCGGAGCCCCGCGCGGCGCCGGAGGGAACGGCGGCGGCCGGGGCGTCGGCGCCCCCCGCGAGTTCTTCGCGGCGGTCTGCGCCGAGTGCGGGAAGGAAGCCCAGCTCCCGTTCAAGCCGCGCGGCGACCGCCCGGTCTACTGCAGCGACTGCTTTTCGAAGAAGCGTACTCCCATGTAGCAGCATCCGGCATCCAGAATCCAGCAACCATGATCATGAGAAAGATCGTTCGTCATCCGGGAGTCTGCGGGGGCGCTCCCGTTATCGACGGGACGCGTCTCACCTGCGCCAATGTCGTCCTCGCCCTCGAGGCGAACGGCGGAGACGTGGAGCGATACCTGAGGCTCTATCCTCATTTGACTATCGAGGACATCCTCGCTTGCCTGAAGTACTGCTCGGAACAACGCTGCCTGGTGGACAATTCGGTTCGATACTGCTTCCGCTGCTCCCTGGACCGTTCCTCGTCGCCTTCTCCTCCGGACGGATTCCTCGGATCGATCGATCACCTCTCGAAGGGGGCGGCGGGCGGCCAGTTCTTCCTGGGAACTGCTGAGGAGTCGGTCCAGGACATGGCGCCCCGGGACCTCTGGAAGCCGGCAGAGGAGTTCAGGAGCCGGATCGGCCGCTAGGGCTGCCGGAATTCCAGTTTTCCGTTGACGATCCCCGCCGACCAGCGTAGTATATCTTGAGACTGAGACTCAGTCTCAACAACATGAGCGAGCAGCTGAAGGCGATCGAGGAGTTCATGAAGTCCCAGGGGCTGAAGCTCACGGGACCCCGCCGGCGCGTGGTCCAGAAGCTCCTCTCCGTCAAGGGACACGTCGCCGCCGACGACCTTATCGAGCTCCTCCGGCGCGACAAGACCCCCGTCTCCAAGGCCACCGTCTACCGCACCCTCGCCCTCGTCAGCCAGTCGGGCCTCATCGACGGCCACGACTTCGACAAGGGGAAACGGCTCTACGAGCCCATGATCGGCCGCGCCCATCACGACCACATGTACTGCATCTCCTGCGGCAAGGTCATCGAATTCGAGGAGGAGGCCATCGAGCGCCTCCAGGACATGGTCGTCCAGCGCCACAAGTTCACCCCCGTCTACCACAGCCACAAGATCTTCGGGTACTGCTCCGCCTGCGGCGGCCCCAAGCCCCTCGCGAAAGGGCGGTCGTGAAGAGCCTGAAAGACCTCGGCCTCAACGGGACCGGCGAGATCGCCCAGGTGGCGGGCGGGGGGCCCATCGCCCAGCGCCTCCTCGCCATGGGATTCCTCCCCGGCACTCGCCTCCGCGTCGTCCAGGTCGCGCCGTTCGGCGATCCCATCACCGTCGAGCTCGACGGCTGGCGCGTGAGCCTCCGCCTCCGCGAAGCCGACGCCCTCCAGATCACCCCGACCAACGGGAACGGCCATCCATGAGCAGCGCGACGGTGGCGCCCGTCTCGACCCCGACCACGATCGTCGCCGTCATCGGCAACCCCAACACCGGCAAGAGCTCGCTCTTCAATGCCCTCACCGGGATCCGCCAGCACGTCGGCAACTACCCGGGCATCACGGTCGAGCGCAAGGAAGGGATCTGCCGGCTCGAGAACGGCGACGTGACCCTGGTCGACCTGCCCGGCACGTACAGCCTCGCCGCGCTGAGCGCGGACGAGCAGGTCATCATCGAGGTCCTCGCGGGCCGCCGCCCCGAGATCCCGCCGCCGGCCGCCGTCGTCTGTGTCGTCGACGCGTCCAACATTCGCCGCAACCTCTTCCTCGTGTCTCAGGTCGCCGAGACGGGGCTTCCGGTCGTCGTCGCGCTGAACATGGTCGATGAGGCCAAGCAGCGCGGCATCTGGTTCGACGCCGCGGCCCTGTCGGCGAAGCTCGGCGTGCCGGTCGTTCCCACCGTCGCGGTCCGCAACGAGGGGATGGCCGAGCTCCGCCGCGCGATCGCGTCGTCGCTCCGCGCCCCGAACCGGTTCCCGCCGGTCGCCTGGCCGTCCGCCGTCGTCGAGGCGCGGAAGATCGTCGCCGACGCCGCGCGCGCCGCCGGTCGCGAGTGCGGCGAGGCCGACCTCAGCCGGTTCCTGTTCGACGTCGAGCCTCCGTCGGCCTTCCCGGGCCTGGTCGCCGCCCGCGCCGCCGCCTACCAGGTTCTCCAGGCCGGCGCCCACGATCCCGTGAGCGCCGAAGCGCTCCTGCGGTACCGTCATCTCGACGGGCTCCTCGACGGCGTGGTGAAGAAGGGCGAGCCGGCGTCGCCCGCAAGCCCCTACCGGATCGACCGCCTGTTCACCCACCGGGTGGGCGGGCTGATCGTCTTCTCGGCCCTCATGTTCGGCGTTTTCGCCTCGGTCTACTGGATCGCCCAGCCCGCGATGGACGGCATCAAATGGCTCTTCGGGGAGCTGGGCACCTGGGCCGGCGCCGCGCTGGCCGGCCGCCCCATGCTTCAGAGCCTGGTGGTCAAGGGCATGATCAACGGAGTGGGCGGCGTCGTCGTCTTCCTCCCCCAGATCCTGATCCTCTTCCTCTTCGTTGCGATCCTGGAGGACTCCGGATACATGGCCCGCGCGGCGTTCCTGATGGACAAGGTCTTCAGCTGGACCGGGCTGAACGGAAAAAGCTTCGTGCCGATGCTGTCGAGCTTCGCCTGCGCGGTGCCGGCGATCATGACGGCGCGGACGATCGAGGATCCGAAGGCGCGGCTGTCGACGATCCTCGTCTCGCCTCTCATGAGTTGCTCCGCGCGCCTGCCGGTCTACGTGCTCATGATCGGGGCGTTCATCGAGCCGAAGTTCGGCGCCCTGTGGGCCGCCGCGGCGCTCTTTGCGATGCACATGCTCGGCCTCGTGGTTGCGATCCCGATCGCCTTCCTGATCAATCGCTTCATCCTGAAACTCCGCCCGCTGCCGTTCATCCTCGAGATGCCGCCGTACCGGACGCCGTCCGCGGGGAGCGTCCTCCGCCGGATGTACCTCAGCGGGAAGGAATTCACCGTTCGCGCCGGCACCGTGATCTTCGCGTTCGCGATCGTGATCTGGGCGCTGTCGTATTTCCCGAATCCCGCCGCGCCGGACGGGGACAAGGCCGCCGCCCTGGAGCAGAGCTTTCTGGGCCGCTTCGGAAAGGCGGTCCAGCCGGCGTTCGCGCCCGCGGGATTCGACTGGAAGACGACGGTCGCCGTGCTCGCGGCGTTCCCGGCGAGGGAACTGGTCGTCCCGACGCTCGGGATCCTGTACGTGGCGGAGGACGACGAGGAGCACAAGGCGCTTCAGGAACAGATGATCGCATCGAAGACGTTCACTCCGGCGATGGCGGTCGCCGTGATGGTGTTCTTCGCGTTCTGTCTCCAGTGCGGATCGACCGTGGCGATCATGGCACGGGAGTCTTCGTGGAAGTGGGCGGGCTTCGCGTTCGCCTACATGACGTCGCTCGCCTGGGTCGCCGCGGTGGCGACCTACCAGGTGGGGCGGGCGGTCGGAGGTTGAGCGATGGTCCTCGACACAGTCATCGTGGCGGTCGTGGTCGCGGGCGCGGTGGCCTATCTCGCGTGGGCGTTCCGGCCGAAACGCTCGGCGCGGACGGCGCCCGCGTGCGGCGCGTGCTCCCAGTCGGCGGCCCACAAGCAGGCGGTGCCGGTCCGGACGCGGTGGACGGGGTAGGACGATGCAGAGCGAGACGAACGAGAAGATCGAGATCCGGCCGGCGGAACGGAAGGTCCTCCGCAGCGAGGAGCTGTTCGGCGCCTCGCGGGAGATCACGATCCGCCACAATGGACAGGAGTACCGGCTCCAGGTGACGAGAAACGGAAAGCTGATCCTCATCAAGTAGCAGTCGCGGTCCTCCCCAGCCAGCCTCAAGCCAGCCAGGGAACGAACGGCTCGTTTTCTGGCTTTTTTGTTTTCGGAGGGATGAATGCGGTTCCTAGGGATGGGCGGTGTCGTGACGGCCGTGGGGCTGGCGATGGCCTCGGCCGCGCACGCGGACGAGCGGAAGTTCAACTACAGCTATGAGGCGAAGACGCTGCCGAAAGGCGGGTTCGAGTTCGAGCAGTGGGCGACCCTGAAGATGGAGAAGGACGCCGGCGATTTCAACCGGCTGGACCTCCGCGAAGAGTTCGAGTTCGGCCTGACCGACCGTCTCACGACCTCCGCGTACCTGAACCTGCGGTACCAGGCGGTCCGCAGCGTGCCCGGCGAGGCGAACGAGCACACGTTCGGGTTCGAAAGCGTCTCCAGCGAGTGGAAGTTCAAGGTCTCCGATCCGACGACGGACCTCGTCGGCTTCCTGCTCTACGCGGAGATCGCGGCGAGCAACGAGGAATATGAGTTCGAGTTCAAGCTCGTCTTCTCGAAGCATATAGGCCCGGTCACCATCGCCTACAATTTCATCTTCGAGTGGGAGCTCGAGGAGACGAACGGCAACTCCCAGTGGCAGTGGGCCGACATCATCCAGAACACGATCGGCGTCGCGCTCGACCTGCCGTTCCTGCCCGGCAGTTCGATCGGCGTCGAGGCGCGGAGCGAAGCCCACTTCGAGCGGAGCCTGGGCGGGCCGCACAACAGCGCGTACTGGGTGGGCCCCAACGTCCACTACGCCACGAGCGGCTGGTGGGCCACGCTGTCGTTCCTCACCCAGATCAAGGACGGCAACGGCCTCGACTTCAGCGAAGGCGCGTACACGAAGTACGAACTGCGCATCATCTTCGGCATCAACTTCTAGACCCGGTCTCTCGGGCCCCCTCCTCTCCACGGGGGAGGAGGGGGGCTCCCATTGCGACTGAGACTCAGTTGCAATTGGAGGCGTATTCTATTATGCTTTGTCGGACATGAAACGCGCGATCCTGGCCCTGACGCTCGCGGCCCTGGCGGGCTGCGTCGCCAATGTCCCGATGCCCGACGCCCTGATGGCCGACGGGGACGACGCCCGGCTCTCCGATCTGCGTGCCGGACGGGAGCTCTACATCAACAAGTGCTCCGGCTGCCATGCCCTCAAATCGGTGGACCTCTACGACGACGCGACCTGGACTTCCGAAGTGCTGGAGATGGTCGCCAAGAAGAAGGTCCGCCTGAACGACGCCGACCGCAACCAGCTGCTCCGCTACCTGACGACCGCCAACGGCAGGTAGTTTCGGGCCGACGAATCCCGATTCTTTCCCTATACTAGCGGCATGTCCGTCTTCAGGACCCTGGCCTACCTGTCCCCTTTGATCGTCGGGTTCGGCGTCCCGGCGGCCCTTGCGCTGACGGCGGACCGTCCCGTGAAGCGGCGGGCGATCGCGGCGGGCGCGGGGGTCGGCGCCGTCCTCGTCCTCCTGCTGTTCGCCTCCTTCGCCGATGCGCCGAAGCTGTGGGCTCCGGTGGCGGTCGTGCTGGTCACGTTCGCGGCGCTGGTCGCGGGCCTCTATCTGGCGTGCGAAGCCGTCCGCGCGCCGCGCGAGGTGTCCCAGATCATCACGGGTCTCGTCGTCTGCTTCCTCGTCTCCACCTGTTTCGTGTTCGGCCCGATCATCCGGAACTCCGCGGACACGGGCGCCACGGGCGAGGCGATCTCCCACCGCATGTCGCTCATGATGGACGTCAACCCCTTCTTCGTCATGGGCGAGTCGATCTTCGCCGAGGATCTGCTTCACTCGCCCTACCTCTACAAGCTCGACCTGGCCGGATTCCAGCACGTGCTGCCGTCGTGGCCCGCGTCGAGCGCCGGCTACGCGATCGTGGGCGCGGCGCTCGCGGGGCTCGCCGTCGCCCTCCGGAAGCGGAGGGCCGCGCCGTGAGCCGATACGCGAAGCAGATCCTGTTCGGCCCCGTGGGGAAGGAGGGACAGGAACGGCTCGGCCGCGCCCGGGCGACCGTGATCGGCCTGGGCGCGCTCGGCTCGACCCTGGCGAACCACCTGGTCCGCGCCGGCGTGGGATTCGTCCGGCTCGTCGACCGGGACTTCGTCGAGCTCGACAACCTCCAGCGGCAGGTCCTCTACGACGAGGACGACGTGAAGGCGAACCTGCCCAAGGCGGCGGCCGCCGCGGCGAAGCTCGCCCGGATCAACTCCGAGGTGACGCTCGACCCGCGCGTCTGCGACGTCAACTACGCCAACGCCGAGGATCTGGTCCGCGACGTCGACGTCGTCCTCGACGGGACCGACAACTTCGAAACGCGGTTTCTCCTGAACGACGCCTGCGTCAAGCACGCCCGGCCCTGGGTGTACGGCGGCTGCGTCGGGAGCTACGGCATGATCATGGCCGTGCTGCCCGGAGAGGGACCCTGTTTCGCCTGCCTGGTGGGCGACCTGCCGGCGCCCGGCTCGACGCCGACGTGCGACACCGCGGGCGTCCTCAACACCGCCGTCAGCGTCGTCGCCTCGCTCGAGGCGAACGAAGCCCTCAAGATCCTGGCGGGCCGGCGCGAGGCGCTCGCGGGAGGGCTCCAGACGCTCGACGTCTGGCACAACACCTCGCAGCTCATCCGAGTGCCGCGGTCGCCCTCGTGCGCCGTTTGCATGAAGCGGGGGTTCCGCCATCTCGACTCCAACCCGTCCGCGGCGACGTCGCTCTGCGGCCGCAATGCCGTCCAGATCACGCCCCCGCCGGGCTCGGCGCTCGACCTGGCCGAGGCCGAGCGGCGGCTGTCGGCGCTGGGGAAGGTCCGCCGCAACGCCTACCTGCTCAAGGTCGCCGTCGACGGCTGCGAGCTCACCCTCTTTCCGGACGCCCGCGCGATCATCCAGGGGACCCACGACCTGGCGAAGGCGCGCTCGCTCTACGCGAGATACGTCGGGGCGTAACCTTCCGGCGGGAATTCCTCTCTTGGTCCGGGAGCCGAAAGTTCGGCTCGCCGACGAGGGGTTCGACGCGCCTGCGGCGGTGCCGCAGGCTTGCTCACCACAGGGAGGGATGCCCATGGTCGCCAACGAGATTCCGGGACTGGATCAGACGCTTCCCGGGGCGCTTGCCGCGCTCCGTCGCTCGATCGAAGACCTGGCGGAGTATTTCTGGGAGAAGGCGCACCGGGAGCGCGTGTGCGAGCAGGCCACCGCGCTCGCCCAGGCGTCGAAACTCCACGGCTCGATCCGCGTCTTCGCGCTCTCGCGCGCGATGGTGTCGATCTGCTACATCCCGCGCGAGGAAGCGCTGCCGATCCGGGGCGAGATCGTCGACAAGCTCCGCGAGCTGATGACGCTCCTGGAGGAAGTCTGCCTCGACAAACTCGAGGAACAAGCAGGCTAGATCCGGTATCCTGTTGTCCATGATCTACCTGGACAACGCCGCGACCTCCTGGCCGAAGCCCGAGTCCGTCTACCGCGCGATGGACGAGTTCGCCCGCACGTTCGCCGGCAATCCCGGCCGCTCGGGCCATCGAATGGCGGTGGAGTCCGAGAAGCGGGTCCAGGGATGCCGCGAGGCGGTCGCCCGGCTGCTTCACGCGGAGAGTCCCGACCGGATCGCGCTGACCCTCAACGCAACCGACGGGCTCAACATCGCGATCAAGGGGTTCCTCCGGCAGGGCGACCATGTCATCACCTCCCACACGGAGCACAACTCCATCAACCGTCCGCTCGCGAAGATGTCGGCCGAGGGATTCATCGCCTACGACAAGGCGGACTCCGACCCCGACGGAAGCGTGCCGGCGTCGGCCATCGAGAAGCTGATCCGCAAGGAGACTCGGCTGATCGCGATCACCCACGGTTCGAACGTCCTCGGGGTGGTGAACCCGGTGCACGAGTACGCGAAGCTCGCACGGAAGCACGGGATCGTGCTGCTCCTCGATTCGTCCCAGACGGTGGGCGTGGAGCCGATCGACGTGCGGACGCTCGACGCGGACCTGATCGCCTTCCCCGGCCACAAGAACCTGTTCGGGCCGATGGGCACGGGCGCGCTCTACGTCCGGCCGGGCATCCAGATCCGCTTCTTCCGCGAAGGCGGCAGCGGCTTCAAGGCGGAGCAGGAGGTCCATCCCGAGGAGATGCCGTTCCGGCTCGAGGGCGGGACGCCGAACGCCCACGGCTACGCGGCGCTGCTCGCCGGCATCGAGTTCGTCGAGCGCGAAGGGATCGCGAAGATCCGCGACCACGAGCGGCGGCTGGCGCTCCGGTTCGCGGACGGCGTGCGCGACAATCCGAAAGTGACGCTCTACAGCGGGAAGAGCCGCGACCGTCAGCTGGGACCCGTGTCGCTCTCGATCCGCGGGGCGGACCCGGCCCAGGTCGGGGCGATCATGGACGAGAAGTACGGGATCGCCTGCCGTCCGGGCCTCCACTGCGCGCCGGGCACCCACAAGTTCCTGGGAACGCTGCCCAAGGGCACGGTCCGATTCAGCTTCGGCTTCTTCAACACGGAGGCCGACGCGGACGCCGCGGTCCGGGCCGTGAACGAAGTCGCCGCCGGATCCTGACCCCGGCATCCGTCCAGTATTCGGGGCTCGAAATCATTGACCCTGCCCGCGCCGAGGGCTACAGTGGGTTTTCTGGAGGCGAACATGAAATACGTTCCGTTCCTGGCGCTCCTGCTCTTCACGGCCGCCTGCGGCGGCGGCTCCGAGCCCGCCCCCGAAGGCCGTTCCGCTCCCGCGGCCGAGCCGCGCGACAGCGGCCGCGCCGAGATCCGCGCGAAGATCAACGCCAAGAAGCAGGATCTCGCCCAGGCCGACGCCGACCTGGCCAAGATCGCCGCCGAGCGGGAACAGCTCGCCGGCCAGCCCGCCTCCGAGACGAAGACGAACCGACTGGTCGAGCTGGCGCGCCTCGAATCCGACGCCAAGCTCCGCAAGTCCGCGGTCACCGAAGACATCGCCGATCTCCAGGCCCAGCTGGGCGGCACCGGGACGGCCGCGGCGAAGAAGCCCGCGAAGGCCGGCGACGCGCTGGACGATATCCTGGCCGGCAACGAGAACAAGGAAAAGGAAGAGGCCGAGCGGCGCAAGCAGAAGGCCGACGCGGAAGCCGCGGCCGACAAGTAGCGCATCGCCAAGGCCGAAGCCGCGCGCAACGCCGAGTTGGAAGAGCGCTCCAAGCAGAAGATCGAAGGCGGCCGCGCCGGGGCGGGCGCCGATGGTCCCGGGTTCGAGGAGCGCTGGGCGGACGTCATCACCAAGGTCCGCGCCGAGCTCCAGAGATTCAAGCGCTGGTAGGTCTCCGCCTCCGACATCCCGCATCCCCCCTCCAGGGGGATCCTCTATCCCCACCTTGCTGAATTGTTGACGGAGCGCTTCCGGTCCTTGATCACGGGATGCCGGATGCCGGATGCGGACTACTCCTTCGAGGGGTCGTAGTCCTTCCCGTACATCTTGCGGTAGAGGTCCTGCTTCTCCTTGAGCTTCGACCGCTTGGCCTCGAGGTCGCGCTGGACCTGTTCGAGCTGGGCCTTCTGCTCGGGAGACGCGGCGACCAGGTTCTGCTTGAGGTCGCGCTGCTCGCGGATGATCTGCGTGTAGAGCGTGCTGATCGCCGCCTCGTCCTTCTTCTGCTGATCGGGATCGGGCTTCGGCGGCTCTTCCTTGGGAGGCTCGGGCTCGGTCTTCTTCTCCTCGATGACCGGCTTCGGCGGGGGCGGCGGCGGGAACATCCGGTTGTGGAGCACCTGGAAGCCTTTGACGAACCGGGCGCCCGCCTTGGCGATGAGTTCGTGCTTGAGCTTGTCGCGCGACGTGAGCAAGCCGGCGCACGCGGCGATCGGGAGGAGCGCGAGGATCAACGCCACGAAGACGCGGCCGCCGCTGGTCTCTTCGGCGCCGATGGACGACGAAACCGGGGCGGGGGCCGCCCCGACGGGCGACCGGCGCGTCCCGCTGCTGCCGAACCGGCCCGCGGGTTTCTTGGGCGGATCGGGAGGGAGCAGGTCGACGTCGGGCTGGGGATCTTCGGGCGGAGGAGGAGCCGACACGGCGGTCGGAGGACGTCCGGGCGAGACGCTCGGCATCTTCGCCGCGATCGGCGGGCGCGCCCGTACGCCGGACGGCGGGCGCGGAGCCGGTTCGTCCTCGACCTTGATCGTCCGGTCGTCGGCATCGGAGGTCGTCGGCTGGACGACGTCGATGGCCATGTCGGTGTCCGGCTGCGGCTTGACCATGTCGTCGCTGCCGCCGGAGCCCTTGGTATCGTCGAGCCATCCCGGAAGCGGATTGGACTCGTCGGAGCTCTCGGTTTCGGCCGACGCCGCGACGGGCGACGGCGTGTCGAGCGGATCAGGCCGACGGGCGGCCGGACGGGCCGCGGGCGCGGGCGGCTCCATCGCCTTGGCGGCACCGGGATCCGCGGCGTACTTCTTCACCAGGAGGCGCGTGCCGGATTCCTTGGGCATCTCGGGCACGGCGGGTTCCGCGGCGTCCCCGCCGCCCTTGGCGCCCGGACCCTCGTTCTGATAAGTGCCCAGATCGAAGCCCGCCGCCGGCTTGATGTCGCCGTTCGGCAGGAGGATGAGTTCCTTCTGGCACACGGGGCACGACCCCCGCGCGGGCTTCTGGGGGACCCGGCCGTTGAACGAGGCCTTGCAGTAGGGGCAGAGGACCCGCACCGTCGCGGATTTGGCGGCGCCGGGGCTCGAGGCCGCCTCGGCCCGGCTCATCACTGGGGAGGGGGTCGGATTCTTGGGCGAGGGGGCGGCGTTTTCCTGTCCCTTCATCGCCGTGGTGCACCGCTGGCAGTAGAAAGGATTCGTCCCGGCCTGACTTTCGTCGATCAGGACCTTCAGACCGCATTTCTGGCACAGCCGGATGGGCATGGGCTAGTTCCCTCCTCCCCAGAGGAAGGTCAGGATGCCGATGCCCACGCCGCCGAGGTAAACGACCGCGCCGAAGGCCAGCGAGGCGATGCCCTTGGGGCGCTCGAACAGCGAGAGGATCAGGAGGATGAGGCCGAACGCCGCCTGGACCAGCGCCACCAGCCCGAAGACCGCCACGGTCGTGGCGTCCTTCTGGTGCCGCGCCCCGAAATAGGCGACGGCCAGGGTGGAGAGCAGGAGCAGGCCGTTCATGAGCATGATCCGGGCGATCCGGCCGCCTCGCAGGGCGCCGACGTCGTCGCCGCCCGAGATGACGAACCAGAGCCCCAGGATGAAGCCCCAGAGCGCGCCGGCCAGGAGGAGCGCGTCGGTCGGATAATCCATCCCCACGAAGAGGAGGGGGAGGCCCAGCTCGTAGGTCGACCCCATCGACGCCCGGCCGTTGAACATGGCCCGGGTGGCGAAGGCGTACAGGCTGAACGCGCCTGCGAGCATCAGCACGCCGCCGAAGATGCGCTTCATGAGCCCATCAGTGTAGAGGACTAGATTGCTGAATTCAACTAAATCCAAAACTCAGGGCTTCGAGAGGGACTGGACCTCGGTGGACGTGAGCGCGCGATTGTATCCGGACGTCGTCGATCCGTCCGTTGAAGTGCAGTCCCGGCGCGGACCCGGCGCCTCCGATGGCGGTATTCCCTCGGTTGTCCGGCCGCGGCTGGGGAGTGTTGTTCGAGCCGTCCGGGGAGCCGTTGACATAGATGGTCCGCGCGGTTCCGTCCCAGACGCCGGCGAGATGGACCCAGGCGCCGGGGGTCAGGCGGTTGGTGCTGATTGCCAGCGGCGTGTTGGTGGACTCCGTCTGCCAGAAGAACTGGGCGTTGCCGGTGGGCATGACCCGGAGCGCGAACGTGGAATGTCCGGCGTCGAGGGCGTAGTCGCCGAGGACGTACATGCCGAACTCGCTCTTGGGCAGCGTGCCGACGTTGACCCAGGCGGCCACCGAGAACGGGCCCGTGAAGTAGACCCGGGGATCCTTGGGGATCTCGACGTGATCGACCGTGCCGCCGAAGCTCAATGCTCCGCGTCGCTTGCCGGAGGTCCAGACCGGATCGCCTTTGAGGGCGCCCGCCATCCGGCTCGGGGAGGCATCGGCGACCGACGTCCCGCTTCCGTCGTCGAGCGTCCACCAGCCCACGAGCCCCGTATCCCGCGCCGCCGCCGAGGGCGCGGGCGGCCGGGACCGCTCCCACTCCTTGACCAGCGTGTCTCCCGGGGCGGCCGTCCGGACCGCGCTGACGAGCCCATAGGCCACGGAGAATCCCTGCTGGCCGCTGATGAACCGCATCGTCTTGGGTCCGCCGGTCGCATATTTCGGGAGCGGGACCGCGATCCATTCGAAGCGCGCCGGCTCCTTCCGGCCCCCGTGGAGCGCGTGCGTCTTCTTCAGAAAGAGGATGGTGTTTTTCACCGGTGCACGCTCCGCGTCGGTGCCCTGGGCGTCGAACGCGAACGTTTCCGCGCAGCAGCCGCCGACGAAGACCCAGCACCGGTATTCGGTCGAAGGCTTCGCGATGAACGTGAATTCGACATGATTGTCGCGGTCGGCAGCGACGTCGGCCGAGGAGGTCCAGCAGCTCGCCGCCTTGGGATAGGAGGCTTGCCGGAACGTGCCGGCTGCGCGCATCTGATCGGCGAAGAAGAAATACTCTTTGCCGGCGTCCTTCTCCTGATCCAGCCGCTGCGCGATCAACGCCCGCTTGCGGCGCACGAACGTCGATTCCCCGTAGGAGTCCAGCAGGGAGCGATACTTGCCGAAGGACTCCAGACGCCCGACGGGATCCTGGAAGTCCCGTTCGGCCCCTTCGAACCGGGCGCGCGCCTCCATCTCGCGGGCGATCGACTCCGGCCGCGCCCGCTCCTGGGCGACCCGCTTTCCGTACGCGAGCAGCCGCGGCGGGAATCCGGCTGCGCCGGAAGGGTCGCCCTCCAGCAGCAGCAGGAGGCCGGCCACCCGGGCATCCGCGTCCGCCTTCCGTCCCGGAAGCTTGAACAGCAGCTCCTTCAGGCAGGGTGCCGTCAGCTCGTCGAACTCGACCATGACGGCATCGGTCTCGGTCTTGAGCTCGATCGACCCCGCCGACGCGCGGATCACCGTGCCCTCGATCCGCCCGCAGGCCTCTCCGTCCAGGGAGAGCTTCTGTCCCTTCGTCGACCGCGCGAGGGACTGAACGACCTCGGACACCGCGGAAGCGCAGAGTCGCAGCATCTCCAGATCGGCGGCCGCGTCCGCCTTCATCGCCGGATCCGCGAGTGCCGCGGCGGCCGCGTCGAGTCCCTGGATCGCGGCGGCGAAATCCCGCGCGCGGGCCAGCGCGAAGGCGGTGTCCCACGCGGCCAGGTACGTGCGGAGTTCCTTGGACAGCGGCTTCTCCGGCGGGGGAATCGACGCCAGCGCGGACCGGAGATCCGAGGCGACCTCCTCGAGCCCCCAGGTCGAGATCTCCTTCACGATCGCCTGGACCTCCTCCTCGGAACCCCGTCGCCGTGCCGTCAGGGCCTTCGCGTGCAAGGAAGCATAGGACTGGTCGACGGTCTGGCGGATCTTGAGCAGGTTCTGATCGATCGCCGACGACCAGTCGGCGCCGGCGTGGCGTCCGCGCTCCTTGGCCAGCAGCTCCATCGCCTCGCCATACCTGGAGGCGGCCGCGGCGGCGAGCGCCTTGTCGCGGGTCGGACCGAACTGCGAGACGATCCAATCGGCGCGCTGCTTCTGCAGCTGCTCGTGCTCGCGGCGCGCCTCGGATGCCAGCGACGTCTCGCGCGACTCCCACGCCGCTTCCTCGAACAGCGCGATCCGGCCGGGAAGGTCCGAGGGATTGGTCCTTCCGTACTCCCGGGCTTTCTCGATCGCTTTGCGGGCCGCTTCTTCGCGGCGAGCCGCACGATCCCGGGCGGGATCTGCGGGAGGGGGAGGCGCGACGGGGTCGGTGCGCGGAAGCTCGACCGTCCGCTCCCGCGGACGCGAAGACTCCGCCGGCCTGTCGCCGCCCCCCGAGAGCGCCGCGATCGCGACGACGATGATCGCCAGCGCCGCCAGCACGAGCAGGACGGGGCCCGCTCCCGATCGGCCGTCGCCCGCCGCGCGAGGGTCGGCCTTGACGACGGGGATTCTCGAGGTGGAGGTCTTGCGGGATGTTCCGCGGCGCGGGGTTTCGGAGGTCGCGGCTCCCGACTGCGCGGCCCGTTTGTGGGCCAGCTGCTCGAGGATCCGCTGCTCCTCCTCGGGCGGCAGCGTCGCGATCACGCCCATGATGCAGCCGGAGCAGTACGGCTTTCCCGCGCTCCAGACGGCTTTCGCGTCTTCGAAGTCGGACGCGAGGAGCCGGTCCTGGCAGCGGGTGCAGTAGACGATCTCGTTGCCCATGGTCGCAGCTGAAGTGTATCCCGCGGCGAGGGCTGAGAAGGAAAATTTGAACTAGAGGGAGCCTTCGAGCCGGCGCTTCAGCTCGATCAGGGGACGGACGGCGTCCGGCTGGGCCGGCAGGTCGACCTGGACCCGGGCGGCGCCGGGGACCGCGGAGACGGTGCCCTTCAGCCCCGCTTTCTTGAGCGCCGCAGTGACCTGGTCGGGCGGAGCGGCGATGACCACATCCACGGTCATGACGTCGGTCGTGGGCGCCTTCATCGACCGGCCGTTGTACTCGGCGTAGGCCAGGTTGGTCAGCCGGTCGGCGTCGGCATTCCGCTCCCGCGGGATCCACTCGAAGGTGACCTCGGGAAGCTTCTCGAGGAGTTCCTGGACCCGGCCGTGGAGCGGCGCGAGCAGGGCCGACTTTACCTTATATAGGCCCTGGACCTGCTTGAGGATCAGGTCGCTGTCGCCGCGCACGACGATCGGGCCGGTCGACTTCTGACCCGCGAGCCATTCGAGGGCCTTGATCAGCCCCGTGTACTCGGCGACGTTGTTGGTGGCCTGCGGGGTCTTGGGGGTGCCGGCCAGCCCGTGGCCTTCGTGGACCTTCTTGCCGTCCTTCTTCACGAGGAACCCGTAGGTGGCGACCCCGCCGGGGTTCGGCTCGCACAGACCGTCGAAATAGGCCTCAATCATGGCTGGGGGACGCTCAAAGTCGTGAACTCGAGCGCCTCGGCTGCGTCCAAGGGGTATGATTCTACCAGATCGAGGACCCCATATGACGCGCCAATCTTTCTCTCTGCCCGGATTCCTGGCCGTGGCGTTCCTGCTGCTCGCGCTGCCGTCCTACGCCGCGTTCCAGGACCGGAAGCCGCAGCTTCCGACCGACGAGCAGAAGCTCTTCGAATACGCCCAGAACCGGATGAACCAGGGGGACTGGCGCGAGTCCGACCGGGCGTTCAAGGCCTACCTCGAGAAGTTCCCCGAGGGGAAGAACCTGGAGTCGGTCTACAGCAACCTCGGCAACCTCCATCACTGGTACAGCCACCAGTACGCCACGGCGCGCGAATGGTACGCGAAGGCATGCGAGAAGTTCCCCAAGAGCGGGAACTACTGGAACTACCGGTTCCAGGTCGCCCAGTCGTGGCAGAACCAGAACCTGCGGGAGAAGGCGGTCGAGGAGTTCCGGAAGATCGCCAAGGAGGCCCCCGACGCCGCCGTTCGGACGAACGCCATCCAGCAGGCGTGGCACGCCGAGGGCAAGTACTTCTACATGCACGTGAACCAGTCGTACACGACGGGGCAGGAGCCTCTGGTGCACGTCCAGCTGTCGAAGATCGACAAGATCGTCTTCCGCGCCACCCACATCAAGTTCGACGCGATCCTCGAGCACCTCGGCAAGGCCGACGGGCGCAACCTCCGCGACGCGATCGCGAAGGTCGGGAAGGCGGGGCGCCGCGAGCTCCAGGAGTGGACGGCGACCTACACCTACGAGAAAAACAACTACTGGCGCAACGAGAGCGTGAAGGTGCCCTCGACGGAGAGCGGCGTCTATCTCGTCCAGGGCGAGCACGACGGCGTCGTCATGAGCGTCACGCTGTTCGTCTCCCAGTACGGCCTCACGACGAAGTCGTCGGCGGGAAAGCTCCTCTGCTTCGCCCAGGACCGCGCGACCTCCAAGCCCGTCGAGGGCATGACGGTCCGCACGCTTCATTCCGAGAAGCCGCTGACCGGCGTCACCGACGCGAACGGCCTGTTCGTCAGCGAGAACTTCAAGGGCGGCGTGGTGATCGGGGTGAAGGGCTCGGAGCTGGTGACGACCGAGTCGTACTATGGGGGCGACCAGGGCGAGCATCCGCTGATCTACGTCACGACCGACCGTCCGATCTACCGTCCCAACCACACGGTCGAGTTCCAGGTGGTCCACCGCACGGAGATGGGCCAGAAGCTGCTGGTGAAGCCGGGCGCGAAGTTCATCGTCGAGATCCGCGACCCGAAGGGCAACAAGGTCTACGAGAAGCTCCACACGGTCGGCGACTTCGGCTCGACGTCGGGCCGGCTCGTGCTGGGCGACGAGCCCTCGCTCGGCGAGTACACGATCCTGACACGCGAGGAGAAGGAGGACGTCAACCTCCACCAGTGGAACTGGCAGTGGATGGGCCGCTGGGGCAATCAGACGTGGAACGGCGTCCGGTTCCGCGTCGACGAGTACCGCAAGCCCGAGTACAAGGTCGACGTGACCTTCAAGAAGAAGACGGTCCTCCAGGGCGACGACGTCGAGGCGACGGTCGACGCGAAGTACTACTTCGGCTCGCCGGTGACGGACGCGGAGATCTCGTTCACGGTGACGCGCCGCGGCTACTGGTACACCTGGCGCTGCTGGGACTTCTACTACGACTGGTACACCGAGGACGAGAACGGCGACGACCCCATCTACGAGGGGCGGGGCAAGCGCGGCGGCCGGGTCCACCGCGACTACGGCGAGCAGGTCCTCCAAGGCACGGGCAAGACGAACGCCGAGGGCAAGTTCGTCGTCAAGTTCACCTCGCAGAAGTGGGACTACGACGCGGTCTACGACCTCCACGCGCAGGTGACGGACCTGTCGCGCCGCGTGGTCGAGGGCGGCGGCAGCTGCAAGGCCACGCGCGCCGAGTTCGGCCTGGCGATGTCGCTCAACAAGTACGTGTACAAGCCCGGCGACCGGATCAACGCCCGCGTGCGCGCCACGACGGCCGACGACAAGGTCGTGGCCGACCAGAAGATCACCGTGAAGGGCTACGACCGCAGCTGGAAGAACGGCAACCACACCGACACGTTCCTCTTCGAAGGGACGTCCAAGACGGACGAGAACGGCGTGGCCGACTTCAACTTCTCGCCCGACCGTGACGGCGGCTACCTCTGGCTCGTCGCCGAGGCCGAGGACCGGAAGGGGAACAAGGTCACGACGCAGCACTGGGTCTGGCTCTGCGGCGACAGCTGGTACGGCGACGCGGTCAACCTGAACGGCCTCGACCTGATCCTCGATAAGAAGACCTACGAGGTGGGCGATACCGCGAAGGTGCTCGTGACCAGCCAGTTCAAGAACGTCACGTTCCTCTTCACGGTCGAGGGGAAGGAGATCCACCAGCACCAGGTCGTGGCGCTCAAGGGCCACACGAAGATCATCGAGTTCAAGATCGACCAGCCGTACTTCGCCCCGAACGTCTACATCACCGTCTCGGCGATCAAGGAGAACCAGTACATCCAGAAGCAGAAGATGATCGTGGTCAATCCGTCGGAGAAGTTCGTCAAGGTCGAGATCAAGCCCGACAAGTCGCAATACCGCCCGCGCAACAAGGCGCGGTACGAGATCGTGACCACCGGCGCGGACGGCAAGCCGGTCGCGGCCGAGGTCGCCTTCGGCGTGGTCGACGATTCGATCTACGCGCTCCAGGAGGAGTACGCGCCCGACATCCGCAAGCACTTCATCCACCGTCGGGGGATCGAGGTGGCGACGTCCACGTCGCTGCAGTACTACGACCACGGCACCGCGGACGAGAAGCGGAAGGAGTCGAAGGACGAATTGAACGCCGCCCCGGGCGCCGCCGCGCCCGTCGCGGAGCGGGCGGCCTCCGGCAAGCCCATGGCCAAGGCGCTCGCGGATCGCGACGGCTTCGGCGGAGGGAAGGGCGGGGCGGCAGCCTACGCGGCCACCGAGATCCGGTCGAACTTCGCCGACACGATGGTCTGGCGCACCGTCACGACGGACGCGTCCGGGCGCACGGTCGTCGAGGTCGACATCCCCGACAACCTCACCACGTGGCGGGCGACGGCCCGCGCGTTCACGGCGGACTCCCGGTTCGGCCAGCAGACCGGCTCGGTGGTGAGCCGGAAGGAGATGATCGTGCGGCTCGAGACGCCGCGCTTCTTCACCCAGAACGACGAGACGGTGGTCTCCGCGATCGTCCACAACTACCTCGAGGGCGAGAAGGAAGTGAAGATCGAGCTGACGGCCGAGGGCATCGAGGTCGCGGGCGAGAAGGAGATGCTGGTCAAGGTCGCCTCCGAAGGCCAGAAGCGGATCGACTGGAAGTCGACGATCAAGGCCGCGGGCTGCGCGAAGATCACGGTGAAGGCGCTGTCCGACCTCGACTCCGACGCGATGCAGCTGACGATCCCGGTCCTCGCCCACGGCGCGATGAAGTGGGACTCGCGCGCGGGCGTGGTCGGCGACAAGGTGACCGAGAAGATCGTGATCCCGCAGGGCGCGGTCAAGGGCGGCACGGAGCTGCTCGTCTGCGTCTCGCCGACGCACGCGGCGATGGTGCTCGACGCGCTGGAGTACCTCGCGGGCTACCCCTACGGCTGCGTGGAGCAGACGATGTCGCGCTTCCTGCCGACCGTCGTGGTGAGCCAGGCGCTCCAGAAGCTCGGGATCGACAAGCCGGAGCTGAAGGCCGAGATCCCCTCGATGGTGGCCACCGGACTTCAGCGGCTCTACAACTTCCAGCAGCAGGACGGCGGCTGGGGCTGGTGGCAGCACGACAAGTCGAATGCGTGGACCACGGCCTACGTCATGACCGGACTGGCGCTGGCCCGCGAGGCGGACCACATGGTCTCGCACGAGGTCTTCTCCCGCGGCCTCCAGGCGCTGCAGCAGCACCTCTCGACGAACGCGGACGCGAACACGCAGGCGTACCTGCTCTACGCGCTCCGGATGGCGGGGCAGAAGGACGACGTCGCCTGCGCCCGCCTGACCGACAAGCTGGGCGAGCTGAACGACTACTCCAAGGCCCTGCTCGCGCTCGTGCTGAAGAAGGACGGGAAGCCGGCGAAGGAGGTCCTCGAGTCGCTGGCGAAGGACGCGAAGGTCGTGGGGGGCGCGGCCCACTTCGAAGGCGGCGACAAAGGCGGCTGGATGGATCACCACATCGAGGTTTCGGCGGCGGCGCTCCGGGCGTTCATCGCCTGCGATCCGAAGCACGAGCTCGTGCCGAAACTGGTCGCCTGGCTGGCCCGCGCCCGGCAGGGCAACTACTGGGCGTCCACGAAGCAGACGGCGATGGTGGTCTACGCCTTCGTCGACTATCTCGCCCTCACCGGCGACCTGAACCCCGACATGACGATCACGCTCTCGGTGAACGGCGACAAGGTGTTCTCGGAGCGGATCACGAAGGACAACTGGCAGAACTTCGACGGCATGCGGAAGTTCTCCGCGTCGCAGCTCAACGCGGGCGAGAACACGGTGACGATCGAGAAGACGGGCAACGGGTCGCCGATCTACTCGGTCTACGCGAAGTACTACGCCGAGCAGGAGAACATGCCCGCCTCGGAGGGCGGCATCCGGGTCGAGCGGACCTACTCGAAGGTCCTCCGCGAGAACGGCCAGCTGCGCCTGCAGAAGCTCGAGAGCGGCGCGACCGTGACCAGCGGCGACGAGATCGAGGTGACGCTGACGGTCAACGCCGACCGCGACTACGAGTGGCTCATGATGGACGACCCGCTCCCCAGCGGCTTCGAGCCGATCCGCGAGTACTACGGCCACTACGGCTGGCACTGGAACTACTGGTACAGCCGCAAGGAGTTCCGCGATCAGAAGGTGTCGATCGCGATGACCACTCTGTGGCGCGGCCAGCACATCGCCAATTACCGGATTCGGGCGGAGACCCCCGGCGACTTCCACGTGCTGCCGTCGCAGGTCTTCAACATGTATCACCCGGAGATCGGCGGCAACTCGAACGAGTTCCGCTTCAAGGTGGTCGACAAGAATTAATTGCTGCTCGGCGCCGAGTGCTGAGTGCTGGGCTCTTCCAGCTCCGCGGTCATCGTGATCGGGGCGTTCAGCAGCGCGGAGATCGGGCAGCCGGCCTTGGCGGTCTCGGCGGCCGCCTGGAGGACGGCCGGGGTCGCGCGGGGCACCTTCGCCCGGACGTCGAGCCGGATCGCCGTCACGCGCCAGTGACCGTCCTGACGGTCCAACGTCGCCGTCGCCTGGGTCGAGATCTCCTCGGGATTCAGTCCCGCCTTCTCGAGCTCGGCCCCGAGCGCCATGGAGAAGCAGGCCGCGTGGGCCGCCGCGATGAGCTCCTCGGGATTCGTTCCGCTGCCGTTCTCGAACCGCGCGCTGAAGTTGTAGCTCGCGTTGGAAAGCGTCGTGCTTTCCGTCGAGACGAGGCCGCGCCCCTCGTGGAGGCCGCCTTTCCAGACCGCGTTTCCTCTTCGTTTCATTTTGCGCTCAAGGCCGGCCGGATCACGCCGCAGGCGATCCGCACGCCGGAATTGCCCTCCGGTTCGCTTTCTCCGTCGTCCGGGTCGGCGTGGATGACGAGGCTCGTCCCCTGGAGCGGAAGCAGCGAGTGCCGGCCTTCGCCGAGCGTCACCCGGCGGATCGCCAGGGTCACGAGCACCTTTCCGTCATCGGGGACATGAAGGTTGGGCAGGTCGCCGGCATGGGGGCCTTGGGGATTCCGGAGCCCGTGCTTCTTCCGGTAAGGGTTGAAGTGGGCGCCGGCCGTCTCGAAGGCCGGGCTTTCGCAGATCCCGGATTCGTGGATGTGGAACCCGTGAACGCCGGGCGGCAGCCCCCACGCCTGCAGCCGCATCACCACCACCGGGTTGTCCTCGAGCTCCGCGAACGTGGCCTCGCCGACCCGCCGGCCTTCCGAATCGAAGATCACGGCTTCAGCCCCCCGGGTTTCAGAGTCCGGGTTCAGTTCCTCGCAGGCGCCGAGCCCCGCGAGCGCGCCCAGCAGTGCCAGGACCCTTAAATCGTTCACGTCAGCCCACTCCTGATCTAATGACCCCCCGCGGAAAGGAGCGTTATGTTCGACCGCCTCCGGAACGCGAAGGGGAGATGCGGATCTATGCAGTGCATGAGTCCGCCCCGGGCCGGAGCGCTCCTGATCGCGCTCCTTCTTCCGGCGTGCGGCGGGGGGCAGCAGAGCCCGTCTCCGCCGGCGTCCGCTCCGACCGGACCGCCGGTCGAAGTCTCCTGGGCCTCCGATGTCTGGCCCATCCTCCTTGTGCGGTGCCAGGTCTGCCACACCGTCGGGAGCGGAGCGCAGGAGGTTCCCGACATGCTGATGACCGATCCGTCGACCCTGTACAACGCGTGGGTCCGCATCTTCTCCAAGTGCGATCCCAACCGGTTCCGGGTCCTTCCGGGCGACAGCGGACTGAGCTTCGTGTTCAACAAGATCAGCGAGCCGGCGCCGTTCTGCGGACAGCGCATGCCCCTCCAGGGAGCCCCGCTGGAAGACGCCGAGCAGCAGACGATCAGGGACTGGATCGACCAGGGCGCCCTCCACAACTAGCGCAGCGCCTCAGCGCCGAGCCGGCGCGACGAACGGTTTCCCACGCCGCCCAGGTCCGGCTTTCCTTGCCCAGGAGCCGGGGCCGGCCGCGGCGCCGCGAGGGATAGAGGTCGCTCAGGAGGGCGAGCCAGCGGAACTGTTGTTTCATCACGGAAAGCCCTTCGCGGTGCGGTCCGGGGGCTTTCGGAAATCCGTCTAGTGAAAGCTGCGCAGCAGGCTGGAGATCTCGGCGTCGACGTTGTCGCCGCCGCAGTACTCGCGGATCTGCCGCTCGATCTCCTGGCGCAGCTTCTTCTTCGCCCGGTGGATGTAGTTGGTGACGTCGGTCGGCGTCTTTCCGATCGCGGCGCCGATCTCCTGGTAGCTCCGCCCGGCCATCTGGAGGCGGAGGGCCGCGATCCCGGGATCGCCCTCGAGCTGCCGGAAGGACAGCTCGACGAGGTTCTTCACCCAGAGGTCGTCGAACTCCGCGTCGTCCGGGTGCTCCCCTTCGATGTCGAAGTCCTCGAGCGCGACCGACCGGCGGCGGTCGCGCACGGCGGCGAGCTCGTGGCGGCGGAACGAGGCGACGATGTGGCGGCTGACGGCCAGGAGCAGCGTCCGGAACTTTCCCTTGCGGCGGTTGGCCCGCTCGAGGAACCCCTCGCGGCAGATCTGAGCGAACACCTCCTGGGTGAGGTCCTCGGCGTCCTCGTGCGAGAGGTTCTGGCGGCGGACGAAGTCGTAGATCGGCTGGCGGTAGCGGCGCACGACGAGGTCTCGGACCCGTTCGGGATCCTCCCGGAGGGAGAGGAGCGTGGTCCAGATGGAGGTGGGGAAGTTCGGCATCCCCGCTACTCCGGCAGCGGCTTGCCCTTCGTTTCGGGGCAGAAGTAGATGACGACCAGGCCCAGCAGATAGACGAGGCAGATGAGGCTGCCCATCCGCGCGTAGCTGCCGTCGAACACCTTCAGCAGCTGCCCGCCGAACAGGGCGCCGCCCGCCGACAGCACGCGGCCGATGTTGAAGCAGAAGCCGGAGCCCGTGGCGCGGATCCGAGTCGGGAAGAGTTCGGGAAGATAGAGCGGAAGCCAGCCGTAGAAGGCGCCGGTGATCCCGTTCACCAGGGTCACGAGGATCAGGAATCGGAATCCGAACGTCTGGGGCAGGAGGTAGAGCACTTCGCAGGCGATGACCGAGCCGATGCAGATCGCGACGTAGGTGATTCGCCGGTTGAACCGCTCCGCCAGCAGCGCCACCACCAGCGGGAGGACCACGGCGCCGAGCGCGGCGAACATCTGGGCCCAGGCTCCCTTGTCCGCGTCGTTGCCGGTCATGGACATCGTCCAGGAGGGAATCCACTGGACCGACGCCCAGGTTCCGACCAGCGCCATGCCGGCCAGCAGCGCGCCCATCACCGTCAGGGGGGCGATCCCGGGCGCGAAGATGTCCACGATGCTCGGCTTCGGGCCGCTGCGGGTCGCCGACTTCCACTTCTCGGATTCCGGCACGAAGATCCGGATGAAGAACGTGAGGAGCGCGGGAACGGCGCCGGCGATGAACAGCAGCCGCCACAGCGGGGCGTCGTTGAAGAGGTGGCTGAACGCCTTGCCGTATCGGTTCAGGAGGAGCGCGATCGCGCCGACCAGGAAGAAGCCCACGTTCGCGGCGGCGCCGATCAGACCCGAGAGCAGGGGACGGGCCTTGGCCGGCCAGATTTCGCTGATGAGGGAGACGCCGAGGGACCACTCGCCGCCCATGCCCAGCGAGGCGATGAAGCGGAGCACCCCGATCTGCCAGGGCGCGGTGGCGAACCCGCAGAGTCCGGAGAAGATCGAGTAGGTCGCGACGCTCCAGACCATCGCCTTGACGCGGCCGACGCGATCGCCCAGCCACCCGAAGAGGACTCCGCCCGCCGCGGCGCCGATCAGGAAGGCGGCGATGATTCCTGCGAACCAGGGGCCGATGTCCGCGTCCGTTCCCCCCGCGCTCGCCAGCAGCTGCTTGAGCGCGGGGCGGCCGGCGAGCGGGAAGAGGCCCATCTCGAGGCCGTCGAACATCCAGCCGAGGAAGGCCGCCACCAGGGCCATCGTGCGGCCCTTGCCGTCCGGTTCCTGAGCGGCAGCCATTCGTCCCGTTCTATCAAATGGCGGGTGAAACCGTCCATTTTTGTGATGAGCCCCATCGGCGCCGCGGATCGTTCTCGGGAAAAACCGGAGGCCGGCACCCGAAGCTCGGGACTCTGGACAACGGCCACGCCCCGAGTACAATCGCCCCCCATGGCCCGTCCCACCGATATCCGGATCGCCGACGTCGATCCCGCGATGGACCGCGTCGCCTACCGCACGGCGCTCAAGTTCGGCGGCGTTCCCACCACCCACGCGACCGTGTTCACCGTCCGGATGCGGGTCGAGACCCGCGACGGGCGGTCGGGATGGGGCACCGGGTCGATGCCCTTCGGCAACGTCTGGTCCTTTCCGTCGAAGCGCGTCCCCGCGGCCGACACCGCGAAGGCGATGGAAGTCCTCGCCCAGAAGATCGCCCGCGCGTACACCGCGTTCGACGATTGCGCCCACCCGGTCGAGCTCGCCCACCGGTTCGAGCCCGAGGCGTTCCGGCTCGCCGACGAAGTGACGAAGCAGATGTCGCTTGCCGATCCGATGCCGCGCCTCAGCGCGCTCGTCGTCGCGAGCGCCTTCGACGCGGCCATCCACGACGCTTACGGCCGGATCCACGGACGCCACGTCTACGAGTGCTACGGGCCGGAGTGGCTGGAGCAGGACCTGTCCACGTACCTCGACGAGCGGTTCCGCGGCGAGAGCCTCGCGTCCTACTCGCTCACGAAGCCCAAGCCGAAGCTGCCGCTCTATCACCTGGTCGGCGCCCTCGACGCGCTCACCGAGGGCGACGTGAAGGAGCGGCTCCACGACGGGCTTCCCAACACGCTCGGCGAATGGATCGTGAAGGACGAGCTCACCCACCTCAAGGTGAAGCTCAACGGCAACGACGCGTCGTGGGACATCGAGCGGATCCTGGCGATCGACCGCGTCGCGACCTCGACCTCGTCGAGGCCGTTCCGGTTCTCGCTCGACTTCAACGAGCAGTGTCCGAACGTCGAGTACCTGCTCGAAGTCCTCCGCCGCGTGAAGGAGGAGAGCGCGGCGTGCTTCGACCGCGTCGCGTACGTCGAGCAGCCGACGGCCCGCGACCTGAAGGCCCATCCCGAGAACAAGATGCACGCCGCGGCGAAGCTGAAGCCGGTGGTGATCGACGAGTCCCTCGTCGACTACGAGAGCCTGCTCCTCTCGCGCGAGCAGGGCTACTCGGGCGTGGCGCTGAAGTCCTGCAAAGGCCAGTCGCAGTCGCTGGTCATGGCTGCCGCCGCGCAGAAGTTCGATATGTTCCTCTGCGTGCAGGACCTGACCTGCCCCGGCCAGTCGTTCCTCCAGTCCGCGGGGCTCGCGGCCCACATCGGACCGGTCACCGCGATCGAAGGGAACGCACGGCAGTACTGCCCGTCGGCCAACGCGTCCTGGGCGGCGAAGTTCCCGGGCGTGTTCACGATCCGCGACGGCCATATCGACACGAGCGTGCTGGGCGGACCCGGGCTGACCTGCCTCTAGAACGACGACCCCAGTCTGAAGATCCAGACGACCGCGCCGGCCGCGATCATCACCACGCCCGACCCCACCAGGATGAGGAAGATCAACTGGACGAAGAAGGGGGGAACCGCCTGGGGATTGAGCACCGATTCCTCCGGGTTCGACGGGTTGACCCAGCCGGTGCACTCGCGACCCCGCGGATATTCCAGGACCAGCTTCCGGGAGCGCTCGCGGACGCTGCTGGACCACTTGGGGAAGAGGCTGATGCGGTCGCCCTCGCAACGCGTGCCGTCGAAGGTGTACTCGTACCGGACCTGCGGGGCATACATCGGCCCCTCCTCGCCCCGGGATTCGACGATCGTGCTGGAGAGGATCTTCATCGGTACGGGTCGCCACTTGCGCCGGATGATGTCGGCCTTGTTCCCCAGCCGGACCACGAACATCTTGAGCGCGGTCGCGAGCAGCAGGTCGATGACGCCGCCGACGAGGAGCACGATCGGGAAGAACGGCGCCCCGAAGATCGTCATGTCGCCGACGGAACCTTTTCCAGGAAGTCCCAGTCGGGCTCCGACCGCACGCCGAAGCCCACCGCATTGATGCCGCGCACGTCCATCACCCCGCCCTCGACCTTCACGGTCGGCCGTCCGGCGTCGTAGAGCTCGGGGAACTCCTTCACGGCCTGCTCGCGTTCCTTCGGCGAGAAGTAGTCGAACGCGCGGATGTAGTGGTGGCCGTTCCGCTCGCTGTGGGGGATCCCGAGCGCCGCCGCGACGCAGAGATCCTGGTGGAGCGGGACGACCGGGATGTTCATCAGGTCTTCGCTCGAGAGCACCGCCTTCTTCTCCTGGACCCGGCGATAGCTGTGAAGCGTCCGGAAGACGCCCTTGCAGTTCTTGGCGGAGATTCCGCGGTAGCCGAGGCTCAGCGCCAGGTCGACCGCCGCGTCGTTGTCGTCCGATTCGTCGATGATCACCGACTTGGGGATCTGCTTGAGCGCGGCCGTCACCTCGGGCTTGAGCGACATGCTCCGCTCGACCGGCTGTTCGATCCACGCGGTGCGGTCCCAGAGATTCTCCAGCCACGCCCGGGTGCGGATCTTCTTCGCGAGGTCGGCCACCTCGGCCATGTCGTGGAACTGCTCGTTTCCGTCGATCGTGACCTCGTAGTCCCCCGCCTCGCGGTCGAGGACCTCGGCGATCCGGCGGAGGCGGTCGAGCGACGCGGTGACGTCTCCCGAGAGCTTGATCTTGAACCAGCGGACCTTGTAGGTCCGGATCACCTCCTGGAGGGATTCCGGCAGGCCGTCGTTGAGCGGCGCGGCGACGTCCTCGGGCGTGATCGGGTCGGAGAGGCCGACCGTGTGGCGCACCGCGATCCGGGTGAGGGGGCGCGTCGGAACGATCGCGCCGAAATAGGATCCCTGCCCGAACAGGTCGTCGCGCAACCCTTCGTGGAAGGTCATTTTCGCCGCGCGGCAGCTCGCGTCGATCAGCGCCGCGTCCAGAAGCGCGACGCCGAAGCCGGCGGTGAGATCGTTCATCCCCTCGGCGGCGGCGCGACGGCGCGCTTCGGGCTCGCACGAGTGGTGAAGGGTCCACGCCCCGCCGTCGGACGCCCCCCGGTAGACTTCGGAGGCGATGGCGATCGAGCGGAGGAGGTCCCGGATCGTGTCCTCGTGGGTGAGCCCGGGACGCTTGTCGAACCAGAGGGGCGGCAGCGCCGCCGCGCTCACGCCGGTCACCTCCGGCTCGCATCGCACCCGGAGATGGGCGTAGGGCTGGCCCGTCACCTCCGCCTTGCCGTAGCGGAACGGGATCCGGGTCCGTACGCGGCGGAGGTAGACGTCGACGTCCCGCACCCGGAGCCGGATCATGGCCGCAGATTCTACTCGATGGGCCGGAGGTTTGAACCCATTATGCAGAACCCCCGGAACCCTCCCCGGCGGTTTGGTGTATGAAGTAGTAGGATTAGGCAGCCCCAGGGCGGGGTCCGGGCACGGGGACGAATCTCATGGCACATCTCTCACGCCGTCAATTTCTCGCCAATTCTTCCTTCATCGCCGCGTCGGCGGCGTTCGCTCCCCGCGCGGTCGCCACACCCAACGACACCCTTCGCGTCGCCGTGACCGGCGTTCGCGGGCGGGGCATGGACCACGTGAAGGCGCTCCTCGCGCTCAAGGGCGTCGAGATCGCGGCGATCTGCGACGTGAACGAGAACATCATCGGCAAGGCCATGAAGGCCATCGAGGAGAAGCAGGGGAAGAAGCCTGCGTACTTCCAGGACTTCCGGAAGCTCGTCGAGGACAAGTCGATCGACGCGGTCACGATCGCGACCTCGAACCACACCCATGCGCTCCTGGCCATCTGGGGCCTCCAGGCCGGCAAGCACGTCTACGTCGAGAAGCCGGTCAGCCACAACAGCCGGGAAGGGCGCAAGATCGTCGAGGCCGCCCGGAAGTACAACAAGATCTGCCAGACCGGGACGCAGAGCCGCTCGTACAAGGGCTTCCAGGAAGCCGTGAAGTTCCTCCAGGAGGGGAAGCTCGGCAAGGTGAAGGTCGCGCGCGGCCTCTGCTACAACCCGCGGCCGTCCATCGGCCGCGTCGAGGACACGCCGGTGCCCGCCGGGATCGACTACAACCTCTGGCTCGGGCCCGCGCCCGAGCGGCCGTTCAACACGAACCGGTTCTTCTACAACTGGCACTGGTTCTGGGACTACGGCAACGGCGACCTCGGCAACCAGGGCATCCATCAGATCGACATCATCCGCTGGGGCCTCGGCGTCCGCGAGCTGCCGAAGAAGATCCTCAGCGTGGGCGGACGGTTCGGCTACCAGGACGACGGCGAGACCGCCAACAGCCAGCTCGTCGCGTACGAGTACGCCGACCATCCCCAGATCCTCTTCGAGGTGCGCGGCCTCCCGACGAACCCCTACAAGGAAGTGAAGGTCGGCGTGATCTTTCACTGCGCGGACGGCCTCCTGACGTTCTCGCGGTCCGAAGCCACCGCGTTCGACAAGGGCGGCGAGGTGATCAAGAAGTTCACCGGGGTGGGGGACCACTTCCAGAACTTCGCCGACGCGGTCCGGAGCGGAAAGTCGTCCGACCTGGCGGCCGACATCGAAGAGGGCCATCTCTCGAGCGCGATCTGCCACCTGGGCAACATCAGCCACCGCCTGGGCGGCCTTCACGCGATGTACAAGGTCCGGCCGTTCGGCGAGAACGAGGACGCCGTCGACACGTTCGACCGGTTCAAGGACCACATGTCGGCCAACGACGTCCAGCCCGACCAGACGCAGATCATCGTCGGGAAGACCCTGAACTTCGACGCCAAGACCGAGCGGTTCGTCGACGATCCCGAGGCGGACAAGCTCCTCACCCGGGAGTATCGGAAACCGTTTGTAGTTCCCGAGAGTCCCTGAGAAACTTAGCCGTAACCTCGATCGAGATTAGCGCATTAGGAATAAGGAATAAGAGGAACGCACCATGACCTTTTCCCGCAGGCAGTTCCTGGGCAACGCCTCGCTCGCGGCGGCGGCCGCGGCCGTGTCGTCGATCCCGGTGCTCGGCTCCGAGCTGCGCCGCACGGTCGGCCCCAACGATCGGCTCCGCATCGCGACGATCGGCGTGAAGGGGCGCGGCCTCGACCACCTCAACCAGTGGCTCAAGATGGCCGACGTCGAGGTGGCCGCGATCTGCGACATCGACGAGAACGTCATCCACGGCGCCGTCGACCGGATCGAGAAGGTCTCCGGGAAGAAGCCGGTCTACTACAAGGACCTGCGGAAGCTGTTCGAGGACAAGTCGATCGACGCCGTCTCGGTCGCCACCTGCAACCACTGGCATTCGCTGGCGGGCATCTGGGCCGTCCAGGCCGGGAAGCACGCCTACGTCGAGAAGCCGATCAGCCACAACGTATTCGAAGGCCGCAAGCTGGTCGAAGCGGCGCTCAAGTACAACAAGATCGTCGCGGTCGGCACGCAGTGCCGGTCGATGAAGGGCATGCGCGACGCGATGCAGTTCCTCCACTCCGGCAAGATCGGCAAGGTGAAGGTCGCCCGCGGCTTCTGCTACAAGTCCCGCAAGTCCATCGGCAAGCGGCCCAACGGTCCGGTGCCCTCGGGCGTCGACTTCGACATCTGGCTGGGACCCGCGCCGGAGCGTCCGTTCAACCCGAACCGGTTCCACTACAACTGGCACTGGATGTGGGACACGGGCAACGGCGACCTCGGCAATCAGGGCGTCCACCAGGTCGACATCGCGCGGTGGGGCATCAACAAGAACGAGCATCCGATCAGCACGATCAGCGTCGGCGGACGCCTGGGCTACGAGGACGACGGCGAGACGCCCAACACGCAGATCACGGTGCAGGACTACGGTGACGTCCAGATGATCTTCGAGGTGCGCGGTCTCCCGACCGACAAGTACGCGGCCAACAAGGACAAGGCCGCGGGCGTGCTGGTCGGCGACGTCTTCGAGTGCACCGGCGGCGTCCTGGTGATCCCGACCTACAGCAGCGGCATCGCGTACACCCCGGACGGCGAGTTGATCCAGCGGTTCGGCGGCGGCGAGGATGCCGCCCACTTCCGGAACTTCATCGACGCCATCAAGGCGAGCCAGCCGGGGTTGTTGAACGCGCCGGCCCTCGAAGGTCACCTGTCGGCCGCCGCGTGCCACCTCTCGAACATCTCGTACCGGCTGGGAACCCCCAAGCCGCTGACGACTGAGAATCCGTTCGGCAAGAACGAGGCGGCGAACGAGACGTACCGCCGGTTCCGCGACCACCTCAAGGAGAACAACGTGTCGCTCGACACGAACTTCGTGATGGGCCGCGAGATCAAGTTCGACGGCAAGGCCGAGACGGTGCCCGGCGACGCGGAAGCCTCCAAGCTGCTGACGCGGGAGTACCGCAAGCCGTACGTCGTGCCCGAGAACGTGTAGTTTGGGGTTGGAGCGGGATTCCCAGCACGAGGGCGAGTCCATGACCCAGTTCAGCCGCCGGGAATTCCTCGAACAGTCGTTGTTTGCCGGCGCGGTCGTCGCCGGCGGTCTGCCCCTGGCGGCCGCCGAGCCGCGCCGCCGCGTGGGCCCGAACGACCGGCTCCGCGTCGCCGTCGTCGGCGTCAAGGGCCAGGGCAGCGTTCACGTCTCGAAGTGGGCGGCGCTGGGCGACGTCGAGATCGTCGCCCTCTGCGACCCCGACGAGAACGTCGTCGGCGCTCCGATGGCGAACGCCGAGAAGAAGACGGGCAAGAAGCCGGTCCACGTCAAGGACATCCGGAAGCTGCTCGAAGACAAGTCGATCGACGCCATTTCGATCGCGACGCCGAACCACTGGCACTGCCTGGCGTCCATCTGGGGCATCCAGGCGGGCAAGGACGTGTACGTCGAGAAGCCGCTCGGACACAACCTGTTCGAGTGCCGCAAGCTGGTGGAGGCGAGCCGGAAGTACGACAAGCTCTGCCAGATGGGGAACTACCCGCGCTCGCTGGGCCACGTCCGCGAGGCCATCAAGTACGTGCGCGAAGGGAAGCTGGGCAAGGTCAAGGTCGCGCGCGGCATCTGCTACAACAAGCGCGGCTCGATCGGGAAGAAGCCCGACGGTCCGATCCCGGCCGGCGTGGACTACGATCTCTGGCTCGGTCCCGGGCCGGAGCGTCCGTTCAATCCGAACCGCTTCCACTACAACTGGCACTGGAACTGGGACTTCGGCGGCGGCGAGATCGCCAACAACGGCATCTACCAGCTCGATACCGCGCGGTGGGGCATCGGCAAGGACGTCCATCCGACGAATGTCGTCAGCGTCGGCGGCCGGTTCGGGTACGAGGACGACGGGCAGACGCCGAACACGCAAGTCTCGCTCTACGACTACGGCGACGTGCAGATCATCCAGGAAGTCCGCGGCCTCGACACGGCGAAGTATCCTCCCGACCTCTCGATGGGCAACATCTTCGAGTGCGAGAACGGGAAGCTGGTCATCTCCATCGCGGGCAGCGCCGCCTACGCGCCGTCGGGCGAGCTGATCCAGCGGTTCGCCGGCGCCGGCGAGCATTTCCGCAACTTCGCCGACGCCGTCAAGACCCGCAAGCGCGCCGACCTCAACTCGGAGGTGCTCGACGGACACCTGTCGACGGCCCTCTGCCACCTGGCGAACGTGTCGTACCGGCTGGGCGCGACGAAGGCCGCGGCCGACGTCGGCAAGGCGCTGACGACCGACGCGGCCCACGAGGCGGGCGACCGCCTGATGGCCCACCTGAAGGAGAACGCCGTCGACGTCGAGAAGGCGCAGTTCCGCGTCGGCCGGGTCGTGACCGTCGACACCAAGAGCGAAAAGAGCGCGGACGAAGAGGCCAACAAGCTCTTCACCCGCGAGTACCGGAAGCCCTACGTGGTCCCCGAAAACGTCTAAGGGAGGAAATCATGTCCAGCATGAACCGCCGCGAATTCCTGCAGGGCTCGATGATGGCCGCCGCCGCGGCCTCGCTGCCGTCGCCGCTGCTGGCGAATACCCGCCGGGCCGGCCCCAACGACGTGCTCCGGATCGCCGTGTGCGGCGTGAAGGGCCGCGGTCTCGCCCACGTCGGCGAATGGGCCGCCATGAAGGACGTCCAGGTCGCCGCGATCTGCGACATCGACGAGAACCAGATCCACAACGCCATGAGCACGGTGGAGAAGAAGGCCGGGAACAAACCGGTCTACTACCAGGACTACCGGAAGCTGATGGAGGACAAGTCGATCGACGCCGTGTCGGTCGCGACTTGCAACCACACCCACACGCTCATCTCGATCACGGCCGTGATCGCGGGGAAGCACGTCTACGTCGAGAAGCCGCTGAGCCACAACATCTGGGAAGGCCGGAAGCTGGTGGAGGCGGCGCGGAAGTACAACCGGATGGTCCAGCACGGGACGCAGAGCCGCTCGGGCGGCGGCCACCGCAAGGCGGCGGCCTTCCTCGCCGAAGGCAAGCTCGGCGCCATCAAGGTCTCGCGCGGCCTCTGCTACAAGCGTCGCGGCTCGATCGGCAAGAAACCCGAAGGCCCGATCCCGAAGGGCGTCGACTTCAACCTGTGGCTCGGCCCCGCGCCCGAGCGGGCGTTCAATCCGAACACGTTCCACTACAACTGGCACTGGCGCTGGGACACCGGCAACGGCGACATCGGCAACCAGGGCGTGCACGAGATCGACAAGGCCCGCTGGTACCTCGGCAAGAACACGCTGCCGCTCAAGGTGACGTGCATCGGCGGCCGGTTCGGCTACGAGGACGACGGTGAGACGCCCAACACGCAGATCGCGATGTTCGACTACGGCGACAGCCAGCTGATGTTCGAGGTGCGCGGCCTCGAGACCGACAAATACGTTCCCGCCGGTCTGGAGCCCGACAAGGCTAAGTCCGCGGGCGAAGGGATCGGCAACGTCGTCCACTGCAAGGACGGCTTCATCGCGGGCTCGAACGCTTACGACCTCAAGGGCAACCGCATCCAGATGGACGTGAAGGACGACGGCCGCGCGACGAACCACTTCCGCAATTTCATCGAGGCGATCAAGACCGGCAAGCACGAGACGCTGAACGCCGACGTGCTCGACGGCCATCTCTCCGCGGCCCTCTGCCACCTGGCCAACATCTCGTACCGGCTGGGCGAGCAGCGGCCGATCACGAAGGACGATCCGTTCACGGTCGAGGAAGGCAACGAGGCGTTCAACCGGACGAGGAAGCATCTCACGGAGAACGGCGTGGACCTCTCGAAGACGCAGCTCACCGTCGGCCGGACCCTTTCGTTCGACCCGAAGAACGAGAAGTTCGTGGGCGACCCCGAGGCGGACAAGCTGCTGACCCGCGAGTACCGGAAGCCGTTCGTGGTGCCGGAGAATCCGTAGGAATTCGCGCGTTAACCGACGCGGAGCGGGCACCATCTAGAGGCAAAAAGGAAGAACCGACATGCGCACCCTGACCCTGTTGTTCCTGGGCTCGCTCGCGTTCGCGGGAGAGACGGCTCAGGACAGTTCCACCGTCACGATCGCGCCGTTCGAGAAGGACCGCCGCTGGGTGGTGGTCGAAGCGAAGGTGAAGGTCGCGGCGCCGTTCCAGGCCGCCGACGAGAAGGGCAACGCCGTCGGGGCGCAGGGCGACGGGAACACCGTCCGCCTTGTGGTCCCGTTCATCGCCGCCAACGAGAAGGCGCGCATCGTCGTGAAGTCGGGCACGGCCAAGGCGGGCGGCGTCACTCTGGCGGAGGATCCCGCCGGCTTTCTGTCGGTGAAGGGCGGCGACCGGGAGATCACCCGGTACTACCTCGGGGCGACGGCGGAGAAGTACAAGAAGGCCTTCTTCTGGCCGCTCAATGCGTACGGCGTCAACCTGCTCCGCGGCTACCCGATCCAGCCCAAGAGCGACGAGCCGGCCGACCACCCGCACCACACCGGCCTCTACTTCTGCTTCGGCGAGGTCAACGGCAAGGAGTACTGGTCCAAGACGGCCATCACTCCGAAGGCGATCGTGAAGAAGGAGCAGGGCCCCGCCTACGCGCGGATCGTCGCGGAAAACGCGTGGGGCGACGATCTGGCCGAGACGCAGGACGTGTCGATCCTGAATGCGGGCGACGACGTCGTGATGGACTGGACGATCACCCTCAAGGCGGCCAACGGCCCCGTCGTCTTCGCGAAGGATCTCAAGATGGCGAAGGAGGGCGCGTTCGCGGCCCGCGTCACCGGACAGCTCAGCCAGGCCAAGGGCGACGCCCCGGAGATGATCCTCGATTCGAAGGGCGACCGGGGAGAGAAGGCGGCCCGCGCCAACGGCTCCCCCTGGGTCGATTACTCGGGGACGGTCGATTCGAAGAAGGTCGGGATCTCGATCATGAACCATCCCGCCAGCTTCCGGTATCCGTCCGACTGGCACGTCCGCGCGTACGGGCTCTTCGCGGCCAACCCCTGGATCATCAAGGGCGAGAGCGCGCTGCAGAAGGGCGAGTCGATCACGCTGAAGTGGCGCGTCTACGTCCACGGCGGCGACGCGGCGGCGGGCAAGGTCGCCGACGTCTTCGCCGGCTACGCGAACGGGCAGGCGACGGCGGAGTGATCCTCGCGTTCCTGCTGGCGCAGGCGACCGGCGACGTCTTCGTCTCCGGCCAGGACGGCTACCACACGTTTCGTATCCCCTCGGTGATCGTCACGGCCAAGGGGACCGTGCTCGCCTTCTGCGAAGGGCGCGTCGGCTCCCGGAGCGACACGGGCGACATCGACCTCGTCCTGCGCCGCAGCACCGATCAGGGCGAAACCTGGGGCCCGCTCCAGGTCGTCTGGAACGACGGCGCCAACACCTGCGGCAATCCCTGCCCCGTGGTCGACCGCGATACCGGCACGATCTGGCTGCTCGTGACCCACAACCTGGGCGAGGACCACGAGAAGAAGATCATCGACCGGACGGCGAAGGGCACCCGGACGGTGTGGGTCACGAAGAGCACCGACGACGGCGCGAGCTGGTCCCGCCCCGTCGAGATCTCGAAGGACGTGAAGAAGGCGGAGTGGACCTGGGTCGCCACCGGACCCGGCATCGGCATCCAGACGAAGAACGGCCGCCTCGTCATCCCGTGCGACCACGTCGAGGCCGAAACGAAGAAGGGCGGCTCGCACGTCATCTGGAGCGCCGACCACGGCGAGACGTGGTCGCTCGGCGGAGGGATCACCGGCGGGGTCAACGAGTGCCAGGTCGTGGAGCGGTTCGACGGCTCGCTCCTTCTCAACATGCGGAACTACGGGACCGCCGCGCGCGAGCGGGCGACGGCCTCGAGCGCCGACGGCGGGACCACGTGGACCGCGGTCGGCCACGATGCGGCGCTCATCGAGCCCGCCTGCCAGGCCGGCATTCTCCGCGCCTCGTGGGAACCGAGCGTGATCCTGTTCTCCAATCCCGCGGATCGGAAGAGCCGGATCCGGATGACGATCCGCGCGAGCCGGGACGAGGGGGCGACCTGGACGACGGTGAAGGAGTTCGGAGAGGCGCCCGCCGCGTATTCCTGCCTGACGGGGCTTCCCGACCGCAAGGTCGGCTGCCTTTACGAGACGGGCGTCAAATCGGCGTACGAGAAGATCGTCTTCGTCCGCGTGCCGCTGGAGTGACCGTCCGGCTCAAAACCGGAGCGCCAGGCCCAGCTCCAGCATGAACGTCGTGAGGATGTCGGGGTCGACGAAGTCGCTCGCATCCCTGCCGCGCGATGCGCCTCCCATGATGCGGATGCCGAAGCCGAACTCGGCCTGGACGTGCGGGCTGCCCACGCCGATCCGGCCGCCGATCTCGAACGCGCCGCGGGTGATCCGCTGGAACAGCTCCTCGTTGAAGAAGGGGACGCCGGTATCGACTCCGGACCATTCGACGTGCGAGTAGGTCACTAGCCCGAGGCCCATCCGGCCTTCCCAGCTGACCCAGGGACTCAGCTTCTGGAGCACCTTGCCTCCCACGAAGACGCTGTTCAGCGTCATATGGTCGGCCTCGGCAAAGTCGCCGCTGGCGAACGTGATCCGATTGCCGTCGAAGTGATCCCAGTTGTAGGAGATGTACCCCCCGACGCCCCAGTAAGGCGCCACGAACGTGAGCAGATCGGCCTCGACGGTGAGGCCCCAGCCGGGATCGAAGAAGTCGGAATACCAGAGGTGGTCGACCGTCACGTCGGAGTCGCTGAGGAAGCTGACGCGGCCGTAGAAGGAGAGCGAGCCCTTCATGGTCGGCGTGTACCACTCTTCGACGACCTGGCCGCCTTTGCCCCGCGGCGCGCGCTCGTCCTGCTGAAACAGGTCGCTGGGAGGATCCGCCCACAGGGTGCGCGCGTCCTGCGCGACGGCGAAGGACGACATCGAGGCCAGGGCCGCGAGGGCCAGGATGGCTTTGTTTTTCATACGTCTAATACGACACTCCAACGACCGTGTTACCCCAAAGAGTAAAGAGGGGAGCCACAGGCAGTACGGGTGTGATGAGGGTTTCGTCCCTCAAAATCCAATCGTGAACGCGCCGCCGATCGCGCCGCGCGCGGGCTCGAACTTCTGGTCCACGAAGGCCCACCAGCCTTCCAGCCGGATGGGGACGCGGCCGTTGACGGCCGGCCAGAGCATGAACGAGAGATCGAGCCGGAGCCCGACGCCGACGCTGTAGGCGGCGGTAGGGGCGTGGATGGAGCCCGTATTCGTCGCGAGCCATCCGAAGTCGCCGAACAGGAATCCCCGCAGGTCCTTGAGGAACAGCCATTCGCCGAGGCCGATCAGCTCGAGCGGCTTCCACAGCAGGTCGCGGTAGATCGGGAACCGGATCTCCGCGGTGCCCGCCACGGCCTGGAGCGCTTCGGCGTGCCGCGCGCCGCGGACGAAGCGCTGGATCTTCAGGGGCTCGTCGTCGAGGAACGTGCGGCCGACGAGCCGCTCGAACGTGCCGCGCATCCAGAGGATCAGGTCCTGGTCGATCACGCTCGTGCTCGTCTCGACGAACCCGAAGTACTCGTTCAGCTCGCGGTCGCCGCCGAATTCCTCGGAGAAGATGCTCGCGGTGCCGCCGATCGACAGGCCCCAGCTCGGATCCCGCGGCTGGACGCCGCGCTGGTTGGTGTAGAGGATCGACGCCGTCGGCCCCGAGTCGAACATGTAGACGTTGGGCGGCGAGTCGAAGTACTCCGACCGCTGCCGCGCCGCCCATCCGGCGCCGATCTCGAAGGTCTCGAGCAGCGGCAGGTTGATGAAGGCCGTCCCCAGCGCCTCCAGCATGTCCGCGGTGCGGGTCGCGAACCCGGCGACGCCGATCGTGGGCCGCCACCGCGTGTTGGCGACCGTCGCCCCCGCGGTCCAGGAGCGGCTGCCGGTTCCAAAGCCGGCGATCGTCAGGCTGTTCTCGGCGTCCCGGTCGCCGGCCTCGAACTCGGCGCCCGGCAGGAGCAGCGAGAAGCTCGTCACCGGGAACATGAGCCAGTTCACGCCGAACACGCGCGACTTGTCCTCGGGCCGGGTGGGCGTCTCGCTCTTCTTGAACTGGTCGTACCAGGGCTTCCGATCCTCCTGGTCGAACGCCGGCTCGTCCTGCGGCACCGGCTTGACGCGGTAGAGGTCGGTCCCGCGCCCCTCGAAGTACGTGAACACCAGCGTGCCGTCCGTCGGATGCCACGAGGGGAATCCGAGGCCGCCGCGGAACTTCGTGAGCCGCTTCGCCTTTCCGGTCGCCGGATCGACCTCGAACGCGTCCCACACGCCGCCCACGTCCGCCGCCAGGACGATCGATTTGCCGTCCGGCGACCAGCGGGCGTCCCGCAGCAGCGCCCACGACCGGGTCACCGGCTTGCCGTCGACGTGAAGCACCGTGCGGCCGTCGGTTTCCTTGATCCAGGCGAGCCGGCCGTCGGGGCTCCACGCGGGACCGAAGTCGCCGTCGGCGTCGTTCGTGATCCGCGTGACGCTCCGGTCGTCGAGGTTCAGCACGTAGATGTCGCTCGTGCCGTGGAGAAGCGCGGCGAACGCGATCTTCTTGCCGTCGGGGGACCAGTCGGGATCGTAGAGCTCGTCGAAATCGAGCGCGACCGTCTCCGAGCCGCCCTCCGCGCCCACCAGCAGGAGCCGGTCGCGGTTGAGCCGCTGCTCGACGACGACGAGCCGCCGTCCGTCGGGCGACCACGACGGCACCGAGACGAGGCGGCTGCCGTCGACGCTGCGGTCCCAGCCGAGCAGCCCGCGGCCGTCGACGAACAGCTCCGGGACGACGTTCGTGTCGCTCACCCAGGCGAGCCGCTTGCCGTCCGGGCTCCAGCGGCCGCCGACGGTGCGGCGCCGGTAGTACTCCCGGCTGTCGGTGAGCCGGTCGGTGGGCACCGTGCGGCCGGCCATCATCCCGGCCCACTTGGTGCGAAGATTCGTGTCGAAGTCCCGTTCGATGTCGGTCCGCTTCTTGCCCACCACGTGCTGGACCGGCTTCTGCGACGCGATCGGCAGGCCGGTGTCGGTGCGGTCGAACAGCTTCTTCGCGGTCCCGCCGCCGTACTCCTCGTCGAGGAAGCGCCAGAAGTAGGAGCCTTCGTAGTAGATCGACAGGTAATCGTAGGGATTGAGGATGTCGGGGCTGAAGAGTTCCTTCAGGTCGTAGAGGTGCTCGTCGGCCAGGTCGCGCACCCAGGTGTCCTTGTCGCTGTCGAACGCGCCGGCCCAGAAGTCGGCGCCGCCTTCCCACCACCACGCGGGGATGACCGGATCCTTGAGCGCGATGAGCCAGCTCGGCAGCCGGAACGCGAAGAGGTGCTGGAACTGGATCTGGTGGGCCAGCTCGTGCTTGAGGAACCAGTAGTTCCACCGGTCGCTCGCCTGGCAGTGGATGAAGATGCGGTTCCGGAGGGGCTCGGCGAGCGCCAGCGCGCGCGATTTGGGGTCCGGCCTGCAGGCCCGCGGTTCGTGGGTCGCCGCGGCCTCGCGGAGCCCGGGCGATCGGATGCGCTGGCTCAGGGGGGAGCCCGCTCCGCGGGCGAGGAAGCTCGACTGCTGCAGGTCGTGATACGACCGGTAAAGAAAGACGTGGACCCGGGGCGGCTCGATGCCCATCGTCCCGATCAGTTCCTGCCGCGCCCGTTCGAACCAGCCGGCGAAGTCGCGCGCGCGCGGGAGGAGCTCGTCCGAGGGATAGTACAGATTGAAATGCTCGGTCGCGATCAGCTTCCAGTCCTTGGGCTCATCGCGGACCTGGACCTGCAGCAGCGCCGCAGCGGCGAGGAGCGGAAGCATCGCGATTGATTGTGCCCGATCCCGCCGCTTCCGGCCACTGTTTATCGAAGCAGCTCCTCCAGCGGACCCACGACGATCTCGCCGTTCCGGATCCGATAGTAGAGCTTCGCCACCGCGCGCGTCCGGTCGAGAATCTCCGAGACTCTCCCCTCCTTCCCGAGGAGGACGCCGCTCGGGTCCACCGTTCCCAGGATGCGCACGGGGAGGCCGAGGTCCCGACCGCACGTCTCGGCGAACTCTTTCAGACTTCCTCCGGCGAACCGTCCGCGCTGGCTCAGCTTCCAGTCGAGGAGCGCCGACCCCGACGGCGCACGCGCGCCGAAGGCGGCCGCGACCCGCGGCAGATCGAGCCGGGGGAAGGCGGGCGCGTCGACGCGCGCGGTGGCCCGCATCGCCTGCGCGGCGGCGAGCAGCGAGAGACGGAATTCCCGGTCCTCGCCGGACCAGAGCAGGATGGTGTCCACGTCCGACAAGTCCGTGCCTTCCGCGTCTCGAAGCACGCGGTTCGTCAGCCCGTCGTCGCCGAGCGCGGCGTCGAGCGCGGGGAGCCATTCGCGCGGCGCGCCGTCCAGCGCGTCGACGCAGAGCTTTCGGGTCGCGAGATCCCGCCGCGCCGCATCGATCCGCTCCCGCAGGCTCTTTGGAGCGGCCGACGTCGCCGGTGACGCCGAGAGCCAGGCCCGGACGGCGGGCTCCGAGCAGACGGCGATCAGAAGATCGCCCATCCGGGGATTCGCGGGGATCCGGTCGATGAGCGCGTCCGCGTCGACCGCGCCGAGATGGGGCAGCACCTCGCGCAGGCCGTCGACGCCGGGCGCGAGGTCGACCGTCCGCGCGGCGTTCGCGACCAGCCGCCCGTCGGCGACCTCGAGACGCTTCTCGACGCCGCTCGCGTGGATCTCCGGCTCGTACATCGCCTCGATCCGGGGGGGCAGCGCATGGGTCCGCCCCGCGAGGTCCGCGCGGGCGAAGTACCAGACGCCCTGCGATCCGGCGTTCACCGCGTCGAGGAAGAAGATCGTGCGGTCGTCCCGATGCTCGACGCGGGCCGGAGAGACGGAGGGGGGAGTCTGGGCGACGGCCTGCGCGAGCACCGGAGCGAAGCGGCGCTGGTCGATGATCTCGCGGAGGAGCGACTTCGCCCACGACGACTCCCGCGCCGGGTTGCCGCGGACGGCGCGGCGGAACTCGTCCAGCCGGACGTCCCAGCCGCGCGAGAGATCGACCTTGTCGGAGAGGCCCGCGACGGTGGTCCACCGCTCATCGAGCGTCGTCATCCGGACATCGAGCGGCTCGAAGCCGTCGGGCCGCGGATCGGTGACCATGAGGTACTCGCGCCGGGCGCCGGCGTCGATTTGAAGCACGACGAGGACGGTGCGGCCGGCGGCGATGGGGCCGTCGACGGGATGCCATCCGTTGCCGTCGGCGTCTTTCTCGTAGTATTCGCGGCGGATCTGCAGCCCGCGCGAGACGGGCGGATGGTCCTCGCCGCCCAGCGCCGCCTCGAGCGAGGCGGTATAGAACGCCGTTCCCTGTCCGTCGTAGACCAGGCGGACGACGGCTTTCTCGCCCCAGCCGGAGGGCGGGGCGGGAATCGTGATGCGGCCGTCGAACGACGCGTCCGCGGCGCCCCGCAGCGTCATCTCCTGGACGACCTCGCCGTTGACGTGGATTTCCACCCTGCCGGGGGGCAGGTCCATCGCGGGGTTCGGGCGTTCCACCGCGGCGGCGAGGCCGAGCAGCGCGTGCGCGCTCTCGAGGGTGTTCGCCCACCCCTTTCCCGACCGTCGGCCCAGGAGGAACCGGACCGCCGGCGCGACGTCGGCGCCGCGCGCCGCCTGCAGCTGGAGGTAGAACGACGCGGCGGCGACGTCGTCGGGAAGGGCGCGGGTCGCCCGCTCGGCCAGCGGCCCGGCGACCTCGTTCATGCCGATTCTCGCGGCGGCGAGCGCGAGGACGAGCTCCTCGATCTGGCCGAGCTGGTCGCGGCGATCGGCCATCGTCCCGATCAGCGGCCGGATCCGCATCGCCGGAATCGACCATGCGCCGTGATATTCCGCCAGCGCGAGCAGCTCGTAGGCCCGGAGGTCGATCGCGGTCCGGAGCGGCAGCCGCGTGGAGCGCTGCGATCCCTCCAGGAACACCGACTTGGAGAGCCGCTCGAACAGGAATTTCGCCGCGAGGTCGGCGGTTGTCCGGTCGACGGAGACGCCCGCCTTCTTGCAGGTCGCCAGTCCGTAGAGCACGTACGACGTGAGGGGAGCGTCCACCGACGGATCGGCCCACCACCCCCAGCTGCCGTCGCGCTGCTGGAGCGCATACAGTCGCTGGAGGCCGGCGGCGAGGACCGCGGGGAGCCGCTGGCGCAGGCGCGGAGGGACGTCGCCCAGGGCGCGACGGGCTGCGACGGCGGGCAGGAAGCGGCTCATCGTCTGCTCGACGCAGCCGTAGGGGTACTCGACGAGGCCGTCCAGCGCGCCCAGGATCGCGGTGTGGATTCCGGCGTCGAAGTCGACCGTGAGGGTCGTCGTTCCGGGAATTGCCCCCGCGGGAATCCGGAAGATTTCTTCCCGAGGCGTACCGCCCGCGACGGAGCCCGAACGCCCTTCGAAGAACGGAGTTTCGTGCCGGCGACCCGGGATGCGGATCGTCATCGCGTCGTTCTCTCCGGAGTCGCACTCCGCGCCAAACGTGATCGGCGCGTCCGGCAGATAGCGGTCGATCGAGATCAAGTATTCGACCCGCCGCGCGTCTCCGGAGGCCAGCGACAGCTGGGCCGGCGCCGTGGATCCCGTCGTGGGGAAGGGCGCCTTGAACGACACGCGCGCGACCTGGGGCTTGTCCGTTCCGTTGTGGACGACGCCGCAGACGGAGATCGAGTTGCCCTCCTGGACGACTCGCGGAGCCGCGAGCGTCACGAAGAACGGCTTCCGGACGATCGTCTCCTGCCGGACTTCGCCGACCTGGTGGCTTCGGGTGATGCCGCGCGCCGTAAACCGGAACCGCGTCAGGTTCTCGGGGAAGGCGAAGGTCGCGGTCGCCGTGCCGTCCGCCCCCGTCTTCAGGTGGGCGTTCCAGTAGGCGGTGTCGCGGAAATCCGTCCGGGCTTGTCCGCGGGACGTCGCCAGGGAGCCGCCGCCGTGCACGACCAGGTTCTCCCGGCCTCCGAACCGGCCGCCGTACCGGCCTCCGCCGCCTCCCCCGGCACCACGGGCAAACACGTCGTAGACGCTCATCTGCCCTCTCACGAAGACCGGGCACTTCCAGACCGAGAAGGGCGGAAGGTACTCCTTATAGAAGAAGGACTCCTGCACGCGGAGCGGCCGCGAGTAGCGGTGAAAGTACTCGCGCAGGTCGGGGGTCAGGTCCTGCTGGAGCGCGTAGACCGATTCGTCGACCACGCCGAGCGAGAGTTCGCAGTCGGGCACCGGCCGCCCCTGGGCGTCGGTCACGCGGAGCGTCGCCTTGCACTCCTGTCCCGGCCCGTACTCGGGATGGTCGGTGGCGATCTCGACCGACAGGAAGCGGTCCAGCGGCGGCACATTCAGCTCCGTCGCGGCCCGCCCCACGTTGTCGTTCTTCACCGAGAGCGCGAGCACGTGGACGTTCGGGATGTCCTCGTCGCGCACCACCAGCGGGACCTCGATGCGGCGGTCGGTGAGACGGACGACCTGGCGGCGGTGGATCTTTCCCGTCGCGACCACGAGCAGCACCGACGCGCTCGGCTCGGAGCTGGTGATCTCGACCTTCGCGGTGTCGCCGACGCGGTAGAGCGGCCGATCGAGCCGGACGTGGACGAAGCTGGAGGCGGCGGCGCGTTCCTTGATCCGGATCGGCACGGGGGTCCACGACCAGTTCGGGCCTTCACGCACGCCGACCTGGAGGTTGGACGACGCGGCGGGGACGGGATACTCCACCACGCCCGCGCCGTCCTGCAGCGCGACGGTCGCGGCGAACGGCTTTTCCTTCTTGTCGCGCTCCTCGACGCGGGCCGTCGTCGCTCCGGCGAGATGGAAGCGGATCTTCGCGATCTCCCCGGGGTAGTAGACGGGGCGATCCGTCTCCACCAGGACCTGCTTCGTCCGGGCGGATGCTTCGAACGAGGTTCGCCGCTTCACTTCGCGCCGGGACTCCTCGGTCGCGCTCGCCGTGACGACGTAGCGGGCCGCGACGCCTTCCTCCGTCTGGAACCGGAAGAGACAGCGTCCGTCCTCGTCGGTCGTCAGCGTCCGGACCTCCAGGGCTTGCCAGTCCGTCTGCGGCGCCTGCAGGGCGACGCCTCCCCATTCCTCAGCAAGATGGACCGCGGTCGTGGAGCGGGCATTGTGGACCAGGATGGAGATCGGCGTCTTCGCCAGAGGCTCGCCCGAGTAGCGGCGCGCCTGGATCGCGATATCGATCGCGTCGCCCGCCCGGATCGTCTTGGGATGGACGAACGCGATTTCGAACTCGGCCTTGTGGTAGTCCTCGACCTTGAACAGCGGCTGGGGGCTCCCGTTGTTGACGCGGAGCCAGTAGGACGCCCGGGCGCACTCCTCGGGGAGATCGAGCGTGCCGCTCGCGGTGCCGAAGTCGCTGACCGGATGGGTCCGCGCGTAGAGCACGCGCTCGCCGGTCCCGATCTCGATCAGCGCGTCCCGCCCGTCATAGGACTGAAGGCCTTCGCCGTCGCGCCGCCGGATCAGCGCCTTGAACGAGACGGATTCGCCGCAGCGGTAGAGCGGACGGTCCGCGTATGCCAGCGTGAGGAGACGGCTATCGTCCTGGAGCGCATACGTCGACTCGACGCGCGTGCAGGTCCCGCCCTGCGTGCTGGTCGTCCGGATCGTGTACTGATACCCCTCTTTCCAGGCGGGCTTCACCGTCCAATCGAAGAGTCCGTCCTTGTCGGTGGCTCCCTTGAACTCGGTCCGGAAGTCGGGATGATTGGCGCGAAGCGCGGTCGACTCCTGGAAGCCGTGCAGGTAGGACGGCGTGGCGTCGGCCTCCGACGGTTTTCCGCCCCAGGCGGCATCGAAGCCGCGTCGGAACTCCTCGGCGATCGAGTCGTCGCGCGGCAGCAGATCGGCCGGCTTGAGGATGTACCGGCCGGTCACCTCGCCGGAGAGCTCCATCCCGGGCACCGGGGCTCCGGTCACGCGGTCGACCGAATGGATCAGGACGCGGTCGAGCGCGGGCTGCTGGATCAGCCCCGTGTCGGTCACGATCAGCCGGGCGAACGCGTAGACGGGGCAGTACCGCGCGTCGGCCATCAGCACGTAGAGGCCAGCGGGGCAGGAAGGAACCTCGACGAGCCAGTCTCCCTCGAGACTGCCGTTGGGTCCGAGCGGCGCGAACTCCTTCTGCCATTCGCGGACGATCTGGAGCTCGCCGCGCTTCGACGCGATCGACGGGGCGTCGAGCGAGACGAGCATCTCCAGGTCCTTCACCTGGAAGAGCCGGAAGCGGATCGGCCCCGTGTAGGCCGAGCGGAGGCGGAGCTGCGGGTCGGCGCGCGTCAGGAACGGGCGGTCGTAGACGTTCTGGAAGTCGAACTGGCGATGATTGACGAGAAGGTAGATCTGGTTGGGGTCGACGGCCGGCTCGGCCCGGATCGGCGTCTCCGGGGGTTGGGCGTCCGGGAAGAAGATCGCGGGCTCGTCGGTGACCACGGTGGGGGCGTCGTCCTTCGGAATCCCGAGGCGGACGGGCAGCTCTCCCGGACGCGAGCTCTTGAAGATCTCCTGGATCGACTCGATCACGCGGTTCTCGAGGACGGGATTCTTGCCGAGCAGCTTCTCGACGTCGTAGTCCCAGATGCGGAGGCCCTTCGGCGCGAACCGGCGGAGCGCCGCCAGCTCCGCGACGCGACGCACCACACGCAGGTCGCCGATCACCGGCGCCCAGACCGCGAGGGCGCGGTCGAACTGCCGTTCGCGGAAGAGCAGGTCTCCGACCGCGATCCGGACTTCCGGGTGATCGATCTTCAGGCCGTCGAACGGGAGTTCGCCGAGCGCATACTGCGCGGCGATCGCCAGCGATCCGATCCGGTCGAGGTCGGGGTCCGTCGCCGCGCCGATCCGGCGGGCGAGATCGCGCCGCTCCGTGACGAGCGACGCGAGCTTCGCGGTGATCTTGCGCATCTCTTCGACCTGAGGCCGCGGGGACTTGGCCATCAGGAACGCCGCGGGTTCGAACGGGGCCGGAAGCGCGCCGTCGGTCAGAACGCTCGCTTCGAACAGCCGGAACTGAAGCTCGAGCCGGACCTGGGCGGTCTCGGCGGCTTGCTGCCGGGTCATGGCGGGAAGGATCAAGTCGTCGAGGATCCGCGACGCCTCCTCCCAGCCGCTCGCGCGGGCGACCTCCAGCCGGAGCGCGTTCTCGTGGAACGGCTCGAGCAGGTCGCGCCCGTACGTGGAGAGGAGGGCGGCCGCTTTGGCGGGCTCCTTCTGGGCGAGGTGATACCGGATCTGTTCCTCGACATTCTGGCGCATGAGCGCGGTTTTCGGGTTGTCGCGGAAGGAGACCCACAGGAGCAGGCCGGCGAGGGCCGCCGTGGCGGCCAGGGAAATGATGGCGAGCGGCTTCCAGATCGAGCCCATGGACGGTCCTCCAGTTCTGGGGTGGTGAACGGACCGGCGGGGACAAAGGTTCAATCTCGAATATGGTAGAATTTTGTCACCTTCGGTCGGCCGGGGACGTAGGGTATGCAGGGGGTGAGCCAAGGACCGGCTACGGAGGTTCTTGGAGGCTCACACATGAGTAGAGGCACGGTTGGAGCGGCAGTTCTGCTGCTCTGCTTCCTGGTGGCAGGAGCGGAGTCCCACCCGCAGTCCGCGCAAAAGAAACCCAAATCGGCGCTCTCTTCGGGCATCGATTCCGCCGCGTCGGGCCAGTACGGCAACGCCAAGCCTTCCGCCCTGGCCGAAGACGGCGAATTCCTCCGCCGCGTGATGCTCGACCTGGTCGGCTATCCGCCCAGCCTCGAGCAGGTGAAGGCGTTCATCAAGGACACCAACGTCGACAAGCGTTCGGAGATGGTCGACAAGCTCCTCGAAACCGAGGACTGGGCCGACCGCACGGCGCGGCTCTTCTGCGAGGGGTGGTTCGGGGACTACCATAAGGTCCCCGTCATGATCACCCCGAAGCTCGACAGCGGCGCGGAGCAGAAGATCATCAACGATTTCGTCGCGTGGATGAAGTTGAAGCTCACCAAGGACGCGCCCTACAACCGCGAGATCGTGGACGCGATCATCCGCGCCCGCGGCACCGGGACGGGCGACCCCGCGATGTTGTGGAAGCTCGCCTGCTTCAGCGGCGGCGACGACGGCCCGGCGATCGAGTTCGCCAACCGGGTGTCGCGCCACTTCCTGGGCATCCGGCTGCGGTGCGCCCAGTGCCACGACCATCCGTTCGACGTCTGGAACCAGAAGCACTTCTACAGCATGGCCGCCTTCTTCGGCCGCACGAAGGTCAAGGGCGGCGGCGACGTCGAGCTGAGCGAAGACGGCTCGATGGAGACGCTCAAGGCCTACGGCGGCAACTTCCAGCCGCAGTTCATCTACGGTCAGAAGCCGGCCAAGACCGATCAGTGGATGGACGCGATGGCCATCTACATGAGCGGCCCCGACAACGTGCAGCTCGCGCCGGCCACGGTGAACCGGGTCTGGTCCTGGCTCTTCGGCCGCGGTCTCGTTCATCCCGTGGATGATTTCAACAAGATGAACATGCCGATGGGCGGCGCCCTGCTCGGCATCCTGGCGAAGGAGTTCAAGGCCAGCAAGTACTCGATCAAGTCGGTCTACCGCGGCATCTGCAACTCGGACACGTATCAGCGGTCGAGCGAGAACGAAGCGAAGATGACGAAGCCGAGCTTCGCCGCCGGCTGGATCAAGCACCTGGACGCCGAGCAGCTCCAGAACTCCATCACGGTCGCCACCGGCGGGTCCCCGCGCCGCGACCCGAGCGGCGCGATGGGCATGGTGAGCCCGCTCTTCCCGGCCGACGTCGTGTGGTGCGAGGTGACGCCGCTGCCCGGCAACATGCGCCAGGCGCTGTTCGTCCGGAACAACCACTCGATCCAGGGGCAGATCGGCGGCGGCCTGAGCAAGCTGTCGGGGTCGACGACCGCGGAGAAGGTCGCCGACATGTTCCTCGCCGTGCTCTCCCGCAAGCCGACGGACGCGGAGACCGCGCGGTTCGTGAAGTTCATCGACGGCCACAAGGGCCAGGGCATGGAGGACGCGTACTGGACCCTGATGAACACGACTGAATTCCTGTCGAGACATTGATCGATAATTAAAGAGCTTTTGAAAGCTTGGAGGGATTGATATGGCGTGCAACAAGTGCGTGGTTCCCGCCTACGGACGACGGGATTTCCTGTCGTTCAGCATGGTCGGCATGGGCGCGCTGGCTTCGACCGGCGCCAACCTGCTGGCCCAGGACACCAAGACCGATCCCAAGCAGGACCCGAAGGAAACCAAGACCGCGCCCAAGTCGAAGAAGTGCAGCACGGTGATCCGCATCTGGCTGCCGGGCGCCCCGAGCCAGATCGAAACGTTCGACCCGAAGCCCGGCCGGCCCAACGGCGGCAAGGCGAAGGCCATCGACACCGCCGCCAAGGGCATCCAGATCTCCGAGTACATGCCCCAGACCGCGAAGGCGATGAAGAACATCGCGCTCCTGCGGTCGATGAACTTCCGCGAGCTCGCCCATGAGCGGGCGGCCCTGCTGGCCCAGATCGGCATGGCCCAGAGCCCGTTCTCCGGCGTCGCCGACATGGGCACGATCGTCGCGTACGAGCGCGGCCCGAAGGACCTCCAGCTTCCGTACTCGATCTCGATGGGAGCGACCCTCCATCCCGGACAGAGCATGCCGTTCGGCGGCGAGTACGCCCCGTATCGCGTCCTCGACACGCGGAACCCGATTCCGGACTCGACGAGCCCCGTCGGCAAGGACCGGGACCTCGAGCGGACCTCGCTGCTCACGGAGCAGAATAAGGATTGGGATTCCCGCCACCAGCAGGCCCCGATCGGCCAGATCGAGAAGGCCTACATCAAGGCGCAGGAAGTCATGACGACCCCGCAGGTCAGCGCCTTCAACACCAGCCAGGAAGAGGCTTCCATCCGCCAGATGTTCGGCAACGACGGGTTCTCCCAGAACTGCCTCGTCGCGTACCGCCTGGCGAAGGTCGGCGTGCCCTTCATCGCCCTCCAGACGGGCGGCTGGGACATGCACGACAACTGCGTCGGCGGCATGGAGAAGCAGGTTCCGTCGGTCGACGCCGGCTTCGGCGGCCTGGTCCAGGCGCTTGCCGCGTCGGGCTTGATCGACAACGTGATGGTCATGATCGGCGGCGAATTCGGCCGCACGCCGTCCATCAACGGCGGCCAGGGCCGCGATCACCACGAGTACGGCGCCTGGGCGCTCGCCGGCGGCGGCATCAAGGGCGGCATCGCGTTCGGCGACAGCGGCGTGAACGGGACGAGCAACAAGGACAACACCACCGTCGGCGACGTGTGGCACACCGTCTTCGCCTGCTGCGGCATCGACCCGAAGAAGAGCTACATGGTCGAAGGCCGCCGGATCCCGTACGCCTACAAGGACGTCAAGGGCGCGGCGATCCGCGGGATCATGGCGTAACCGCTAAGTCGATTCGAAACGGCCCCGGCCGAAAGGTCGGGGCCGTTTTTTTTCAGAAGCGGGGGCTGTCGGAGGTGACGGTGATCACCGGAACCGCGTCCGGCGCGGGGAGGCTCACCCCCTGGACGCCCCAGAGGAAGGGGCCCCGGGCGGCGACCTGGCAGGTGGCCTTGGGGAAGTCCGCCCGCAGCATCTTGAGGCAGACCGAGGCCAGGCCCTTCTTGCCCTCGTCTCCGTACTTCTTCAGGTTGGCCGACTGGACGTACATCGTCGCCCTCGCCGCTTCCTTGAAATCGGTGCCGTCGACGTCCAGATAGACGTTCACCTTGCCCTCGATGCCGGAGATCTTCTCGAACGCCTGGATCGCCTTCTGATACGACATCGCCTTCTCCGACGCCGGGCCGAAGGATCCCGACGCCGTGTCCGACCGAAGGCGCGTCTCGATGGCGTCGAGCTTCGTATTCCGGGGCGACGGCGTCGACGAGAACGACAGCGGCGTCTTGTCGGTGTTCGGCACGAACAGGAAGAGGCCGCCGGCCGCCAGGGCGACCGTCGCGTAGAGCCGGAGAGGGATGAAGAAGAGGGAACAGGGGTCGCTGCGTTCCGGCTCGTGGCGGCCCAGCAGCCAGGCGACCACGCCCATCGACAGGAAGCCGATCCCGATGGACTTCGTCCCCGCCCCCAGGGCACTGCCGCCGATGACGCCGAGGAACCCGGCCGCGACGCCGAGGAACGCGACCAGGAAGCCGCGGCGGGAGGCGATGATCAGCATGGCAGGATTGTAGCCCCGGAAGGCGATCTCAGGCTTTTCCCGAGCAAATTATCTGCCGATCCGGCGGTCGCCGGCGATCCGTCGGAGCGACATCAAGGCGCCGCGGACCTCGCCGGCGGACGACAGCCGGTCTTCCGGCCGCAGCGCCATCATCGCGCGCAGGAGCTCGACCGCCTCGGTCGGCAGGTCGGTGAGTTCGGAGAGCGGCTTGGTCGGGCGACCCTCGACGATGCGGTACATGAGGTCGGAGAAGGACTCCGAGTGGAACGCCCGGATGCCGGTCATCAATTCGTACAGCACCACGCCCAGCGCGTAGATGTCGCCCCGGCCGTCCGTGTGGCCGTCGTGGAGCACTTCGGGGGGCATGTAGGAGAGCGTTCCCGAGGCGTCCCCCTTCTCGGTCTTCTCCTCGGAGTCGAGGATCTTCGCGGGGCGGACCAGGCCGAAATCGAGGATCTTCACCGTGGTTCCCCCGGTGACGATCAGGTTGGAGGGCTTCAGGTCCCGATGGACCATGCCCGCCGCGTGCATCGCCTCGAGCGCCGACGCGATCTGGGCGCCGAAGTCGAAGACCTTTCCGAGCGGCAGCTTCTGGCCCGCCTCGACGAACTGTTCGAGCGAATCCCCCTTCACGAACTCCATCGCCATGAACAGCTGGCCGCGGAACCGGCCCGCTTCGTAGACGGTCACGATGTTCGGATGGGAGAACTTCGCGGCGGCCCGGGCCTCCTTCAGGAAGTTGAGCTCGTACGGGGGATCGCTCGCGAACTCCGGAAGCAGGACCTTGAGCGCGACCGTGCGGTCGAGCCGCGGATCGCGCGCCGCGTAAACGACGCCCATGCCGCCGCGGCCCAGCTCCCGCTCGATCTCGTAGTGGGCGATGCGGTCGACGGGCGCCAGGCCCGATTCGATCACCTGGCGGATGGTGTCGATCAGCCGCTGCTCGTCGACGGGCTTGGTCAGGTAGTCGAAGGCGCCGAGCCGGATGGCCTTGACGGCGAGCGCGGAGCGGTCGGAGCCCGTCAGCATCACCACCGGGATGCTGACCTCCTTGCGGATCTCGCTGAGCAGCGTCAGCCCGTCGATGCCCGGCATGTTCTGGTCGAGGAGGACCAGGGCGAACTCGCCGTCCCGGATGAGCGGGATGGCCTTCAGCGGGTTGATCGCCTGCTCCGCTTCATATCCGGCGGATTCGATGATCCGGATCAGGAGCGTGCCGAATTCGACATCGTCGTCGACGATGAGGACCTTGGCGCGCGAGGGCTGGACGAACGTCGGCTCGATCGGCGGACTCACGGCTCGGGGCCTCCTACCCGGGCGCTAGATTATCGAAAAACTGCCGTGATTGGTATAACACATGGATTCGAAGGGGAGGGTCCATGTCACGTTCCGTCGGATTCATCGGCCTGGGGATCATGGGCCGCGCCATGGCGCGCCGGCTCGTCGATGCCGGCCACCGCGTCACCGTCTGGAACCGCGATCCGTCGAAGGCCGCGGAGCTGACGGCCGCCGGAGCCCGCAAGGCCGCCTCCCCGCGCGCGGCCGCCGAGGGCGCCGAAGCGGTGATCGTCAACGTCACCGACTCGGTCGCCGTCGAAGCCGTCCTCCTGGGGAAGGAGGGGGTCGTCCACGGCGCTCCGTCCGGGGCCGTGGTCGTGGACATGTCGACCATCCACCCGGCCGCCGCGCGGAAGATCGGACGGCAGCTCCGCGCCCGCGGCATCGGCTTCCTCGACGCGCCGGTGACCGGCATGGAGTTCCGCGCGCGGGACGGGACGCTCTCGATCCTCGTCGGCGGCGAGAAGCAGGACCTCGAGCGGGTCCGCGACCTCCTGTCCATCCTGGGCAACCGGATCACCTATTTCGGTCCGCAGGGCGCGGGGCAGATCGCAAAGGCGTGCAACCAGATCCTCTGCGCGGTGAACATGGTCGGCATCGTGGAGGCGCTCCACCTCGCGCGGCTGAGCGGCCTCGAGCCGGCGACGCTCGTCGAAGCCCTGACGCCGGGCGCGGGCGGCTCGTGGGCGCTCGACCGGTTCGGCCCCCAGATCGTGAAGGGCGACTTCCAGCCGGGCGGCCGGGTCGCCCTCATGCTCAAGGACCTGGGCATCATCGAAGACTCGGCGAAGGAGGTGGGGCTCCCGCTGGCCGGCGCGGCCGCCGCCAAGCGCTACTTCGAGGACAACGTCCGCCACGGGGAAGCGGACCTCGGCACCCAGGCGATGTTCAAGGCGGTCGAGCGGGCGATCGGCGGGAAGAAGAAGGCGCCCGCTACTTCGAAGGCTCGAGCTCGGCGGCCTTCCGGCGCGCGGCATCGGCGCGGTCGCCGATCTGGTACTTGAGTGTCGGATTGATCGAGAGCGCCTCGAGGAAATCGGCGGCCGCCCCCGCATAGTCCTCGCGGGCGCCCGCGCGATCGCCCGCGGAGAGCTTCCACGCCGCGCGGTGCCACCGCACGAAGCCCCGGTGCTTCCAGCCCTCCATGTGGGTCCGGTCGAACTCGACCGACTTCGTCAGGAACTCCTCCGCCGTCCGGAAATCGTCGACGGGATTCTCGCCCCGTCCCGATTTCGCGATCGCCCGCTCGCTCCATGCCGTGCTCCGCCAGGTGAGGAACCACGCGTCCCGCTGGCTGCGGGCCGTCACGGCCCCGAAGTCCTTCTCCGCCTGGTCGAACCACGACGAGGCGTCGCGTCCGGCCCGCGCGAGCGCCGCGCCGTACTGGGCGCGAAGGCGACCCCGCCACCGGTACTCGTTCGACGGCTCCGTCGCGCGCGTCACCGCTTCGGTCAGGTCCTTCTCGCCGGCCTCGAAATCGGCCAGTGGATCGCGGTTCTTGCCCGCCTTCCAGAATCCGAGGTAGAACCGCGCATTGCCGCGCCACAGCCAGTTGCCCGAGAACGACGGCTGGAGCTCGATCGCCTTCGTGCCGTCGGCGATCGCGGCCGCGAGCGCCTCCGACGGGTCCTGGTCCGTCTCCAGCGCCCAGATGCCGTGGTAGACCCGGACCTGGCACCGCCACTGCCACGCCCGCGCCGACGTGGCGTCGAGCGCCATCGCGTCGGTGAAGGCCTTCTCCGCGGCGACATAGTCCGGCATCGGATCGAGGCCCCGATGACGCCGCCGGCTTCCGCGGCTCCAGCGCATCTCGCCCAGGCCGTAGTAGTGGGGCAGGTATCCGCGGTCGCGCGCGAGCCCCTGCCGGAACACCTCCTCGGCCTGCAGGTACCGGCGCTCGCTCTCCTCGAACGAGGGCAGGATCTCGCTGCGGATCACCGCGGTGAGCAGCCCGCGGGCCTCCTCGAGCAGGGGATCGACCGCCAGCGCCTCCTCGAAGGCCTTCCGCGCCGCGGGGAGCTGGTTCTGCGCGTAGCCCTCCAGGCCGCGCGCCACGGACTGCGCCGCGGGCGCCAGGGAGCCCTGGAGCGCGTCCCGCGCGTCGGCGAGGACCGACTCGCGCCACCGATCGGGCTTCCGCGTCGCTTCGTCGAACCCGGGACTCCCGTCGCGGAGGGCGACGAGCACCGCGCGTTCATATTTCGCCGGGCGGAAGTCTGCGTCCTTCGAGAGCGCCCGCTCCTGGAAGTCGAGCGCCTTCCCGTCCTCGAGCAGCGCCCGATGAAACCGCCCCAGCAGGTAGTCCGCCTCCGCGCTGTCGCCGGCGTCCCGGACGGCGTCCTCGAGCGGGGGGAGGAACTTCCGCATCTGGGCGATCGCGCCCGCGCGGCGCAGCTCGAGGGCGGCGTCGAGCGACACGCGCGCCTTCTCGCGGAGCGTCCGGAGCGCGCGGGCGTGTTCCATCTGGCGCGCCGCCGCGAACAGCGCGGCGACGAAGATCACCGAGGCCACGATCGCCGGCGCCGGATTGCGCCGGACCTTCCGGGCGATGCGGCCGAGCGGACCTTCGGGACGGACCGACACCGGCTCGCCGCGGCGAGCGCGGGAGAGATCCTCCGCGAACGCCCCCGCGTCCGGATACCGGCGCAAAGGCGGCTTCTGGAGCGCCTTGGCGGCGATCGCGCCCGCGTCGCCGCTCAGCGCGGGCGGGTCGTCGCGCACGATCCGGTCGTAGATCGCGAGCGCGGTGGCTCCCTCGAACGGATGGGCGCCGGAGAGCGCCTCGTGCAGGAGGACGCCGAGCGCCCAGACGTCCGTGGCGGGGCCCGACGGGCCTCCTTGCACCTGCTCGGGCGCCATGTAGTGGGGCGTCCCGAAGACCGCGCCCGTCCGCGTGAGGTCCTCGCCCCCGTCGATGCGCGCGAGCCCGAAGTCCGTGAGCACGACGCGGCCATCGGGCTCGATCATGATGTTCTGCGGCTTGAGGTCGCGGTGGATGACCCCCTGCGCGTGCGCGTGGGCCACCGCCCGCGCCACGGTCTCGACGACGTCCAGCCGGCGCGCGACGGCCATCCCCCGGAATTCCTCCGCGAACGTCTTTCCGCGGAGGAGATCCATCGCGATGTAGTCCGGCCCCACTTCGTGGACCGCGACGACGTTCGGATGGCGGAGCTTGGCCGACGCCTGGGCCTCCCGCTGCAGCCGCTCCCGATCGCCTTCCTTGAGGACCTTGAGCGCGACGCTGCGGCCGAGCGCGGGATCGACCGCTTCGTAGACGACCGCCATGCCGCCGCGCGCGATCTCCCGGACGATCTCGTACCGTCCGATCCGCGGGCGCGACGGATCCGGCGGCTCGGCGAAGAACCCCTTGACGCGGTCCAGCGGATCGGAGGTCATCGCGACAGGATGAACCGGAGTTCGTCCTCGACGTCTTCGCCGGGAAACAGGTAGTCCCGGAGGAGGTCCTTCAGCACCTCCCGGCCCCGCTGGCGGGTCACGCGGAGATAGTTGCGGACGTCGTCGGTGCTGATGGCGTGCTTCTTCGCCAGGCCTTCGTACGAGACCTCGGCGCCGGCGGTCTCGGCGCAGTACTCCTGGAAAAGCTCGTAGTGGAGCTCCTTGCCCTGGGCGCGGAACTCGTCGCGCAGCCGTCGCATCATCTCGGTGACGACGCCGCGGGCCCATTCGCGGTCGAACGCCGCCTCGGGAGAGAGCTCCTTGTCGTGCAGCGATTCGGCCTCCTTGAAGTTGAACGTCTGCGGCCCGCGGGCGGCGTCGCGCCGATGGACGCTGACGGCGAATCTCCGGAGCGCCGTCTTCAGGAATCCGCGGAAGCTGCCCCGGTCGGGCGAAAGCTTGTCGAAGGCCTTCCGCGCGAGGAGCATCGCGAAGAACTGCTGGGTCACGTCCTCCGCGTCCTCGGCGTTCATCGCCCGGATGGCCCGCAGGTAGAGATAAGCCGGCTTCCAGTAGGTCTGGACGAGCCCGCCGAGGTGCTCGGCGTGGCGCGGATGGGCGGGGTTCTTGATCTCGAGGAGCTGCGACCAGTGGGTCTCGGGGAATTCTCGCGGCTCCGGCACCATCGTGTGGGACATTATAGAATTATCTACACGAAATACGGCGCCGCGCGAACAGGGGGGCAACGGAAGGGTTACATATAGAAGATGCGCCGCTTGATCCTGAGTCTGATGCTCCTGATGGCGCCGGCCGTGGCCGGACAGGAGGATCCCGCCGCCCTGAAGCTCTTCGAGGAGAAGGTCGGGCCGATCCTCTCGGCGCGCTGCTACAAGTGCCACAGCGCCGAGGCGCCGAAGCCCAAGGGCGGCCTGCGGCTCGATTCGCGCGAGGCGGCGCTCAAGGGCGGCGACGGCGGGCCGGCCCTCGTCCCCGGCAAGCCCGACCAGTCGCTCCTGATCAAGGGCGTCACGTGGGACGACCCCGACTTCCAGATGCCCCCGAAGGAGAAGATGCCCGCGGGCGAGATCGAGGTGCTCCGGCAGTGGATCTCGAAAGGGGCTCCCTGGTCCGGGTCGACCGCCAAGCCCCGCAAGCCCGAGAAGAAGATCACCGACGCCGACCGCGCCTGGTGGTCGTTCCAGCCGGTGAAGGAGCCGGCCGTTCCTCCCGCCGACGCCGCGTGCCGCAACGAGATCGACCGCTTCATCCACGCGCGGCTCAAGGCCGAAGGGCTCGCGCCGGCGCCCGAGGCCGACCGTCGGACGCTCCTGCGCCGCCTCACGTTCGACCTGCACGGGCTGCCGCCCACCGCCGACGAGATCGAAATGTTCGTGAAGGACGCGTCTCCCGATGCGTACGAGAAGCAGGTCGAGCGGCTGCTCGCCCATCCGCGCTACGGCGAGCGGTGGGCCCGCCACTGGCTCGACCTCGTCCGCTACGCCGAGTCGGACGGCTACAAGCAGGACGCCTACCGGCCGAACACGTGGCCCTACCGCGACTACGTCATCCGCGCGTTCAACGAGGACAAACCCTACGACCGCTTCGTCCGGGAGCAGCTCGCGGGGGACGAGATCGCGCCGGACGATCCGAAGGTTCTCGTCGCCACCGGCTTCCTCCGCCTGGGCATCTACGAGTACAACCAGCGGAACGCGTGGGGGCAATGGCGCGACATCCTGAACGACATCACCGACGTGACGGGCGATGCGTTCCTGGGTCTGGGCATGGGCTGCGCCCGGTGCCACGACCACAAGTTCGACCCGATCCTCCAGCGCGATTACTTCGCGCTCCAGTCGTTCTTCTCCGGGCTGCTCTGGCGCGACGATCTGCCGCTCGCGACGTCTGCCGAGGTCGCCGAGTACCGGCAGAAGCGCCAGGCCTGGGAGGCGAAGACGGCGAAGATCCGAGCGGACATCGCCGCCATCGAAGCGCCGGTCTCCAAGACCCTCGAGACGGGAAGCATCAACAAGTTCCTGCCCGAGCTGCGGGCCGTCTATGCGAAGCCCAAGGACCAGCGGACCCCGTACGACGTCCAGATCGCCGACCTGATCCAGCGCCAGGTGGCCGCGGAGCTGGCGCTGATCGACGGAAAGATCAAGGGGGCGACGCGCGAGAAGTGGTCGGAGCTGCTGCGCAAGCTGGCCGAGATGGACAAGGACAAGCCGCGCGAGCTGCCGGCCGCCCTCGTCGTCACCGACGTGGGCCCGGTCGCTGCAGGCACGAAGATCCCCGGCGACGACACCCGCGTGATCCCGCCGGCGTTCCTGTCCGTGCTCGGCGGCGAGGCCCCGAAGATCGAGCCCCTTCAGAGCTCCAGCGGCCGGCGCCTGGCGCTCGCGAATTGGCTCACCCGCCCGGACCATCCGCTCGCGGCGCGCGTCCTGGTGAACCGCCTCTGGCAGCACCACTTCGGGAAGGGGCTGGTCGCCACTTCCAACGACTACGGCCGCCTCGGCGAGAAGCCGAGCCATCCCGAGCTGCTGGATTGGCTGTCGTCGCGGTTCGTGAAGGACGGCTGGAGCATCAAGTCGATGCACCGCCTCATCGTGACCTCCGCGACGTACCGGCGCGCGGCGCTCCATCCCGCGCCCGACCCCGGCCGCCTCAAGGATCCGGACAACCGCCTGCTGTGGAAGAGCACGACGCGGCGGCTTCAGGCCGAGGCCGTCCGAGACGCGATGCTCGTGACGAGCGGCGAGTTCGATTCGCACATGGGCGGCCCGGCGGTCGATCCGAACCTGCCGCGGCGGACGATCTACACCAAGGTCCACCGCAACACCCACGATCCGCTGCTCGACGCGTTCGACGCGCCCGAGACCTTCTCGAGCATGCCGGCGCGCAATTCGACCACCACCGCGACGCAGGCGCTCCTGATGATCAACGGCCGCTGGCCGCTGGAGCGGGCCCAGGCGTTCGCCCGCCGCCTCCGCGCGACGGGCGCCTCGACGAGCCCGGAGCTCGTCCAGGCGGCGTACCGGATCGCGCTGGGCCGGGCTCCGTCGACCGACGAGCTCGCTCGCGGCGTCGCGTTCCTCGAGAAGTCCGCCCCCGCCGCCAAGGCGACCGATCTGCCGCTCGTCCAGGCGATGCCCGACCGCGGCGGCCAGGCCGCCCGGTTCCGCAGCGAGCACATGGAGGACCGGCTCTGCATCGAGGCCGACCCGATGCTGCCCGGCGCCGACTTCACGGTCGAGGCCGTCGTGATCCTCGACTCCCTCTATGAGGACGCGGCGGTGCGCGTGATCGCGTCGCAGTGGAGCGGCAAGCCCGACCAGCCCGGCTGGTCGTTCGGCGTGACGAGCGCAAAGTCGAAGCACCAGCCGCGCAACCTGATCCTCCAGCTCACGGGCGACGGCGGGACGGAGGTCGTCGCGAGCGACCTGCACCTCGAGCTCCACAAGACGCACTATGTGGCCGTCTCGGTGAAGATCGCCGACCCAGGCGACACCGGCATCGTCTTTACGATGCAGGATCTCTCCGATCCGGAGGCGCCGGTCCGGACGGCCGCCGTCCGACACAAGGTCACGGGCAATTACCGCTCCAAGGCCGCGTTCGTGATCGGCGGCCGCGACGGCCAGAAGATGCACGGCTGGGACGGCCTGATCGACGAGATCCGGCTCTCGCGCGCGGCGCTCTCGAAGGATCAACTGCTGCTGGTCGAGGGCGCTCCCGGCGGGAACGTCGTGGCCGGCCACTGGACGTTCGAACATGAACCGGGCTTCTTCAAGGAGGTGAGCGGCCGCGTCCAGCCGCTCGTCCGGCCGGCGATGCCCAAGGCTCAGGGGGTCGCGTCGGAGACCGGCCTGGTGGACTTCTGCCACGTCCTGCTCAATTCGAACGAGTTCCTCTATGTCGACTAGGCCCCACATCGAGATCCCGACCACGCGGCGCGACTTCCTCGCCAAGAGCGGCGCGGGATTCGGCGCGCTCGCCATGAGTTCGCTCCTTCGGGCGGAGGAGACGAAGCCGCATTATTCCGCTCGCGCGAAGAGCGTGATCTTCCTGTTCATGGAAGGCGGCCCGAGCGCGATGGACACGTTCGATCCCAAGCCGAAGCTGAACGAGCTGGCCGGCCAGCAGCTGCCGCCGAGCTTCAAGCCGGTCCTCACCGCGATGGGCGAGTACAACGCGCCGCTGATGGCGTCGAAGCGGAAGTGGGCGCGGTACGGGAAGGGCGGCCTCTGGATCTCCGACTGGTATCCCCACGTGGCGCAGTGCGCCGATGACCTCGCGGTGGTTCGGTCGTGCATCCAGGACGGCATCAACCATTCGGGCGGCGTCTGCCAGATGAACACCGGGTCCACCCTCGCGGGTCGTCCGTCGCTCGGCTCCTGGGTCTCGTACGGACTCGGCACCGAGAACGCCAACCTGCCCGCGTTCGTCGTCCTGCAGGACAATCCCTCGACGGTCGTGAACGGTCCGCGCAACTGGGGCGCGGGCTTCATGCCGGCGGTCTACCAGGGCATCCGGCTCCAGACGAGCTCCGAGCCCATCCCGAACCTGTCGACGCCGCCGGGGATCGGCGACGATCGCCAGCGCGAGAAGCTGGCGCTGCTCGACCGGATGAACCGCGACCACGCCGGGCCGCGGGCGGACATCACGGAGCTCGACGCGCGGATCAAGGCGTACGAGCTGGCGTTCCGGATGCAGGCCGAGGCGCCGGAGGCGGTCGACCTCTCGAAGGAGACCGACGACACGCTGGAGCTGTACGGGATGAAGGAGAAATCGACCGAGGCGTACGGGCGGATGTGCCTGCTCGCCCGTAGGTTCGTCGAGCGCGGCGTCCGCTTCATCCAGCTCTACTCGGGCGCGGGGAGCAAGTGGGACGCCCACTCGGGACTCGAGAAGAACCATTCGGAGCTCTGCCGCCAGACCGACAAGCCGATCGCGGGGCTGCTCAAGGACCTCAAGCGGCGTGGGCTGCTCGACCAGACGCTGGTCATCTGGGGCGGCGAGTTCGGCCGGACGCCGATGTCGGAGAAGGGCGACGGACGAGACCACAACCCCTACGGCTTCACGATGTGGATGGCCGGCGGCGGCGTGGCGGGCGGCCGGACGATCGGCGCGACCGACGAGCTGGGCCTCCACGCGATCGACACGCGCCTCCACGTCCACGACCTGCACGCGACGATCCTGCACCTGCTCGGGCTCGACCACACCAAGCTGGTCTACTTCCACAAGGGTCGCCCCGAGCGCGCGACGATCAACGAAGGCGAGATCTACCGCAAGATCACCTCGGCCTAGAGGAACAAAAAAGACGGTCTTTTTTGTTCCTGGCGGGTTAGAGACCGCTGAAGCGGATCCAGTTCCAGACGAAGACGGCCACCATCGCCAGGACAAGGGTCGCCATCACCACCGGATTGAAGATGTCGGCGTGCCGCTGGGGAGGGCCGAGGGGGCGCTTGGGGAAGGGGCTCTTCCAGCAGCCGTAGACCGCGCACTTCCGGCGGTTGAACGTCCAGCAGTCCTGATGGTACGTGCTGCCGCAGTGCGAACAGGAGGCGAGGGCTCCGTTGCCGAGGTCCTGGTGGCAGACCCCGCATTTTCCCGCCAGCCGTTCGAGCCTCATCCTTCGTCCCCCATTATAGACCTTTAGACGGCGGCGGGGTTGCGTTAGACTCCTCTTCGCTCATGAGAGCCCTGGTTCTCGCCTTTTTCTTCGTCTCGGGCATCTGCGGCCTGCTGTACGAGGTCGTCTGGATCCGCGTCGCCGGCACCGTCATCGGCAACACGACCTTCGCCATCGGCACCGTGGTCGGCGTCTTCATGGGCGGCCTGGCGGTCGGCGCCTGGGCGGGCGGACGGGCGGCCGACCGGCGCTCGGGCGGATCGCTCCTGCGGCTCTACGGCCTTCTCGAAGGCGGCATCGCGATCTCCGCCGCCGCCGTGCCGTTCCTCCTCACGGCCAGCGAGCCGGTCTTCAAGCTGCTTTGGAACTCCGTGGGCGAGGTCACCGCGCTCTACGCGGCCCTGCGCGTCGTCCTCATGGGGTTCGTCCTCGTCGTGCCGACCACGCTCATGGGCGCCACGCTGCCGGTCCTGACCCGGTTCCTGTCGGACTCCAGCCAGGCGGCCGCGTCCGAGGCAGGCCGCGCGTACGCGATCAACACGTTCGGCGGCGTGGCCGGCACGCTCGCGTCGGGTCTCTGGCTGATCCCCGCCTTCGGGCTCCGCGCCACGACCTGGGTCGCCGTCGCGCTCAACCTCGCGATCGCCGCGGCAGCGCTCGCGCTCGCGCGGGGAAAGTCGGGCGCCGTCGAGACGGCGCTCTCTCCGGAACCGCCGCCGCGGCGACTCGCCCTCGCGGTCTCCGCGCTCTCGGGATTCGCCTCGCTGGTCTACGAGGTCGCGTGGACCCGGTCGCTCGTCCTTTCGCTCGGCTCCACCGTCTACGCGTTCACGCTGATCCTCACCGCCTTCATCCTCGGTCTCGCCGCCGGCAGCGCGCTCTCGTCGCGCCTCGTCCACCGCGCGAAGGATCCCGAGACGGCGCTCGCCGTCCTCCAGGCGCTCATCGGCATCGTCGCCGTCGCGCTCCTGCCGTACCTGGGCAACCTGCCGCTCCGGATGGCGTCGGTGCCCCACGAACGATACGGCGACCTCCTCTGGACCGAATGCGGCATCCTCGCGCTCGTCGTCTTCATCCCGACCCTGCTGATCGGCGCCGTCTTTCCGTTCACGTTCCGCATGGCGTCGGGATCCGACCGCGCCGTCGGCCGGTCGGTCGCCGCCGTCTACACCTGGAACACGATCGGCTCCATCGCCGGATCGCTCGCCGCGTCGTTCGCGCTGATCCCGACCCTCGGCCTCGCCGTCTCGCTGCGGCTCGCCGCCACCGTCAACCTCGCCGTCGCGGCCGTCCTCCTCGTCCGCGGCGCGCCGCGGCTCCGCCTTTCCGCCGCCGCTCCGGCGCTCCTCGGCCTCGTCGTCTGGCTCCTGCCGTCGTGGAACGAGCAGGTCCTGGCGAGCGGCGCCTATCTCTACGGGGCGGAGTATGCCGCCGCCGCCAAGGCGCTCCACATCGACGTCGAAACCGTTCTCTCCCGGCAGTCGACGATCGTGGCCCGCTACTGGGACGCCTACGGGCTCACCACGGTCCACAAGTCGAACGACGGGAACCTCTCGATCCGCGTGAACGGGAAGGCGGACGCGTCGACCGGCACGTCGGACATGCCGACCCAGCGAACGGTCGGCAATCTCGGCATGCTCCATCATCCGGCGCCCCGTCGGGCGCTGGTGATCGGCCTGGGCAGCGGCGTGACGCTGGGCGCCGTCGCGTGCCACCCCGTCCGGGAAGTCGACTGCATCGAGATCTCGCCCGCCGGAGCGCGGGCCGCGGAACACTTCACCGCCGCCAACGGCGGGATCCTCAAGGATCCCCGCATCCGGCTGAGGATCGGCGACGGCCGCAACGCCGTCCAGTTCGCGAAGGAGCCGTACGACGTCATCGTCTCGCAGCCGTCGAACCTCTGGATCAGCGGCATGTCCAACCTGTTCACGCGCGAGTTCTTCGCGATGGCGTCGAAGCGCCTCACGCCGGACGGCGTCTTCTGCCAGTGGGTCCAGGCGTACCGGATGCCGCTCGACGACTTCCGGTCGATCCTCCGCACGTTCTTCGAGGTCTTTCCCGAAGGCTCGTTCTGGGAGATCTTCCCGGGCCAGGACTACATCCTGCTGGGGTCGCCGACGTCCATCCGGATCCCGTGGGCGGAGCTCGAGGCGCGCCTGGCGGCGCCGGGGCTCAAGGAGCACTTCGACGGGCTCCATGTTCCGGGCGCCGCGGGATTGCTGGGCCACTACGTCGCGGGAGCGAAGGACGTGCGGATCGCCGTCGCCACCGCGCCGCTCCTGACCGACGACCAGTCGACGATCGAGTACTCGACCTCGCGGGCGATGTTCACCTTCCTGCAGCCGAGGACGATCTCCTGGGTCCAGGAGCTCCGCAGGATGAAGTTCGACGCCGCCGACTACCCGGGAGCGGAGGTCGCCTCCGTCGAGAAGAGCCGGGACTCGCGACGCCGGATCGCCCACGTCATCGGGTACGAAGGGGAGGGCCACGGCGCCCGCGAGGTGCTGGAGCTGCTGACCCAGGAGACGGGCGGCCTGGGCGACGACGAGCCGACGCGGGAGCACTTCCAGAAGGTGGCGTACAACGCGCGGATGCACGCCCGCTTCCTCCGCGATGCCCGCCGGTTCGACGAGGCGATCCGGACGCTCGCGGCGGTGCCGAGCGCCTCGAGTCATCGCGCCGACGCGCTCTTCGAGCGGGCCAACATCGCGATCCTCGCCCGCAAGGACGAAGAGGCCGCGCGCTGCTTCGAAGAGATCCGGTCGCAGCATCCGGGCTCGTTCGCGGCGACGTGTCTCGAAGCGCAGATCGCCGAGAAGATGAAGCGGCCGGACGATGCCGTCCGTCTCTGGCGCGCCGCGATCGCCCAGCGGCCGGACTCGGAATCGGCGTTCGCCCACCTGGGCGACGCGCTGGCGAACCAGGGCCGGTCCGACGAGGCCCGTCAGGCCTGCCTCAAGTCCCTCGAGATCGATCCCCAGAACGCGCTGGCCCGCCAGGTCCTCGACAAGCTCGGGAAGCACTGACCGTATCTTTCGGTGCTCCCGCTGTCTCTTTTTGGATACACCATCGGCACCTTCGCAGTCCGGATCTGTTTGGCCTCCTCCTTGCTGATTGATGTGAACCTGACCCTCCTCTTCACGTCTAAGGGAGTGGAACGGGATTTGAAAATTGTTGGAAGGAGTCGGCCCATGATGAAGGAACGGATGATCGGCCTCGCGATCGCCGCGGCGGCGGCGTGGGGCAGCGGATGCAGCTCGTCGGACGAACCCGCGACCAAGCCGGCGGAGCCGGCCAAGGTTTCCGCCGTCAAGTACGTCCCCCAGGGGACGCCGCAGGGCGGGACGCTCCACGAATCGTGGAAGGGCGTTCCGATCGGCGACGCCTCCGAGAAGGGGCTGAAGTGGCTGGTTTCCGTCCAGGGCAAGGACGGCGGCTGGGGCCAGGACGGCGGCAACGAGGGCGACAACCGCAAGGACGTGGGCCTCGAGTCGAGCGGCAACGATCTGGCCAACACCTCGCTCGTCTGCCTCGCGATCCTGCGCTCGGGCACCACCCTGAAGAGCGGCCCGTACAGCGAGGCGCTTCGGAAGGGCGTCGAGTTCGTCCTCAAGAACATCGAGGCCGCTCCGGCGGAAGGGATCACGGTGACGAACCGCCAGGGTACCCAGATCCAGCGGAAGCTCGGGCCCTACATCGACACGTTCCTGTCGACGATGCTGCTGTCGGAGATCGACGGCGCGATGGCCGACGAGGCGGGCCAGAAGCGGCTCCGCGGATCGCTCGGCAAGTGCATCGCGAAGATCGAGAAGAACCAGCAGAAGGACGGCAGCTGGAACCAGGGCGGCGGCTGGGCGCCGATCATCAGCACCTCGATCGCGTCGCGCAGCCTCTACAACGCCCAGCAGAAGGGCAACAGCGTCGACGTCGCCTGCCTCGCCAAGGTGGAGGAGTACACGAAGGGCAACTTCGACGCCGAGAAGAAGCAGTTCCGCGCCAACGACGCCGCGGGTGTCGAGCTCTATGCCGCGGCGCAGTCCCTCGAGCAGGTGAGCCGCGCGCCGTCCGCCGACCCCAAGGCGCCGGCCTCGCAGCCGGCCCCCGCGGAGGCGCCCAAAGTGGCCCTGATGAACGCCGCCAAGGAGAAGCTCGGCGCCGCGCAGTTCGTCTCCGGCTTCGGCTCGATGGGCGGCGAGGAGTTCGTCTCCTACCTCAACATCAGCGACAGCCTCCTCCGGTCCGGCGGCAAGGAGTGGGCCGAGTGGAACGGCAAGATCAAGGAGCGGCTGGCGAAGCTGCAGAACCAGGACGGCACGTGGGCCGGCCACCACTGCATCACCGGCCGCGTCGCCTGCACCGCGTCGGCGGTGATGACGCTGCTCTCGGAGCGCACGGCGCCCAAGATGTGACATGAGAACCCTTGCGTCGATCCTCCTGATCGTCCTGGTCTCGGCGCGCGATCTTGGCGCCGGGACCGGGGACGACGGGAGGATCGCGACCGCGAAGGCCGCGGCCTGCCTGTGGTCGAAGCAGGGCGCGGACGGGGGCTGGCACAGCGAGACCTACGGCCTGCTCAAGTCCGGCCAGTCGCTTACCCCCTTCATCCTGGTGGCGCTCCTGGAGCTTCCCGATCCTCCGAAGGAGGCCGTCGACCGCGCGATCCGGTTCATCGTCGCGAACACCAATGCGGCGGGCGAGGTGGGCCGGTCCGATCCGTCGCTGGAGGACTACCCGAATTTCGCCACGTCGCTCGCCGTCCGGGCGCTGCGGCGGGCGGGGAAGCCCGTCGACCGGATGATCGAGGCGCTCCGGGCGCAGCAGTTCCGGGCGATGAACGGATGGACGCCCGCCGACCCCGCTTACGGCGGATGGGGGATGGGCGGGCCGGTCCGCCGGCCGCCTCATCCTGGTCACGTCGATCTCTGCATGACGCGCCACGTGTTGCAGGCGGTCGGAGATCCCGCAGGCCGGGCGAAGAAGTATCTCGACCGCTGCCGCAACGCCGACGGGGGATTCATGTTCTCGCCGGTGGTGCTCGACGCGAACAAGGCGGGCGTCGGGAAGAGCTACGGGACCGCGACGGCGGACGGCGTCCTGGCGCTCCTCGCCCTCGGCGAGCCGGCCGACCGGGCCCTGGAGTGGCTGACGTCGCATCACCGGGTCGACGGCGTTCCGGGCTTCGACGACGCGACCGCGAAGTGGCGGGACGGGATGCTTTACTACTACCTGGCGGCGAGCGCGCAGGCCTTCAAGGCGACGCAGGGCGGACCGAAGGGCTGGCAGGAGGAGATGATCCGCAGCCTGGTCGGCCGTCAGCGCGAGGACGGCTCGTTCCGCAACGCGAGCTTCCTGATGAAGGAGGACGATCCGCTGATCGCGACGACGCTCGCGCTCCTCGCGCTCACTTCAGCCACTTGACGAACCACTCCAGCGCGGCGGCGTGCTGCTCGGGCGTCACCTTGTGGCCCACGCCTTCGGCGACCATGACCTTGAGCTTTTCGGGGCAGCCCGCGGCCTTGTACGCCGCTTCCGCCGACGCGATCGCGAGGCGCGCGCCGCCGATCGGGCAGTTCGGGTCCTGGTCGCCGCTCGGGATCAGCAGCGCGCGGCCGGCGAACATCCGGAGCATGCTCGGGCAGTCGAACTGCTCGAGGATCCCGGGGATGACCTTGTTCCAGAGCGCGCGGCAGACCTTCTGGTTCACGCCGGGCTCGCCGAGGTCCTTCGCGGCCGTTTCGTGGGCGAGCGCGATCGTCTTCGCGCGGCCCTGCCACTGGTCGTGCTCCAGGCTCCACTTGAAGCTCTGGACGCCGATCGCCGGCACCGCGACCTTCCACCGCTCATCGACCGACGCGGCGAGCCACGTCTGGATGCCGCCCATGGAGAAGCCGATCATGCCGAGCCGCTTCGGGTCCACGTCCTCGCGCGTCTCGAGGTAATCCGCCAGCCGCCAGAGGTCCCACACCGTGTCGAAGTAGAACGGATGCTCCATTTCCTCCGCTTTCGCCTTCCACGCGGCGCAGATGGCCTCGTTGTACCGCGCGGCGCCTTTCTTGCCCTCCGCCCGGTCGCCGTGATACCGCGCGTCGATGGCGACCCCGATGATGCCGCGCTTCGCGAGGTCCTGGCACCAGCCCTTCTGGCCTTCCCGGTTCCCGCCGGTGCCGTGGAGGACGACGACGCACGGGAGCCGCCCCTCGATCTTCTCGGGCCGCACGAGGGTCCCCGGGACGTTTTCGATGATCCCCGAGGCCTTCTTCTCGGACGCGAAGACGAACTCCTCGGTCGCGAGACCGGCGGCCGTCTTCGTGACGGAGGCCACCGGATTGAGCGGGATCTTCGGCCGGTCGAGCTGCTTCAGGAACGCCTCGCGGACCTGCGCGCACGGCGGATAGGTCGGGACGTCCTGGGTGAATCCGAGGAGGAGGAGGACCAGGAGCGCGGCGGGTCTTCTCATACCTAGGCTACGCTCGGGGGGAATGAAAAAGGGCCCCTCTTGCGAGGGGCCCTTTGCCGGATTCAAGTCGAACTACTTGGTGTAGGGGACGCCGTTGTTGGTGACGGTGTCGACGCGGATCGACTTGGGCGCGTCGAAGCCCTTCGCGCCGGCCTCGGCCACGTTCTCGTCCTGCTCGACGCCGTCGCCGCTGACGCCGATGCCGCCGACCAGCTCGCCGTTCCGGTAGAGCGGCATGCCGCCGGGGAACTCGATCAGGCCGCCCTCGGCGCGGTTCGAGTTGCCGATGTTCCACAGGGGGCCGCCGGGCTGCGTCAGGGGTCCGAGCGTGCGCGTCGTCAGCGCGTTCTCGTTGCTCGAGAAGGCGAGCGCGGTGTACGCCTTCGAGCGGGCGATCGCGATCGAGCCGACCCACGCGTCGGCCATCGAGCGCTGCCCGACGACGCGACCGCCGCGGTCGACGACGACGATGTGCATGCGCGTGGGCTGCTTCTTGCCCTCGGCATTCACCCGGAGGAGCGACTCCTCCTTCTTGGCCTGAGCCTCGGCGTTGTCGAGGATCTTGTTGATCTCGTCCGCGTTGAGCGACGAGGCCGGCATCTTGGCGGCAACGAACACGCCTGCGGCCAGCACCACGGCGACACTGACGGCAACGATCCGGATCATGCGAGACTTCATCTCTTCCTCCCTATTCATAAATATCCGGGCCGGATGCTAGCCCCGGCCGCGGGAACCTGTCAAGGATTCCAGGTCGAAGATCCTTGACGGACTATTACCCACCCCGTCTCCTATGGGTATGAAAAGGCTCCTCTGGATCCCGCTCCTCCTCGCCGCGTGCGCCGGACCCGGAACGGCTCCCGGCTCGCGTCCCAACGTCGTCGTCGTCTTCACCGACGACCAGCGATGGGACGCGATGGGCTGCGCCGGGAATCCGTTTCTCAAGACGCCGAACATGGACCGGCTCGCCCGCGAAGGCGCCCGGTTCGCCAACGCGTTCTGCACGACGTCGCTCTGCTCGCCGAGCCGCGCGTCGATGCTGAGCGGCCTCTACGCCCACGCCCACCGGGTTCTCGACAACTTCACCGACTTTCCAGCGTCGCTCCCCAGCTACCCGAAGCGTCTCCAGGAGAGCGGCTACGAGACCGGCTACATCGGCAAGTGGCACATGGGCGAGGGCAACGACGAGCCGCGGCCCGGCTTCGACTACTGGATGAGCCACCAGGGCCAGGGGAACTACTTCGACACGACCTTCAACATCAACGGCAAGCGCGAGCTGCTCCAGGGCTACATCACCACGCGGATCACCGAAAAGGCCGTCGAGTGGATCCGGAAGCCGCACGAGAAGCCGTACTGCCTGATCGTGGGTCACAAGGCGCCTCACGGTCCGTTCGTCCCCGAGCCGAAGTACGCGAAGGCGTTCGACGCGACCGAGATCAAACGCCCCGCCACCGAGAAGGACACGGGCGACGGGAAGCCCGACTGGGTGCGCCAGCGGGTGACGACGTGGCACGGCATCGACGGTCCGATCTACAAGGCGTGCGGGCTCTCGGGCTACGACGAATTCGTGCGCGCCTACTACGGCGCGATCCTGTCGGTGGACGACAGCCTCGGCGAGATCACCGAAGCGCTCCGTGCGGCGGGGACGCTCGACAACACGCTGGTCATCTTCACCACGGACAACGGCTTCCTGCTCGGCGAGCACGGCGCGATCGACAAGCGGGCGATGTGGGAGGAGTCGATCCGCGTCCCGATGATCGTCCGCTATCCGCCGCTGATCCCGAAGGCCCGCGTCGTGAACGAGATGGTGCTGCACGTCGACCTGGCGCCGTCGATCCTCGACGCGTGCGGCGCGCGGCCGCTCGAGAACATCCACGGGCGGTCCTGGGCGGCGCTGCTCGCGGGCCGGAGCGGCCCGTGGCGGTCGTCGTTCCTCTACGAGTACAACTACGAGAAGCAGTTCCCGTACACCCCGAACGTCCGGGGCATCCGGACGGACGAGTGGAAGTACATCCGCTATCCGCACGGCGACGGCAGCCCCGATCGCTGGAAGGCCGAGCTCTACCATCTGAAGAACGATCCGCTCGAGACGAAGAACCTGATCGACGATCCGGCGTCGGCCGCGGTGCTGAAAGACCTGCAGGGCGAGCTCGCCCGGACGATGAAGGGCGAGATGCCCGTCGACGAGGGCATCAAGCAGACGCTGCCCAGCGACGCCCACCGCGCCGTGAACCGGTCGGGACTTGAGAAAAAGTAGGAGAAGGCCATGAGAATCGCGATCGCCCTGTTGTTGCTTCTCGCGCAGGCCGAGTCCGCGTTCGAGCCGGCGCCGCGGAAGAAGGAGTATCCGTGGATGAAGGTGGTCGATTGGACCCAGAGGCACGAGAACTTCCTCAAGCGGGCCAAGGAGGGGAAGATGGACCTCCTGTTCCTCGGCGACTCGATCACGGAGGGATGGGGCAACAACGCGGTGTGGCAGAAGACCTACGCGCCGCTCAATGCCGCCAACTTCGGCATCGGCGGCGACACCACCGAGAACGTCCTTTGGCGGATCCTGAACGGCGAGATCGACGGGATCAGCCCCAAGGTCGCGGTGCTGATGATCGGCACCAACAACTTCGGCCTCGAGGGCCACCAGCCCCCGGACGTCGCGAAAGGCATCACGACGATCGTCCAGACGCTCCGCAAGAAGCTGCCCGCGACGAAGATCCTGCTGCTCGGCATCTTCCCCCGCGACGAGAAGCCGAACACCGACGCCCGGAAGAAGATCCAGAAGGTGAACGAGCAGATCGCGGGGTTGGATGACAAGAAGAACGTCCGCTTCCTCGACATCGGCGCGAAGTTCACGAGTCCCGACGGCTCCCTTTCTAAGGAGATCATGCCCGACTTCCTCCACCTGTCGGAGAAGGGCTACCAGATCTGGGCCGACGCGATCGATCCGCTCCTCAAGCAGCTGATGGGGAAGTGATGCCGCACGAAATCACCGTCCAGGACCTGGCCGCGATGATCAAGGGCGGCACGCCCGTGCGGATCGTCGACGTCCGCGAGGACTGGGAGCGCGAAATAGGCGCCATTCCCGGCTCCCTCCACATCCCGATGAACTCGGTCCCGCAGCGCGCCGCGGAGTTCAAGGCGCCGGAGGGGACCGAGGTCGTCATCTACTGCCACGCCGGCGTCCGCAGCATGATGGTCGCGGGCTTCCTCGAGATGAACGGCCTCAAGGGCCTGGCGTCGTTGGCGGGCGGGATCGAGGCCTGGTCGTGCGAGATCGACCCTAGCGTGCCGCGCTACTAGCGATCTGCTTCGCGAGCGGGGCGAGCAGTTCGCCTTCATTTGCGGGTCGGCGCGGGCAGCTCGGGTGGGGCTGCGGGTCCTTCATCTTCCCGGTGACCTTGAGATACGCCGCGGCGCTGTCCTTGTAGGCGGGGACCGGATCGCGGAACGCGACCGCGCCGAGCGCCTGGAGCGCGTCGTTCAGCTCGAAGAACCGCTCGTCCTTCTCGGCCCACCACCGGTCGCGCAGCGCGAACGCTTCGGGGTCGAACGTCGAGATCCCCAGCAGGTAGTCGCTGCCGTACATCACCATGTCGATCGCCAGGTCGTTGCCGGTGTAGACCTTGAACTCGGGCCGCAGCCGGTCCTTGAGCTCGAGGCGCGCCAGCTCCTCGACCCGCGAGAGGGACGAGTGCTTGGCGCCGACGAGATTGGGGAGGTCCAGCAGCCGCTTCCAGGTCTCGAGGTCGTAGATGCGGCCGAACGGCGCGAACATCTTCCCGAGCTCGAACGCCAGCGCCCGGGGCGCCGGGGCGAGGATCTTTTTGTAGAGCGCGACCACGTCGCCGCTCGCGAACTGGTCGCTCTGGAAGACGATCGGCGTGGCGCCGACGTCGAGGATCGACTTCACCGCCTGCTCGTACGTCTCGCCGAAGGGACCCGCGCCGGCGATGAACGGCGCGGTGCCGAGCGCCTTGCGGGAGAGCTGGAGGACCTCGACGCGCAGCGCGGGCGTGAGCTGCGGGCCGAAGCCGGTGTCCATGTTGACCGCGGGGGTGATCCCCGCCTTCGAGGTCCGGACCAGGTGCTGCTCGAACTCCGCGTAGTCGGGCTTGCCGTCGCGGGTGAAGGGCAGCAGCACCGCGGAGTTCGCGTCGATTTTCCGTCCGGGCTTGATCCGGTCGAGGAAGCGCTTCACGGCTTCTGGCGCTCCTTCTTCCGGATCTCTTGGAGGAGCTTGCCGTAGAGGGGATCGCGCGGCACGCAGCCCGCGGCGTACTGGCCGAGCTCGTTGGTCTTGGTGCGCATCAGCGTGGTGCAGTAGCTGACCGTGATGCACGCCTTCAGCTTCTCCATCGAGCCCTTGGCCTTCAGATCCAGGGGCCAGTCGGGGTACGCGATTGCGCCGCGCCCGATGCCGACGTAGGAGATCCGCCCGGCGCGCAGGTTCGCCTCTCCCGCCTCGGCGGCGAAATGGCGGAGGTAGCTGTACCCGGTGCCGACCATCGCCATGTCGGGGAACGTGCGCTGGATCTCGGCGGCGAGCCGGAAGTGGCGATCGACGCCGATCAGGCCCGACTCGGGCATCTCGTAGCCGTCGGGCGGCGGAGTGTCCGCCGGCCGGAGGAAGTGCGGGTTGTAGTAGGGGCAGCCCGCGCTGATGTTCAGGAACTGGAGGCCGGCCTCGCGCATCAGCCGGATCGCTTCGATCGGCTCGCGCAGGTCGGGTTCGAGCGGATTGTCGAGGTTGACGCCGAACGCGTTGAGGTACGGACGCGGGAACTCGACGGGCTCGCCGAGGTTCGTGGTCGCGTTCTTCCGGTACGGGACCGCGTCGAAGATGTTCATCCGCGTCGCGAGGATCAGGTCCTTGCCGACCTCGGCGCGGATGCGGTGGAACGTGTCGCGGACGAAGCGGGTGCGGTTCTCGAGCGAGCCGCCGTACTTGCCGGGGCGCGTGCGGGCGCCGAGGAGCTCGTTGAGCAGGTAGCGGTGGCACTGCTTGAGGTCGATGAAGTCACAGCCCGCGTCGCGCGACATCTTCGCGGCGACCACGTAGGCGTCCTGGAGCCGGTCGAGCTGGTCGTCGGTCAGGACGGGATGGTCGGCGGCCATCGGCTTCCGTTCCTTCCCGAACCGCGCGAACGGGTCGATGACCGGGTCGCGGGTGACGACGGAGGGGGAGGGGAAGGCGAAGCGGCCCGAATGGGTGAGCTGGAGGCCGATCAGGAAGTCGTCGGCGTTGCCGCAGCTCTTGCGGTGCTCCTCCCGGGAGAAGGCGATGAGCCGCTGGAGCTCGGGAAAGTTGTCCTTGGAGAAGAGGAGCTGCCGGGTGTTGGCGCGGCCTTCGGGGACGACGGCGCACGCCTCGCCCCAGAGGACCTTCGCGCCGCCGCGGGCGAAGCGCCCCCAGCGGTGATAGGTGATCTCGTCCGGCCGCCCCTCGAGCGTGCCGTCGCATCCCTCCATGGGGTGGATGACGTAGCGGTTGCCGACGGTGCGATGGCCGATCTTGCCGGGCTGGAGCGACTCGCGGATCTCGGGTTCGAGGGGGATCTCGAGCTTCAGCCGCTGGATTTCCTTGTTCAGGGTGTCGCGGTCGGCGAACAGCGGGTTGCCGCGGAGAAAATCCTGGTGCATGGGGTCCCCAGTATACCTGCAGGCTCCGGATTTTGAAGCGTCTAATGGGGAGAGTTCGCCGCCCCTATCGCGGATTCGTGTCACCCATGAAAGGATTCGCGACGGAGATGGATCAGAGGGCGAGAAGGATGAGAACGATCCTGCTGGCGGTCGGTCTGGTGCTCGGCGGGGGAATCCTGTTCTGCGCGGGGAACGGGCTCGCGGAGCCCGCTCCGGGATCCCAGGCGCAATTGCCCGACTTCGGCGACCTGCTCCAGAAGCAGCGGGGCCTCACCCCGGCGCAGTTCCACGCCCGATACGTCCCGAGGCCTACGGCCCCCGATGCTCTTGCCATCGACCTGGCGTTGGTCCAGTATCTCGATCTGATCCAAAAACGGATCAAGCCCAGCACGGAGCAACAGCCGCTCTCCGACGCGCAGCGTCGCGCGCTGTCCGCCCAGGGGCTGGTGGTGATGGAAAATCGGGCCTTTCCGAGCTTCGGCGACGCCTTCTACGACGTATTCGTGAACGACCAGCCGCTCTTCGTGACGTCGGACGCGATGCTCCACGCGTTCCACAAGTCGTTCGATCAGCTTCTTCAAGACCTCGAGGAGCAATACCTGACGCCCCTGCTGGCGGCTCTCCTGAGAGATGGCGCCGCGGGAGTCCGCGACATCCGTTCCGCCCTGGGGCGCGATGCCGTGGTGGCTCAGGCGACCGACGATATCGAGATGTTCTTCGAGGTCGGCCGCGAACTGCTGAAGGGCAACCAGGGCCATTCCAATCCACGGATTGACGAGATCCTGAAGGCCGCAGCGAGGGAAACCCCGCTCCACATCCGCTTCCTGGGCCGCGCCCGCGCAGTCGATTTCAGCCAGTTCCGCCCCCGCGGCCACTACACGCGGAGCGAAGGGCTGAAGCGGTACTTCCGCGCGATGATGTGGCTCGGGCGCGAAGACCTCGCCTTCCGCATCGGCGAATCGTTCCGGGAAACCGTCGCGGCCTTCCTGATGGTCGACGCGATCCAGCGCGGCGGAGTGTACCGCGAGTGGGAGGACTTCAACCGGACAATCTCGTACCTGGTGGGATCGCCGGACGGCGCCAATCCCCGGGATCTGCTGGCCCTGCTTGCCAGGCTGGGATATCGCGATTTCGAGGATTTCGTCCGCCGTGCCACGCCCGCGGATACGCTGGCCCGGATCGGCGACCAGAACATCGGCGAGCAGAAGATCCTGTCGGCAATCGCCATCAAGGCTCCCGGCGATCCCCAGTTCCGCCTGCCGAAATCCGCCCAGCTCCTGGGTCAGCGGTTCACGCTCGACTCCTATCTGTTCCACCAGCTGACCTTCGATCGGATTCCCCGCGAAGTAAACCGGATGATGCCCCAGCCGCTCGACGTTCCCGCTGCGCTGGGGCAGCCCCGGGCCATCGAACTCCTTCAATCCGACCTCGACCGCTACCGCCATCAGGAAAGCCTCGCGGCGTGCATCGAGTACGTGAAGGCCTTGCCCGACGAGTTCTGGAAGGAGAACGTCTACCACGGCTGGCTCGATGTCCTTCGGGAACTCGGCGCCGAGCCGTCCGCGCGGGCGCCCTCGCTCGTCAAGACTCGGGCCTGGGCCGATCTGAAACTTCAAACCCAGCTCGCCTCCTGGGCCCAGCTCCGCCACGACACGATCCTCTACGCGAAGCAGTCGTATTCGGTGGGCCTGAGCTGCGACTACTGCGACGTCTACGTGGAGCCCAATCCGTCGTTCTTCGCCAGGCTCGGCGCCATTGCGGAGCGGACGGCCTCCCTCCTCAAGGGAGCGCCCAGGTCCTCGGATGCGGCCAAGCAGGTGCTGGACTCCTACACTACTGTGTTCGACGGGTTCACCGCTTCGATGGGCCAGCTGCGGTCCGTGGCCGAGAAGGAACTCGCGGGGACGCCGATCACCGCCCAGGAGCGTCTCTTCTTGCGCTCCGTGATGGAGATCAAAGTGACAACCAGGGGATGCGCCCCCGACATCCAACTTTCGGGCTGGTATCCAAAGCTCTTCCCGGTCTATCGGATGTCGATCGAGTGGGATCCGACCATTGCCGATGTCCATACCCAGCCGACCGACGAAATGGCGAACCCCGTCGGAAAGGTCCTTCACGTGGGCGTGGGCAACGTCAACCTCGCGGCATTCCTCGTGAAGGGCCACGATGGGAAGACGCGCGCCTATCTGGGTCCGGTGTTCAGCTACTACGAGGTGATTGAAGGGAACTACAACCGGCTGACCGACGAGATGTGGAAGGAGAAACTCGGCCACCCCGGGCTGCGCCTCGGACTCGGCGCGTGGGCGAAACCGGGCAAGGGCCCTGCGCCCCAGCGGCCCGAGTGGATGAGCTCCCTCCTAGGCCGCTAAACGGCCCGGCGCATCTCGAGGGCGCGGATGCGGGACTCCATCGCGCGGATGGAGGACTCGACCGGCCCCGCCAGCGCGGCGCAGTTGAAGCGGACGAAGGTCTGGAGGTTGCGCCGCTCCCGCGCGATCGTCTGGCGCAGGCGGACGATCTCGTCCTGGGGAGACTCGGACCCCTTCGACGACGACGCCGACGCGACGGGCGCCTCGTCCTCCACGAACTTCCAGCGGGTGTAGACGCCCATGAGCGTGGACCAGAGAGCTCTCATCGGATCCCCCTTCCTCTGCGCTTCGGCCGCGCCGACAGGATCTCCAGGGCCACCTGGACGAATGCGCGAGCTTCCTCGCGCTCCCGGGTGCCGGCCTGGGGCCGCCGCCGTAGCAGATGCTTCATGCAAAAGAGAAAAGCAAAGGGGGTGCCAAGTTACGGCGGACGGCGAAACACGCTAAGTGGTTCGGATCCAGCGTCTTAGCAAAGCAGCCTCGAGGCGGCTGCTCCCAGGGTCCTACCGCCAGGTAGGATGATCTTCTTCGGGATACCCCCGGGTGGCTACTTCCCGGGGGCCCCTCCCAGCGCCCGGCGGCCGTCCTTCAGGAGCAGGTCGCCGAACGCCCGAAGCGCATTCCGGCGGGACTCGGCAATCGCGTCCCGGGCATCGAACATCGCCAGCGGAGCCGTGGCGGAGCCCGTGCCTTCCGCGCTCGAGGCGAAGTACAGGAACTGGTTCCGGTTGTCGATGATCATGCCCTCGAGGATGGTCAACGCCTCCCGGTGATGACCTGGAACCAGGAACATCCCCACAATGGTGCAATCCAGGACCGCCAGCGGATTGGCATAGGATTCGGTGTCCGTCACGCTCCGGAGGAACAGGACCGCATCGGCCTGAAGCCGCGCCGCGGCCACCCGGACCGCCTTGACGTAGCTTGCCCCGTTCCGCGTGACCCCCAGGTCCATCAGCATGTTGGGAATCATCAGCAACTCGCTGACGATCCCTTCCTTCTTCAGCTTCTCGCCCCACGCGAGAATCTCGTCGCGCTCGCCTTCCATCAGTCCGCGCGGATCGTGCCAGTACCGGCCCGTCACCTGGATCGGAGGCGCCACCGCGAGCCGGAAAGGCGCCTTGATCTGCGGCTTGAGCTGCTCGATCTTCGTGACGTCGTCATCGTCGGTGAAGAGCTTGCGTTCCTCCTGGAGCGCCGCTTCCATGTCGACGGCGTTGAATCCGGTCGCGCAACCCACCGCCGAGACCCCGATCCAGAGGAGCGCCATCAGCCTCTTCATTTCTTCTTCTCCATCGCATCCACCGTGACGAAGGCAGTCCAGTCGGAAACCAGATTGTGGCGGAGAGCGAAGGTCGTGATCTCCTCGCGGGACGTCAGGCTCGCCAGCTTCGCCCGCGCCCAGACCGTCGCGAGCGCGTCCCCGGGAACCTCCCGGGCGTCGACCGTCAGGTCCAACGACCGGCCGGTCAGCCGCACTTTCGCCGGCCCCCGGCTGCACCGCCCCGTCAGGATCACCGGCTCCTGCGTCGGGATCTCCGCCGGATAGACTTCGGTGACTTGCAGGCCCCCCCAGTCGACGCGAAGGTCGGCGACGGGCGGCTGGACCAGAAGGACGAAGGTGCCCTCCGAAACGGCGAACAGCGCGCGCGCCGGCAGCCGGTAGCGCAGGACAAAATCGCCGTCGCGCTTGCCCGTAACCGTGACCTTGCCGCCCTCCAGGCGGATTGGATGGCTGCTGGTGACGTCGACGACGTCTCCGTCGATGATCGCTTCCAGCGCGAGGTCGGCGGCGATGTGGGGGACGACGAACTCGAACATTCCCGCGGAATACCGGAGGCCGTGGAGATAGGTGATCTGGACCTCGATCCGGGCGCCGGCGTCGATATTGGCCACCGATTGGGTGAAGCGGGTCGAGCGGTCGCGGTCCAGAAGCGTCGTCACGAAGCCCTGGCGCCGGGCTTCCCGATGGATCCGGCGCGCCTCCTCGCGCTCCCGGATGATCCCCCGGATCCGCCGCTCGCCGATCTGGAGGATGAAATCACGGACGCCGGCATCGTCGGGCAACGGGAAGGAGTAGACGGCGTCGATCGCCCGATCGTGGGGATTGACGTACTGCTGCGTGACGGTGACGTTCGCGACGTACGTCGTCAGACGAGCCTTCACCTCGGTCTTTCGGTGATCGAGTCCGGCGAACACCGCGTCGCGGGGCTCCTGGACCCTGGGGAGGGCGGCGCCCTCGATGATGAGCAGCTCGACCCCGCCGGGCGCGGTCTCCTCGCGCGAGGGCATAGGCACGGCGCAGCCCGCGAGCGCCAGGAGGGTCAGGATCCGAAGACGCATCACTTTCCTCCCACGCGAACGAGGTCGATCCGGGGCGCGATCCGCTCGCCTCCCGGAGAGGCGGCGGCCATCAGCCGGGCGGCGTAGTCCGTCTTGCCCGACTCCATCATGTGGACCCGCGCGACCAGCACGCGGCCGGCCGGAGGGTGGGGCTCGGTCGTGAACTGGGCGAGGATGATCCGGCCGCCCTGGAGCGCCGCGGGATCGTAGTAGGGGGGCTCCTGGACGCCTTCCACCGCGACGATCTTCGCGTCCGACCGGATCTCGATCTGCCACGCCGCGAGGGGCACGGCACCGGTCTCGGCATAGACCTCGACCGCGACGAACCGGGTCTCCTGTTCCGGGACGAGCGCGATCAAGCTTAGGACGAGAAGGGCGGCTTTCATCGGAGGGCCACGCTCCGGCGGGCGATCTCATCGACGTCCCGCCCGTCCACCTTGCCGTCGCCGTTCAGGTCCCAGGTCGGCTCGACGCTCTGGCCGCTCCGCAGCCGGAGGGCAACCGAATAGGCGTCGACGATGTCCATCTTCCTGGGGCGGAGGGCGAACCAGACCCCGAACGCGACCAGCAGCGCGGCGGCCGCGGCGGCAATCGGGCGCCAGGACCGCTTTGGTGCCAGGATCCGGCGGGTCACGTCGGCGGGGACGTCGATTTGGGCGGGGGTCAGCCGCGCGGCAAGGGAGCGGAAGCCCTCGATCGTGGCGCGGCAGTCGGCGCACTGGTCGGCGTGGGCCCGCTGCTCGGGCGTCGCGTCGCCGGCCCTCACCGCGTCGATCCCCAGGAGGTCGAGATGTCCGTCCATGTCTGCACCTTAAGCGGGGACAAGGGTCGAAAAGTTCATCGATTCGGCGGAATTCTTCCACGAAGGAGCTCGAGGGCCGAGTGGAGGCGGGACTTCACGGTCCCGAGCGGCACCTCGAGGGCGTCGGCGATGGCCTGCAGGTCGAGGCCGTCGACGAACCGCATCAGCACGACCTCCTGCTGGACGTCGCTCAACCCCTGGAGCAGGGCGGCCGTTTCGTCGGTCGTCACCGCCGGCGCGGCGGGGTCGAGCTTCGGGTCGAGCGGGGCCTGGCGGCGGGCGAGCCGGGCGCGCGACACCGCCAGGTGCTTCACCACCGGATAGAGGAAAGTCTTCATCTGGCTGCGGAGCTCGAAGTCCCGCCGCTTCCGGTGGAGGTAGGCGAAGGTGTCCTGGAGGACGTCGAGCGCGTCCTCGCGGTTGCGCGTGAACCGGAACGCGAGCGAGACGACCCACTCGTGGTACCGCGAGTAGATCTCGTCGAAGGCGGAGGAATCGCCGTTCCGCCAGGCTCGGGCCAACTCCTCGTCGCTTCGCACGCCCTCCCATTTTATAATGCCCCTGTGGAAAACATCCCGCTGAACGAGGCCGTCGCGCGCGGGATCATCCCGTGCTCGACGTGCGGCGCGTCCGGGGCGGACGTCCGCAAGGTCGGCCACAAGAACCACTTCCTCTGCGCCCGGTGCGCGCAACGGGGAAAGCTCTGGACCCTCGGCCTAACGGCCCTCACCGTCGTGATCGTCGGCCTCGGCGGCTACCTCTTCTGGCGCGCCCAGCCGCCCAAGCCGCCGCAGCTGCCGTCCGGCGTCACGCCGCCGGCCGATCCCGAGCCCTGGATGAAGGAAACCCTGCGGCTCATGCAGCTCAAGCGGTACGCGGATGCCCGGGTCCGCATCGCGGAGCTCCTCGAGCCGCTCCCCAAGCAGCCCGAGCTGAACCTCCTCATGGGCCGCTGCCTCATGTCCCTCCGCGCGTACGACTCCGCGCTCCCGTACCTCACGATCGCCTACGAGGCCGGCCCGCCGTTCCGCGACGAAGCCGCCCTCCGCCTCGGCCTTTGCTACAAGACCATCGGGCGCGCCGCGCAGGCCCTCAAGTACCTGACCGACGGCGAGCAGCTCGCCGAGGTCTACCTCGACCTCGAGCGGTACGACGACGCGCTCAAGCTGCTCACCGACCCGAACGACCCCGGCACCCTCTGGGCCCGCCATCGGGCGTTCGTCTACCTGGGGAAGGCCGACGAGGCCCGCAAGCTGCTCGAGGGGCGCGACGACCGTGAGGTCGGCACCTTGAAAGCCGGCCAGCTTCGCGAGGAAGGGGACTTCGACGGCGCCCGCAAGATCCTCGAAGCGCTCAAGCCGGAACCCGGCGCCGCGCCGTGGCATCGCGTCCAGCGCGGCCTCCTCTCGCTGGCGATCGAGTCGGGCGACCTGGCCAAGATCGACCCCGTCGCGGCCGAGCTCGGCACCGACGCCGACATTCAGATTCAAGGCGAAGCCATTTTCGCCCGCGCGATGGGCGCGCTGCTGGCGGGCAACAAGGACAAGGCCAAGACCTCGGCCTGGGAATTCCTCGCCAAGACCGACAAGGAGTTCTCGCCCCTGCGCCTCGAGCGGATGATGATGCGCCACCTGGTCGGCGAGCTGAAGGACGCCGACCTTGAGGGCGAAGCGAAGCTCGTGTCGCGGTTCCACGCCAACGACCTGCTCTGGTACCTCGCCCTCGCCACCGGCGACCGCGCCTGGGCCGAGAAGGCCGCCGCGTCGACCCCCGGGCACAACTACCCCTACCACTCCATCCAGAGGCTGCTGAAGAAATGATCGTCGCCATCGACGAAGGCACCACCGGCGTCCGCGCGATCGCCGTCGACGACCGCGGCCGTCTCGCCGACAGCGCCTACACCGAGTTCCGTCAGATCTATCCCCAGCCCGGCTGGGTGGAGCACGACCCGAACGAGATCTGGCAGGCGACGCTCGAGGTGCTCGGCAAGGTCGTCAAGGACGCGACCGCGATCGGCATCACCAACCAGCGGGAGACGACCGTCATCTGGGACCGCAAGACCGGCCGCCCGGTCTACAACGCCGTCGTCTGGCAGTGCCGCCGCACCGCCGACGCGTGCGACGCGCTTCGCCGCCGCGGTCTCAGTCCCACGATCCGCCGCAAGACCGGCCTGGTCATCGACGCCTACTTCTCGGCGACCAAGGTCGAATGGATCCTCAAGAACATCCGCCCCAAGGGCGACCTCGCGTTCGGCACGATCGACAGCTGGCTGCTCTGGAACCTGACCGGCGGCAAGGTCCATGCGACCGACGAGACGAACGCGTCGCGGACGATGCTCTACAACATCGACAAGCGCGACTGGGACGCCGATCTCCTGAAGCTCTTCAAGATCCCGCGCTCGATGCTGCCCGAGGTGCGCCCCTCGACGGCGTCGTACGGGACGACGTCGCTCTTCGGCCGCGAGATCCCGATCGTCGGGATCGCCGGCGACCAGCAGGCGGCGCTCTTCGGCCAGGGCTGCGTCCGCAAGGGGTCGATGAAGAACACCTACGGCACCGGCTGCTTCATGATGGTGAACACGGGGCCGAAGCGGATGGACTCGAAGGCGGGGATGCTGACGACGCTGGCGTGCGGGCCCAAGGGGGAGACCGTCTACGCTCTCGAGGGGGCGGTCTTCATCGCCGGCGCGGCGATCCAGTATCTGCGCGACAGCCTGAAGATTATCGAGAAGGCCGAGGAGACGGAGGCGCTGGCGAAATCGATCCCCAACACGGGCGGGGTCTACTTCGTTCCCGCGTTCGTCGGCCTGGGGGCGCCGTACTGGGACGCGTCCGCCCGCGGGGCGATCGTCGGCCTGACCCGCGGGTCAGGGCGGGCGGAGATCGCCCGGGCGGCTCTCGAGTCGATCGCCTACCAGACCCGCGACATGATCGACGCGGGCGGGGTGAAGGTCGGGGAGCTTCGCGTGGACGGCGGCGCGACGGCGAACGAGTTCCTGATGCAGTTCCAGGCCGACGTGCTGGGCGCGCGGATCGTGCGGCCGAAGACCACGGGCTCGACGGCGCTCGGCGCCGCCTACCTGGCGGGCGTGGGCACGGGCCTCTGGAAGTCGCGCGACGAGCTGGGCCTGGAGGTCGACCGGGTGTTCGAACCCAAGATGCCCAAGAAGGAAGCCGACACCCTGTTCAAGGGGTGGAAAGAAGCGGTGCAGAGAGTCCTTACGAGTAACCGGTAACCTGTAACCCGTAACCGAAGTCGCCCCCCGTCCCCCCCCGGGGGGGAAGGGGGGATTCCTACCGGTTACTGGTTACCGGTTACGGGTTACTCGATGGAGATGCGCATCGAGCGCGGTTCGACGCGCAACACCCGGCCTTTGAGCGCGACGCTGCCGAGGACGTAGCCCACCGGGACGCCGAACGACCCGTCCAGCCCGGCGGGGAAGGCCTTCAGGTCGAGCGCGGGTTTCACCAGCTTGAGCGCCGCGGCCTGGAAGTCGAGCACCTCGCCGCCCTGCGCCGCGAGAAAGTGCTCGGACGCCGCGAGCGTCACGCCGCGCAGGCTCGTCCCCACCGCCGCGAAGAGCCGGTCCTTGCCGTTCGTCGTCGCCGCCGTCAGCAGGTAGCGGTCGCCCACCAGGTAGGCCGGCTGGCCCGGCGCCGGGTTGCCCGCCCGACGCAGCACGAGCCGCGCGCGACGGAAATCCAGCGTGAAGTCGTAGTGCATCAGGAGCTGCAGGCCGATCACGCCCTCGATCTTCACCGTCCCCACCATCGTGTTGTCGCCCAGGTGGATCGGGACGTTCCGCACCGTCGCCCGCCCCAGGCCGAGCTCCGCGAGCGTCGCCTCCTCGAAGCTCCCCGCGCCCTTCAGGCCGACCGCCTCGATCCCGGCCTCGCGGGCGAAGCCGCGGTCGAGCGAGACCTGGTCGGTCAGCGTGTCGATCAGCAGCGCCGCGCGCCTGCCGTTCACCGTCACCGAGACCACCGGCAGCGCGAACTGGCCCAGGAAGTCGAGTGCGACCCCTTCGTCGGGAATGGTCGACGCGTACGCGACCGTGCGGGCGAGCGCCTCGTACTTCTTCGCCGCGATCGCCTCGCCCATCATGCCGTACACGCGCGACGCGTTGAGGAAATCGTCCTGCCGGACGTATGCGAGCGCCAGGTCGGGCAGCACCTGCTGCTGCCGCTCCATCGCCTCGTAGTTCTTCGCCTTGCCGACCAGGAGCGTCGACAAGAGCTCGATCGCCTCCCGGTTCCGGTTCTTCATGAGATGGAGCCGCGCCCGGAAGCGCACCGCGTCCGGGCCCGACGCCGCCCCCGCCAGCCGCTCGGCCTGGTCGATTTCCCCCCGCGCGCAGGCCTCGAGCGCGGCGTCGAGGTCGCCCGACCCCGCCGTCGACGCGCCTCCGCAGCCCATCAGCAGGAGGATCACCGCCCTTTTCATCGCTTCTCCTTCGCGTGCCGCGAGCGCTCCTCTTCCTGTCGGAGCGCGGGGACGAGGGGGGAGTCCTTGTAGAGTTCGATCGCCCCCCGGTACAGGTTCAGAGCCTTGTCGTACGCCCCCCGATCATGAAGGACGCGACCCAGGGCCAGACACCCTTCAGGCGTCGCGCGAATATTGCTGGAGCGGCGCAGGCTGTTCTCGGCCCCCTCCAGGTCCTTCAGCTCATGGAGCATCAGCCCGCGGGCGAACCACGCCGCCTGGCAGTTCGGGTCCAGCCGGATCGCCTCGTCGAAGTTCGCCCGCGCCCGCTCGAAGTCGCTGCGCACCCGGTGAAGCGCGATCCCCCGCGCCGCGTAGTAGCTGGGCTCCGACGGGTCGAGCTCCACCGCCTTCGAAAAGTCGGTCAGCGCTTCTTCGCCCCGGCCCGCCGCCATCCGCGCGTTCCCGCGGTAGTAGTAGAGCTCCGCGTCGTCGGATCCGACCGGGATCGCCTGGTCGAACTCCGCCGCCGCCTCGACGTACTGCCGTCGCTCGAGGCAGAGCCGCCCGATCGCGACGTGGGCCCGGCTGTGGAAGGGCTGCAGGTCGATCGCGAACCGCCACATCCGTTCGGCTTCCTCGACGTGGCCCTGGTTGTAGGCCCGGACCCCCTCATTGTAGTAGCCGTCCGCGAACCCCGCGCCCAGCCGCCGCGCCTCGGCCCGGTCGCGCGCGGCATCCGCCCCCTGCCGGATCGCGCCGCGCCGCAGGTAGGCCTCGACGTAGTCCGGCGACAGGCGGATCGCCTCGGTGAAGTCGTCGTCGGCCGACCGGTACTGCCGAGCCTGGACCTTGAGGATGCCCCGCGCGAGGTAGAGCGGCGCGTCGTTCCCGTGCAGCTCGATCGCCCTCGAGTAGTCCTCGATCGTGGCCCGAGGCTCTTCGGGCATCGGCGGCTCCACCGTCGTGCACGACATCAGTCCCAGGACGAGACACAGTCGCTTCATTTCGGCCGGTATTTCTTCACCAGCGGCGCGAACCGGGGATCGGAGCGGAGTTTCCCGAGCCCGGGGTCGCTGTCGACCAGCTCGAGGTCGACCCCGCTCTTCAGCGCCTCCTCGAGCGCGGCCAGCGCGGCGTCCTTCTCGCCCAGCCGGGCGTGGCCGACCGCCCGGTCGTACGCGGGGTTGTCGATGGACTTGAAGTAATTGGTCGGCGGATTCTGACACTGCGGGCAGCGGACTCCGCGGACATCGGCGCCGCACGCGACGTCGTAGCCCGTCCCGCACTTCCAGCAAGTGATCTTTATAGTTGCCACTTCTTCTTCTTTTCCCACAGGGTCTTACGAGAAAGTCCCAGCCGATCGGCGATTTCCTGCAATTCCATCGTGCCGCTGTAACGGAGCAGCGTCTCGCGGATGTGGTCGTCGATCGACGCGATTCCGGGCGCCCCGTCGCGCGGCTTCGGGAACGAGAGGCTCGACGCTTCGAGGAGGCCGCCCGGGCTCATGACGGCGGCCCGTTCGAGGACGTTGACCAGCTCGCGCACGTTGCCCGGCCACGGATACTCGGTCAGCGCCGCGATCGCCGAGTCGGAGAGGCGGAGCTTGCGGCCGGTCTGCTGCGCGATGATCTCGAGGCGCCGGTGGGCGATCAGCGGGATGTCCTCCCGCCGCTCGCGCAGGGGCGGGACGTCGATCCGCAGGACGTTCAGGCGGTAGAGGAGGTCGCGACGGAACTCGCCGGAGTGTTCGAGGTCTTCGTTCGTGGCGGCGACGACCCGGACGTCGACCTTCTCGGCCCCCTCGCCGCCGACCCGCCGGATCTCGCCGGTCTCGAGCACGCGGAGGAGCGACTCCTGGGCCGCGGCGGAGAGGCAGGCGACTTCGTCGAGGAAGAGCGTTCCGCCGTGGGCCTGCTCGAAGAGGCCCGCGCGGTCGCGCTCGGCGCCCGTGAATGCTCCTCTGACGTGGCCGAAGAGCTCGGAGGCGACGAGATGGTCGGGGAAGACGGCGCAATTGGTCGCGACGTACGGCCCCTTGCGGTGGAGCGCGCGGGCGACGAGTTCCTTGCCCGTGCCGCTTTCGCCGACGATGAGGACGGGATAGGGCGCCGGCCCCATCCGGTCGATGGCGAAGTAGACGTCGGCCATCGCCTTCGACCGGCCGATCAGCTCGCCGTAGCCGTGATGGCGGTGGGCGAGGGCGCGGTCGAGCGCCGCGGCATAGCGGGCGAGGCTCTCGGGCGGATCGAACTTGCCGCCCTCGAGGTAGACCGCGCAGCCGCTCGCCTTGAGCGGCAGCACGAGCACCGACCGCACCTTGCGCGACGCGACGCTCTCGATGGTGGCGAGGTCGCCGGCCGACGCCAGCAGCGGCCGTCCGTCGGCCGTCGCCCGGGCGAGGAGGGTCGTGCTGATTCTGATCTCCTCCTTCTCCATGCGCCGAAGGACGGGGATCCCGTCGCGCGTGACGAGGTACCCGCGTTCGGCCGTCGAGGCCTGGATCAGGGCGTCGAGAATCCGGCCCGGATCGGGTTCCGCGGCCGCGTCGAGAATCCGGAGAAGATCCTCGTCCTTCACAGACACGCCTGCAGAAGCGCCTCCCCCTGGGCGGCGAGTTCCTCGGCGCGTTCCCGGGTGGGCGCGTCGGAGTAGACGCGGATCAGCGGCTCGGTGCCGCTCTTGCGGAAGAGGAGCCACGAGTTGTCGCTGTAGACCCGCTTGAAGCCGTCGACCGTCACGTCTCGGGTGCGGCCGTCGACGAGGGCCTTCTCGAGCCGCTGCGCCGCGCGGCGCATCGCCTGCTCCTGGCGCTCGGATTCGACGGTGACGTTCTTCTTCACCTGGTGGTAGCGGGGGAACTCGGAGGCGAGCTCGGCGAGCGACCGGCCGCTCTTCGCCATCAGCTCCAGCATCCGGCCGGCCGAGTAGACGCCGTCGGGCCAGAGGAACGTCCGCGGGAAGTAGTACTTGCCCGACTCCTCGTAGCTGTAGACCGCGCCCAGCTTCTTGATCGCCTCGAGCGTGGGCGGCTGGCCCACGGCGCAGTACTCGAGGCGCGCGCCGGCGTCGCGGCAGACCCGCTCGATGAGGCCCGACGAATTGATCGGGACCACGCAGAGGTCGCCGGGCTTGAGGACCGTCTTCGCGAACACGGCGCCCGCGGTGTCCTCGGAGATCGGAATCCCGTCGGCGTCGATGAAGAGGACGCGGTCGGCGTCGACGTCGAAGCAGAACCCGGCGTCGCACTTCTCGGAGCGGACCTTGTCGATCGCCTCGGTCACGGTCCCCGCGCGCGGCTCGCTCGGGCGGCCCGGCACGGGCGCGGGGTCGTAGTTGATCAGCTCCGTCGCGCAGCCCAGCCACTGGAAGAACTCCATCGCGATCAGGCTGCCGGTGCCGTTGGCGGGGTCGGCCAGGATCTTGTACTTCTTCTGCCGCAGCAGCGGCGCGTCGAGCGCCTGCATGCACTCGGAGATGTAGAGCTCGTACGGGTGGAACGCCTCTTCGAGGCGGCCGACCTCGGGGGGAGGCACCTCGCGGTAGTCCTCGCTCTGGAGGATCTCCTCGACCTGGTCCGTGATGGAGAACGGCGCGATGGCGCCGTCGCCCTCCACGAGGATGAGGCCGATCCGGTCGGGCGGCATGTGGGAGCCGGTGACCAGCAGGCCGCCCTCCTGTTTCGTGCGGGCGACGTTCAGGGAGAAGACGCCCGTCGAGACGCAGCCGTAGAACTGGACGTGGAGGCCGGCCGACGCGAAGCCGCTCGCGGCCGCGCGGGCGAGCATCTCGGCGCCCCACCGGGTGTCGTGGCCGACGGCGACCGACCCCTTCTTCGTGCGGTTCTTCGCGATCCAGTCGCCGTACGCCCGGGCGACGCGGAGCGCCAGCTCGGCCGTAATCCCGGTGTTGGTGACGCCGCGGATCCCGGCGGTGCCGAAGAGTCGCTGGGTCATGCGTGGGATCGTAACAAAATCAGACGGGAACAAAAACGACCGTCTTTTTTGTTCCATGCTGCTAGGAGAGCGCGAGCCGTGCTTTCAGATTCGGGTCTTCCTGGAGCCGCTTGTTGAAATGGAAAAGCTGCTTCCGGACCTGGTCGGTGGCGGCATGTCCCAGCACCTTCGCAATCGCCTTGGGTGTCACACCGATATCCCGGGCCCAGTGCATAGCCACGAGAATCGAATCCTCACCCTCCAACCGGTTGGCGATGCTCTTGGCATGCTCCAGGAGCCACTCGAATTGTTCCTGATGAAGGTCGATCATCGTCGGCCTGCCGATCTGGGGCTTTGAAGGACGCCGCTCCTGCAGCTCCATCGCCAGATTGAAGCGGGCCCAGACTGTTTTCAGATCCGGATCGATGGTCCCCATGAGGCTCGTCGCCTCGACCCGGAGAGGACTGCCCGGCTGCCCCAGATAGCAACGATAGCACGACCAGGGATAGTCCTCCGGGCGGACACAGAGTCCACCTTTGACTGGATTGAAGAACACGTAAGCGATCGTGTGGAGCATCAGCCAGGGGGTGACCTGCCGGCCGGCTTGATAGGGCCCGTCGAAGGTATGCCCGTCCAGGGAGTACTTCTTGTTGTGATAACGGGAGTACATGAAGTTCACCCGACGCATGCAGGCGGTCAACTCCGCGGAGCTGCCTCGTAGAACGAGGTGATAGTGGTTGCTCATCAGAGCGTAGGCCCAAAGGATGCAGCCGGACTTCTTCAGGGCATAGGCAAGGATGTTCAAGAATCGGGCGAAGTCCTGCTCGTCTCGGAACAACTGCAGCCGACGCGCGCCCCGGGCAAAGACATGCCAGTTTGCCGTTTCGCAGTCGAATCGCCGCATGCTCTCTAGCCGCCACAGGCGGCCCTCCACCAGAGGAGTGCGGTTTGAGGCGATTTTCTCGACAGGAAAAATTATCGGTGGAACAAAAAAGACGGTCTTTTTTGTTCCAAACGACGGTTCATTTTGTTCCGGCAAGCACGCGGAAGCCGATGTCCTTGGCGGACTGGTAGGCGACGGCGATCCGGGGGCCCCAGGCGGCGAGGGAGGGCGCGGCGGCCGGGCTCTCCTTCACGTCTCCCAGCGGGATGTTGGCGTCGATCTTCGAGTTCGTGAAGAAGATCCGCTGGACGCTCTGGCGGGAGTCTTCCCAGGCGCACCAGACGGCGCCGTCGGCGTCGATGGCGACTGTCGGCCGGCGCTGCTGGTAGCGGCGGTCGTCCAGGCAGTCGGTATCCTGCGACAGCTTGCCGGGCGGGCCGAAGACCCAGTAGATGTCGGCGTCGCGGTCGACGTCGCGCCGGTCCATCCACGCGGCGGCGAACAGCTTGCCGTCGGCGGAGAACGCGGCCGCGGGGGCGTCCTGTGGACATTCGGTCAGGCCGCTGTCGAGGCTGTTGAGCTGCGTCGTCGTCGCGAACGACTTCCCCGCGTCGCCGGACCGGGAGAGGAAGATCTGCCGGTTGGCCTTGGGGTCCTTGGGGGCGTCGCGCCACGCGACCGTCGGGTTGCCGGCGGGGTCGACCGCCAGGCCGGGCGGGCACGACTCGCAGTAGAAGCCGGTGATCGGCACGATCTTGCCGACGCGCTTTCCGGCCGCGTCCATCTTGCAGTAGAGGAGGCTCTTGCCGGCGTCGGGCCAGACGACGTGGAGCTCGCCGGGCCCCGCGGCGGCGGCGTGGACCGACAGGTTCGCGCTGCCCGCGGCGTCGTTGATCTTGAACGCCTTCGAGAACGTCTTGCCGCGGTCGGTCGAGACGGCGAAGTAGAGGTCGTTGACGATCGGCGCGTTGGGCGGCGCGAGGCAGAGCGGCCCCGAGACCCAGACGCGCTTGTTCTTGTCGATCGACACGCGCGGCCCGCGGTTGGGAATGCCGGCATCCTTGCCGCCGGAGTTGAGGACGATCGACGGCGCGCCGAAGGTCTTGCCGCCGTCGGTGGAGATCGCGAGCTCGATGTTCCCTTTGCGGACGAACGCGACGTAGGCGGTGCCGTCGCTGTCGAACGCGAGGTGGGGGAGACGGGCGTCTTCGGCGACCCGGACGTAGGTCGAGCCGTCCGTGGGCTTGGCCTGGAGCAGCAGCGCGATCACGAGGGCGATCATGGCCGCTGCTTATTATACGAAGCGCCTAGCGAATCGCGACCGACTCTTCGGCGCGATAGCCGAGTTCGACCCTCACGATCCGGCGATTCAGCCGATCCGCGATGAACACGGCCTGGTCGCCCACCGTCACCGCGTGGGGCCACCAGAGCGGGATGGCGGCGCCGGCCGCGTCCGGGTTGCCGTAGGTGCCGACCCCGCCGATCGCGTTGCCGTTGGTGTCGAGGATGCCCATCCGGAACTGACCCGCATCGGGGAAGAAACTGCGGCCGAATCCATCGACGTCGAAGCGCGACGACTCGCAGAGGCAGATGTCGGGCGTGCCCTTCGTGCGCCAGGACGGGACGTTGCTCGCGCCCGGCACGATCCAGCGGGCGCCTTTCACGTCGACTTCCGTGCCCCAGGCGTAGTTGCAGGTCACGCCGCCCGCGCCGGGCCGGATCACGCCGCCCTCGGGGCTGAACTTGGCGATGCTGCCGTAGATGAGCGGGTAGAAATTCACGCCGCGCACGGCATCGGGGTCGCTCTTGCCCTCCGGCAGCTTGCCTTTGAGCGACGGAGGCAGCTGGTCCTTGCCGGGACGCAATCCGAGGGCGAGATAGACGTTCCCCGCGCCGTCGACGCGGACCGAGTTGAGGCTGCGGATGTCGGCATCGATGAGGGTCTTGTTGATCAGCGCGCCGTCCGGCCCGAACAGCGCGAGCGCGTTGGTCTGATCCTGGTCGGGCTTCTGCCAGAGGACGTAGACGTTGCCCCGCGCGTCGGCCGTGATCCCGCGGCCCCGGAGGCGCGGCGATCCCAGCCCCTCCAGCTTGGCCGACTTCTCGAACGGCAGCGGCTTCAGGTCCGGCGTGAACCGCGCCAGCATCGCCGTGGGAAAGTTGTGGAACGCGTAGTAGTTCCCGTCCTTGCCCAGAGTGTTCGTGGGACCCGACCCGCCGAGGTTCGGCACCGGGAGCGCGATCCGCTCGCCGGTGCGGGCGTCGTAGACCTGGCCGTTGGCGATGAGCCGGCCCCGCGTCTCGTCGACCGAGATCTCGTTCACCGCGCCGACGCTGGGCGCCGGGTCTTTGGCCACGTCGACGGGCGTCCCGAACGTCCCGCGGTCCTCGATGCGCAGCAGGGTGTACTTCGCGTACTGGCCCTGATGGGTGGCGACCCAGAGCACCGGCGTCTCGGCCGACGGGTCGAGCGCCAGGACCGCCGTGAAGCGGTCGTGCTTGAAGTACGGGAGGGTGACCGACGCCGCCGGCTTCTCCGCCTTCAGCGAGTCGTACTTCTGGAGGATGTTGCAGTTCGGGCCGCCGAGGACATAGATCGCGCCCGTGGCCGGGTGGACCTCGACCCGCTCCGGCCGCTCGACCGCGAGGGCGCCGGCGGATTTTCCGTCGGGATGAAACGCGGCGATCCGGCTGTTGCCCTGATCGGCGACGTAGAGGGTTCCGTCCTTGCCGGTCGCGACGCAGCGGGGGAGCGTCAGCGGTCCCTTCACGAGGACCCGCGGGGCGGCGTCGTTCCAGCCGAACGCATAGACGGCGTTCGTGGGGGTGCCGTCCAGGCTGCCGCCTTCGCCGAGTCCGGTTGCGTAGAGCGTCTGCTCGTCTGGCGAAAGCGCGAGGGAGGCCGCGGTGCCCGACATCGACGCGAGCTTCGTCCGGAGCGGTCCGCCCTGCGGCATGGAGCCGTCCTTTTCGACCGCGAGGACCTGGGCGACGCCCGCCCGGGCATACCGTTCGACTTCCTGGATGCCGACGAACGCGAGGCGGCCGGACTTCGTCACCACGGGCCGCTGCGAGGGAACGTCGCCCGCGCCGGGAAGCAGCGAGCGGGTTTCCGCCTGGTAGATGAACGGCAGCTGGTTGACCCGTTTCAGGCCCGCCAGCCGGTCCTCCGTCAGTCCGCCCGGGAAGGGCAGGATCGTCCGGAGGTACTTGCCCTGTCGATCGAAGACGGACACCTGCAGCGACCCGTCATAGGGATGGAGCGCGCCGAAGACGTGGAGGACGTAGACCTCGCCGCCCGGGCCGCACGCGAGCCCGCGGATCGACCCGAGGGCGGCGGGATTGTGTCCGATGAATCGCCCGAACGTGGGATTCAGGCCCAGGCCGACCCGGGCGGTGAACGGTCCGCCGGCCGCGGCGCGGCCGAGATCGTCCTTTCCGTCCCACGGGAGCGATTGAGCCAGCGAATTTTTCCGGAGCGGCTCGGGAGCGTTCGGTCCCAGCACGCCGGCCGCGAGATGGCGGACGACCCGTCCCTGCGCGTCGACGACGGCGACGGCGCAGTCGGTCGTCGCGGACGCCGTGAACTCGATGCGGCCGTCGCGGATCTCGGGCTTTTGGGTGAAGGTCTGGAGGAGGAGGAGGGCGATGAAGGTCGTCATACTGGACTGTATTCCCTCGGGCGGGGGGGTAGTCGCAGAAATCGGATTCACGCCAGATTCCGGCTCGCCGGGCAAAGAGGATCTCGAGGTCACGTTTCGGGTCCGAAGTCTCAATACGATTGGGGCGTCGCCGAACGGCATAGAAGAAGTATCGCCGGAGGTGATGGATGCGGGATCGCGGCTGCTTGTCCCAGGCCGGGCCGGAAGGCGAGACGCTGTTTCCGGTCGACGGGTCGATCTTCATCGGCAGTTCCCACGACTGCGAGGTGCGCGTCAAGGACGCCGCCCCCCGCCAGTGCCAGATCGTGCGCGCCGTCGAAGGCTTCATCCTCATCGATCTCACCGGTCAGAAGGTCACCAAGGTCAACGGCGCGCGCATCGAGCGCCACCTGCTCCGCGACGGCGAGGTCGTCGTCATCGGCTCGTCCGAGTTCCGCTGGACGGTGACGGTCGAGCCCGAAGAAGAGCAGGTCCTCGTCGTCGCCACGCCGTCGATCCGCCGCCGCACCCCCACCTCCCCTGTCCCCATCGTGAATGGGGAACAAAAACGACGGTCTTTTTTGTTCCCGGCTGCTGCAGCGGCAGCCGTGGTCGTGATCGTCGTCCTGATCGTCGTTTTCTCAAGCTCCTCCAATGCGGACCGGAGCATCTCCCGGCGGGACGCGCGTCCCGCCCGGTCCGATAGCACGCCGAGTTCTGGCGCGGCCCGCGAGACGGTTCCCGTAGGGCCTTCTGCGCCGCGCCAGGACCCCGGCGGCGTGGCGGCCGCCCCGGCGTCGCGCGCGACCGCCGAGCCGGCGCCGACCGTGATCGCGCCGCTCCCGACGGTCGTGCCGGAGATGCCCGCCGTGAAGCCGGAACCCGGCAAGGCCGAGCCCCGGGCGCGGACTCCGTTCGAGCAGCGCTACGCGGCGCTGCTCGCGAGCCTCGAGCGGACCCTGGCGCGCGGATGGGGCTACGAAGCGACGTACAAGGAGATCCTGGAGTTCCCGGCGGCGGGCGCGCCGAAGGGGACGGTCGACCACCTCAAGGCGCTCGCGGCGAGCCTGAAGGACGCCGTCGCATGCCGCGAGTGCAGCGGGGGCAAGGTCGGCTGCGAGCGGTGCGGGGGAAAGGGGCGGGTGGACCAGGAGTGCCTGACCTGCCAGGGCCAGGGGCGCGTCCGCGCGGCGGGCGCGGTCGGCGACGCCGACGTCACGGTCAAGTGCCGCAACTGCGACGGCAAGAAGGTCTTCAAGGGCGTGACCTGCCCCGTCTGTGCCCGCTCGGGGAAGGCGACGTGCGCCGCCTGCAAAGGCAAGGTCTGGCCCGACGACCGATGCCCCCGTCCGGAGTGCAACGCCGGCCGCATGCCGTGCCCGACGTGCGGCGGCAAGGCGGTCGTGATGGAGAAGTGCCCCTACTGCGTGAACGGCCGCCAGAAGGCGCCGGGCGCGGTGAACGGCGCGGACGTGACCATGAAGTGCCGCAACTGCGAGATCGACGGCGCCCACGGGACCGGCCAGTTCAAGGTCGACTGCAAGACCTGCGGCAAGACCGGCAAGGTGACCTGCGACCACTGCGGCGGCGCCTACAACCGCAACAAGCCCGGCCCGGACGGCCGGAACAAGGACGTGGCGACGGGAGCCAAGCCGGTGTCGACGGCGAAGGTCTACACGCTGGAGAAATGTCGAGATTGTTCGGGTGCCGGCTGTGACCTCTGTTTCGGCTTGGGCTCGCGAGTGAAGCCGGTACGGGTCGACTAGCGAAGATAGACCCGGTAATCGACGGTCGGGAAGATGTTGTTCTTATCTTCCAGGCTTTTCAGCCACTCCGCGTTCAGCTCGCCCTTCTTCAGGCCCTCGTAGAGCGCCGTGAAGTTGTTGGTGTGGTCCACCACCCGCTTCGTCGCGTAGGGGACCATCGTGCCGGTCTTCATGATGAAGGCCCAGTCGCTGGACTGGAGGAGCACGAGCTCGCGGGCCGCCTGGTTGAGGGCGCGGCGGCGGACGCCCTGGGCGTCGGGGAACTGGCGCGCGAGCTCGACCATCCGCTCGCCCGCCTTGTGCATGTGCCGGTAGATCCAGTCGTTCGAGCCGTTCAGCCAGTACTCGGCGTAGCCGCGGTAGCCCCAGGACGACGTGCAGGGCTGCGCGACCTGGTTCGTCGGATGGAGCGTCAGGTACTCCGAGGGCGTGATCGGCGCGACGAGGTCCTGGTCGTACTGCATCTTGCGGAACAGGTCCTCGAGGAACTCCGGGCCCTCGTACCACCAGTGGCCGTAGAGCTCGGCGTCGTAGGGCGCGACCACGATCGGCGGGCGGTCCATCTTGCCGCGCAGGTACTCGACCTGCTTGCCGCGGTTGTGCAGGAAGTTCGCGGCGTGGAGCGTCGTCCGCTCCTTCGCGGCGCCGAAGTCGTAGGGCGCCTTCTCGTGGAGCGGCACCTCGCGGCCCGTGATCCGGTGGTACTTGAAGCCTGTCGCGTGGCGGATGCCGTTCGGGTGGATGTACGGCTGGATGTAGTCCAGGTCGAGGTCGTAGCCGATGTCGCGATAGAAGTCGCGGTAGAGCGGGTCGCCGGGGTAGCCCTCCTTGGAGCTCCAGACCTGCTTCGACGACTCGGCGTCGCGGCCGAACGCGGCGACGCCGGCCGGCGTGTGGAGCGGGGCGTAGACGCCGTACGCGGGCCGCGGCTCGCTGTAGAGGATGCCGTGGGTGTCGACGAAGAAGAAGTCGATCCCCGACTCGCGCAGCAGCTCGTCGAGGCCGCGCATGTAGCCGCACTCGCCGAGCCACATGCCGCGCGGACGGCGCCCGAAGTGGCGCTCGTACTCGCGGCACGCCAGCTCGATCTGCGCGTGGCACGCCGCCCAGTTCCGGTCGGCGAGCGGCAGGAACATGTGGGTCGCGTTGCAGGTGATGATCTCGAGCTTTCCGTCGTCCTGGAACGAGCGGAACGCCTTCACCAGGTCGCCGTCGTGCCGGCGGAACGTGTCGCGGGTCTCGTTCAGCCGGCGGCGGTAGAAGTCGGCGATCGGGCCGAATTCGCCGTTCCCCCAGGTCCGCTTCACTTCCTTGTCGCCCAGCTCGCAAAGCTCGTCGAGCCGCGACGCGTACCGCTCGAGGAGCAGCGTGTCGCGCATCATCGTCAGGAGGGGCGGGCCCATCGAGAGGGTGAGGCGGAAGTCGACGTCGTCGCGCCGCAGGTTTTCGAACGCGTGGAGCAGCGGGACGTAGGTCTCGGTCATCGCCTCGAAGAACCAGTCCTCCTCGAGGAACCGCTTGTGCTCCGGATGGCGCACGTAGGGCAGGTGGGCGTGGAGGACGAGCGCGAGATAGCCCTGCGTCATGGCCGCCCCTCGCTCGATCCGCCGAAGTCGAACGTCTCGCTTGCGCCGAGATAGAAGGATTCGCTGGAGCTGCGGAACTCGCTGGCTCCGAGGTAGAGGGTCTCGCTGGCGCCGGCGTGGAGGACTTCGGACGCGCCCTGGGCGAGATTCTCGCTCGCGCCGACCCAGCGCCATTCGCTCGCGCCGAGCTGGAGCGCTTCGCTGCCCCACTGATCGAACGCCAGGCGGCTTTCGGAGCCCGACTGGACGACCGTGATCCGGCTGCCGCCGAGGATCCGGCGGACCAGCGCGGGGGTCTGGACCCGGATCACGCCCTCTTCGGTGGTCCAGCGGCGGCGCAGAGCCCACCGCTCGATCGTGCGGCGCTCGCCCTTGGGGCCGACCGCCTCGAGCGTCACGCGCCACGGGCCGTAGATGATCTTCTCGCCCTCTTCGGTCTTGATGATCTTGCGCTCGCCCGAGAAGAGGACCTCGACCGTGCGGTACGTGGCGGAGCCGGTCTTCGAGAGCAGCGTGAGATGCTCCGGGTGGGCGGGACCCGACCAGCGGATCCACCGGACCACGCGGCCGTCCATCAGGGTCTCGGTCCACTCGGTCCGCATCCAGCCGTCGCCGTTCAGCGCCTGGATGATCTGCTCGTGGGCGGTCGAGTACTGCGACTCGAACGGCGGCGGAGGCGGCGGCGCGGCCGACGGCGGCGGGGGCGTATAGCGATGGTGATACGTGAACGGCGGGCCGGAGCGGAAGACCGTGGTCGCTTCGACGCGCGTGTCGGGCGACACCGAGTCGCGCGGCATCTCGAGGGCGTTCGACCGGGCGATCGGCGCGAAGTCGCCGTTCCAGGAGCGGACGCCGACGTCGATGTGCATCGTCGCGCCGGGCTTCCCGATGCGGACATGGTAGATGTTCGTCCCGCGGTCGATGCCGACGTCCCAGTGGACGTGGGCGTTGAGGCCGTTGAAGTCGCGCTGGGTCGTGTCGTAGAGGCGAAGCGAGAGGCCGGCCTGCGGGTCCTTGATCCGGTCGCGCGCGACGGCGATCGCGTCGTCGGTGATCTCCCAGTAGGCGCAGGCCCAGAAGGGGTCACGCGCCATGGCGACGATGCGGACGTCGCCGTACCCCCAGGGGATGTCCTTCAGGACGGGGGGAGGGGCGGGGCGCAGGTCGGCATACGCGGCGGTAGCTTTGGCCCGCGCCTTGGTAGCCTTCGGAGCGGCCCGCTTCCGGGTCGACTCGACTTTCTTGGGTTTTTGGGGCTTTTTGGGGGCCATCGGCATACAGACGGTAAGCAAATAGCCCGCCAGAAGCAAGAGCGTTGATAGAATTCTGGCGTTAGAATGGCGCCCCGAACATGGACGTCAAAGCGGTCGTCGAGGAGCTCTACCGGTCGGACTCCCGGCGCGTGTTCGCGACGCTGATCCGGCTGCTCGGCGACTTCGACCTGGCCGAGGAGGCGCTCCACGAGGCCTTCGCGGCCGCGGTCGAGCAGTGGCCCACCGAGGGCGTCCCCGAGAATCCCCGCGCGTGGCTGGTGTCGACGGGTCGCTTCCGCGCCATCGACGCCCTCCGTCGCAAGTCGCGCGAGAACGCCCTCCCCCCCGACCTGGCCGCATCAAAGATGGGGAACAAAAACGACGGTCTTTTTTGTTCCAGCGAGGAGCTGGAGGACGACCGGCTGCGGCTGATCTTCACGTGCTGCCATCCGGCGATCGAGCCTCCCACGCAAGTCGCGCTGACGCTGCGCGAGGTGTGCGACTTGACGACCGAGGAGATCGCGAGGGCGTTCCTGACGACGCCGGCGACGATCGCCCAGCGAATCGTCCGGGGCAAGCAGAAGATCCGCGACGCGCGGATCCCGTACAAGGTCCCGGCGGCGGCGGAGCTTCCGGAGCGCCTCGAGTCGGTCCTCAAGATCATCTACCTCGTCTACAACGCCGGCTATTCGGAGCTGCGGTCGGACTTCTCCGAGGAGGCGATCCGCCTGGGCCGCCTGGTGCTGCAGCTGCTGCCCGATCCCGAGGTCCTGGGGCTCGTGGCGCTGATGCTATTCCAGGAGTCGCGGCGGACGGCGCGGACGTCGGCCGAGGGGGACATCATCCTGCTCGAGGACCAGGACCGCGCGCGGTGGGACCGGGCGAGGATCGCCGAAGCGGCCGCGCTCTCGAAGCGGGCCGGCACGACCGGGTACTACGCGATCCAGGCGGCGATCGCGGGGGTGCACGCCGAGGGGGTGTCGGACTGGGGCCGGATCGTGGAGCTGTACGATCGCTTGCTCGAGGTCTATCCGACGTCGGTCGTGGCGCTCAATCGCGCGGTCGCGATCGCGATGCGAGACGGTCCGGTCGCGGGGCTCGTCGAGGTCGACGCGCTGATGGACGAGCTGCCCGACTACTACCTGGCCCATGCGTCGCGGGCGGACTTCCTCCGTCGCCTGGGTCGGAAGGAGGAGGCCAAGGTGGCCTATCAGAAGGCGCTGGACCTGGCCAAGCACGACCCCGAGCGGCGCTTCCTGGAAAAGCGGATCCGCGAATTATTTTGATGTCGATCCCGGGACCCCCTCCACGACTAGGTGTGGATGGATCGCTGGCCCTGGGAGATTAAGGGTCTGAAGGCCAAGGAGTTACCGGTGAAATACATGCTGCTGATCTACGGCGCCGAGGAGGCGTGGACCGACGAGGAGCGGAAGCAGTGCTACCACGACTCGACCCAGCTCACCCATGAGCTGAGCGCCAAGGGTCAGTACCTGGGCGCCGGGCCGCTTCATCCGGTGGCGACGGCGACCAGCGTGCGGATCCGGGACGGGAAGCGCCTGGTGACGGACGGCCCGTTCGCGGAGACGCGCGAGCAGCTGGGAGGCTACTTCCTGATCGAGGCGAAGGACCTCGACGAGGCGCTCGGGATCGCGGCGCGCATCCCGGGGGCGAAAAAGGGAACCGTCGAGGTCCGGCCGATGCTCGACCTGCCGAACTTGCCGCAACTCAAATAACGGAGGGCTTTTCCATGAAAACGCAGCCGCAGTCAAAGTCTGCCCGCAGGTGGGCGGGTCGCGGGGTCGGTGGTCTGCCGGCCCTGTTCCTGCTGGTCGATGCGGGGATGAAGTTCGCGAAGCCGGCGTTCGTGGTGGAGGCGACGACGAAGCTGGGGTACTCGGAGGGGGTGATTCTCCCGCTGGGCGCGGTGCTGTTCGCGTCGACGCTCCTCTACGTGATCCCGCGGACGGCGGTGCTCGGGGCGATGCTCCTGACGGGCTACCTGGGCGGCGCGGTCGCGACGCACGTCTTTGCGGGCCACGGCGCGTTCGAGGTCGTCTTTCCGGTCGTGTTCGGCATTTTGCTGTGGACGGGACTCGCGCTCCGACGCGAAAATCTCATGGCCGTGATTTTTGATGTCGATCCGGCGCCGGTCGGATCGACTACGGGATAGAAAGGAGATCCGGGATGATCAACACGTACCTGAACTTCGACGGGAAGTGCGAGGAGGCGTTCACGCTGTACGCGAAGGTGCTCGGCGGGAAGATCGAGGCGATGCTGCCCTTCGAGGGGTCGCCCGCGGCGCAGGGGATGCCTCCGGGCTTCGCGAAGAAGATCCTGCATGCGAAGATGAACATCGGCGGCCAGCTGCTGATGGCGTCGGATTGCCCCCCTGAGAAGGGGTTCGAGAAACCCCAGGGGTTCTCGGTGAACATCAGCGTGGAGAAGCCGGCCGACGCGGAGCGGATCTACAACGGGCTCTCGGCGGGCGGGAAAATCATCATGCCGCTGAGCGAGACGTTCTGGGCGCAGAAGTTCGGGATGTTCGTGGACCGGTTCGGGACCCCGTGGATGGTCAATTGCGAGAAGCCGAGATAAGGAGGATATCCAGATGAAGGTCATGGTGATCGTGAAGGCGACCAAGGAGTCGGAGTCGGGCCAGCTGCCGAAGCCCGAGCTCCTGGCGGCGATGGGCAAGTACAACGAAGAGCTGGTGAAGGCCGGGATCATGCAGGCGGGCGAGGGGCTTCATCCGACGTCGAAGGCGAAGCGGATGCGGTTCTCGGGGACGAAGCGGACCGTGACCGACGGCCCCTTCGCGGAGACGAAGGAGCAGATCGCGGGCTTCTGGATCTGGAACGTGAAGTCGATGGACGAGGCGGTCGAGTGGCTGAAGAAGTGCCCCAACCCGATGGAGGGCGACTCGGACATCGACATCCGCCCGCTCTTCAGCGCCGAGGACTTCGCGCCGGTGGACCCCGACGGCAAGGAACGGGCGCGCGAGGAGAAGCTGCGGAACGAGATCGCGAAGAAGGCGAAGTAACCCCCAGGCGGTGCGGCCCCGCCATCCCGCCTAGGGGTGGCGGGGCATCAGCATCCCTTTCCGAACAGAAGGATCAGGATGACGATCGGAATGGGGATGCCCAGGGCCCACATCAGGATGGCCGGTCGCACTTTCCCTGAATCGCGTCGTTCGGTCATGGCTGCCTCCTAAAGAGATGAGGAGGCTTCCTCCCCGGACGTTATGAGCCCCATAAGACGTCGAGACATGGATGCCACCGAGCTGCTCAAGAACGATTACGCGTTCGTCCGAACGCTGCTGAAGAACTACCAGGAGATGGAGCCCGGGCAGACCGAGCGGAAGAAGACGCTGTTCCAGCAGATCCGGCAGGAGCTGGAGCTGCACAGCGAGATCGAGGAGAAGCTCTTCTATCCGGCCGTGCGCGCCGCCCGGACGCCGAAGGCCGAGCGGCTCATCCGCGAGGCCTATGAGGAGCACCGGCTCGTCCGGCAGCTGCTCCGCGAGCTCTCGCAGGACACGCCGGGGTCGGACGCGTTCGACGCGAAGTTCAAGGTGCTGAAGGAGAACGTCCTTCACCACGCCAAGGAAGAGGAGCACGACGTGTTCTGGGTCGCGCGGGAGCACCTGTCGAAGGAGGACCTGGAGCAGCTCGGAAGCGATCTGGAGGCCCGGAAGCATGAACTGGGCGGCCGGGTTCACCAGGTCGGGCCGCTGGCCCGGAAGGCCCGGCGGGTCATGAATCGCGTGACCCGCGCGCTGGGGCTGTCGTCCCCCGGTCCGCGCCGGCGGTCGCGGTCGTGATCGGCTACTTCTTCCGGGATTTCGCCTCGGCGATGCGGTCGAGGATCTGCGCGCGGCGTTCCTTGGTGTAGAGTTCGCTGCCCAGGTACCGGGCGAGGAAGTCGGCGTAGAGCTCGGCGGAGCGGTCGGGGTTGTCGGGCCAGGACTGCTGGGCCTGCTCGAGGAGAGCGCGAGCCTCGAGCTCCCCCTTCGGGGAGAGCTTGATCACGACGCGCCCCGCGCAGCGCATCTCCATCGGGAAGACCTTTCCGTGGCGCTCCACCGCGAGCTTGTGAGCGCCGCGGTCGGCGAGCGGGGCGAGGTCCTTCGGGGCCGCGAGCGGCTTGCCCTCGAGGGTGCGGAGGACGTCGCCGTTTCGGAGGTAGGTCGCCAGCGGAGTCGTCTTCGGGTCCACGTTGCCGACCGTCAATCCGCCACCGTCGCGCGGCGTGAAGAACGGGAGGCGGACGAAGAGGCCCAGGTCTTCCTCGCTGAACGAATAGCTGAATTTCATCTCCTCGTTCTCGAGGCCGGCGACGTGGACGACGACGTAGGCCGACCAGCCGACCTTGTCGGGCAGCGTGAAGAGGAGGTGGTCGCTCAGGTCGGCCGGAGCGGCGCCCCGGCCCAGGAAGACGAGGCCGCCGGGTCGATCCAGCTCGGCGACCAGGGCGGCGGTGAGGGCGTCCTTCCTCCCCGGCCCCATCTTGAGCCCCGGGAGCTGCGCGTCGAAGGACTCTTCGATCGTCCGGCGCGGGACGTAGTGGACGCCCTCCGGGACGACGGGGTTGAACGCGTCGACGACGGCATTGTCGAAGTTGTCGAAGTCGCGGGCCGTCCATCGGGCGCGCACGATCTTGACGGCGGCGCGGACGAAGTCGACCGTGGGTTGGATCTCGCGGGCGCGGGCGATCACCTTGGCGACGGTCTGGGACTGGACGCGGATCTCGGGGTCCTCGTGGTAGAGGGCGCGCTCCAGGGGCGGGAGGGCGGGGGGGCCGATGGCGATGAGGCGGGCGGTCGCTTTCTCGCGCTTCTCGGGGGAGCCGAGGTCCTTGATGAGCTGGGCGATGTCGTCGGACGAGGTCTGGGCGGGGGTTGCGGGGGTCGGCGTTGACGGCCAGACGAGCAGGACGGCGATGAGGAGGACGGCGGCCGCGGCGGCGACGACGCGCGCGTGGGGGGGCGCGGGGCGGCGTCGTCCCTCGAACCGGGCGAGGGCGCGGTCGAGGTCTGCTTCGGTGAGCCGCGGCGGCGTGCAGGCTTTGAGGAGCCGGCGGCAGTTGTCGTCGAGCATGGTCATGGCGGTTCTCCCAGGAGTTTTCGGAAGGCGTCGCGGGCGCGGGTGAGGCGGGATTCGATCGCGGACTCGGTGTCGCCCAGGTGTTCGGCGATGGCTTTGACGGGCAGGTCGTCGAGGTAGCGGAGGGTGAGGACGCGGGCGTAGTCGTCGTCGAGCCGCTGGAGGGCGGCATCGACGCGTTCGCGCATCTCGGCGGACCCGAGGAGCTCTTCGGGGATGGGCGTCTCGTCGATCCGGCTCAGCGCGCGGGCCACGTCGGCGTCGCGGGATCGGCTGCGCCGGCGCCAGAAGTCTGCGATCTTGTGCCGGGCGATGGAGAGGAGCCACGTTTCGAACGAGGAGCTCTCGAGGAACTCGCGCCGCCGCTGCCATCCGTGGGCGAGGGTTTCCTGGACGAGGTCATCGACGTCGGCGGGGCTGAGTCCGGTGCGGGCGAAGACGAAGCGGAAGAGCCGCGGGTAGATCTCGCGGAACGAGGTGCGGAGCTCGTCGTCCACGGCGTGGAGCATACGGCATTAGTCGGGGCGGGGCGGGATTTCCTTCGAGAAATGCGCTCGCTTCTAGGTCTCGGGTCCTAACTCCCTTGCAGCTCCTTCAATATCATGGCAAGTCGCTGTCGGATGGGTAAGCAGGGAACAAATACCGGATCGTATCCAAAGCGGTGGTAGACCGCGTGCAGGCTTTTTCCCATGGCCACGGACTCTTCACGGGACGCAAGTCGACCCGACTTCTTTCTCGCCTTGAAATTCTTCAGCGTCTCGAGAACGAATATCTTGTGGAACTTGGATTCCCGGGCATAAAGTTCCATCTCGGCAGAAGGAGTGCCACCCAATTCCTCTCCGTATCCAATACAGTCGATGCCGGACCGATCCAGGAACACCATTTCGCTCCGGTGTACCCGGGCCTCGGCTTGCTTCTGCACTTCGAAGATCTCCAGCTGGAGTTCATCGTTGTGCTTGGCCCTCCAGGCGGCGAATGCTTTCGATCCTCCGAGCTTTTTCTTCCATTTCTTGATCACGCTGATCGCGGATTCAGAGATGGTATCGTTATCCAACTTCCGAAGCTTCTTCAGGAGGCTGGTCTTGCCGGCGCAGGAGCCCCCGGTGAGAACGACCCTTTTCCTCCCGTAGATCCGATCCACTGCTCGCACAAATTGCGACCGGTCCTCATCGGTGACGAGTCGCCGCCGCCCGAGCAGGAAACCGGTGAACTCCGGCGAGGCCTTTCGAAGACTGAATTCCACGCGATTCGGTTCCATCCCTCCTTCGGCAAACACGGCATAGAATCCGGAACCGGTCTCTGTACCGCCGGGCGGAGCCTCGTCGAACGTGTATTTCGTCAGGCCGTACGCTTGACTCGGATCAGGACTGTGATGGTCGATTCCAAAACAGTGAATAATCGTCTGGTTCTGGATCACATGAAAGTCGATATCGCTGCTGGGCCAGGTGACTTGTCGAGTGCCGTTCCGGTCATAGGAGTGTCCCCGGATGACGAGGTTGCCTTGGTCGTTCTTGCTGAAATTCACCAAAGCATAGGGTCGATCCTTCCCGGGATTGTTCTTTATTTCGATCCATTCCCCCGCAATGGCATCCGTCAGAGCGGCGACACTTTTCCGTGGGCCGGTCCGGATCTGCTTTAAGACGCGGTCGCAAGCCTTGGCGAGACTCGCATCGCTTCCGGGCAAATAGGGGGCCGTCAGAATACCGTGAAGGTCGGAAAGAGTACGAGCGTCCTCTTCTTGCTGAGGTTTTAGAATGAAGCAGCGATCTCGACCAAGATGGCCCATGAAGAGGCCAAGCTCGAATACGACGTTATCACGGACAGCCAGCTGCTTCTTCCCTTTGATGCTGGTCGGATCGACGGGAGCAAACACGAAAATCGCGTAGTCCACTTCACGAAGCGCCGCGACGAGATCTTCCAGGATACCGTGCGAGAGCTGGAACAACCCGGGCCATGGGATGACCTCCGCATCCTGCTTGAGATGTGAAACGATCGAACGAACCAGCTTTTCCTGGTCGCTGCTGTACCCGACAAAGATGCGAGGCTTTCTAGCCACAAAGTCTCCTTCAGCGCTGTAATCGAGCGCATTCCAAGATTCGAGTGCACCTGAGGCGGGCGGGCGTGAAGACCGGAACTCCTCCCGCGAGCCCCGGTCGATGCTCGTCAGAGAATAGGATAACCTCAAGGAGGAGAGATTCAATAAATTGTGAAATCTGGCTGGCCGGATTGATTGCACCCGGATCGCGTCAGGACGGGCCGGGCCTCGGGGAAAAGGCTTGAAAGGGGAGCGGGCGGGAATATAATGGGCGGTCCCTGAGTCCGTGTTTTTCAGGGGCGACACACATCGGGCGCCGATAGCTCAGTTGGTAGAGCAGCTGATTCTTAATCAGCGGGTCGTGGGTTCGAGTCCCTCTCGGCGCACCATTTCCTCCTGCCGCGCAGTCACTTGCGGCGGGAGCCGTTTTCACCGACCCCTGACCCCCCACCTGAGTAGTCAGTTGAGTAGTGTTTTTACGGGCCAGGCGGTCCACCGCACGGCGCATGTCTCCGGGCGCCAGGTGCGCGTAGCGCTGGGTCATCTCCAGCGTGGCGTGACCGAGAAGTTCCTGAACGACCTGAATCTGCACTCCCGACTGAACTAGCCGCGAAGCGAACGTGTGCCGCAGGTCGTGGAAGCGGAAGTTCTCGATGCCGGCTTCCTCGAGCACGCTGTCCCAGATCGTCTGCAGGTACTGGAAGCGTTTGCTTGAGTGCTTGCCCTTGTCGCCGTGCGGAGGGCCCTGTCATAGGTCATTCTGTCTTGAATTGCTTCAATCACACCTAGAGGGTACGGCGTTAACAGAATATTCCAAGGGACCGCTCGGGTGCCCCCGCTCCATCTCCTCTCCGGAGGCGTCCCCATCGGAACACATCCCCCTCCACACTTGGCGCCAGCCGCGAAGGTCACGTCCCCGGCCCACTCTGGCTCGGACGGGGCTGGCACGCCTTCGAGATAGTGTGCCTCCCGCAGCCCTGCGGCGCCGATCGCGGGGTAGACTACCGGAGGAAGCAGCGAAGGAGGAGACGCTCGTGGTCGAGGACTGGCGAGCCGAGTTCAACAAGCTGAACAACCGGCCCGGCCCGCCTCCCGGCGAGCGGCGGCGGAGCGCGCGCTTCGCGATCTACGACGCTTCCGTGAAGCTCTACCGCCGCGGGGCCACCGCGCTCTTCGGGCTGGCGCGACTCTCAATCGAAGGGACCGCGATGGGCCTGTCGGAGGACGGAGCCGACCTTGTGGTGGGGGAACAACTCCTTCCGGATACCAAGATCCACCTCCGGATCGACATCGCCAAGTTCGAGGACCGGATCGAGACCGACGCGGTCGTCCGCTGGTGCCATAAGGACCTCAAGGCCGAGGGCCGCTACGCGGTCGGGGTCGAGTTCGCGGCAGTGGACCCGTTGCTCGCCCGGAAGGTCGCGCAGATGAAGGGCTGGTTCACCTCGGCCCAAGCCGTGGCTATGCGCGAGCAGCGCCTCCGGGAGGAGAGGCGGCCCCCGGGCTAACCGTGATGGCAAGGCGCATTTGAGGCACGAGGGAAGTCTTCAACTGCGACACCCTCCTAGCGCCTCCCGAGAAGGAAGGCACACCCAGGACGCAAGCCCTCGTCTTCCTCAGCGTGACCTTCCTATCGAAAGTAGGAGGGGCGATCCGAAAATACGACTTTTCAGATGTGGTCGGACTTTCAGGCACACGCCCCCCAACCGCCCCCGCCTGTCGCCGCTCCGAGGAGCGGATATAAAGCTCGATCCCCCCAGGTAACAGGGAATCCCTAACAACAAAGAGGGCCGGCTTGGTTTGTAAGCCGGCGGACAGAACCTGCACTGCAGGGGGAGAAGTAGGGGGTGAGGTCGGACGACTCTTTCTACTCCGGGTACGTCTTCTCCTTACCGGTCAGGATCGGTGCGATCATCTCGGCCATCGTAATGTGGCCCATGAAGTCGGGATGGAACGGGTTGGCGAGCAGCGCGTGCGCGAAGGCTTCGCCCCGATAGTAAAAGAACTTGCTGGTATCCGCGGCCGCGACTTTCTCTTCCGCCGCCAGTTCCTCGAGCGCCTTGCCGATCGCCGCTTGCTTTGAAACCAGGTCGCTGCCCGCGGTCGTGCCGACGAGCAGGATCTGGTCGGTCTTCGTCTTGACGCGGGCGATGAGAGCCTTCATCGCCTGCTTCCACTGCGCGGGCGACTTGCCTGCCCAGGTCATGTCGTTCCCGCCGAACTGGAGGATGACGAGATCGTCCGCCGATGCCATGGCGACGACTTCCCGGTCGACGACTTCCATGGCCTTCTCGGCCGTCCATCCGCCGTGGCCGAATTGGACGGGTTGGATCCCCGCGTAGCCGAAGTGATCCTCCCAGAGGCGGGCGACGTGCGAGAAGTAGAGGAACTTTACGCCGTCCGCGGGCTTGATCTCGAGCGAGCCGCGCGTCATCTGCGCGCCCGCCGTGATGGAATCGCCCAGCGCGATGACCTTGAACGGTTTCTTCGCCTTGGCGCGGGCCAGCGTCTTGGCCAGATGGTCGGCGCCGTACAGCATGTCACGGCTCGAGAAGGTCGCATCAGCCTCCGACTGGGGTTCGATCTTCGGGGACGGGTCGAAGACGGTTTCGACGCCGAGGCGGTCGAGCCAGAGGACGGTTCTCTCCTGGACCGGCTCCGCGAGCCGGAAAACAAACTGCCAGCCGATGTCGGGCTTGCCCTTGGTCGTCTCGAGCGACTCCCAGGAGAGGTCATGCTTCTTCCATTCGGTTCCGATTTCGACGGGCTTCCACGCCTTCATCCCGACGATGACCTTGACGGGCTTCGAGGCCTTTGCAAAGAAGGTGATCCCGGCGCTTCCGGCGGGCCAGTTGTCCTTCTCGAACGTCAGCTTTCCGCGCGCGCCCTTCTCAAACACGCACTTCAGGGCGACGCCGCCCGTGACGGAATCGCGGGTTGCCCACATCCGGGTCTTGAGGGGGAGCACGTCCTCGGCCTTTCCGAGGTCGGGGCGGAACCAGAGTCCCGTGTTCTTCTCGAGGTTGTCCTCCCCCTTGTCGAGCGGCAGGAATCCGGACTGCGCTGCCAGCAGGACGGCCAGGATTGGATGCATGCGTCGCCTCCGGAGGAAGAGAGAATGGGCTGCGCCTATCTCTACTCCATTACCCGTTTCTCCGAGCGGCTTCCTCTCCCACGCGAATTCAGAGCCTCTCTTTCCTGCGCCGCGACGCCGGGCCTCCGGCCCGGCTGCGGGCGCCAGCGGGGCTGGCGGGCCGCCTGGGGGAGGGGCGCTCGCGCGGGACGGGGGGAGGGAAGGCGGGGAGCAGAAAATCTCCCCGTGGTCTTGGTCCTCGCCCCCGAGCGCTCGGTACCTTCGTCCCCGCTACTGGCTTCGCCCTTCGTCGAGGTGGAAGCGGTGCAGGAACCGGTGCACGGCCGGCGTCAATAGGATGCCGACCGTGGTGATGAACGCGATCCCGCTGAAGATTGCGTAGGCGCTGGCGAATACCTTTCCTACCGTCGTGCGCACCGGGTCCACTGGACCCATTCCCGTCAAGATGAAGGACGCGTTCAGAAGCGCATCGATCCAGGCCAAGCCTTCGATCTCGTGATAGCCCAGAACTCCGACCCCGAGCGATAGCGCCACGACCCCCATCGCCGCCGCTCCATACCGGAACTGGCGCTTCAGATACTTCTTCCGCGGTAGCAAATCGTCGTGACGACGTTCCAACCTCATTTCTTGACCCTCGCAACTAGCGCGCTCGAGAGTACGCTGCCGTGCGGGCGCGCGCAACCATTGGGAACCCTGAATGATCTGGGTTCTTGCCGCAAGCAGTCTCAACTCCCGCTCCCTCCGGCGCAGCCCCGCGCGTCGGGGCTGCCGGGCCCAGCGGACGCCGGCCGCCTGGCGGCGGGCCGCTACGCGATGCGGGGTCCGCTGGGGACGAACTTAAAGTTCTGCAACCCGCGCATTTATTCTTGACCTATTACTATCCATGGATACTATATCCATGAGTATGAAAGCTGGCGGACGCAAGGCAGGCTCGCGGATCTACGAGGAGATCCGGCAGGGGAAGCCCTTCGCGCGCAGCGAGCAGGAGCTGGCGGTGGTGATCCTGCGGACGGGCGACGTTTTCCTGCACCGCGTCAACCGCGCCCTTGCGCCGTCGGGGCTCTCGAACGAGCAATTTAACGCGCTCCGCATCCTCCGGGGCGCCGGCGAAGCCGGCCATCCGACGCTCGAGATCTCCCGGCGGCTGATCTCCAGGAGCCCCAACATCACCCGCCTGCTCGACAAGCTGATCGACAAGGGGCTCGCGCGTCGGGATCGGGACTCCGAGGACCGCAGACAAGCGCTTATCCGGATTACGCCCAAAGGGCGGGAGATTCTGGAGCGCTGCGACAAGGCCGTCGACGCCGTGCTCGCCAAACTCCGCTGCTTGAGCGACGCCGAGATGAAGGTCGCGGTCGAGCTCCTCGATCGCGTCCGGGGGGCCGTCGTCGTCTCGACGGTCTCGGAAGGTCAGCGGGCGCGCAAATCCGAAGAAAAGGAAAGGAGGCCCTGATGGCCAAGATCATTGCCGTGACGGGCGCGACCGGGGCGCAAGGGGGCGGCCTGGTGCGCGCGATCCTGGGGGACAAGAAGAGCGGGTTCGGCGTCCGCGCCCTGACCCGGAAGGCCGACGGCGAGAAGGCGCGGGAGCTGGCTGCGCTCGGCGCCGAGGTTGTCGCGGCGAACCTGGACGACGCCGCGAGCCTGAGAGAGGCGTTCCAAGGGGCCTACGGGGCTTTCTGCGTGACGGCCTTCTGGGAGCACTTCTCCCCGGAGAAGGAACTCGCGCAGGCCAGGTCGATGGCGCAGGCCGCGAAGGACACCGGACTCCAGCACGTGATCTGGTCGACGCTCGAGGACACGCGGCGCTGGGTTCCGATCAGCGACCCGCGGATGCCGACGCTCCAGGGGAAATACAAGGTGCCCCATTTCGATGCGAAGGGCGAGGCGAACGCGCTCTTCACCAGCATCGGAGTTCCAACGACGTTCCTGCACACCTCGTTCTATTGGGACAACCTGATCCACTTCGGGATGGGACCGAAAAAGGGCCCGGACGGCAAGCTCGCCTTCACTCTGCCGATGGGGGACAAGAAGCTCCCGGGGATCGCCGCAGCCGACATCGGGAAGTGCGCCCTCGGGATCTTCTCCCGAGGCGCCGAGGATGTCGGGAAGTCCGTCGGCATTGCCGGCGAGCACCCGACGGGGGCGCAGATGGCGGCCGAGCTCGGGAAGGCGCTGGGCCAGGAGGTCGTCTACAACGCCGTTACGCCCGAGGCCTACCGCAGCTTCGGCTTCCCGGGCGCCGAGGATCTGGGCAACATGTTCCAGTTCAAGCGGGACTTCAACCGCGACTTCTGCGAAGCACGGGACCTGGGCGTCTCGAAGTCGCTCAACCCCCAGCTTCAGACCTTCGCGCAGTGGCTCTCGACGAACAAGAACCGTATCCCTCTCAACTAAGGAGCACTCGAATGCCCTCGAACCTCCGCCCTGACCGCATCTTCCAGCTCGGCTTCGGCTTCTGGGCAACCAAGACACTCCTCACCGCGATCGAGCTCGGGCTCTACACCGAGCTTGCAAGGAAGCCGATGACGGCCGAGGAAGTGACCCAGCATTTCCAGCTCCATCCCCGCAGCGTCCGCGACTTCCTCGACGCCCTGGTCGCGCTCGGGATGCTCCGGCGGAATGGCACGAAGTACGCGAACACCCCCGAGACGGCCGCCTTTCTCGACCGCTCCAAGCCGTCCTACATGGGCGGGATGCTCGAGATGTGCAGCCGGCGGCTGTACAAGTTCTGGAACGACCTCCCCGAGGGACTCCGCACGGGGAAGCCCCAGAACGAGGCCAAGACGGGAGGCAATCTCTTCGAGACGATCTACAAGGACCCCGCGCTCGTCCGCGGGTTCCTCTCGGGCATGACCGGTCTCAGCATCGGTGCCGCCCAGGCGATTGCGAAGAAGTTCCCGTGGAAGAAGTACAAGACCTTCGTCGACGTCGGCGCCGCGCAGGGCGCCCTCCCCGTCCAGGTCGCCCTCGCCCACCGCCACCTCAGCGGCGTGGGGTACGACCTGCCGGTCGTCGAGCCGGTCTTCACGGACTACGTCCGCTCGTTCAAGCTCCAGGATCGCCTCAAGTTCCAGCAGGGAGACTTCTTCAAGGATCCGATCCCTGGCGCGGACGTCATCGTCATGGGCCACATCCTGCACGACTGGAACCTGGAGGAGAAGCGGATGCTGATCCAGAAGGTCCACGACGCGCTCCCGAAGGGCGGCGCGTTCGTCGCCTACGAGGCGATCATCGACGACGAGCGGAAGAAGAACGCGTTCGGCCTTCTCATGAGCCTCAACATGCTCATCGAGACGACCGGCGGCTTTGACTACACGGGGGCGGACTGCAGGGGTTGGATGAAGGACGCCGGCTTCCGGCAGACCCGCGTCGTCCCGCTCGTCGGCCCTGATGCGATGGTGATCGGGATCAAGTGACGGCGCCGGTCTAATGGCTCCGGAAGGCGCTGCGTTCGGGACTGTACAGGATCTCGACGAGGGTTTGACTCTTCCGTTAATGGTTCTTGATAACCCCTGCGTCAGAGCGGCGAGCCTCCCGCCGCGCCATCCTTCTCGGTATTATAAGGTAGACATTCGCGTCTCGGCGATCGCCCCGCCCGCCCCCCGCCGGGGCGCTGGCCCGGCCGCGGGGGGGTGGGGTCCGAGGGTCGTGATGCACCGGCCAACGTTTGGGACCCGATCAGTCCAAGAGGATTTCGACGATTGCTCCGAGAATCCGCGCGCGGTAGCATAGTCCTGGATCTCTCGGAGATTGAAGTACGAGGTGCCGTATGTCTGAGGAGTATTTCAAGCGGGTTTATCGCGCAGACCCGGAAAATGCCAGGACGCAATCGGAGGCCGTGTACCTCGACTACGCCCTGGGGCGCCGCGGATTGGCTGGGGAGAAGTGGAGCGGCCTCATCGCGGCCACGCTTAAGAAGTTGTCGTGGGACGCATCAGGCTCCATCATCGCCAGACTTTGGGAGCTCGGGAACCGGGCCCTCGGGGAGTGGGCCAAGGACAACGGCGTCCGCGCCTTCGATGAAACACCGCTCCGGAGCTGGGCCGACAAGCTGGAAAAGGCCAGAGCCCAGGACCCCGGCGACGGCTCGAGGATCACCTTGGTCCTCGACGAGGCGGACAACGAACTTGCCGCGTTCATTCAGAGGAGAGGGCTGCCCCTCATTTAAGGCAATCGCGCGCGTCCTCCACCTCTGACCACCTAAACCTCTCGCGTCTCGGCGATCGCACCGCCCGCGCCCGGCGCCGCCGCGTCGACTGCTTCACTCTTAATAGGCGACTGTGTCTTGCTCCAAGGAAGAGCCTGCCCGGCTCCCGCCCGGGTACCGACACTAAGCTGAGTCGTCAACCCTACGCCGCAGAGCGTGCTGATCCGAACGATCTCTTGGCGGGGTGGGCCCTCGCTCGATAAAGTGAAGGCCATGAACTTCACCCCTACGCCTGCCAAGGAGCGACTCGGCGCTATTGCCCGCCGTGCCATGATTGAACGCGGATTCCTGCCTGATTTCTCGCCGGAGGCGCTCCAAGAGGCCACCAGGGCCGTCCTCCCGGCTCCCGACTCCATGCTGAGGGATCAGCGGGCGCTCCCCTGGTGCTCCATCGACAACGATGACTCCAGGGACCTGGACCAGCTCTCGGTCTCCACGGGACCCCGCACGGTTCTCGTCGCCGTTGCGGATGTTGACGTTCTGGTGCCCCGGCGGTCCGCCCTCGATCATCACGCGACCATCAACACGACCTCGGTGTACACCCCGGCCCAGAACTTCCCCATGCTTCCCGAGCGCCTTTCCACGGACCTCACGTCCCTGAACGAAGCCTGCGACCGCGCCGCGATCGTCATCGAGCTGGACGTGAATGCGGGGGGCGAGGTGACGCGAAGTTTGGTTTATCGATCGCTGGTGCGGAACCAGGCGAAGCTAGCGTACTCGTCAGTCGGCCCGTGGCTAGAGGGGTCCTCTCCGCCGCCGCCGAAAATAGCCGCCTCGGCGATTCTCCAGGAACAGCTGCGCGTTCAGGACGCGATCAGCCGGGCTCTGGGTCAGTGTCGCAGCCGCCGAGGCGCGCTCCACCTGGCGAGTCACGAGGCGACGGCCGTCTTCAGTGGCGACCTCCTGACCGACTTGCGCGTGGAGGACAAGAACCGCGCGAAGGAGATGATCGAGAATCTCATGATCGCGGCGAATGGAGCGATCGCGACGTTCCTCTCCGAACGCGGGGTTCCTTCGCTGCGACGGGTGCTGCGCACCCCAGAGCGTTGGGACCGGATCGTTGCGCTGGCGAGGTCGCACGGCACGGCTCTGCCGGAGCAGCCCGACGCCCCCGCGCTCGAGGCCTTCCTGATGAAGAGGAAGGCGGAGGACCCGGTTCACTTCCCCGACCTCTCGCTGTCCGTGGTGAAGATGCTGGGCTCGGGCGAGTACGCCGTGCAAATCCCCGGCAAGACCCTGGATGGCCACTTCGCGTTGGCGGTCCGGGGCTACACGCACTCCACGGCGCCCAATCGGCGCTATCCGGACATCGTGACCCAGCGGCTCGTCAAGGCCTCGCTCGCGGGACTCCCGCCGGCTTACGACGTGCCGTCGCTGGAACGGCTGGCCCTCCACTGCACGGACCAGGAAGACGATGCGACTCGGATCGAGCGGCAGGTCCGGAAGTCAGCGGCGGCGCTGCTCCTGGAGGGTCGCGCCGGGGAGGTGTACGAGGCTATCGTGACCGGCGCCTCTACCAAGGGAACCTGGGTGCGGGTCCTCCGTCCGCCCGTCGAGGGGCGGCTTGTGGAGGGCGGCGCGGGAGCGGACGTCGGCGATAGGATCCGAGTCCGACTCGTATCAACCGATGTCGAGCGCGGCTTTATCGACTTCTCGCGTGAATCCTGAATCGCCCTATCGCTCTCATCATGGGACACACGCAGGATTGGCCGCTTGCGTGAAAGGATCGATTCAGTTGTAAACACTGCATTCTTGTGTTCACTTCAGTCCCTTCGTTCATCTAACGCTGGATGGTCCTTCCTCCGACACTTTCCATCCACGCTCTCAACTCGCCGAAGGCAGAGTCCTGGTTCTTCGGAATCTCGCCCAAAAGAATGATGAAGAGGTTTCCCCGTCCGTAGCTTCCAGCGAGCAGGACCACCTTCCCGAGCAGGTTCTCAACATTCTTGAGGTCGGACGGCTTCTTTCCAAAGGCGGTCCTTGGTGATCCCCCGGGGCTGCGCCGATCAAGGCCCTCTCTCCAGGGCGGCCGCCCCTCGGAGCAAGTCTTCAACGGATTGATCCAGGATCTTCACCCTATAGCCCAGAAGCCGGGCCACGAAATAGGGGTGGGCGGCTTCTCTCCAGTTGCGCGCTGCCACAAGCACTCGATGCTCCTCGCAGGGAGGAACGTTCCGCCAGAGGCGCCGGAGTTCCGTCTCGCTCTTGATCATTGGGAAATTCAGATGAACCAGATTCTCCGTCCAAGGCAGCTTAAGGAATCGCAACTGGCTCGCGGGACATTGGATGTCGCGTTCCCACGCGCCGGCATCCACCAGCGTCACCCCGGTGGAAGGATCACGGGATGCCTGCACGAGGGCTTCGGTTTCGGCCTTCGATGCGGTTACCTCGGAGAAACCGGGCTCCAGATCGGCCGGGGCAGCCTCCTCCGACCAGCGGCACAAGGGGCGCCCCTCGGACACCCATTTCACCCACTGGCCGTCGAGCATGGCGGCATGGTCGCCCAGCCCGACGGATTCGAGCGCCACGAAGGCCGCCGCAGCCTCGAGCCCCAGACCTGTGTCGTAAAGCACGACCCGGCGGCCCGGCAGGATGCCCAGGGCGGAGAGGGCGGGCCAGCGATCGAGCGCAGGACACATAGTCTCCTGAGGCCCTTTGAGGTCCGCCCACTCCAAATGCCGGGCTCCCGGAAGGTGTCCGTCCGAGTACGCTGCCCGCCGCACCTTCCCCGGACTGGAGTTCTCGAACCCGACGTGGATGACGGTCACCTCAGACGACTCCATCATCCGGGCGAGCTCCTCGGTGGAGCATAGGAGATCGCGACGGAATCGCAAGTGCCCGGAGCCGGGGCAGTCCCAACTGTACTCCTGGCGCGTTTCTTGGAACACATCTGCGGAAAGGGCGATCGGCAGCAACGTTGCGGAGAGTACAGTCCTTGTGATGAGATTGATCATGGCTACTCTTCCCCCAACAGATGTCACCCGGCCATGCAAGTTTCCTGCCAACGAAAGAACGGACAACTGCAGCAGTTCCTCGAGATCGCATCCGGAAGGATCTCGCGATCGCGGCGAGAAATAACTGTTCGCCCCGTTAACAGTTGTGGAGGTCATTCGAAGGTGTGAACTGAACGTCAGGCGCAATGGAGGCACAACGTCCAGATCCGAGCAAGAGGACCTTCTCTATCGGTAGGCGTAAGGGCTCCAGGACAACGCTATGCCATTTCAGGAGGCGCGGCTTCTCCTCAGTACTACTTCCGAAAACACCGATTTTCGGAACTCCCGCTCCCGGTATGACCAACAATCTATGGTTGCTGGGTTGTGGATATTCGAGAGGGGTGAGGTCCCGATCAATTAGGCTCGCCGGTGTTCTTCAATCTAGACGAACAAGCACCATCTCCTACAATGCTTCCTTCCGGAGGAGCGCCGATCGATGAGCAGTAGCAGCCTTTCTGACCTAGACATCCGGGCAACGATCCCTTCGACGGGGTGTCATCCCTCCCCGAGAGCGTGGGAAGATCAAGTCCTATACTTTCTCCTCGTCGACAGGTTCTCCGACGGCAAGGAGAAGGGATATCGGGATTTGGACAATGTTGTCGTCGGCTCTGGCACGACCCCTGCCTTCCGGCCCGTGGACGCCGGAAATGCCGTCCAGAGCGAGGCGGAAGCCGCGGTCTGGAGAGACGCCGGCGGAAAATATGCGGGCGGCACCCTTCGGGGGCTTCGCAGCAAGCTGGGATACCTCAAGCGGCTGGGCGTCACGGCGCTCTGGGTGAGCCCGGTGCTCAAACAGGTGTCCTTTGCCGAAACGTACCACGGTTATGGGACCCAGGACTTCCTCGAAGTCAATCCCAAGTTCGGAACCTCCCAGGACCTTCGGGACCTCGTTCGCGAGGCGCACCGGATTGGGATCTATGTCATCCTGGACATCATCGTGAACCACGTCGGAAACGTCTTCGGCTACGACCCGGCGCGAAACCCCAACTACCAGGACAAAGACGGCCGCTTCGACCCGCGGTGGGACGGCGGCCTGTATCCCGTCCTGGGGTTCCATGATGAGGCAGGCCGTCCGACCGTTCCCTTCAGGCCGGCCGATGCGGCAAAACCCGTGGACCGGGATCAGGCGATCTGGCCGGTCGAGTTTCAGGATCCCGCCTGCTACACGGCGAAAGGGCGGATCAGCAACTTCGATCACGATCCCGAGTACCTGGACGGCGATTTCTTCGACCTCAAGGACGTGCACCATGGATCCGGGGAGATCGACAGGTACATGCCCTCACCAGCGCTCGAGGGCCTTTGCCAGGTCTACAAGTACTGGATGGCGTTCGCGGATCTGGACGGCTTCCGGATCGACACCGTCAAGCACTTGGATCCCGGGGCGACTCGCTTCCTCGCCTCCAGTCTGCGAGAGTTCGCCCAGAGCATCGGGAAGGACAAGTTCCTGCTACTGGGAGAGATCACCGGCGGCCGCTCGTTTGCCTTCGATCTGCTGGAGGTCACCGGCCTCGACGCCGCCCTTGGCATCGACGACATCCCCGACAAGCTGGAGTTCCTTGCGAAGGGCCTCCGCAATCCGACCGAGTACTTCGACCTGTTCCGGAATTCCGAATTGGTGGGGAAGGGAAGTCACACGTGGTTCAGAAACAGAGTAGTAACGCTCTTCAACGACCATGACCAGGTGAGCAAGGGCGAACGCAAGGCGAGGTTCTGTGCCGACGCGGGCGTCGCGGAGCTCCTCGTACCGGCGCTCGCCCTCAATCTCCTGACGCTGGGCATTCCCTGCCTCTATTATGGGACCGAGCAAGGCTTCGATGGGGCCGGCAGCGGCGACGGAGCGGATCGATACATCCGCGAGTCGATGTTCGGCGGGAATTTCGGGGCCTTCCGCTCTCGGGGCGTCCACTTCTTCAACGAATCGAACCCTGTCTACAAGTACATCGCCGAGATAGCGGACCTGCGGAGTCGACTGATTGCGTTGAGGCGGGGACGCCAATACCTTCGTCCGATCTCTGGCGACGGAATGCACTTCGGGATACCGACAATGATGGGCGGCGAGATTCGGTCCGTCGTTCCTTGGTCGAGGATCCTGAGCGACAGCGAGGTCCTCTGTGCCATCAATACGCACCCCTCGGAGTCCCGCGGGGCCTGGGTTACGATCGACGCGACTCTCCATAGGCCCGGAGATCGACTGGAGTGTGAGTTCTCTACAGATGCGGGTCGGATTGGCACGGAGGTGGTCGCAGAGGCCCGCAACGGTCTATCCGTGTTCCTGACGCTTCCTGCAGCGAGCTTCGCTGTTTACAGCTAGAAAGTATGGCGACCAGCACCCAGCCGGGACGGCTCCCCGGCATGAGCCGGGGAGGGCGGCGGCGGGGGAGGGCTAATCGGAAGCTTGGAATATCGGTATCCGTGCAGGATAGAGTGATTCGAATGAAGGCAAGCTACACGATCGACGGCAAGCTGGGATATATCCTGACGACTTTTGAGGGGAGCGTGACGCTTCCCGAGCTAGGCGCTCATATCGAATCGATCTGGTCAGACCCGGCTTGGAGAAGCGACTACAACGGGATCCTTGATTTCTCAGCCGCGACCGTAGATTTGAGCGAAAGCGAGATCCTAGGACTGACTAAGGCGATGCAAACAGATCCGAGATGCAGCTTCGGGAGATGGGCGTTTGTGGTATCCACTGCCGCCGCATTCGCGAAGCTGCGGAAGATCGATCACGTCGCGGATGTAAGATCTTCAATTCGAGTCTTCTTCGCTCGCCGTGCTGCGGAAGACTGGCTTGTCGCGGGCAAGGAAGTGAACGGATCACCCAAGATCAGCTCTTAGAAGTCTAAAGATCCTGAGATCCACGTTTCGGACCGCCACACTTGGTCCGCCGCCCCCTGCAATCTCCATCCGCGCAGCACCTGTCCTGCATGGCCTTCCAGTGGATCTAACTTGCCGATCACGCTGTTCCGAGCGCCTTGATTAGGGGCGGATCCCGGTGTCTAATCAGGAAGAGTGCCGTCCGCGGACGAAGGGGCGGCGCGTGAGGTTGAGGCTAAGGAGGTTTTTATGCGCACGAGCGTCTGGGCGCTGTCGATGGTCCTGGGTCTCGCCGGCGCGGCCGCCGCGCAGGACGGAGGGAAGCTCGATTGGAAGGGGAAGGGCAAGGAGGACCCGAAGGCCGCGATGGCCGAGGCCAAGCGCCACGGCAAAGCGATGATGCTCTTCTTCACGAGCGAAGGTTGAGGTCCTTGCAAGGCTTTGAGCGCAGGTGCGTTCAGTGACCCCGCCGTCATCGAGGCCTCCAAGAAGCTCGTCTGCGTGTTCGTGGATTGTGACTGGGGCAAGAAGAACAACGATCTGAGCGACAAGTTCAAGGTGCGCGGCTATCCCACCGTGGCCTTCTGCGATCCCGAGGGCAGTCAGGTCGGCAGCCTGGGCAGCCGCGAGCCCTCCGCCGTGGCCGGGCAGATCAACGACGTGGTCGCGAAGTATGGGAAGGCCAGCTTCGAATCCTACGAGAAGGGCGCCGAGAAGGCCAAGGAGGAGAAGAAGCCCGTCCTCTACGTCTTCAGCAAGCCCGGCTTTACCAGCCCGCTGGCCGCTGCCGTGGGCGACGACTCGATGAAGGATCTTGTGGCGAAGTTCGTGCTCGTGCAGAGCGATATCGGCAAGGACAACGCCGACGCCAAGGCCTTCTCGATCACCGAGGGGACGCTTCTGGTGCTGGATCCCGCTGCCGACGCGAAGCAGAAGCCCCTTCTCAAGCTGACGGGCAAGAAGGATCTCAAGGAAGTCCGCAAGCAGATCGAAGCGACTTTGAAGAAGTTCGAAGAGGGCGGGAACAACAAGTAAATCGTGATTCGCCTCTACTTGCGATCGCCGGCTGCCTCTCTCGGTCCCAGTACAGCTTCATAGTCTGCCGCGGTGGGCTTGGCGCTATAGGCCTCTTCCGGCTTGGTCTTGCGGAGCTTGACCCAATCCTGGTTCGTCTTGTCCTTCCCGTAGTCCATGAAGGAGAAGAGCCCCCAGTCCCACACGCGGAGGTACTCTGCCGCAACCGTGATCTTCCCATCCTTGTTCTTCGTCACTTTTCCGTAGACGCAAACGAGCGCCAGCGACGGGATTCCGGTCTTTTCTTTCCGAAGGGCGACACTGAAGTCCCCGGCCCCGTATAGGGACACGATCTGTTGGTGCAGGTCCACCATCCCGTCGAAATACTTGTGCTCGACCAGGAGAGAAGTTGCCTTTGCCTTGGGATCCCAGGACTCCTTCCGGAGGATGCCGAACCATCCGACGTACCGGCCCGCCTGATCGGCGAGCTGATATTTCTCATCGGAGTTTGTACCGGCCTTCGCCTTCTCCATATCCTTCTTCATCTTGGCCCACTCCTCGTCACTGAGGTTGGTAGGCTTCGGCAGTTCGACGTTCGACGAGAAGCTGATCTCCTTTTCAGTGACCTTCTTGAGGAAGGGTCCCTCCTTCGCGGTGGGCTCATAAGCCTTCGTCCCCAGGCCTTGGCCGCCCTTCTGGGCCTGTGAGACCTCGATCGTGACGTCCTTGGGAAGGGGATCCTGCGCGAGAAGAAGACTCATGGTTATTGCGGCGAGCACGGCTTTACCTCCAGCCAATATATCCTTCATGCGTACGGGATCTCGCTGCCCCTAATCCCATACTATTCCGGCGACGATCGGTCGTCAGATTCGCTCGCCTCGTTCCGTATTCTAGGGCCACTGGCACAGGCCAGGCCCGGATTATCGTGTTCGGAAAATCTTGCATAATGCGCGGCTCCTACCGAGATCGAAGGACGATCCCTGAAATGCCCCTGTGGGGCTTCCTCATATTGCTTGGCCAATACGGATGCGGGTCGACCGGAAGCCCGAGAGATCCCCATGACGCGGTTTTGTCATTCTCGAGCGACGTCAGCAGTAAGATGCAGACGCTCTTGGGACTCCCGCTGCCCCCGACACCACTCGGCCCCGAGGTAATTGACCGCCGCGTCGAGGAGGGCCTGGCGATCGAGGAGGTCCGATTTCGCGCGTACCCGGATGTGGAGGTACCTGGCACTTTACTGCGGCCCGAGCGCGCGGACCGTCCCCTTCCGGCGATCGTCTGCATGCCGGGGACGCATGGGACGCGCCAGCGCCTGACCGACTCGCGCTTCTACTTCAGCGACACCGAATGGACGGGGTGGGCCCGCGAGCTCGCGCGGCGCGGCTTCATCACCCTCTCATTGGATTACCGGGGCTCCGACGCACGAGGGCAGAAGGCATTGACTGACGCCACCCTCGAGCAACTCGAGGGGGGCTCGTACCTGAAGTTTATGGTGGACGAGGTCACCCGCGCCGTCGACTACCTCCAAACGCGGCCAGAGGTGGATGGGTCGAGGATCGGTATGACCGGCTTCTCTCTCGGCGGCCTTCTTACGTGGACCTCGGGTGCGGCCGACCCCCGGATCAAGGTGCTGGCACCCGTTTGTGGCCTCTCCGGGACATACCGGGAATTGGCCCGGGACGTTCGGAAGATGAAGTATTCGAGCCAGCTCTGCTACCCACACGGTTTTCTAAAGGCCTTTCCGGGCGACCAGCCGGAAGTGTTCGGGGGCATGGTGCCACGCCCGGTCCTGGTCGTCGGCCGCGCGGAGGACCAGGGCATGCCCGTCGAAGGCCTACGTACCCTCGAGCGCTCCGCGGGAGAGGCGTACGCGAGCCGCGGGGCTGGTGGCCGATTCCGTGTTTCGATCCATCCCGGAGACCACAAGTACTCCGCGGAAATGTTCAGGGAAGTCGTTGCCTGGTTCGACCAATACCTGAAAAACAGCAACTAATCGCAACCTCACTCCTGGTTCGCCAGCGCCTCGCAGCCCGCGACTGACTGGAGCTGGTGGGCCCGCACTTGATATAGGAAAAGACCGGTCTAGGGTGAGCACCGGTTGTTCCGAAAATGCTGATTTTCGGAAGTGATTTGCTTGGCTTTAGGTACAAGACTGGCACAAGCACATTGTTGTAATTAGTGAGGCCCTATCGGTAATAGGAAGGGCACACCGATAGACTTTGCGGTTGAACCTGCTAGAAACCATTAGTAGGGGGAAGGACAGGAGTTCGACCGGCCTAGCGCGGCGCTAGCTCCTTAGGGATCTTCAACAGTCCCTCATACGATCCGGAGTACGAAGAAAGATCCCACACCCGGGTGACATACCCAGACCACGTCGTTAGGATGTTCCCGTCCGGGCTAATACCCAACGTGAGTCCAAATTCCGGATACCCTCTCAGAATGGATAGGAGTTCCCCTCCCGGAAGCCCCCACAGCCGGCAAGTCCCGTCTTGGTCTTTGCTTATCAGGAATCGACCCTTGGGATCGAATAAGAAGTCAAATACCTGGGCCTCGTGACTGGCGAGGGTTTTCAGCACCTTGCCCGAGGTTGAGGCCACTAGAAGAGCGGTGGACTTCCCTCCGGCGACGGCCAGGATTTGTCCGTCCGGACTGAACCTGGTGGATTCCGGGTTCGTGTGAGGCAGGTCAGAGAGCTCGGTGACGAGTGCACCCGTGGAAGGATCTCGGATCTGAAGAGCGTTATCGAGAAAGCGGATGAATATTCGGGTTCCGTCGGAGTTGAAACCGGCGCTAGCAATTCTTCCGCCATCTCGCTGGAAGCGCCCGAGCAACTTGCCGGTCGCTGCTTCATAGAACTCGCCGACAGGGGCCATGTCGGTCCACACCATCAGAATTCGGCCGTCGTTGGAACACACCATGTCAGGGTAAGAGCCCGTTTTCAAAGAGAAGACGGTTTCACCCGACGAGTTGTCCAAGAGCGTAAACATCCTTCCCGTCCGCAAGACGACAAAGGGTCCTGCAGAACTGAAATATGGAGTATGCCGCAACCGGCCCTCACCATATTCTGGCAGTGCGCGTTCGCATGAAACCTCTCCCCGTTCGAGATCCCATAACACTATTCGGTTATTCGGGCGGAGAGCGAGCGCCCTTCTCAAGTCCGGGCTGTAATGGGGATAATCCTGCTCGCAAGGGCCTTGAGGGATCGTCACGCGAAGGCTTCCAGATGCGATCGACCAGATTTCGAGGGTTTTATCCTCTGTTTCCGCGAGAATCTCCTTTCCTCCTGCAATGAAGAACAGTTTCCTTGCGAACCACCTCATGGGGAGCGTCGACATGAGCTTCCCATTCTCGGCGTCCCAGACCCGAAGCCGAGTGTCCGGCTTGGCCCCGGCGGGACGCGGCCCGGGAATCTGCTGAGTCAAAAGCAGCCTCCCGTCGGGACTCGCCAAGATATTAGTGGTTACTGGATCGGTTCCCAGGGAGTACAGAACGCGCGTCTCCGCCAGATCGAGGATTTTAGCCGGTTGGCCCGGTGGAGCGACCGCCACGGCCCTTCCTCCCAGGACGAAAGCTGTATCGCGTCGCGGCTTGCTTACATCGTTCGCTCGGGAACCAAAGAATGGAAAACTTCCGAGAGGGTCCCGCCACTCCAAGACTCGACCTTCGCTCCCCGCGGAAATCACACTCCTTCCGTCCGGGGAAAATATCACGGCCGTCACTCTCTCATCGGAATGCTGGGGAAGGGAAGCCATCAGTTCGCCGCTCATCGTATCCCAGAGCCGTATGTCTCCTTCCCCGCCCCCGGTCGCTACCATGGTTTCATCCGGGCTGAATGCGGCGCACACAATATCCTTTGAGGAATTGTGCTTGAACCGAGTAACCATAGTTGTTCGAGTCGCATCCCAGATTTGAGCGTCTCCGTCGAAAGTAAGAATTAGGCCGCCGCTCGCGCTCAGGATTGCTCCTCCACTGACGGACCGGAATTCTCGTCTGAGCGTTTCAAGGGGAGACTTGAAGTTGGGGTTCGGTTCCGGACGCTCACGCGTCAAGTCCCAGAACCAAATCCCTCTTCCAGTCCCAAGGATTCGCTGACCGTCGTCACTCAGTGATAAGTACCTCATCGGTGCATCGAGTTGCGCTTGCAGGGAGGCGCTGCGCACAGTCCAAACCTGAAGGATGTCGGTGCCGATGGGGCAGGTAATGAATCGTGAGCCGTCCGGTGAAAACATCCACCCGATAAGACGATTGTCATTCTTGAGATGGATCGGGTCGGTCTTTCCGATTTCCCAAATCAGGCCCCCTGCGTGATCGCGGTTTGTCGTGGCCACGAACCTCCCATCGGGACTGATGGATGCGCTTGAAATCGACCCGTCTGGGTAGGACATCGCGGCGATTTCCTGGTTATCGAGCAGGCCATATACCCGAGCGGCCGGACCGTCCCAGTTTACGAATCGAAGTGTATCCAGGCTGAGGGCGCAGATCCCTCCCTTTAGGCTGGCAGACTTGAGAAGCCTTTTCGAAGCCAGGTCCCACACGGATGTTGATCCGTTTGCGCTCATTCCCACTAGGAACTTGCCGCCCAGAGCGAGGCGAAGATCCGTGTATGTTTCTTTGCCCTCTGACGCCTGAGCAAACCGAGGTGGCGCTTGCGAAACCGCGGAGATCGATCTTTTGAGTAGGAACCGCAATGCGGGCCGATCCACCTCGCCGCCGGGCTGCTCGGAAAGTCGCATGGCTTCTGATAGTCGATCAAAGGCGACGGCCAGATCGCCCGCGAGCAGCGCTTCTCTCCCCTGATTCTCGAGAAGGCGGGAGAGACGTCGGTTCGCCTCCTCGGTCGCTCGGTTGGCTTTGTTTCTTTCTCGAACGGCTTCATTTTTCTGGCGACCGGCTTCTATCGCGTAGTCGTCTGCCTTCTTGCGCTCTTGAGCCTCCATTTGACTTGTCCGGAACCACTTCCACCCGAACGCTGAGGCGATAAGCGCCAGAGCGAAGAAACAGCAGGCAACAATACGCGTACCAATCAGCTTACGGCGCCGGGTTCTCTCCTGCTCGCGATACCAGAGCGGCAGAACATCGTGGAGGGAGGACCCGTTCAATTGGCAGGCGAGTCGAACCCTCTCAGCGTTGAAACTCTTCTTCGAGAGAACCTTGGGGTTCTTTGCATGGCGATATTCGCGGAAATCGTACCAGATGCTCTTGTCCAGGTTTGCGTCCAGGATCCAGCGGGGAAACATTCCTTCGGGGATTCTCGGATTCTCCCCGTCGGTGACGGCAAGGATGACGTCCTTTAAGCGTTGGGCTTTCTCAAGCAGGTCGAATTCCTGCTTCATGCCCGTCGAGATTCGGGTGCTCCTGGAACAGAGGATCAGAATCAGTGCCGAGTCCTCCAGGTGTTTTTGAAGGATGGCGGACAATTTGGTGCCCGGTCGAGACTCGCCGCCGGGCTCGACAAAGTTTTCGCTATCCAAGCAGACATTGAGCTCTCGCAAGGAGGCTCGTTCGGGGGTCTTGAGGAGATGAAATCGTTCGATGAATACCTTCAGCGACTTCGCGAGGCGGGCGTCAGGGTTGGTGGTGTAGCTAATGAAGAGGTCGTAGTGGGCGCCGGGTTTCCCGGGTCGGCTCGCGCCGGCGGGGGGTACGCTCTCTGACATTGCGCCTTCGATCATCCTGGGGTCCTAGGGTGGCGCCGACAATCACTTACTGTGAATCGTTTGGCCATCGCTTTCGCTTCACTAAGGGCGACAGAGGACAGTGGAAGAGGAATTCGGCCTAGTTCTATTATCATGGAATTAGAACACCATCCAGATATCACTGGATTCCCATGAAAACAAGTCCCGGAACGAGATGAAGATCTTGATCAGCAATCATGAGGCTGAATATACGCCTTTTCTGCTTGGTTCGAGCCCCAATGAGGAAGGCACACCATAGGCGCGAACTCGAAATGTTCCTACCGCAACCCCTCCTATCGGCGGTAGGAGGGTCTCGGAACCGATGCACTGCCCATTCGCGTCCCTTCCGTCGATCCAGCTCATAAGCACGCCTTCTCGGGGCCGCGTCTTGCAAGGACCTGGCGATACGACTAGAATGCAGGTTCGCACTGCCCCGTTGGGAGCAATGACCCGCCGCAACCAGCCTCATAGCGCCTTCTTAACTTCGGTCGCCGAGTGCTTCGATGTCGAAGCGCGCGAGGAAGGTACCCGGCTTGCCCTCCGCGGAGATGTCCATTCGCTCGGCGGCGATGCGACCTTTGCCGAGGCTCTGGTGCTGGACACTCCCGCCAGGCGGGTCTGGCTGGGGCTCCGCGAGCGTATGTTCGAGGCGTCCTGCGACTGCCCGCAGAGGTCCCGCGGCGTGTTCTGCAAGCACATCTGGGCCCTGATCGTTCGCGGGGTCTCTAAGGGGTACCTCGGAGGAATGGGCGTCGGACTCCTTCCTTCGATGCGATCCACTGTTCCGACGCAGGATCGCCCGCTCGTCGCCTGGCAGGAAGCCATCGGCACGATGCGCTGCGAGCCCAGCAGGACCTTCACCCGACGCAACGACGAGTCGGAACTGATGTACTACGCCGACCCCGAGGAAACCAACCGCCGCGGACTCATGGTCGTCCGTGTTGCCACGAGGCGGCGGAAGAAAAATGGAGAACTAGGAGTCCCTCAAATTCAGGGCCTCATGCGCTTCCAGGTGGACCGGCTGGGCGACCCGGTCGATCAGCGCATCATCGAACTCTTCATGGGCGCCGACGGCCATGCCGATTCACGTTCGTTCATCACCCGCGACAGCTTCGTGCTGAGCGAACCGCTGGCCGAGGTCGTGGTCCCGTTCCTTGCCCGTTCGGGGCGATTCTTCCTGTGGGACCGCCGGGACGACAAGCCCCTTCCTCCTCCTTGCCGCTGGGAAGACGGGGAGCCTTGGGTCGCCCGGTACGCGATCGACCCCGCGGAAGACGGGAAGGCCTATCACCTCCGCGGCCGTTTTGAGCGCGGCGAGCAGAGCATGGAGATGACGGAACCCGAGGTGGTCCTGGCGCCCTCCATCCTCTTCCTCAAGGGGGGCGGCGCGCGGTTCACCGCGCGCGGGGACTTCCGGTGGCTGGGCTTCCTGCGCCGGCGTGGCGTCGTGCGAATCCCCGCAAGGGAGATCGAGAACTTCTTGTCCGAGCTCTTCGCCCTGCGGGAGTCGATCCCGGTTGATCTTCCTCCGGACCTCCAGGTCCAGGAGACGGACGTTGCCCCCTGCCCAAGGCTTCAACTCGCTCCCGCGGACGGCCACCTGCTCGGGACCGTGTCCTTTGACTATGAAGGATCGATCGTCGATCCCAAGGATCCCCGCGAATTGATTTTCAAGTCCCTTTCGCGCGGGCTGATCCGTCGCCGGCTTCAGGACGAACGCGAAGCGCTTGGCCATCTGAAGTCGCTGGACTTGTCCGGAGACCCGGGGGCTTCTTATCGAATCGATCCTCGTCTCCTGCCGCTCCTCGTCACGGACCTTGTCCCGCGTGGATGGAAAGTGGAGGGGGAAGCCGGCGCCTATCGTGCCCTGGGCAAGATCCAGATGGCCGTGAAGTCGGGCGTGGACTGGTTTGAGGTGGAGGGCGGCGTCGAGTTCGACGGAACGATGGTCCCGTTCCCGAAACTCCTGGCGGCGCTCCGGTCGGGCACCGGCTACGTCCGCTTGGGCGACGGTACGGTGGGTCTCTTGCCCGGCGACTGGCTCGCCCGGCACGGCCTCCTTCTCGCTGCAGGCGAGAAGTCCGGCGACACGCTCCGCTACCGACCGCAGCAGGCCCTGATGCTGGACCTGCTGCTGGCTGCCGAGCCGCAGTCGACGGCCGACGCGGGGTTTGAGAACCTTCGGAGGAAGTGGCGTTCTCTGGATGGCCTGGTTCCCCTCAACCCGCCTCGGGGATTCAAGGGGGAGCTTCGTGAGTATCAGCGGGTGGGACTGGGCTGGCTGAAAAGCCTGCGCGACAACGGGCTGGGTGGGGTGCTCGCCGACGACATGGGTCTAGGCAAGACCGTCCAGGCGCTTGCCTACCTCGAAACGCGTCGACAAGGGGGGGCGGGGGCGTCGCTCGTGGTCGTTCCCCGGTCGCTGCTTCATAACTGGAAAGTCGAGGCCGAGCGGTTCTCGCCGCGTCTTCGGGTGCTGGAGCACTGGGGCACGGGCCGCACCCGGGACGTCCGCTCCTTCAAGAGCCTTGACCTGGTTCTGACAACTTACGGAACCCTACGCGCGGACGCCCCCTTTCTCAAGGACTTCACGTTCGACTGCGTGATCCTGGACGAGGCTCAGTCGATCAAGAACGCCCATAGTGCTACCGCGAAGGCTGCGCGGCTGCTTCGGGGGGAGCAGCGGCTGGCTTTGAGCGGGACGCCCATCGAGAATCATCTTGGGGAGCTCTGGAGTCTCATGGAGTTCTTGAACCCCGGGCTCCTGGGCAGCGCCTCCTTTTTTCGAGGGGCGCTGGAAGGGGGGGAGGGTATCAGCACCGAAGGGCGAGCGGTGCTTGCGCGCGCGCTTCGCCCCTTCATCCTGAGGAGGACCAAGGACCAGGTGGCCCCCGAGCTGCCGGCACGCACGGAGCAAACCGTGCTCGTGGAGCTCGACCGCGATGAGCGAGCGAGGTACGACGAGCTCAAGGCGCATTACCGGAAGTCGCTCCTGGAAGGCGGCCGGGAGTGGAGCCAAGTGAGATTCAATGCCCTCGAGGCGTTACTGCGGCTTCGGCAAGCCTCGTGCCATCCAGGGCTTCTTGATCCCACGCTTCGGAAATTGCCGAGCTCGAAGCTCGAAGCGCTTCTCGTCCATCTTCGAGAAGTGGTGGAGGAGGGTCGAAAGGCGATCGTCTTTTCGCAGTTTACAAGCCTCTTGGGAATCGTGCGGGCGGCGCTCGAAAGTGAGAAGATTGCCTTTGCCTACTTGGATGGAAGAACGAGGAACCGGGCAGCGGCGGTTGATCAATTCCGTACGGATCCAGACTGCCATGTCTTCCTGATCAGTCTGAAGGCGGGAGGGCTGGGCCTCAACCTGACCGAGGCCGAGGTCGTGTTCCTGCTTGACCCCTGGTGGAATCCCGCGGTGGAAGCGCAGGCAATTGACCGCACCCACCGGATCGGGCAGACTCGCCCCGTATTCGCATATCGGCTTGTCGCCAAGGACACCGTCGAAGAGAAGGTTTTGGAGCTCCAGCGTTCCAAGCGAGAGCTGGCCGACGCCATCCTCGGTGTTCACGGCGGTGCCCTGAAGGCGCTCACTCCGGAAGACATGGACCTGCTCCTGGCGTAACTTTGTCGAACTCCAGAATCCTCCCTTAACCGTTGGTCTTGCGAAGGTCATTCTCGATAGAAGGAAGCGTCTCGCCCGGAAACCGGTCATCGGAATCCCGACCTCCAACGAAATCGAGCGGTACGGTAAGCCGCCCGTCTAGGCCCTTCCGCGTAAGTCCCTCACTTTCGTGTAGGCCCTTGAGTTCCGAAAGTAGCAATCGAAGGACTTGGTAAAGCAAGAGGTCCCTGGCCAGGCCAAGGACCTCTCGTAGGAAGTCGCTCTATTTGACCGCGGGGCCGGTCTTTTCCACCGGAGTCAGGCAATTGCCGGACTTGTCGAAGCCCGCACAAGCACACTCCACGCCATTCACCACGCAGTAGTGCTCGCGCGTCGTGCGTTTGCCTTCGTAGTGGAGGCGCCAAGTGCACTCATGTCTCGCAAGTTCGGGGGCAGGACGCGGCACCTCGCGGAAATACACCCGCTCGGTCCGCTTGCCCACGTATTTGAAGCCCAAGACATCGCCTTCTTTCTGTTCAACGGGGGCTACCTCGACGCTAATCGTTGGGGGCATCACGAGAGGCTTCACGACTTCCTCGGTCCGCCAATACCGCTTGCCGTCGGTATGCCAGACCCAATCCGTCTTCTCCTGCGCCACCGCAGGACCCGCGAGAGCGGCCAGCAGGCTGGCCGTTCCCAAAACGCCCAACAGCATCCTGCTCATCTTGCTCTCCTTGCGGACATTCGTCCGCTCTAGCAACTCCGCCCAGCCACAAGGCCCAGGGCAGGTAGTGAACAGGTGGTCGCGGGATGCGCCGCCAAGCACACCGTCCCCTTAACTAAGGGATCCAATACGAAGTCCCTCCCTTGCTGCTGATAGGCTCTCCCCGGCATACGGGATCGTCCACACCGGCTAAGCCAGGGGTGTCCTGAAAGGCTTCTATGGAGACATTCGTCAGCCCCTGCCGAAATCGACGAATCCCCCAAGCGCGCAATGTTCATGGGCGACTCGAGGGGCGGCCGGCGGGCTGCCGCTTGGCCCGCTTGGAGTTGCGATGGCGGTGGCGGACGTAATCCTCGAGGCGCTGATCGGCCGCGTCGAAGGATTCGCGGATGGCCATGGGGAGATCCTCGCCGGTCTGCCGGTTGATCGCGATCTCCGAGCCCGGGACGCCGACGACGACGCGCACCCGGATGCGTCCGCGAAGGGGATGGCGGCCGGGACCGTCGACTCTCACGCGGCATTCCTGGACCCCATCGAAGAAATGGCTCAACTTCTGGGCTCTCTCGTCGATGTGTTCCGCCAGGTCCGGGGACAGGAGTCTGTCCGGATCCATGAGATGAACTCGAATCGTCATCCGTCCTCCGATCATTGTTTTACGCGAACCAGCGGATTCTGAAGGAGAAGGGGGCGCTCCATCCGGGCGAGCACCGCGTCCGGGACGGTCCGGTCCCGGAGACTCCATCCCTTGCGGAGCGGCGCCGACATGGCGATCAGATCCGCGTTGTTCGACTTCACGTGCCGGAGAATTTCTTCCGTGGGCTCTCCGTAGACCGTGAGCGCGCGCCAGGAAGCGCCCGCCCGGGAGAGGTCGCGGCCGACCGCCTCCAGCCCGGGCCCGGGGTGGATCGGATCGACCACTTCGATGAGGATGATTTCCGCGTTCACGCGGACGGCGAGCGGTTTGACCACCGAGAGGATGGCGCGCGACTCGGGGGCGGCGGTGATCGGCACGAGGATCCGACGCAGTCTTTCGGGCTGCGATCGAATGCCCTTGGGCACCAGGAGGACGGGAAGCTGGGAGCGCCGCAGGACGGCGTCGGATACGCTCCCCAGGAACCAGCGGGCGAGACCGGTGCGGAGGTGGGTGGACATGACGATCAGGTCGATGTTGAACATCAGGGCCACTTCCAGGATGGCGTCGGCGGGCGCGCCCGTGCGGACCAGGTCCTGACCGGCCACGCCCGGGATCCGCCGGCGGTACCCTTCGAGGTACCGATCCGCTGCAGCGTAGATGGAGTCGCTTTCTTTTGCGCGGAACCCCGGAGCGGAAGACGGGAACCCTCCCGAGACGTGGGCATCCGCTCCCGTGCCTCCCGCGGCCATCGGGCTCTCCATCGCGGCCTCTCCCATGCCCATCAGCGGCGTCCCCACGGGAACCGCCCGCGACGGCACGACGTGAAGGAGATGGATCTCGGCGCCGCCCGCGGCGATTCTCCGCGCCTCGTCGAACGCCGCAGCATCCATCTCTGAGCCGTCCAGCGTCAGCAGGATTCTATTCGACATGCGTCGCTCCCCTCCGCCGGTCCCGGCCTAGAAGCCGGCTTCTCCGGGCGGATCAATTTCAAATTGCGCTCTGCACTCCGGAGAGCAGAAGTAATAGGTTTTTCCTTCCCAGCTCATGCGGATGGCCTTCTCCGGATCCACCGACTTTCCGCACTGGGGATCCATCGCGCGGATCTCCATTCTTCTCGTTTTCGTCGACATGGAGCCTCCTGAGGGGAGGGTGGAACGGAGTGAAGGCGCGTACAGCACCCAGCCCCTGTTCTTTGGAGCCTTGAACCGTGACGGTGGGCGCCCAATTCCAGACGAATTGCGATTAAAGGCGAAATGCTGCGCCTTGGCGGGCGCGCGACGGTTCGCCGCGGACTATTCCACCCTGAGGGGCTCGCGCTGGCCCGACAGCGGAATGAGCCGGCGATGGTTCCTCATGCACATCGTCAGAATGGGGACCCGGGCGCTGTGCAGAAGCTCTTTCGCAAAACTGCCGAAAAAGACGTGCGCCAGCCCCGACCGGGCGTACGTGGCGAGGGCCACCGCATCGATCGTGCCTTCCTTCAGAAGTTCGGCAACGGCTTCCCGTGTGGGGCCGGTACGGACGTGGACCTTGCACACGATCCCGCGAGATCCCAGGTGGCGCGCAACCGTGGAAAGATACCGGTCCGCGTCGCTCCCCAGCGCCGCCTGGCCTTTCCCGGACTTGACGGCCTGGAAGAGATGCAGATCCGACCCCAGCGTCCTCGCCATCCGTTCCGCGCAGGGCAGGATTTCCTCCGCGTCCGACGATCCGTCCAGCATCACCAGGACCCGGTCGAAGCGCCGGGGAGTCGACGGAGGGACGACGTCGTCGCCTCCGGGCGGAGGAAAATACAGGATCGGGACGGGAGAAGAAAGCAGCACCCGGTTCGCAACGGTCGCCGAGAGCGCTTGGCCCTCCCAGCGGTTGCCATGCCAGTTCAAGAGAGCCACGTCGTGGCCGCCGTCGACGATCTCCCGAAGGATTTCCGTGGCAGGGTCCCCGAATCGGAACTCCGCGTGCGCCGTTCCCGAGAGATCCGCGAAGGTGTTCCGGACGGCGGCCAGCAGCCGATGATCCTTCCAGTGGCGCGGGTGCGTCAGGTAGGCCGGATCCCGGGCATGGCTTTCCGAGCATTCGATGACCCGAAGAAACGTGACCGCGAGCGATTCGCGCGCCAGGAGAGGCCGGGCGTAGTCCAGGATCGAGGCCGATTTCTCGGAGCCGTCCAGAGGGACCAGCACGTTCTTCCAGGGATCCATCGAAACCGCATCGGAGGGGTTCATGTTGCCTTTCAGCGGACAGCCGAAGAACGCCGCACTCCATTGATCCTCGCCCGAGGTTCCTTGCGACGCGGGTTCGTGACGCTTTGAAATAGTTCTGCAAACGATGGACCGGATGCGCATTTGCCTTAACGGACCCCGGCGTGGGGGCTCAGACGATCGTGATCCACTTCCCGGTCGCGGCGAGGACGACCCCGAGGCCCATCGGCGGACGTCCCCAAACGTTCCCGCTCGTCCGGATTCTGGGAATTCCGATTTCGATCGACTGGAGCTGGCTGATCATCGGGACGATCGTGGTGGTTTCGCTGTTCGCGGGCTTCGAAGCCTCGAACCCCCACTCCTCACGGTCCTCGATCTGGGCCGCCGCCCTATTGACGGCCGCGCTGTTCTTCACGTCGCTCGTCCTGCACGAGCTCTCCCACAGCGTCGTCGCCCGGGCGCGAGGGATGGACGTCCTGGGCATCCGGCTGTTCGTGTTCGGAGGAGTTTCGGAACTGAAGAAGGAACCGTCGAAGGCCAACGATGAGCTGCTGATGGCCGTGGTCGGACCCGTCGCGAGCTCCGTGCTCGCTCTGGCGTTCTGGGGCATCCGGCTCGCGTTCGTTCCGGATTCCCTGGCGAGAGGAGTCGCCACCTGGATCGCCACGATCAATCTCTCGCTGGCGGCCTTCAACCTTCTTCCGGGGTTCCCGCTCGATGGAGGTCGAATCCTCCGGGCGATCCTGTGGAGAGCCACCGGCGATTTCCGGAGGGCCAGCCGCATCGCGACCCGCATGGGCTCGATCGTCGCGTACGGGCTGATCCTGCTCGGGGTGATGCTGATGTTCGGCCGAGGGGAATGGATGAACGGGGTCTGGATCGCCTTCGTCGGATGGTTTCTGCTGACGGCGGCGAACTCCAGCTGGGCGCAGGTCCGGATCCAGGAGGTTCTCGGACAGCGATCGGTCTCCCAGGTGATGCGCTCCGAAAGCGCAATAATCCCTCCGTCCGAAAGCGTGCGGGCTTTCGTCGAGAACCGTCTCCTCCGAACGGGAGAGAAGTGCTTCGTCGTCGGAAGCGGCGAACGGATGGAAGGGCTGGTGACGTTGCAGGACGTCAAGCTTCTCCCCCGGGAAGAATGGGACCTGACTTCCGTCGAGCGGATCATGGTGCCCGTCGACCAGGTGCGCAAGATCGCTCCTTCCGATTCGCTCCTGGTCGCGATGGAGACGATGAACGCCGCCGGCGTCAACCAGCTGCCCATCGTCGACGGGGACCGGCTCCTCGGGATTCTCACCCGGCAGGATCTGCTCCGAGCCGTCGCCGTTGAGTTGGAAATCGACCAGCAGATCGAATCCCCATAACGCGACTTTCTGGAGCGACCTCCTTCCTAGTAGGGCCCCCTTCAACAGGGTCAAGCCGTGGAGTACCTCCAGAGCTTTCACCAGGGAAGAGTTCTCCTGCCCTTGCTTCTGCTGGGCGCCTGCTCGCTTCCCGGCGGGCAGGACGTCGGCCAGCGGACCGCAAAGGGGGGCAAGTCCGGCCGTCCCATCACCGTCGATGAGCTCGACCAGATCACCAAGAGCTTCGCCGATCGCTACGTTCTCCTTCTCTCCAACGCCTGCGATGAGATCAAGAAAGAGACCTCCTCGGATCGGGAGCGGCGCGATGCCCATCGGCTGAAACTGAGCGGTGCGACGGCCGCGTTCGACGCGGCCACGGGTCCGGACCCCGTGAAACAACTGGTCGACCTGGCGGTCGGGGTGGGACTCCAAAAGGTCGTCTGGGTCGACGAGGGACAGGGCGAGCGTCTCTTCGGGAAGGAACGGGCCGGGCGACTTTTGGAAGCCCTCAGGACCGCCGACCGGGAACTCTGGGGACTTTGCACCCGGGCGATGAAGCCCGGACAGATCGGCGCCCTCCAGGAAACGATCCGAAATTGGCGACGGGCCAATCCGGGCCTCCATTGGATCTCCGAGGTTCGATTCGACGTCGTCGCGGGCGACGACGCGGAGAAGTTCATCGACGGGATCGTCGGAGGCCTCTCCCCGGCCAGCGGTTCGGTTACCGACTCGGTCGGCCAGGCGCGCCTCCTGGGCCAGCGGGCCTTCTACTACCTGAAACGGCTCCCGAGGCTGCTGGACTGGCAGACGGAGCAGGTGCTGGAGCACTCGCTGTCGGCTCCGGAGGCCGGCGCGGTGGTGCGAGGAGCTGCTCGGACCCTGGAGTCGGCCGCCGTCGTCCTCTCGCGACTGCAGGAGATCCTGGCGTCGGTTCAAGAAGAACACGGCAAGGCCGGCGATCCCAAGCTCCGCGAGATCCATGAGCTGTTTGCTGAAGGCAAGGAACTGGCGCAAGCGGCTCGCGAGGCGGCCAGGGCCTTCGGCGAACTTCGCCCGCAGCCCAAACCTGCGGGACCGTCGGGTCCCGTGGAACGGACCGAACCCGCGGCGAAGAAGAGCTTCGACATCAAGGACGTGACGGCCGCCGGCGCCCAGGTCACCCAGGCGATCCGGGAAGCCGCCGATCTTCTCCGCGAAGTCCGCGAGCTGACGGCGTCGGAGCCTGGAATGCGGCGCGTGGAAACCGCGGTGGACGCCGCCGCCCACAGCGTGGGACGCGAACGCCGCCGCGCCGTCGATCACGCGTCCTGGCGCGTCGCGCAGTTGATCGTCCTCACGGCCGTGGTCGGAACGCTCTCCACGGCGGTCCTCCTCTGGCTCAAGAGGAAAGCAAGGCGGGGATGATCAGACCAGCAAGCCCTTTCCCGGATGGCCTGGCCTGGCTTCCCAGCCGTGTCCGCTGTGAACGGCTTCGATCTCGGTCGTCTTCCGGCACTTGTTGCACTCCAGTCGATTCATTCCACCCCGGAGGTAGAATTCGATCTGGTTGCGGCAGTTCTGGCAGCGGATCTTCACGTGCATGCCGGGAGAAGCGTGAACCGGAGTGATGTAAGGCGATGGAGTCATGGATCACCGTCGTTGTTCTCTATCCCGGTGATCCTCTGGCGCGCGGCGGTGCGGGGGGAGTCTTCTACAGAGTACGTTCGTGGTTGCGGACCCCGTCGGGGTCGCACGGAGATCACCGTACTGAAACTCTCTCGTCTCTCCCATCTTATCAGTTCGTGACCGGTTTTGCTGCAACCTTCGCTGGACGAACGGATTCGCGGGTGCGGCGATCATCGGGTTCACCACGCCCGGACCGATGAGGATGAGGATCCCTACAATATCAAGAAGGGAATCCTGGTGGACCCACCTGGGCTGGCTGATCTACAGAAGCCCGCCGGTTGATCGGAGAACGCCATCGCCAAGGCCAAGGAATAGTTCGAATAACTGTATTCCGCATCGGTGACGAAGCCCCGTCACAACTTTACGCCGAACGGATCTAGCTAGCGCCTCGTCCTCCGGGAATGTGGAGAAGCATACCGCCACATTCTGAAGGACGGTCTCCACGAGAGGCGTCGCACGTCGGGTATCGCCTCTTTCGCACTGTTGAAACGAATGAACATCGGCTCCCGGACTGTTCGCGAGGAGAAGTCATGATCGCCAAAGAAGGTGGTGCGTTGCTCGCTTGAGAATGCGGCAAGCGTCAGCTCCCTGCTGCTGACCACGGGGGGCGGCTTCGGCGGCCGTCGGCATGGGAGAGGAAATGTAATGGACCGCAAGACACGGACGAAAGGAGCCTGCGATGCGAAATAGAGGCGGTTTCAACCGGCGATCCGGGAACACCACGTCGCGTAACAAGGCGAAGACTCATTGGGGGGCCGGCGCCGGCGCGCGGCGCTCCGCGTCTTCCAAAACGACCGGGAAGTCCCGAGCTTCCGCTCCGTCAAAGTCGAAGTGACCGTCGCCCCGCTTTTAAGGAATCCCGATATGGCCCAGAGAATCCGGATCCGCATCGAAGCGTACGAGCATAAGGCCGTCGACCAGGCCGCGGCGGACATCGTGAACAGCGCCAAGCGCACGGGCGCGAAGGTCTGCGGTCCGATCCCGCTCCCGACCCACATCGAACGGCTCACCGTCCTCAGTTCGCCTCACGTCGACAAGAAGGCGCGCGAGCAGTACGAGATCCGCACCCACAAGCGGATCATCTACATCACGGAGCCCACGTCGAAGACCATCGACGAGCTCCGGAATCTGAACATGCCCGCCGGGGTCGACATCCGCGTGAAGGCCCTGCTGGACGCCAAGTAGGAAGGAGAAAGCCATGACGCGGCGCTCCAGAGTATCTCCCATGCCGCCAAGATCTTCATTCAGAACACGGCGGCCCGGGATGGGAACCTGGCGGCCGCGGTCAAGGGGATCGTCCTGGGGGCCATCGCGAGCGCCCGGACGATGGGAGTAGAACCTGCGAAGGCGGCATCGACGGCCGCCAAAGGGGCGCTGGACGCGCGTCCGGCCGGCTCCGTGACGGTCGATCAGGTGCGGAAAGCCCTCAAGGAGCCCATAGGGGAAAGCAAGGTGATCCTGCCGGACCCTTTGCCGGCGAAAGGATAAGATGCGAAAGTACGCGGGAGCGATGTGTCTCGTCCTGGGGATCGTCCTGTCGGGGGTGGAGACCGCCGAATCAATCGACGCCCGCTGGGCCCGGCTATTCGGAGGCTGGTCCATGGAACGCCCGATGCTGATCGGCGGCGCGCTGACGCTGCTCGTCGTCTTGTCCCTCTGGCTCCTGGGCGGAAAACCGGGGACCCGGGAGAAGAGCGATGCCCCTCCTTGATCAGGACTTCTTCGGCGGAGGCAGGCCCAGGCGCTCGTAGAACCGGGGCGGTATGAGCCGTCCAGCCGCAGGGCTTGAAGGGGTCGGGGGCGAACTCCGTGACCCACGCGGGCAAACCGAGGCGGCGGATCGACGTGATCTCGTTCTTGAGCAGTGGGCGCAAGAGGCGGGAACCTGGCCCGCCCGGTTTTCGGGCAGGAGCGTCAGCCCCGGAACGGCGGATTCCGCAAGACGCCCCCGGTGCCGCACGGCGCGAACACCAGGCGGTACCGGTCGGGCTCCTGGATTGCAGTGTTCGACTCCCTCTCGGCGCAGCTTTAATCCTTCGTGCTCTGGCTCTTCGGCCGCAACGCGGGTACGATCTTCCGGTCAATGACCCCGAGCATCTGGATCGTACGGCACGGGCAAACCGAGTGGTCGGTGGCCGGGAAGCATACCGGGCGGCAGAACGTTCCCCTCACTCCCCACGGGGAAGAGGAAGCCAGGAAGGTGGGACCGCGGCTTCAAGCAATCCCATTCGCCGCTGTCCTCACCAGCCCCCTCGAGCGGGCACGGAAAACGTGCGAGCTCGCGGGATTCGGCGCGCGAGCCGAGCCGGTCGACGACCTCATGGAATGGAACTACGGGGACTACGAGGGGCTGACGTCCGCCGAGATCCGGGCGAAGCGACCCGACTGGCATCTGTTCCGCGACGGCTGCCCCGGAGGCGAAGCGCTCCAGAACGTCGTCGCCCGCGCGGACCGCGTCGTCCGGCGCCTAAAGGCCGAAACCGGGAACGTCCTCGTCTTCTCCCACGGCCATCTCCTTCGGGTGCTCGCCACCGTGTGGGCGGGCATCTCCCCCGAAAGTGGCAGCCGCTTCGGGCTCGCTCCCGCGTCGATCTCGATCCTCGGCCGCGATGGCGCGTCGGGGGACCCCATCATCGACCATTGGAACGACGTGTCCCACCTCTGATCAAATCAAGCCGCGATCGACCAGCTCCCGTTTCGCGTAGGCATAGAAAACCGGCGCCGCGACGACCCCCGGCAGACCGAACACCGCCTCGAACAGCAGCATGGTCACCAGGATCTCCCAGGCCGCCGCCTGAATCTGCCGGCCCACGATCCGGGCGTTCATGAAGTACTCCAGCTTGTGGATGACCACCAGGTAGGTCAACGAGGCGATCGCCGCCGGCACCGAGACCCCCAGCGCGAGGATCACGATCGCCGCGTTCGACGCCAGATTCCCCAGCACGGGGATCAGCCCCAGCACGAACGTGATCACCACCAGCGTCTTCCGAAGCGGGAGGTGAACGCCAAACAGCGGCAGAACCGCGAGGAGGAAGAGCGCGGTGAACACCGTGTTCAGCGCCGAGATCTTCACCTGGGCGAACACGATCTTCTCGAACGCATCCTCCAGCCGCCTCAACCGTTCGCTGATCGCCAGCGACAACGGCCGGGACGGACGGCGATTCTCGAAGGCCGCCAGCCCTCCGATGATGATCCCGGCGATGGTATGGACCAGAATCCGCCCGACCTCTCCCCCCGCGTATTGCAGATCCCGCGCATGATCCCGAAGCGCCGTGGAGAGCGCTTCCCTCAAGGTCGCCGAGGCCGGAATCCACGCCTCCCAATGCATCCGCTCCCGCGTCGCTTCGAGAATGGCGGCCATCCGATCCAGAAGATGGGGCACGCCTCCCCCCAGCTTTCCCCGCAGGAACGCGAAGAGGAGCAGGACCAGCACCGTGGCGGCTCCGATCACCACGATCCCGATCAACGACAGCGACGCAAGCTTGGCCCGGTGATGGGAGAGGAGCCGCCCCGAGAGATTCCGCGCCCCGGCATGGACCAGCGAGTACACCAGAAGCCCCGCGAGGAGGGCCGGGAGAAGGTGGAAGTGCAGAACGGACACCAGGGCCGTCCCCATCAGGATCCAGGCCGCTTTTTCGGCGGCGCTCGCCGGGACGCGCGGGATCGGGGGCTCCGCCGGCTCGTCGGTCATGGTTCTGATCTCCGGATACGAGAAGGGTACTGCTGGCAATGACCCCGCGGGAAAGAAATAATCATCAGGCCATGAGCCAGAGCCGGCGCTCGTACGTCCTGACCCTCAACTGCCCCGACCGGGTGGGCATCGTCGCCGCGGTCAGCCAGTTCGTGGCCTCCCACGGCGGCTGGATCGTCGAATCCAGCCACCACTCGGACGTGGACGGCGAGCGGTTCTTCATGCGCGACCAGATCCTGGCCGACTCGCTCCCCTTCGGCGCCGACGGCTTTCGGGAGAAATTCGAGCCGCTCGCCAAAACGTTTTCCATGACCTGGCGGCTGCACGACACGTCCGTGCCCAAGCGCGTCGTGCTCCTCGTCAGCAAGGAAGACCACTGCCTCTCCGACCTCCTCCACCGCTGGAGAAACCGGGAGATGGAGTTCGCCATCCCCTGCGTCCTTTCGAACCACGAGACGCTGCGGAGCTTCGTCGAGTTCCACGGGATCCGCTTCGTCCACGTCCCGGTCCCCGCGGAGGACCGCGAGGACGCCTTCGCCAGGATGGACGCCCTGATCGCCGAGGGCGCCGCGGACTGCGTCGTCCTCGCCCGGTACATGCAGGTCCTTCCCGGATGGCTCACGCGGAAGTACGACGGCCGCATGCTCAACATCCATCACAGCTTCCTGCCGTCGTTCTCCGGCGCGCGGCCCTATCACGCCGCGTACGAGCGCGGCGTCAAGTTGATCGGGGCCACCTGCCACTACGTGACGGAGGAGCTCGACGCAGGACCGATCATCGACCAGGATGTCCTGAGAGTCGATCACGGCGACACCGTCGCCGACATGATGCGCCTGGGTCGGGACGTGGAGAAACTCGTCCTGGCCCGGGGCCTGCGCTATCACCTCCAGGACCGCGTCATCATCCACGGCAACAAAACGGTCGTCTTTACCTGAGGCCCGGCCGGGAAGGGGGTGTGGTAGAATCCCCTCGGAGAATCCCCGATGACGCATCCCCTGGCGTTCCTCCTCCTCGCCGCGCTGCAAGCCCCCCCGCCCGCGGACGTCGATGCCGCGGTGAAAAAGGGCGGCGAGTTCCTCCTCAAGAAGTACGAGAAGGGGCTCGACCCGAACCTCATGGGATGGAACCTCGAGCTGCTCATCCTCGCGCTCAGCCACGCGGACGTTCCGAAGGACAACGACGTCTTTCAGAAGGGGTTGAAGGAAATCGAGTCGTCGAAGCTGGAGTACACCTACCGCGTCGCCAGCCTGGCCATGGCGCTCGCTCGAATCGATCCCGCCCGGTACCGCCCCCGCCTGGCCCACTGCGCCCAATGGCTGGTCGACACCCAGCTGCTCGCGGGCGAGTGGGGGTATCCCGGCACGGTGACCGAGCCCGGCCAGATTCCCAAGCCGATCGAGGTCCCCGCGCCGAAGGCAGACGCGGGCCCGAAGACGAAGATCAAGCGGCAGCCGAACAAGAGCCTCGATCTCAAGGTCAAGGGCGACATCTCCAATACCCAGTTCGCCGTGCTGGCGCTCAAGGCCTGCGCGGACGCGGGGATCGAGGTTCCGAAGGAGACCTGGTCCGGCGCGCTCGCGTATGTCCAGACGACCCAGAACCCGGACGGCGGATGGGGCTACTGCTTCGGCGGAGAGAAGGATCCGTCGAGCTACGCCTCGATGACCTGCGCGGGCGTGACGACGATGGCGATCTGTCGCCACCAGCTGGGACACAAGGACGTCGTCAAGGATCCGCCCATCAAGGCGGCGCTCGCGTGGCTCGGCAAGTCGTTCCGTCCCGACAAGAACGCGAACGTCGAGAACGGCCAGATCACCGATCCCGGCCGCTGGCTCTACTACTATCTCTACTCGATCGAGCGGACGGGGATGATCCTCGGCCAGGAGACGATGGGGAAGGAGAAGTGGTATCCCGCCGGCGCGAAGTTCCTCCTGGGCAAGCAGAAGGAGGACGGCAGCTGGTGGACGGGAGCGTTCGACAAGGCGGCGGAGCTGGACACCACCGCCGACACCTGCTTCGCGATCCTGTTCCTGACGAAGGCGACGCCCGCGCTGACGCCGACCGAAGGCGGGAAGAAGAAATGATCCCGATGATGCGGATGGTTCTCCTCCTGGCCCTCGTGGCCCTTCAGGCGGGAGAGGGCTCCCTCGACGAGAAGATTGCGCCGCTCCTGCCGAAGCCCGATGAAGAGCGCTGGCTCCAGATTCCCTGGCGAAGCGATTTCGCCGCCGCCCGGGCGGAGGCCAATCGCGAGGGAAAGCCCCTCTTCCTGTGGATGATGGACGGCAACCCGCTGGGCTGCACCTGAAACAACGGCCAGGCGGGCCGTGCGCTCACCTTCTCCGACCCCCGCGTCGCCGATCTGCTGAAGCGCGACTTCATCCCCATCGCGGCCAATACCGCCTATCTTGCGCCCGAGGAGAAGAAGGCCCGGAACTGGTGCGAGTCCAGCAGGTTCCTGGAGAGAATCATCGAGAAGAGCGGGCTCCGCAAACAGGACGAGAGCGAGACGGCGCAGGGATATTACGCCTTCTCCGCCGCGGGGGACGCCTACGGTTCGATCAACACGCACGACCCCGACGAAGTCCTCGCGATCCTGAAACGGGCGACGAGAGAGTTTGCGGCCAGGCCGCCCGCGAAGGTCGAGCTCAAGGAGCTGTCGCTCGGGCCGGAGTCGTCGGTGCCCGAAAGTGCGCTCGTCCTGCGCGTCTTCAGCCGGATTTCACCGTTGCCCGCCGGGCTGAACGAGCTCCGGCGGCGCCGGAACGGCCAGCTCGGCCGCGACCACCTCTGGCTTCCGAAGTCCGACGCGGCGGAGATCCTCTCCCGGCTGAAGGGAGCGAAGGAGGCGGAGGCTCCCCCGGCGCTTTCGAAGCGGCTTTGCCGCTATCACCTGACGGACAACGTCCGCGGGGAATCGGATCTCTGGGGCTCGGAAGACGTCCGGAAGAGATCCTTCACCGTCGCCAAACTCGCCGAGACGGAGACGACCCTGTCCGTGCGACTCGCGGGCACGTACGCGATGCGGATGACCGGGATCAAGGTGGAAGGTCGCCCGGCGAAGTCCGAGATGGCCTTGGAGGGGACGCTCGAGGGAGTCCTCGAGATCGACAAAACCAGGGCGACGTTCATCGGGGCGAAACTGTACGCCTCGGCAACATGCTCCGGCGCAAGCACGTTCACCCCTGACGAACCGGCGGGGAAGTTTCCGGTCAAGTTCGCCATGGTCGTCGCGACGGATGCCGTGTCGCGCCAAGTTGCCCCTCAAGGCGTCCTGCACTCGGGGCGGGCCGAATACCTCGCGCCGAAGTAGTCCCCCGCGCCGGCGGCTGAGGCAAAAAAAAAGAGCCAGGCAAGTTCCGTGGAATTGCCTGGCTCTGGAGAGAGGGGGAAACTATTGGCCCACCCGGGACGACTGCAAAGCCCCGTCCCTCCGGCGGAATATGTCGACCGCTTTCGCGATTTCCTGCAGTGCATAAGGCGCCGAATGACAATTACACAATCCTCTGGGCACTTGGGGCCTGGCGAAACACTGAAGTCCTGGGGCCGTAGGGTACCCAGGTGATGGGGGCCGCTGAATTTCGGGAGGCGCTGATCCGGAATGTTTGAAGATCGAAAATCAGCCGCCCTCGGGTCTCTCCTCACCTTCGCTCTCGGGGTCGGGCTCCTGGCGGCGCCGGCCCCCCAGAGCCGCCCGCCGAACATCATCTTCATTCTCGCGGATGACCTGGGATACGGAGAGCTCGGCTGCTACGGCCAGACCAGGATCAAGACTCCGGCTCTGGACCGGATGGCGCGGGAGGGGATGCGCTTCACGGACTTCTACTCAGGGAACGCCGTCTGCGCCCCGTCGCGCTGCGTCCTTCTGACCGGGAAGCACGCCGGCCACGCCTGGATCCGGGACAACCGCGAAGTTCTGCCGGAGGGGCAGGCTCCGATCCCTTCCGACGCCGTCACCGTCGCCGAAGCCCTCCGGGAGCGGGGCTACGCCACCGCGGCCGTCGGCAAGTGGGGGCTCGGCGCCCCGGGCTCGACCGGCGACCCGAACCGCCACGGATTCGATCTCTACTACGGCGTCAACTGCCAGCGGGTCGCTCACAACCACTACCCCACTTACCTCTATCGGAACAGCGACCGCGTCGGGCTTTCCGGAAATAACGGGACGCTCAAAGGGAAACAGTACGTCCACGACCTCCTCGAGAAGGAGTCGCTGGAATTCATCCGCTCGCACGCGCAGAAGCCGTTCTTCCTCTATCTGCCGTTCCTGGTCCCGCACGTCTCGCTCCAGGTCCCTGAGGATTCGCTGGCGGAGTATCAGGGCCTCTGGGAAGAAACCCCTTACGACGGGAACAAGGGCTATCTCCCCCATCCCACTCCGCGCGCGGCCCACGCGGCCATGATCACGCGGATGGACCGGAGCGTCGGCCGGATCCTGGAACTCCTGACCGCCCTCAAGATCGACGGGGACACGCTGGTCCTCTTCTCGAGCGACAATGGATCCGTCGACGCCGCCGGCGGGCACGACCTGGCGTTCTTTCAGGCCAACGGCTCTCTCCGTTCCGAGAAAGGCTACCTGTACGAGGGGGGCATCCGGGTCCCGTGCATCGCTCGCTGGCCCGGGCACGTCCCGGCCGGAAGCGAGAGCCGCGTTCCTGCCGCCTCCTACGATCTCTTCCCGACGTTCTGCGCCCTGGCGGGAGCGAGCGTCCCTCAGGGCGTCGACGGCCGCAGCCTCGTTCCCGTCCTGACGGGGTCTTCGACCACGTCCCCGCACGAGTTTCTTTACTGGGAGTTTTCGGGATACGGCGGTCAGCAGGCGGTTCGGATGGGGGACTGGAAGGGGGTCCGCGTCGATCTCCAGAAGCGCAGGACGGCGCTGGAACTGTACGACTTGTCGAAGGATCCTGGCGAAAAGGAAAATGTGGCGGACCGGAATCCCCAGGTCGCAACCCGGATCTTGGAGATCATGAAGCGGGAGCACTCCGCCTCGGCGCTTTTTCCCATCCTGATCCTTGACGAGGCGAAATAGAAGCCCCGCAGCGCCCCCGGACGTCCTCGGGCCCGATTGCTATAGTGTGCACCGTGGGATTGGGCGAATGTCTCATCGATCCGGACGAGCCGGTGCGGCGGTGGACTCCCCAGGCCGGCCTCCGCCTCGAGTTCGATCTCGAGCGGGCGACGCTTGCGGGGGTGAGCCTGGGCGACCTGTCCGATCGCCTGTCCAAGTTCGGCGCGCCGGAGAACGGCCACCCCTCCCGCGACGAGGCCTACGAGTACCGGGCGCGGGGGTTCGAGATCGGCGTCCGGGGAGGGCGGGTCGACTTCATCCTCGCCCTCTGGGACGCCGGGGACGAGCGCCGGCACTTCTCCGGAGATGTCCTCGTGGCCGGCCGGACCCACCGCCTCAGCGCCCGCAGCGGCGAGGAGGAGGTCCTCGCCCTGCTCGGCGAGCCCCGCCGGATCCGGGACGAGCTCGGGAAAAGGACGGTCTTCTACCGGCGGGGCGGGGTCGAGTGGCAGGCCGACTTCGCCCGCGGGCGGCTCACCGCCCTCGCGGTGCGCACCCCGCCGTTCCTATCGGAGGACTAGGCTCCCGTCCCAGCAGGGTCGTATTACCAGCCGTGTCGGTTGCTCTCTCCCCGCGCCGAGGAGCCGCCCGCGCCTCTGGGGCGTGCCTCGTTGACGGTGAGTGCACGTCCGTGCAACTCCTGGAGATTCAGCGCCGCAATCGCCGCTTTCGCCTGGACGGGATCGGACATCTCGACAAAGCCGAAGCCTTTAGACCGGCCGGTCGCCCGATCGATGATGACCGCCGCGGACGTCACTTCCCCGTGTGCCTGAAAGGCCTGACGGATTTCGTCCTCGGTCGTCTCGTAAGACATGTTCCCGACAAAGATGTTCATAGTGAATCCGATCGCAGCAGATCAAGAAGGCCAACCTCGGGTGGTTTCGTTCGGAATGCACGGACGCGAGGGGTCGCGGGCAAACAGAAGGTTACTTCCCGAACAGTCCATATCATAGGCGAGGCCGAGCGCTGAGGAAAGAGCCAATTGCAGGGCCTCTCTCTCGATACCTTTAGGATCTTGGGGAGCTTCCTGAGACAATCCAGAGGTTGCGTTACCCCAGGAACCTCGACGTCCGCGGCGAATACTTCAGTTCCGGCATTTGGACCCGGAGAGCAGCCGGGCTCTTCCGTGGGAAGATGGTCGGCCATGAGGAATTGGGATTGCCGGACAGGCTCGCCGGTCAATTCACAGAATGGTTGAGGCGTCACGATCTTCATGGAAGGAAACCCGGGTTTGATGTGAAGACGTTTGATTCGATGGGGATTGCGTTGGCGAGAAACCTCCAGGAACTCGTGGGTCCCTCCACCACGGTGCGTTACCACACGATGGCACCGCTCTCGCTCCTGGGTCGAATCCGTTCCGTCTTTCGACCCCGGCCTTAGATTGACGGAGACTTCTTTTCCATAACCAAGGTTTCAATCGCTTATGCCGTCCCGCCCGGAATCCCACGTCGACGAGTATCTTCGGGATATCCAGAACGTCCCCCTGCTCACCGGACCCCAGGAACGGGCTCTGGCCCGGCGGATGAAGAAATGCTCTTCCCACCGGGAAGAAGAACGAAGGGACGCCGAGGAAGCGCGCCACGCGTTCATTCGCGCCAACCTTCGGCTCGTCGTCAGCATCGCCAAGTACTTTTCTCAGAGGGGCCTTCCGCTTGCCGATCTGATCGAGGAAGGAAATCTCGGCCTGTTGCGCGCCGTGGAAAAGTTCGACCCCTCCCGAGGCTTTCGTTTTTCAACGTACGCGACCTGGTGGATCCGTCAGGCGATGCGACGTGGCTTGCTCAACGGCGCCGGAACCGTCAGAATTCCAAGCTATCTTGTCGAAATCATCGCCCAATGGAAACTCTTCGATCGCACCTTCACTCAAAAGCATGGCCGCTCTCCCTCCCGTGAGGAAGCCGCGGCGGGACTCAAGCTCGGCAAGTCCGGCACGGCGCTTCTCGAGAGGGCTCGACTCTCGATCGAGAACTTCTCCCGACCGGCCAGCCTCGATGTCCTCACGGCCGCTACCGGGCAGATCGAGGACGGCCGCGCTGCCCCCGATTCCGGTGTCTCGCCGGAAGCCTTCTCGGAGGGGCCGGGCCTCGAGGGGCTCCTGAAGTCCATCACCGGACGCGAAGCGGAAGTTCTCAGGCTCCGCTATGGCCTTTACTCCGGGCAGGCGATGACGCTCGATGAGATCGGCAAGAAGCTGAAGGTCACCCGGGAGCGAGTCCGCCAGATTCAGAAAAGCGCGCTTCACAAACTTCACAAGAAGATGGCGAAGTCGAATGCAGATTAAGGGGAGGATGATCTGATGTCCGAATCCGAGGATCAGTGGCTGCGCTGCCAATCGACGATTCGCAAGCTCCTTCACGCGCTGGGGAAGGACGCTCTCGTTTATGCTCAATCCGCTCTCGAGAATGAAGCGAGCGAGCCGGAGAGGTTGAAGTTCTTCTGGGAAAATGCCCGGAAGTGCTTCGACAATTACCAAGCTCCGGCCTGAAGGCCGGCCGCAGGGTTACAGCCGGACTAAGGGCTTCCCGCGGGAACGCTGACGGACACCAACACCGTGCCCGCCGCGATCAGGGCGACGCCCAGCCAGGTCCGCCAGTCGGCGCGCTCGCGCAAAAATACGCCCGCCGCGAGCACCATCAGCACCGGACTCAACCCCGTGAACGGATACAACAGACTGAGATCCAGCTTCTGCATCAGCCCCATCCACAATCCGAACCATGCCGTCAGCAGCGCAATTCCGCCGCCGAGCCCCCACAGAACGGGACCCGTCCGTCGGGGCGTCTTGCCGACCTCCGACATCCCGCGCTTCAGCAGGACCTGTCCGCCCACCTGCGCGAACTGACTGATGAGGACCAGGACCACCGCCAAGGGCGTCACAGCTTCTCCTCCGCCCGCGCGCTCGACTGCGCGCTGAGGACGATCCCCGCCGTGATCAGGGCGATCCCCCCCCAGCGCAGCAAAACGATCTGCTCCCCAAGCAGCAACCAAGCTCCCAGGGCGATCAGCACCTGCACCGAGCTGGTGACCAAGTACGCGAGGTTCAGCTCGATCCAGCGCAACACATAGAGCCAGTTCACGAACGCGAGGATATAGACGGTAATCCCCCCGATCGTCCACCACGAGCCCAACGTCGTCAGTCCCGTCCCCTTCAGCCACTCCGGCGCAACGATCCCCGACTGCTCGGTGGCTCCGACTTTCAGCAGCAACTCCGACGCGGCCATCAGCACGCAATTCAACCCCAGATGGACGTAAGGGTTCAGATACCAGGCCGAGGGCGGCTTTGTCGCGGTCGTCATGGAGGGACCTATGGTACCACGCACACCCCGTTCATCTGAGCCGCTCCGGGAATTCAGAGGTTTGTCCGGATTACGATGTCGCGACGATGGGGGGCTTTGGTAAAATCCGAATTAGATCGGGGATCCCTTCGGCGCCGTCGCCGAAGGGCGTCGCCCGTGGTCCAGAGCTCATTCGGAGCTGCGATGGCCGACACGCCCACCCCCATGCGCACCCCGCGACCCGTGCCGAAGACCCCGACCGGGATCCGGGGCCTGGACGAGATCACCAAGGGCGGCCTGCCGACCGGGCGGCCCTCCCTCGTCTGCGGGGAAGCCGGGTCCGGCAAGACCATGCTCGCCATGGAGTTCCTCTTCCGCGGCGCCGCCGAGTTCGGCGAGCCCGGCGTCTTCATCGCCTTCGAGGAAACCAAGAAAAAGCTGTCGGCCAACGCCGCCTCCCTCGGCTTCGACATGGAGAAGCTCGTCGCCCGGAAAAAGCTGGTCGTCGACTACGTCCACGTCGAACGCAGCGAAATCGAAGAGACCGGCGAGTACGACCTGGGCGGACTCTTCGCCCGCATCGAACACCACGTGAAGAAGATCCGGGCCCGCCGCATCGTGCTCGATACCCTCGAAGTCCTCTTCGCCGGTCTCAAGAACGAGGGCATCGTCCGCTCGGAGCTGCGGCGGCTCTTCCGCTGGATCGAAGACCGCGGCCTGACCGCCGTCATCACTGCCGAGCGGGGTGAAGGTCGGCTCACCCGCCACGGCCTCGAGGAGTACGTCTCCGACTGCGTCATCCTGCTCGACCACCGAGTCGAAGGCGAACTGTCCACCCGGCGCCTCCGCGTCGTGAAGTACCGCGGCTCCGGCCACGGCACCAATGAGTACCCGTTCCTCATCGACGAGCAGGGCATCTCGGTCGTCCCCCTGTCGTCGCTCGGCCTCTCCCACGAAGCCCCCAAGGCCCGCGTCTCGAGCGGGGTCCCCGAGCTCGACCGCATGCTGGACGGGAAGGGGTACTTCCGCGGGAGCACCATCCTTGTCTCGGGGACCGCGGGGACCGGGAAGACCAGCCTCGCGGCGTCCTTCGCCGAGGCCATGAGCCGGCGCGGGGACAAGACGATCTACTTCAGCTTCGAGGAGTCGCCCTCCCAGCTCGTCCGGAACATGACCTCCGTCGGGATCGGCCTCGGACGCCAGCTCCGCATGAAGCTCCTCCGGATCCATGCGTTCCGCCCCAGCTCCTACGGACTCGAAATGCACCTGGTGAACCTCCACAAGCACATCGACGCCTTCGGGGCCCGGGCCGTCGTGCTCGATCCGGTCACGAGCCTGCTCGACGCCGGGAGCACGGACGAGGCCCGCTCGGTCCTCGTCCGGCTCATCGACCTCCTCAAGGGGAAGGGCATCACCGCCCTCCTCACGAGCCTCACGGGCGGGGGCTCGAACGAGGAATCCTCGGAGGTGGGCATCTCCTCGCTGATCGACACCTGGCTCCTGCTCAGCGACACCCGCCTGAGCGGCGAGCGCAACCGGACGATCCAGATCATCAAGTCCCGCGGCATGGCCCATTCCAACCAGGTGCGCGAGTTCCTGCTGAGCGGGGAGGGCATCCGGCTCCGGGACGTCTACCTGGGCAGCGCCGGGATGCTGACGGGGTCCGCCCGCGTCGCCCAGGAGGCGCGTGACCGGTCCGACCTCGCCAAGCAGGTCCAGGAGTCCCGGAGGGAGGAGGCGGGCCTCGTGACCGAGGAGAAGGCGCTCGCCGTCCAGATCCTCGCGCTCCAGGCCAAGCTCCGCGCGGTCGGAGACGAACGGGCGCGACTCTCGCGCGCCGCGAGCCAGCGCGTCGGCCGCGCCGCCCGCGACCTCGACGAGATGGCGGTGAGCCGCCAGTCGGCGCCGCGTCGAGAGGGGAGGAACGGTGGCCGCTAAGCGCAAGGAGTCCGCGGCCCGCAAGTCCCGGAAGTGGGTCCTCCGACTCTACGTCGCCGGGATGACCCAGAACGCCGTCAAGGCGCTCGAAAACCTGAACGGCATCTGCGAGGAGCATCTGAAAGGCCGCTATTCGATCCAGGTCATCGATCTCCTGGAGGATCCGCGGCTCGCCGAGGGAGACCAGATCCTGGCCACGCCGACGCTGGTGCGGGCCCTGCCGCCTCCCCTGAAGAAGATCATCGGGAATCTCTCGTCGAAGGATCGGGTCCTGGTGGGCCTCGACCTCCGGCCCGCCATCCATACTGAGGCGATCCAGTGAAAAAGTCCCCGTCGCGTCGGAAGTCCAGGAACAGCTCGCCGCGCCGGCCGGCCCGGGGCGAGCCCTACGAGCTCAAGCTCTTCGTCACCGGGAGCACGCCGAAGTCGCTCGATGCCATCGCCCGGATCCGGAAGGTCTGCGAAACCCATCTGAAGGGACGCTACACGCTCGACGTGATCGACGTCCACCAGCAGCCCGATCTCGCGGTCGCGGAGCAGATCATCGCCCTCCCGACGCTGCTTCGGAAGCTTCCGCCTCCGCTTCGGAAGATCCTGGGGAGCTTCACCGAGGAGGATCATCTCCTGGCCATCCTGGGTATTTCATCGATCAAGAAGTCGTGAAGAAGAAGAGTCCCGCCGCCGAGCGGAAACGATCCCCCCGGGTCCTCGAGATCGAGGACCTGCGCCTCCGGCTCGAGGAGGCCGAAGAGACGCTCCGCGCGATCCGCCGGGGCGAGGTCGACGGCCTCATCGTCGAGGGCGCCCGGGGGAAGCAGATGTATACCCTCAAGGGCGCGGACGAATCCTACCGGACCCTGGTCGAGGCGATGGCCGAGGGCGCGTTGATCGTCGGCCGGGACGGAGTCATCCTGTACGCCAACCGGCGATTCGGGGAAATCGTCCGGACGCCGCTCCAGAGGGTCATCGGCGCCCGGGTCGATCAGTTCGTCGCGGGCGAGTTCCAGAAAGCGGTCGCGGCCGTCGTCGAACAGACCCGGGAGGACCGCGTCGAGCGGGAACTTCTCCTCCGGCGGTCCGACGGCTCCCCGCTGCCCGTCAAGCTGTCGGCCGGCGCGATGCGCCTCGAGGAGCGGGAGTGCGTCGGCATCCTGGTCACGGACCTCTCCGAGCAGCGCGCGAACGAGGCGGCGCGGGCGGCCGAGCGCAAGCTCGCCGAGGACGACATCCGCCGCCACGCGTCCGCCCTGGAGGCGACGAACGTCGAGCTCGAATCGTTCGTCTACTCCGTCTCGCACGACCTGCGTGCCCCGCTGCGGAGCGTCCACCGGTTCGCCGCCCTGGTGCGGGAGGAGCACGACGGGGTCCTGGACGGGCGCGCGAAGGATCACCTCGACCGGGTGATGGCGGCGGCGGTCCGGATGGACGATCTCATCCGGGACCTGCTCTCGTACAGCCGCGTCTCCCGCCAGGAGATCAGCCTGGGCCCGGTCGAGACCGCCTCCGTGGTCTCGGACGTCCTCAAGGGCCTGTCCGACGAGCTGAAGGAGCGCGGGGCGGAGATCGTCGTGAAGGAGCCGCTGCCCGCGGTGGTGGGGGACGCGCTCCTCCTCTCGCAGGCGATGTCCAACCTCGTGTCGAACGCGATCAAGTTCGTGGCTCCGGGCGTCCAGCCCCGGGTCTCCCTTCGCGCCGAGCGGCGCGGCCCCGCCGTCCGGCTTTGGGTGGAGGACAACGGGATCGGCATCGCCGATGCCGGCCGCGACCGCGTGTTCCAGCTGTTCGAGCGGCACCACCCGGAGTACCCGGGCACCGGCGTCGGCCTGGCCATCGTGAGGCGCGCGGTGGAGCGGATGGGCGGCGCGGTCGGAGTGGAATCCCGGGAAGGCGAGGGCAGCCGGTTCTGGATCGAGCTTCGCCCCCTCGGGAGCGACGTCCCGTGAGCCGTCCCGTCATCCTCCTGGTCGAGGACGACCCCGAGGACGTCCGGTTCTTCAAGCGCGCCGCTGAGAAAGCCGGTCTGGATTGCCGGCTCGTCGTCGCGGAGGACGGCCAGATCGCCGTGGACCGCCTCAGTTCCCGGGAGGACGGTCCGACCCACGTGCTGCTCGACCTCAAGCTGCCGCGCAAGTCGGGGCTCGAGGTCCTGGAGTGGATCCGGAGCCATTCGACGCTCGGGAAGACTCCGGTGATCGTCCTCACGTCTTCGGAAGTCCAGTCGGACCTGCAGCGGGCGCACGGCCTGGGCGTGGATGCCTATCTCGTCAAGCCGCTGACCTCCGCCGAGCTCGAGGGGGTGGTTCGCCGGATCGCCGATCGCTGGAACATCGGTCCCGGGGCCCCGGACTGATCCCCTGCGTCACCGTTCCGCCATTCCCGTTGTGATGCGGGATTCAAGATAGGTAGAATCTCCGCGGGAACATGAGGCTGCGCACCTACCTGACCCTGCTTGTCCTCGTCACGGCGGCGCCGCTGGCGCTGTTCGCGGCGTTCCTCGTCCGGCAGGACATGGCTGCGGAGGAAGACACCCGGCGCATCGGGACCCGCGACACCGTCCGCGCGCTGTCGCTGGCGATCGATCGGGAAGTCCGCGGGTCGCTCTCAGTGCTCGAAACGCTCGCCGTCTCCCCGGCCCTCGCCGACGACAACCTGAAACGGTTCCACGAGCTCTGCACCGGCGTCGTCCTGGGACGCACGGGCGCCTGGATCATCCTCTTCGACTCCGCCGGCCAGCAGATCCTCAATTCGAGCAAGCCCTACGGCTCCCGTCTGCCCAATCCCCTCCGCGAGACGAAGCCCCCCGGAACCGATCCGCGCTACCCGTTCCTGCGGGTCGGAGGACCCGAGCTGCTCCGCAAGGTCCTCCTCACGGAAAAGCCCGTCGTCTCCGACCTCTTCGTCGCGCTCGACTCCGGCGAGCCGAAGATCGGCGTCGCCATCCCGATCCTCCGCAACGGCGCCGTGGCCTACGTCCTCGAGATGTCCCTCGAGCCGGAGACGCTGCTCCAGATCTTCCGCGACCAGGAGGTGCCCTCCACCTGGACCGCCGCCATCCTCGACGAGAAAGGGCTCGTCATCGCCCGGACGATCAACCCGAAGACTACGCTGGGGAAGCCGATCGCCGTCGAACTTGCCGCGCAGATCGCCGCCGCGCCCGAGGGGGAGGGGATCGGCCGGACCCTCGAGGGGGTCAAGGTCAACCATACCTACGCGCGCTGCAAGGTCGCCCCCTGGACCGTCTCGATCGGCCGCTCGACGGAACGGGCCGACGCCCGGCAGCGCGAGACGCTGATGCTCGTCGGCGGCGGCGCGCTCTTCGCGCTGACCCTGGGCCTCGTGGTCGCCTGGCTCATGGGCCGGCGCATCTCCGCGTCGATCTCGAGCCTCTCGCGGTCCGCCGACGCGATGGCGACGGGCCGCGAGGCCGGTCCCGACGTCCTCGCCGTGAAGGAAATCCGGGACCTGAGGATCGCCCTGATCGCCGCCGGCGAGCGGAAGCGGGCCCAGGACGAAATCGCCCGCGTCAACGTCGAACTCGACCGGCGCGTCCGCGAACGGACCGAGGAGCTCGAAGCGTTCACCTATACCGTCGCCCACGACCTCCGCGCGCCGCTCCGGGCGATGCAGGGGTTCTCGGACCTGGTCCTCGAAGATGCCCGCGGACGCCTGGAACCGGACGAACGGGAGTACCTGAAGCGGATCTCCCAGGCCGCCGAACGGATGGACGCGCTGGTCCGCGATCTGCTCGCGTACAGCCGGCTGGGGTCGGTCGAAGTCCGTCCGGAGAGCGTCGACCTGGGCGCGCTCGTCAAGGACGTCCTTCGGGGAATGGACGCGGAGCTCCGGGCCAAGGACGCGGAAGTCGTGGTCCAGGAGGCTGTCCCGAAGGTTGTCGCCCAGCGCCCGATCCTCTTCCAGGTCGTCGCGAACCTGCTGTCCAACGCCGCGAAGTTCGTTCCGCCCGGAGTCTCCCCGCGCATCCGAATCTTCGCCCAGGCTCGGGACGGATGGGTCCGCCTGGTCGTGGAAGACAACGGGATCGGCGTGGCCCCCCAGTTCCGGGACAAACTCTTCGGCGTCTTCGAGCGGCTTCAGGCCGCGGATGCCTACCCGGGGACCGGGATCGGCCTCGCCATCGTGAAGCGCGCCGTCGAGCGAATGGGGGGCCGGGTCGGGGTCGAGCCCCGGGAGCCGCGCGGAAGCGCGTTCTGGTTCGAGCTGCCCCTGGCCGTGCCGGCGGACCGTCCGGTTGCGGCGCCGGGGGGAGCATAAGCCGTGTCGGACCTCGCCTTCCTGGCCGTCGAAGACGATCCCAACGACGCCATCTTCCTGCAGCGGGCGTTCCAAAAGCTCGGGTTCGGAGAATCGCTCAAGATCCTGCCCGACGGCCAGGAGGCGCGGGATTATCTATCCGGCCGAAGCAACGCGGTTCCGGACGTCATCATCCTCGACCTCAAACTTCCGCGCCTGAACGGCCTGGAATTCCTGACCTGGCTCCGGACGGATACGCGACTCGCGTCGAGTCCCGTCGTGGTGCTCACTTCCTCGGCGAACCTCGGAGACATCGACCGCGCGAAATCCCTGGGCGTGATCTCCTACTTCGTCAAGCCGAGCGGATTCGAGCCGCTGCTGCAGTGCGCGAAGGAGATCCTCGCCATCCGCCAGGAACTGCGCCTGAAGCGACCGGTCGCCGGACGGTTTCCCTGAACCTCGCTCGGAGTCAGGCGGACGTCGGAGGCGCGACCATCGGGACGTTCCACTTCCGGCATAGAGTGGACACGATCTCGAGCAGCGCCTGGTAGGACACCGGCTTGACGATGTAGTCCTCGATCCCCAGCTCGCGGATCCGCGCGAGGTCCGAGGGTTCGCCCGAGGACGTCATGATCGTCACCGACAGATGCCTCAGCGCCGGGTTCGACCGGATCCAGGCCAGCACCTCCAGGCCGCTCCGGCGCGGGAGCTTGAGGTCGAGCACGATCCGGTCCGGGAGATCGCCCCTCGACAGCCGCTGTACCGCGGCGTCGCCGTCGCGGGAGGTTTCGAGATCCAGCTGCGCGCCGCAGCCGCGCAGCGCGCGCTGAAAGAAGAGAACGTCGTTGTCGTCGTCCTCGACGAGCAGCACCCGGATCAATCGTTTCCCGCCGTCGGCAGCTCGATCCAGAACCGGCTTCCCTGATCCCGGCTCGGCTCGAACCCGACGCGGCCTCCCATGCGCTCCACCGCGCGCTTCACGATCGCCAGCCCGATCCCCGTCCCCGGATAGTCCGAGTCGAGCCGCTCGAACAGCCGGAACAGCCGCTCGCGATACCGCGGGTCGATCCCGATCCCGTTGTCCTCGATCCAGATCCGCTCCCGCGAGTCGCTCGTCTCGGCCAGGATCCGGACCTGGGGCACCGTCCCCTGGGGAACGAACTTCAGCGCGTTCGAGACCAGGTTCGAGAACACCTGCGGCAGCAGCACGGGGTCGGCCATCACCTTGCCCAGCGTCCCGTCGATGCGGACCTCGGCCTTCCGCTCCCGGATCTCGGCCGACATCTGCACCATCAGGTCCGCCAGCACCAGCCGCGGCTCCACCGGGACCGACCGGATCTCCGACCGCGTCACCCGGCTGTACGCGAGCAGGTCCCGGATCAGCCGGTCCATCCGCTCCGCGCTCTCCGTGATCCTCCGCAGGAAGTCGGCGCCCTCGGTCGGCAGCCGCGCGCCCTGCTCCAGGAGGAGCACCTCGGCCGACCGGTGCATCGCGCGGAGCGGGCCGCGGAGATCGTGCGCGACCGTGTAGCTGAACGTCTCGAGCTCCTGGATCGTGTCCCGGAGTTCCTTCGTGCGATCCGCCACGCGGCGCTCCAGATCGGAGTTCAGCCGCAGGATCTCGTTCTGCGCGTTCTTCTGCTCCGTGAAATCCCGGAAGACCAGCACGACCCCGAACAGCGGGCCGTCCTCGCGCTCGCGGATGGGCGCGGCGCTGTCGTCGATCGGCGTCCGGACCCCGTCCTTCGCGACGAGCACCGTATGGTTCGCCAGCCCGACGATCGATCCCAGCCGCAGCACCTTCTCCACCGGGTTCTCCACGGGCTTCCCGGTCTGCTCGTTCAGGATCCGGAAGACCGCCGGCAGCGGCTGTCCCGCCGCGTCGGGGTTCTTCCACCCGGTCAGCCGCTCGGCCTCGGCGTTCATCAAGGTCACGCGGCCCGCGGCGTCGGTGACGATGACGCCGTCGCCGATGGAGACGAGCGTCGTCGACAGCAGCTGCTTTTCGCGCAAGAGCTCGCTGACGTCGTGCAGGATCGTCGACGCTCCGATGACGCCGCCCTCGCGGTCGCGGACGGGGGAGACGCTCACCGAGACCGGGATGCGTCGGCCGTCCTTCGCGAGGCGGACCGATTCCATCCGCTGATAGGGGAGGCCGCGGCGCAGGCGGTCGAGGATCTCCGTCTCCTGGTGCTGGAACTCCGGCGGGATCAGCATCGCGGCGGGCTTGCCGATCACCTCCGCGGCGACGTATCCGAAGAGCCGCTCGGCGCCGGAGTTCCAAGAGAGTATGGTCCCGTCGAGAGTCTTGGACAGGATGCCGTCGCCGGAGGATTCGACGATCGCCGCCAGGCGCGAGCTCGCCTCGTAGGCCTTGCGCTGTTGCGTGGCGTCATGGAACACCAGGACGACGCCGACGGGGGGACCTCCGGTCCGCTGGATGGGGGCGCCGCTGTCCTCGACGGCGACTTCCGACCCGTCCTTGGCGATGAGGATCGTGTGGTTCGCGAGCGAGACGGTGACGCCCTTGCGGAGGACGAGGTCGACGGGGTTCTCGACGGGCCGTCGCGTTTCCTCGTTCACGATGCGGAAGATTTCGCCGATCGGCCGGTTGGTGGCGTCGGCCCGGGGCCACTTGGTGAGGCGTTCGGCGACCGGGTTGAGGAAGGTGACGCGGCCCTCCGCGTCGGTGAGGATGACGCCGTCGCCGATGGAGGCGAGGGTGGTGGCCAGCAGGTCGTGGGACCGGATGAGCTGGCCGCGCGCGCGATGCATCGTTTCGATGGCGGTGATGATGACGCCCGAGGCGACGACGAAGGCCCCGATGGACCAGAGTTCGGCGGTCTGGAATCCGAAGCCGAAGACGGGTTCGAAAAAGAAGTAGGACGACGCGGTGCCGGCCAGGAGGAGGGCGAGGAGGGCGGGCAGGGCGCCTCCGAACCACGCGGCGACGGCGATGAAGGGGAAGAAGAAGATGAACGGCAGGGCGGTGGGTCCGACGGTGGGGGTGAGGGCCATGCGGCCGACGGTTCCGAGGGCGACGCAGAGGACGGCGATGCCGTACCGGACCCACGCCGGCCGCGTCTTGGGATGCACGTACGAAGGGAAAAGAGTAGTCCCGGTCACCCATGCCTCTTCGGACTATGTCAGATTTGCTGAGCCGTCGCAGGTTAAATTGTTACGGTACACGCGCGCACATTTCCGGTCAAAATAGACCCGCCCGTTCTATAAGGGAATCGAACAGCCAGGTCACTTGCTCGTCGAAGAATCGGGTAGAAAGGCCGGGCGATAGACCTGTTGGTTTCCGACGTATCGGGTCCATTCGGCAGGCGTCAGGGGTCGACTCAGGCGACGCTTTGCTTCTTTCAGAATCTCCTCGCGGGTAACTGACGAGACCCTGACCATCTGGTCGTCCCCCGCGGTCGCCAGCCTGTGGCCGTCGTCACTGAAGGTGATGGCGGTGACCCCCTTGTGGTCGATCCGGCAGAGTTCGGATCGTTTACCGATATCCCACAACTGGACCTGCTCCCCGGCGGCGATGGCCAGGTTGCGGCCGCAGGGGCTGAATCGAAGGGCCTTCACGGTCGACAGCACGGAAATCTCTCGAAACGATCGGCCCGTGGTCGTGTCCCAGATCATGACCGTGGGCGCTTCGCCTCCTATCGCCAGCAACAGACCTTCGGGATCCCAGGCCAGCGCGTAAACGGTCCCGAGGACTTGCAGGGAGCTCTGGTGTTGTCTTTGGGAGTCCCAAAGAAGCACGACGCCATCTTCTCCGCCCGCGCCCAGCATTCGACCGTCGCGGGAGAGGGCGACGGCGTAGGCTCCTTTCCCTTCAGGCAGATTCAGCGATTTCAAGGTCGATCCGGTGGCGGGTTCGATCAGCGATACGGCTCCATTCCAGTTCCCGACGACCGCCTTCCTGCCGTTTCTATCCATGGCCGCGGCCGCGCCGGCGAGCTTGGGTTCGCTCTTGTGCAGGAGCTTCCCCGTGCGGCCGTCCCAGCGCCGGATGACGCCGCTGTCGTGGATCGCCGTCACCTCCATTCCCGTTACGGAAGTGCCGACCGCCAGCACGGCGTCCTGTTGGCCCTCCCCGTCCTTGAACCAGGTCGGTTTTTCGGCCGGAGAATCGGGCCAGACCGCAATGGCGCCGAACGAATCCGCCGTAATCAGGGGGCCTTCTTTTCCGGCGAAGGCGACGGCCGTGGCTTTGCCGTCGTGTCTCTTCCAGTCCAGACTCCAGACGACGGCTTCCTGGGTCGATCCGGTGATGACCTGCCGGTTGTCGGTGAAGAAGGCGATGGCGAAGACCGGACCCTCGTGGACCATCCGCGCAACTTCAAGACCGCTTTCGACGCACCACACCCGGCCCGTGCCGTCGCGGCTGGCGCTCCCGAGAAAGTTCGAGCCCTGGCTAAACGCGAGATGGGAGATCCAGTCGTCGTGACTTCGAGAGAGCACGGATCGGCCGTTGACCAGGCTCCAAACGCGAACCGGTCCCGAGTTCTCACCGGTAGCCGCGAAGGTCCCGTCCTGATCCAGAGCGACGGCAGTCACCGGCCGGTCACTCTGCAGAAGAACCGGTGGCTTCCCCTTCGCGACGTCCTGGATGACTGCCTTGAAGTCGTATCCCCCGGTCATCGCGAAGCGCCCGTCCCCGCTGAAGCACGCGTCTATCAGACGATTGTCATGCTCCAACTTCACGAGGGAACGATGGGACCGGGTGTCCTCCACCGTCCCCGCAAACGATCCCTTCTCTCCCAGCGCAAGGATCGAAGTGTCCGAGACGCTCAGCGCGAGGGTTTCCCGGAAGGAGGAGATGCGTTCTCTTACTGCACCAGTGGCGGTGTTGATAATGAAGATGACGCCGGACTCGGTCAGGGCGATCAGGTGGGCATCGCCCGTTCCAAAGATCATGCGTCGAACGCGTCCAGGGATGCTCGCCCGACCGGACTCCCGGAACGGGTGGGCACGCCACAGATGGATCCCGTTCCCCTCCACGGCGAAGGCGAAGGATTTACCGTCCGCCGAAGCGGCGACGGCGGAAACCTCACCCGTGGTGGGGATTCGAGCGATCGGGACGGGAAGCCTCTGGATCCCGCGACGAAGCGCCGTATCTCCTTCGAGGGTCGGTTCCAGCAGCAGCGACTCCGCCGCCAGAAGCGCGCTGGGAACAACGGCTCCGGGCTGCTGTTCGCGAATGGTCTCCGCCGCGGAGGCCAGCCGTCGCGCCTCCGCGAGAACGTCGAGTCTCTCTCGGGAGATTCCGATGAAGGAGATGATCAGGAGGAGCGCGAGAAAGACGGTGCCTGCGACCGCCCTGACGGTGTTTTGTCGGGATTTGCGGCGCTCTTCCTCCTGAACGTAGACCGGCAGGAGCTGGCCCAAGGTCGTTCCGTGCAGGTGCGCCGCGAGCCTCACGAGCTCTTCGTCGAGTTCTTTGACCTTGTTCCAGTTCCTTGATTCCGATTTTCGAAAGCCCCTGAAGTCGTACCATGGCCGCTCGTGAATCCCGGCGCCCAGGATCTCCTTGCGGAACAGGTCCTCCGGCCGGGCCGCGGGATCGGAGCCCTCCGTCGCCGCCAGCAGGACCATCTGCGGCCGCTCGCGAAGAAAGGGCTCCAATTCCAGGCCGACCCACGTGGAAGAACGGGAGTTTGCGGAGCAAAGAACGAGCAGTCTGCCCGATTTGGCCAGCTGGTCCTGAATGATGGCTCGGACGCTGTCGGAGGGGTTTCCGCTCTCGTCCCGTCGCGACCCCGAGGGCAGGGTGAAATCGCTCTGGTCCCGGCAGACTTGAAGCGGGCGCAAGGCCTGCCCGCCTGGAAGTTTCAGCCGATGAAACGACTCCAGGAAACTTTCAATCTTCCTGGCCAGGACGCGATCGGGAACGGTGGAATAGCTGAGAAAGAGGTCGTACTTGTCCGTTCCGGTCATTCGTCGTCGATGACATTATAGCGCGTCACTTTTCTCCATTGTCGCCGAAGAGCTTGGCGAGACCTTCGCCCGCTCGCGTAGGCCCTGCCGTGCAGCACGTCATCTGTCGCGCGACGCCGGGTGATCGAGTAGACTGAGCCCAACTGAATCCTCGGAGGCGGCATGGACTACAAACCCGCGCCCATCGAGACGTCCGGCGTCACGCTGTCGCCGGAGCTGATGCAGCTGAGGGAGCGGCTGGCGGAGAACGCCCACGACGTCTGGGCGCGGCAGCGGCTTTCCGAAGGATGGGTCTACGGGCCCAAGCGCGACGACGCGCAGAAACACCATCCCTGCCTCATCCCCTACGCCGCCCTCCCGGAATCGGAGAAGGAGTACGACCGCAACGCGGCCCTCCACACCCTCAAAGCCATCGTCGCCCTCGGATTTCGCATCCAGAAGCCCTGACGCAAAAGTATCAAAAATCTTGAAACTCCTTCGGCGCCCGCTATGCTGAACGCTCGACCGGGGGTCCTTGGCCGAAGAGAGGGCGTTCATGGCGCATCAACCCGGTCGCAATCCCAAGCACCTGAGCTCCGAACAACTCTCCGCTCTCGACAAGACGTTCTGGACTCGCATCGGCGCGCTCAAGAGCAGCTACGACTACGAAAGCGCCCGCGAGCTTCTTGAAGAAGCCTGGAAGAAGATCGACGCGGGCACCTGGGGAGAGCTGACGCCGGCCGAACGGAAGCAATACGCCGCCGTCGAGTGGATGAAGCTGCCCGACGACGTGCGGCCAAAGCTCCAGGCCATCCACAAGGTCAAACAGCAGCTCGCGCTCTGCACCTACAAAGACGAGGATCTGCCGGTGTGGGACCGGCTTCCGACCGCGCTCGCCCACCTGGAAGAGATCGGACTCGGCTGCATCGCCGTGGCCCACAGCGAGACGCTCCGGCTGGGCGGCGCCGTGCTGAAGCGGATGTGGGAGGCGCAGGGGCGCATCGACCATCTCCAGCAGGCCTTCGAGTTCTATCGGGCCGCCCACGATCGCGACCCGCAGGAAGACCAGGGCTATGGAGGCGTGAACGCCGCGTTCATCCTCCACATCTTTGCGGCCCGTCAGCGGTCGATCGCCGCCCGATGCAGCGCGCCGCCCCGCGAAGCCGAGCGGCTTGCCGCCGAGGCGAGGGACCTCTATGCGAAGATGGGTCAGGAATTGGGGGAGAGCCTCAAGAAAAACCCGGCCCTCGAGAAGGACTACTGGTTCGCCGCCACGATGGGCGAAGTGCTGATCGGGCTCGGAGATGCCGCCGGAGCCCGGACCTGGTTCGAGAAGGCCAAAGCCTCCATCCCAGCCGGCTGGGAACTCGAATCCACGTTTCGCCAGCTCGTGCAGCTCGCGCTCTACACCGGAAACAAGCTGCCCAAGGACGGCGTCCCTCCGGATCAGTGGGAGCCCATCTGGAAAGCCCTCACCCCGCTCCTGGGCGACGACACCGCACCGGCGCTCCACTGCTTCCGCGGCCGCGTGGGGCTCGCGCTGTCGGGCGGCGGATTCCGGGCATCGTTCTTCCACCTGGGCGTGCTGGCGCGCCTTGCGGAGATGGACGTCCTCCGAAGCGTCGACGTTCTCTCGACCGTCTCGGGCGGAAGCATCGTCGGCGCTCACTACTACCTCGAGCTCCAACACCTCCTGGAGAACCGCCCCGACAAAGACGTCTCCCGCCAAGATCTCGTCACCCTGGTCGAACGGCTCTCCGAAAAGTTCCTGCGAGGCGTGGAGAAGAACCTTCGGGTCGGCATCGTCGCCAATCCGGTCAAGACCCTGAAGATGTGCTTCGGTTTCGGCACCCGTTCCCATCGAATCGGTGACCTCTACGAGAAACATCTCTATGCCGATGTCCCCGTCCGCAAGGATCGGTCGACGCCGAGACTGATGAAAGATCTGCTGGTCGAGCCGGAGGGACAGACGACCTTCAAGCCGAAATTCATGAACTGGCGTCGGCGGAGCAAGGTTCCCGTGCTCCTGTTGAACACCACCTCGCTCAATTCGGGCCACAGCTGGCACTTCACGGCGAGCTGGATGGGGGAGCCGCCGGGGCTCGTCGGCTCCGACGTCGACAAGAACCGCCGGTACCGCCGGCTGTACTATCGTCAGGCCCCATCGCCTCTCGACAAGTTCCAGCTCGCCCACGCGGTCGCCGCGTCGTCCTGCGTGCCGGCGCTCTTTGAACCCCTCGCGATCAAGGAACTGTTCGACGACAACATCGTCCAGCTGGTGGATGGCGGCGTCCACGACAACCTCGGAACCGCAGCGCTGCTCGATGAAGGCTGCAACTTCGTGCTGTGCAGCGACGCGTCGGGGCAGATGGACGACATGTCCAAGCCCGGAGACAGCCTGATCTCCGTCCCCTTGAGGAGCAATTCCATCCTGATGAGCCGGGTCCGCGAGGCGGAACTTCAGGATCTGCAGGGGCGCGAGGAGAACCAGGCGCTTCGAGGTCTGTTCTTCATCCACCTGAAGAAGGGGCTCCCGGCCTATCCGCTGGACTGGAGAGGGTGCGAGGACCCCTCGCCCCCGGAACCGCCGCCCAAGCCCACGGACTACGGCGTCGACCCCGGGCTGCAGAAACATCTCGCGGGGATCCGCACCGACCTGGATTCGTTCTCCGAAGTCGAGGCCTACTCGCTGATGTGCAGCGGCTACCTGATGACCGAGCACCAATTCAAGGTTCTCCAGCAGGAGCACGCCGCCGCGGGAGAGCCGGGGACCTGGGGGGACTACGAGATCAATGCGACGCGCGGCGACCGGTGGGAATTCCTGAAGCTGGCGCCGGTCCTCTCGGGCGTGTCGAAGGACAAGAAGTTCAAGGATCTCGACCTCCAGCTGGGTGTCGCGTCCAAGCTTGCGTTCAAGGTCTGGTTCCTTCGGCCCGTGTTGAAGTGGACCGCGGTGGCGCTCGGCGTCGCCTTCGTGGGATTCCTCGGCTGGGCCATCTGGACTCACTGGAAGTCGACCCTCATCGACCGCATTACCATCGGCGAAGCCGTCGCGGCGCTGGCGGTGACGGCCGCGGGGCTGCTGCTGCCGTGGATCCAGTGGGCGCTGGATCCCAAGTCGATGGGCCGCAACGTCGTGGTGCGGCTGGTCGTCTGGACCGCCGCGTGCTTCGCTTCCTGGATCCATCTCGCGATCTTCAATCCTCTGTTCATCGCGCGGGGCCGGCTGGCGCGCCTCTTGAAGCTCTAGGCGGAGGTACCGTGAGAATCTTCATCGGGTTCGGCTACAACGACCGGGACAAGTGGGTCCGGGATCTCGTCATTCCGCTCGTCGGTTCCTTCGGGGCGGAAGTGGTGACGGGTGAAGATCTTCACGGCGAGATCATCTCCGCGGCGGTGATTCAACGCATCCGGCAGTCCGACGGCCTGATCGCTTTTCTTACCCGACGCGGTAAGGTCGACGACGGCACCTGGACAACCCACCGTTGGGTCACCGACGAGCTGAGCGCGGCCATTGCCGCCCAGAAGCGAGTGCTGGAAATCCGCGAGTCGGGCGTCGACGCCCAGGGCGGTATCGCGGGGGACCGCCAGCGCGTGACCTACGACGAGGCCCAGCGGGATCGATGCCTGGTGGAGATCGCCAAGGCCGTCGGCGCCTGGAGCCGCGAGGTGCATCTTCGGCTCCAGCTGCTGCCCGAGAATATGGTGGCGGAGCTTCGCCCCTTCCTGAAGACCGCCCAATGTACGTTCCGATTCCTGACGCCCGACAACGAGGAGACCCCCGAGAAGCCGGGCCGAATAATCCCGATCAAAGGCGGTCTGTTCATGGATATCCGGGACGGTGTTGCCGACGCGCTGGTCCAGGTCCGGATCCAGGCGAACGGATGGTCCTGGTCCTCCAATTACGAATCGACCGACTCCGTGGGCATTCAGCTGAGCAAGGAGTGATGAGATGAGCGTGCATCTCCAACAGGGATCTCATTTCGAAGGCGAAGACTGGTGGAAATGGTGGGTCTGGATCGACGGCCCCGATCCGGAGCTGGACCAAATCGATCATGTGGTCTACACCCTTCACCGAACGTTTCCCACTCCGGTCCGCACGGTCGCCGATCGGTCCTCCAAGTTCCGGCTCGAGACGAGCGGGTGGGGGAATTTCAGGATTTTCGCGAAGATCGTCCGCAAAGACCGGTCGGAGGAAAAGACCCATTGCGACCTGCAGCTTCGGTACCCGGACGGTCGAGTGACGGAACGGTAATTTTTCCCGACTTCAAGCGGAGCCACCGCCATGCCCATTGAAATCGCCGCCGCCGCAATTCAGGCCATCAAGTTCGTCTACGCCGTCGGCAACAAGATCTCCGAAGTCTTCGTCGATGAGTCGGTCATGAGGGAACTGCGCATCCCTCGACCCCGCCTGACGAAATCCCCGGATGCGGGACCCGACGTCGTCCGGGAGTTCTTCGAGTCCGCAGACGGTCAGGTCCTCCTGGAACGGATGCCGGACGTTCGCACCAAATTCGACTCCTGGGAAGTCGTCGACGACGAAACCTTCTTGAAGGATCTCCTTCCGATCTTCCTCTCCTACCGGACGGCGTCCAAGGTGACCGTCGCAAAAGCCGCAGATCGGGTGGGGTACCTGACGGTCAAGGCCTACCTGGACGGGGCACGTCCGGTCAACACCGCCTTTCAGAGAATCCTCGGCGAAGTCGTGAACCAGGGGCTGGACTTCCTCGCCGCCAATCCGGGAACGCTCGGAGTCGATGCCAGGGTCAGCGGCATTCTTCAGCCGGTGATCGAGGGGCTCGCGGAGCGCAACTTCGCGGAGGAAAAGTACGACGTCCTGCTGAGGGGAGCGTGCGGCGCCGTCCTGGGAGGCCTGAACGGACTCGTGGAGACGAAAGTCGGCTCCAAGGGGGTCCGACTGCTGACGTCGAATCTGGTCGCCTCGCTGAAGGAGACCCTCGACAACGGCGGGGCCGCCGAGTTCGACAACTACCTCTCCCTCCGAGGCCCGCTGATCCAGGGGTTGCTGCGGACCGCGGCCACGACGGTCTCCGTGAATTCGAAAGTCTTCTTCGGAAAGGATCGAGCCCTGGTCCAGGGACTGGTGCTCCCGCTCGTGGATCGGATCAAGGACGAGCAGGGGGATCTGTTCACCCCCGAAAACGGCTCGGCGCTCCTGGGCGCCGCGATCGGCGCGTTGGGTTCCCAGGCATCTTTCCTGGTGAAGATCAAGGACGCCAGGAAGGCCGGGTTTGTCGTCGGACTTCTCCAGGACCTCGGCACGACGCTTTCGAAGGAAGTCACCGCGGGCGGCTTCGAAACTTTCGATGTCGAAACGCTGTTCCGAGACCTCGGTTCCTCGGCGCTGACCCGCGTGGGAGAGAACCTGCCCATTTTCCTGAAGATCAACGACGGCAATCCCAACCATCAGCTGGCGGTCAGCGCCGCGGCCGCGACGCTGGGAGCCCTGAAGACGGCGCTCGGAAAGCCGGGAGACGTTTTTGATCAGGATCTTCTCAAGGACTGGATGGATCGGGTCTTCGTTGCCGTCGGCGAGAACTTCGCGCTCCGGGACCAGCTGACCGCGGACTCCAAGAAGAGCGCGCTCTATCAGGTCGTGGGCTCCGTGGGGAGAGCCGTGGGAACGGATTCTTCGGCCCTGCTCAATCGCGAAGGACGCCTGGAGCTGCTGACGGTGGCTCTGGAGGCGATCGAGACCCAGGCGCCCCTCCTTCTGGATCTCACGAACGATGATCTGAAATCGAACCTCCTGGACGTCGTCCTGCAGGGGGTATTCAAGGCCGCCAATGCCGCGGTCGCCGGCAAGGCACCGCTGTCCCAGACGGTTCTCCTCGACCTCGTCCGCGGAACTCTCCAGGGCGCCGTCGATGCCGTCATCGTGAAGAAGCTTCCCAACGAAGAGGCGGGGGAAATTCTCCGGCAAGTGGTGAAAACCATCCTGGATTCCTGGAGCAAGGGATCCCTCTCGATGGACGCCGCGCTCGAGAAACTCCCGGAGATCGTTCAAGCCGCGCTGATCGCCGGCGGAGACGGCATCGAAAAGCTCGTGCTGGCCCAACTGTCCAAGAAAGGAACGAATTCGTGATGAACCCCACTCGGCGCCGACTCCTGGCGGCGGCACTTCTTCTGACGGCGGCCTTCACGCTGACGGCGGGGTCGTGCAAGGCGGCCTTCACCCTTCGACAGGCCCAGGACGAGTACAACGCCGGGGTCGAGTGCCTGGCCAAGGAGCCCTCCCTCGATCCGGAGACGATGAAGTTCCCCGTCGGCGCCGATCCTCGGACGAGATTCCAGTCGGTTCTGGACGTCATCGACGAGGGCCAGCTGACGTCGAGCGAGCGGCCCGGCCATCTCCGCATGGCGGCGTTGACGCTTCAGGGGTATTCGCACTACGCGCTCTATCGCCTGACCGGGGTGGAGGCCCCGAAGACCGGCGATGAGCACTATGCCGCCGCTCTGAAGGTCATCGATCTCCGACCCGAGTATTACAACAACGTGGCCGACCTCAAGAAGCCCATCGTGCGGCGTGAAGACGCGATGCTCCGGCTGCTCAAGCCGTTGCTTCGGATGGAATACGTCTTCCAGAAATATGATGAAGCGAGGTCGAAAAGGCCCCCCAATGACGCCACCGTCCAGGCCGCGACCGAGGCCTACAAGATCTACCGGGAGATCCTTCAGGAGTACCTGGACTTGCGCGAGGGGGGAGGAATCCCGCGATCCTCTCCCGTGGCCGCCGAACTCGTCATCCTTTCTCTCGACGCGGTTCAGGGAGCCTACGAAGCCTATTCTCAGCGCTTCGCCTGGGGATCTCAGCCGGACAACGTCGTCCTCGAGAGAAAGAAGGACATTGAGCTGAAGATTCTGGGACCCGGTCTGGCCCTGGTCAAATGGTACACCTCGACGGCAACCCCAGGAGCTCCCGCCGACATTGCATCGATTCCCGGCCTGGCCCCGAAGTTCGGAGCGTCGCATGAAGCCGTCAAACAACGCTGGATGGAGCTCAAGAGCGATCTCGGGATGAAGTTCGGAGTGAAGTACTGGTCGGACATGGTCTGGGAAGCGCCTTAACGCGATTGGAGGACCTGCGATCATGTCCCAGCTCTTCACGCATCGCAAGCGACCGAAGTCCGAGGTCGCCGTCGTGTTCGTCCACGGGTTCCTGGGCGATATTGCCACGACCTGGGGGGACCTCCCGAAATTCATCGAGGCCGATTCGCAGCTGACGGGCTGGGACATCTACAGCGTCGGCTATCCCACCTCTCCGGGGTTCGACCTGGAGGGCCTGTGGAGCGCCGATCCCGGCCTCGCGAACACGGCAACCTATCTGCGCACGGTCTGCACCCTCGAGCCCATGAAGAACTACAAGGCCCTCGCCCTGGTCGGCCACAGCATGGGAGGTCTGGTCATTCAACGCGCTCTGATCGACTCCGCCGGCCTCGACGGATTCCGGAATCGCGTCGGCCACGTCGTGCTCTACGGCACCCCCAGCAACGGCCTCAAGAAGGCCTCCTGGTTCTCGCGCTGGAAGCGCCAGATCCGGGACATGGGAGAGTACAGCGACTTCATCAAGGACCTTCGCGCCCGCTGGGCCGGCCAGTTTCCCGACAAGTTGCCCTTCCGGTTCAAGACGGTGGCCGGAATGCGCGACGATTTCGTTCCCTCGACCTCCTCTCTCGATCCTTTTCCGGAATCGGCACGGGCGATCGTCCCGGGAAACCACCTGCAGATCGTTAAACCGAACAGCGACCAGGACGAAAGCGTCCGGCTTCTCGTCGACATGCTGGCGGGCAAGGCCGCCGGAGAGGGGCCGCTGAACAGCGCCCGGCTGGCGGTGGAGGCGCGGAATTTCCAATCCGCCGTCGATGTGCTGCTTCCCAAAGTCGAGGTGCTGGATCCGGACACCCGGGCTCAGCTCGCGCTCGCCTTGGAGGGCCTGGGACGAGGGAAGGAGGCGCTAGCCCTCCTCGAGAAGTATCAGTCCCAGAGCAGCACCGATGCGATGGGCGTCCTCGCCGGCCGGCTCAAGCGCCGGTACGTGCTGGAAGGGGTGAAGACGGATGCCGAGGCCGCCTATCGCCTCTATTCGGAGGCCTATGCGGAATCGGCCCGGAACAAGATTGCCGACCAGGCCTATTATCACGGCATCAACATGGCGTTTCTGGAGTTCTTCTGGAAGGATGACCCGGAGTTGGCGATGACGACGGCGAAGCGCGTATTGGATCACTGCAAGGACGCGAAACCGAGCGTGTGGCGTTCCGCAACGGAGGGCGAGGCGCACCTGCTGCTGGGAAATCTGGGCCAGGCGCTGGACTACTACGATCGCGCCGTCCAGGCGGCCGACTCTCCGTGGAAGGTCGCTTCCATGCATCAGCAGGCCTCTCTCATTGCGCGTCGCATCGACAAGAGCTGGCTGGGAGTCGCCGTGGAACATCTGTTCAACGAGGCGGGCACCAAACGAATCCTATGACCTCCCGGGGATGACCGGCTAAGCTGAAGATGTGGGAAAACCGCATCCCCAGCATGACGAACTCCTGAAGCGGCTGTTCAGCAACCTCGCGGCGGCGGAGGCGCTCCTGCGGGAGCATCCCGCGCTCGTCCATTCGTGCGACGAGGTGGGGGAGACGGCACTGCACGTCGCGATCGCCGAGGGGAACCTGGAGGCGGCGCGGCTGCTCCTGCAGCACAACGCCGACGTCAATGCGCGCGACCATTCGGGGAAGCCGCCGCTGCACAACGCCGCCATCGGCGGCAAGGTCGAGGTGGTGAAGTTCCTGCTCGCCAAGGGCGCCGCTCCCACCCTTCAGGACGAGAACTTCGATACGGCGCTCCACTACGCCGTCATGGCCGAGACGCCGTCGCCGGAGATCCTCGACGCCCTGGTGGCCGCCGGCGCCGATGTGAACGCCAGCAACCATCTGGACCAGACGCCGATGGATCTCGCCGCCGACGCCAACCGCGAGGATCTCGCCGAACGGCTCAGGCGCTCAGCATCTCCTGGATGACCTTCGTCTGGATCCCGATCGGGCGATCCAGCGGAATCCCCGCCGCCGTGAGCAGCGTCCCGAGCAGGTCGCCCTGATTCGCCTTCGCGTCCGGGATGAAGCGGCCCGTCTTGAGCGAACCGCCGCCGCGGCCCGCCACCACGAACGGCAGACTCGCCCGCGTGTGCTTGTTGCCGTCCTCGAGGCCCGTGCCCCACATCATGATGCAGTTGTCGAGCAGCGTGCCGTCGCCCTCGCGCAGCTCCGCCATCTTCTTCACCATGTAGGCGAACTGCGACACGTTGAACGTGTTGATCGCCGCGACCTTGTCCACCATCTCGATCTTGTTGTTGTGGTGCGTCTGCGAATGGTGCTGGTCCGAGAAGCCGAGCTCGGGATACGACACGCCGTTCGGCGTCGACCCGATGTAGGTGCTCACCCGCGTCAGGTCCGTCTGGAACGCCAGCACCGTCAAGTCGCACATCACCTGCATGTACTCGCTGCGCTTCGCGCCTTCCGGCATGGTGATCGGGATCGGCGGCGAATCGGTCGACGGACGCTTGGCCGACTCCTTGCCCGCCTCGGCGCGGTGCTGCTCCATGGCGGCGATCCGGCGCTCCAGCGCGCGCACGCCGTCGAGGTACTCGTCCAGCTTCTGGCGGTCCTTCTGGCTGAGCTTGACGCGCAGGTCCTTCGCTCCGCCCAGGACGAGATCCAGCATGCTCCGATCGAGCGGGTCCGCGCCGCCCTTGCCGGCGTCCGTCCCCTGGCCCGGCACCTGGAACAGCCGCTGGAACACCGCGCGCGGATTGATCTCCGCCTCCATCGGCTGTGTCGGCCCGCGGAAACTGCAGTGCGAATAGTACGCCTCGTTCAGCCCTTCCTGGTTCTCCTTCCACGTCTGCGGCACGGTGGCCAGCTCCAGCGACGGCAGCGCCGTCAGGCCGCCGACGTAGTTCGCCATGATCTGGTCCGCGGAGATGGCGATGTTCACCACGTTGCGGCGGTTCGCGTCGGGCAGGATCGCCGTCAGCCACGTCGAGAGCTCCAGCGCGTGCGGCGCTCCGTTGAACGGGGCGATCGGCACGCCGCTGACGCCCTTCACGACGAGGCAGCGGTCGAGCACGCCCTTCAGCGGCGCGAGGATCTGCGGCGGCGCCGTCAGCATCTGCTCCGTCGTCGAGGGCCAGAAGCGCTCCATGATCGCGCCGTGCGGCATGTACATGAACGCCATCCGCACCGGCGGCTTGCCCGTCTTGCCCTCGGCCCAGCCCATCGTCTCCAGCAGCGGGAGCGCGAGCGCGGCGCCGGCGCCGCGGAGCAGGGTCCGGCGGGAGAGGAGCAGCTCATTTCGCATTCGCAGATCCTTTCAGCTCGCGCAGTCGGCGGTGGGTGAACGGATAACTCGTCACCCCCGCGACCACCAGCGTCTGCATCCTGTAACCGTCAGCCGCGACCGATCTCACGATCCGGTCGACCACAATGTCGTCGTAGCCGTCCAGCCCTCGGCCCAGCGCGAACGCCAGCAGCCGCGACGTCAAATTGCGCGCGACCTCGTCGCGGCGCGCGGCGACGATCTTCTTCAGCTCCTTCGGAGCGGAGAACTTCACGTCGCCCGGGAGCACGCCCGACGCGTCGATCGCGCCGCCGTTCTCGTCCTTCTCGCGCCACCGGCCGATCGCGTCGAAGTTCTCGAGGCCGAAGCCGATCGGGTCGAGCACCTTGTGGCAGCTCGCGCAGGTCGGATTGGTGCGATGAAGCTCCGTCCGCTGCCGCAGCGTCAGGCTGCCTACCTGCTTGGGGTCCTGGTTCTCGAGCGACGGGACGTTCGCGGGCGGCGGCGGCACGTGCTCGCCCAGGATCTGTTCCAGCACCCAGACGCCGCGGTTCACCGGACCCGTCCGATTGGGGAAGGAGGTCGTCGCCAGCACCCCCGCCATCCCCAGCACGCCGCCGCGGTTGGGATCCGCCATCGCGACGCGGCGCATCGCGGAACCCTTCACGCCTTCCAGTCCATAGATCGGGGCCAGCGTCTCGTTGACGAACCCGTAGTCCCCTTCGACGAACGTCGCGAGACTCCGGTTCTCGCCCAGGATGGACATGAAGAAGAGGCGGGCCTCGTCGACCATCGCCGCGCGGAGCTCCGGCGTCATCTGGGGGAACTTCGCGGCGTCGAACGTCTTGCCGGCCAGCTTATCGAGCCCGAGCCACTGGGCGCCGAAGCCGTCGAAGAGCGCCCGCGACCGGGGATCGGCGATCAGCCGCCGGGCCTGGGCGGCCAGCACGTCCGGCTGATGGAGCGTCCCGCTGTCCGCGAGCGCCGACAGTTCCGCGTCGGGCATGGTCGACCACAGCAGGTACGACAACCGCGACGCGAGCTGATGGTCGTCGAGCGGGACGACGTCCGCCGCCGGCGCCTCGCTCCCCGGGGTGATGAACAGGAACTGGGGCGACACGATCACCGCCTTGACCAGCAGCCGCAGTCCCTCCGGGCGCGACTTCGCCAGCCCGGTGACGCGCCTCAGGACGTCGATCTCGGCCTCGGTCGGCGGACGGCGATAGGCGCGGCGCGCGAGCGACCGGGCGACCTTCGCCGGATCGCCGTCGAAAAAGTCCTTGGGCAACTTGGCGATCACCTCTTTCGCGATCAGGAGGAGCCGCTCGAGGAGGAGCGGGGAGATGGAGTTGGTGTAGCCGGCGCCCGGGACCTCGTCGGGAAGATCGCCCACGATCGACGGGTCGACGCCGAAGAGGTCGCGCAGCGTATTGCCGAGCTCGACTTTCGTCAGGCGGTGGAGGACGAACTCGCCGGGGTCCTTGGGACTGAGGTACTTCAGGTTCGCGACCCAGTCGATGAACGTCTTCCGCTGCTCTTCGCTGGGCTGCTTCTCGTCCGGCGGAGGCATGTCGCGGGACTGGAGATGGGCGACCGCTTTCGTCCAAAGCGTCTTGAAGCTGGGGACGGCCGGGGTCTTGACCGCGTAATCGAAGCGCAGGCCGGCCTTCTGCTTCTTGTCGCCGTGACAGCGGAGGCAGTAGTTGTTGATGATGTAGGCGACTTCGACCTTGAAGGTTTTCAGGGTCGCGGCCCGGATCTCGACCAGGTCCGGCTCGTCGTCCGGGGAAGGGGCGGCCTGAAGGAGGCAGGCCAGCAGCAGCGCCGTCATCTTCTATAGTACGGATCCGGCAAATCAAACAGGTCGATTTGTCATTTTTCCATGGGGGAGGGCCCCCCGGCGCCTGTCTCATGTCCCGGAATGAGAGCGTGCGCCGAAGAGGACCTGCTGGCCGGGATCCGGGCGGGCGACCCCGCTGCGCTCGAGGATCTGTACGGCCGCACCCGCGACCGGCTGTTCACCGTGCTCCGGCGGATGGGCGCCGATCCCGACACCGCCGAAGACCTGGTCCACGAAACCTACCTGCGGATCTGGAACAAGCGCGACCAGCTGCCGGCCGTCGCGTCGCCGCTCGCCTATCTCTGCACGGCGGCCCGCCGGCTCTGGATCAACCAGCGAGAGCATAAGAATTTCCTGCGGCGGATGATTGACGGCCTTGCCCGACGTCCGCGTCCGTCGGCGCCGCCCGTCGACCGCGAAGAGATCGACCGCGCGCTCGCGGCGCTCGACGAGCCCTGCCGCGAGGTCGTCACCCTCCACCGCTACGGCGGGCTGAGCTATCGCGACATCGCCGAAGCGCAGGGCGTCGCGATCAAGACCGTCGAGGCGCGCATGAAGCGGGCGTTCGACGAACTGCGCACGAGGCTCCGGATTGAAAGGACGACGACATGACCTGCGACGAGGGCTGCGCCGGCATCCTCCGGGAGATCGCCGGCGAACCCGGCGACGCGGACAGCCGCGCCCACGTCTCCGCCTGCCCGACGTGCGCCCAATACCGGCGCGAGGCGGATCACGTGTGGCGCCACCTGGGAACCGCGGTCGAGTCGTGCCCGGCGCGGCGGAACGTGTTCGCCCCCGGGAAACGGAAGCGGTCCCCGTCGGCGGTCGCGGCTGTGGCCGCGGCGCTGATCGCGGCGGCGTCGCTCCTCGTCTGGGCGACGCGGCCCGCCGCTCCGGCGATCCTGACGACCGCGGCGCGCCAGGATCCGGACGAAGAGATGCGCAAGCAGGTGCTTCGCGTCGCGCAGCAGGAAAAGGAACGGCTCGCGGAGTTCGAGAAGAAACTCGGGGCCGCGGAGAAGGGGCTCTCGGAATCGAGGGGTCTGCTCGACGACGGAAAGGTCGGCGACGCCGCGAACCGCGCGGAGGATCTGCTCCGGTCCTTTCCGAAGCTCAAGCTCGCGGTCCTCGAGGCTGCGGCGCTGGAGCACCGCGCCTTGCTGGCGCGGGCCCGGCTGCGGGAAGTCGCGCTGCTTGCGCAGATCCGGCTCTTGAAGCAGAAGCCCGAGCCCCAGGACGCCGCCGGAGTCGAGGAACGGGCCGAGATCGAGATCCGCCTGCACAACCGGCTCCGGGAGACTCTGCGGGAGCTCGAGGAATTGACGCTGCGCGGCCCCCAGCCGAAGAAGGACGCGACCGTCGAGCTGGGCGGCGGCGAGCCGTCGCTTCAGAAGGAGACGCTGGACAAGCTCAAGTCGATCCGGATCACGATCAACATGGACGCGGCGCCGCTCTCCACCGCCGTCAGCTACATCCGGGAAATCACGGGGCTGAAGATGGTCGTCGTGGGCAAGGCCGACGCGCCGGTCTCGCTCCAGCTGCAGGACGTCCCGTGCGAGGCGGCGCTGGAGTACATGGTGAAGCTGGCCGGCGCCAAGCTGGAGGTCGACCGCTTCGGGATCATCCAGGTCACCGCGGCGAAGAAGTAGGGAGAACCGGACGATCGGGGCGGGTCAGCGGCGGGCTTCGATGCGCAGCGCGTCGACCTGGATCTCGCACTCGCCGGCTTCGCCGGCGGCTTCCCAGCCGATCGAGCGGACCTTCCCGGGCTCGCTGATGGTCCGCTGCTTGGCCTTGGGGCTCTCGGTCTTGAAGTCGGACATCTTGAAGGTGTAGAGCTTCCACTCCGGGCCGAGCGAGATCGAGGGGCCGGTGTAAGTGATGGAGTAGTCGTCGTCGGTGGCCACCGAGAGCCACGTATAGACGACCGCGACCGGCGCCTTCTTGAGCGACCGCGCGTAGAACGAGACCGTCTCGGCCTTCCAGGTGACGCCCTGGATCGGATGGGCGACCCAGTTCTGGCGTGAAAGCGTCAGCCGCCCCGCGCGGCGGCCCTGGAAGGCGTCGAGGCCATTCACCGCCTTGGCCGAGCCGTGGGTGTTCCAGCTGCCGGGGAAGTCCTCGAAGTCGAGCATGACGAGGACGTTGTCGGGCACGCCCTGGCCTTCCTCGCAGAGCGTCTTGATGTTGCGCAGCGCCTTTTCGTTCTGGCGCGCGGACGACGTGTCGGAGAGGTCGCCGAGCAGCCGGTTCACCGCGTCCATCGCGACGTCGAAGTTCTGGGCCTTCGTCTCCTTCTGCGCCGTCGCCCAGAGCTTGCGCGCATCGTCCTCGCGTTCGCTCTTCTTGCGCCGGCCGGCCTCCGCGATCTTGACGTCGATCTCGACCTTCTTCGTCTCGCAGAACTTCGTGTGGGCCTGGGCGCGCTGGAACAGCTTGAGCGCCTCGACCGACTCGTCGTACTTCTTCGCGGCGAGGCAGTTCTCGTAGCCCTGGAGCGCGGCCGCCCATTCCTGCTTGGCCTGGTCCTCGGTCTGCTTCGCCATCCCGACGGTCAGCTGCTGGGTCAGATCGCGCAGGCGGGCCGAGTTGGCGCGGTACGCCTCGGTCTCGCGCCGCTTCTCGATCTCGGCCAGCAGCCGCTGCGATTCCTGCCAGTCGCCCCGGACGTACGACGCGAACGCGCCGGAGATCATGCCGCCCGTGTCCTGCTCGGCCTTCGCCTTCGCGAGGAGCGCCTGGGTCGACGTCTTCTGCCGCGACGCGGTCTGGGTTTCCGGATACTTCGTGTCGAGCTCCTCGACGCGAAGGCGGATCTCGGTCCAGTTCGAGGTCTCGTGCGCGGTCTTGAGCTGGCCGAGGACCGCCTCGGCTTCCATCTCGTTGCGGCAGCGGGCGAGGTCGGCCGCGAACTCGGTCTCGCCGAGCGCCGTGAACTTCGCGGTGGCCTCCTTCCAATGGCCGTCCTGGAGGTCGCGGCGCGCGTCCTGGACCTGGCGGGTCCGCGCATCGGCCTGGCGCTGGATGCGGGCGTCGCACTCGCCGATCATCTTGTTGATCGACGAGCTGCGCGACCGGGTGAAGTCGAGCGCATCGTAATTCTTCTGGAGCAGCTGGAAGGTGTCGCGTGCCTCGCCCCACCGCTCGGCGCCGAACGCCTGCTCGGCCTTGGAGAGCAGGCGCGTCGCCTGGTCGAGCCGGGCCGGGTCGTCGGTCTTCTCGGGACCCTTCGGTTCGAAGACCTTGACGATCTGGACGGCGGGAGCCGGCGCGGCCTTGGCGGTCTTCACCGGCTCGGGACCGGGGCGCATGAGCCACGCGGCGAGGCCGACGGCCACGACGCCGCCCGCCACGGCGTAGGGGATCCAGACGGGCCGGCGCTGGATGGGGATGCGCGCGGTCGAGTTCGCCTTCGGCGCCCGGGCCGCATGGGCGCGGGCGAGCCGCGGGGCGCTGCCGTCCTGGAACGTGCGGAGATCCTCCGCGAGGTCCTCGGGCGTCTGGTACCGCTCGGCGCGGTTTTTCGCCAGGAGCTTGTGGAGGACGTGGCTGAAGTCCTCGCTGATCTTCGGCACGAACTTCCGGACGTCGGGCACCGCCTGCTTGAGGTGCATGGACATCGTCTCGGCGGCGCTCTTGCCCTCGAACGGATGGCGCTGGGAGACGAGGAAGAAGAGCGTGGCTCCGAGCGAGTAGAGGTCGGCGCGGATGTCGAGGTCCTTCTCGCCGCGGATCTGTTCGGGCGACATGAAGTAGGGCGTGCCGACGGTGAGCCCTTCCTGGGTGAGCGACTGGTCGTTCGTCGCGGTGGACTTCGCGAGTCCGAGGTCGCACAGCTTCACGGTCAGGTCCGCGGTGAGCAGGATGTTCTCGGGCTTGATGTCGCGATGGACCATCTTGTGCTGGTGGATGTGGCCGAGGACTTCGGCCATCTGGAGCGCGATGCGGAGCGCGGCGGTTTCGTCGAACGGGCCCTTGTCGTTGATGAACTCGCGGCAGCTCTTCCCGACGACGTACTCCATGACGAAGTAGTAGTAGCCGCCGGCGGCGCCGGCATCGATGGCGGCGATCAGGTTCTTGTGGTTGAGGGTCCCGGCGGCCTGGGCTTCCTTCAGGAACCGGGCGACGAAGGTCGGGTCGTGGGTCGCCTGCGGCGACATGATCTTGATCGCGACGGTGCGGTTGACGCTGCCCTGGGTGGCCTTGTAGACGGTGCCCATGCCGCCCTGGCCGATCTTGGAGAGCAGGGAATAGCCGGGGATGGGCGAGACGTGGATGCCGAGCTTCTTGAGGATCTGCTGATGCTGCTGGGCCGTGAGACGGCCCTTCTTGATCATGATTTCGCCGAGAGGCTCGTCGACGCCCATCTCGCGCATCTTCTGCTGGACGCGCGTGCACTCCTGGACGTCCGCCTCGGTGACGAAGCCCAGGCTGGTGGCAGCCTGGCCGAAGGACATCGTCGCCATCGCACAGCTCTCCCGGCACCCGGACTCGGCCCCCTCCCAGCCTCTGGAGTTATACCTCCCGTTCGCCGGAATGGGTGATTCGAATGTGAATAATCCGGGGCCGGTCAGGTGACGAGCCGGCGCACCGACTTGCCCCGGTTGATCCACTTGCCGAACAGGCAGCTCCTCTGCGCTTTGTCGCGCTGGCGGAGATGGATCCGGTCGAGATTCCAGTCGGTCGCCCAGCCGCCTCCGTCGTGCGTCACGGAAATGGCGACGATGTCCTCCAGCTCCACGTTCAGGTCCAGGAGGGTGACGCTGGTCGACGTGCCCCGTTCGAACCGCCCGGCACGATCGCCGTCCACGACGCGCTTCGCCTTCGTCCCGTTGCGGAGATCGAGCGTGAGGGTCACCTGCGAATCCGTCCCGGCGGTGGCCACGTCGCCGGTGACGACTTCGAGCGTGACGGGGGACGGGGATTTCCGGAACGGATCGTCGCCGCGCACCGCCGGTCGGACGGACCCCGAGTCCGCGACCACCTCCGCCAGAGTGGAGGCCGAGCCGCCGACGTCGACCAGGATCCCGTCGACGCCGATCCGGATGAATTCCCTCATCGTGCTCGCCTGGACGAGGACCCAGGGGTAGAGGAACGTCAGCTGCCCGAGCGCCTTCAGCGCGACGGCCAGGTCGAACTCGCTCGGGAGGTTGGGGGTGGGGAGGCCGATGCCGAAGGGCGGAATGGTCGACAGGCCGTCGCCGTAGCAGCCCCGCGAGAATTGCTCCTTCGCGAAGTACTCCGCGACCTTCGACGCATTCGCCTCCTGGTCGATCATGAGTCCTTCGCGATCCATGAGCGTCCCCGGGAGGCCCTTGAACAGGGATTTCGCATCCTCCAGGAAGGCGGTGGAGAAGATGACCGGGAGGAACGTTCCCTGGTCGGTCAGGCGGGTGCGGACCTCCTGCAGCAGCGTCCGCGCGAGCTCCGCCGAGGCAAACTTGACGTCGAAGAGGAGGAGGGCGATCGATTTTCCCTCCGGCGAGGCCAGGAGCGCCCGGAGCTCCGTGAAGAACGGAGCGATTTCCGGGGGAGGTTCGTAGTAGCGGCCGGACTGGGCCGTGTTGACGGGGTCATGGGCGACATACAGCTTGTCGTGCTGGTCCTTGTTGATGTCGAGCTCGAAGGCGTTGAGGCCGTTCCGCAGCCCGTGGCGGATCATCTCCATCGTGTTGGTGTTGTGGCCGATCAGGTAGAACGGCCGGGTGCGGGCGAGGTCGCGGTTCGCCGCGCGGGCGGGCTTGGAGCGAGGGGCCATGTCGATTCCTCCCTATCGGCCCCCGGTCGCAGACCTATTGAACCCTTCGCGGGTCCGGGGGTCCACGATTACCGGTCTGGCGCAAACGGACAATTCTCTGGCGCGCTTTTGATCGAATTGCGCCCGTTAGATCCCCGCGTGCAAAGGAGCGGGATCTATGAAGAAGGTGGTGCTGGCGCTGATGCTGGTCGCGACCCCGGCGGCCGCGATCCGGGACAAGGACAACCAGGGGCGGTGGGAGAAGCGGGTCGAGAACGGGCCCGACAAGGACGTCCCCGGGTTCCTCGTGAACCTGGGGCCCACGGGCGCGCGGGCCGTCCTCACGGAGAAGACGTTCGTCGTCAAGTTCCTGTTCAAGGGCTCGCCGGCCGACGGCAAGCTCCGCGTGGGCGACGTCCTCACCGGCGTCGGCGGGAAGCCGTTCTCGTCCCACGCCTTCGGCGGCGAGCCCCACGGCTATGAAGGGCCCATCCTGGACCTCGGCGAGGCGATCGACAAGGCCGAGGGGAAGGAGGGCAAGCTCACGCTCAACGTCACCCGCGGATCGTCGAACGTCGAAGTCGCGCTCACGCTCGAGGCCATCGGCTCGTTCAGCCCGACGTTCCCCGTCAACTGCAGGAAGTCCGAGCTTCTCCGCGGCCGCGCGCTCAAGTACCTCGCCGAGCATCCCGAAGCGGGCGGCGGTCCGGCCCACGCGCGGGCGATGGTCGCGCTCGCGCTCCTCACCGATCCCGCCCACGAGGCGGCGGGGAAGCGGCTCGCGCTGTCGTGGAACGACGTGCCCGGCCCCGGGACCTGGACGTGGGGACTCTCGTACCAGCTGATCACGCTCTGCGAATATCACCTCCTGACCGGCGACGCGAGCGTGCTGCCCACGATCAAGGCGACGGCGACGCGGCTCCGCGAAGCCCAGTACGACGGGCGAATCGTCGTCTGGGCCGCGAAACCGAAGGAAGACCCGGCGGCGATCGACGCCGCCCAGCAGCTCTACCTCGGCGGCTTCGGCCACAAGCCGTACGTCTCGGGCGTGGGACAGAACGGCTACGGCCCGATGCAGTACACCACGATCCTCGCCGTCATCGCGTGGCAGCTCGCCGAGCGGTGCGGCGTGAAGGCCGAGCCGCGCGCGATGCGGAACGCGCTCGACTTCATCCACCGCGGCACCAACGAAGGGGGCTACGTCGCGTACGGCGGCGAGTTCACGCTCAACAACGGGCTCGTCGACCCCGTCGCGTGGCGCAAGTCCACCGGGGGGACCAACTACGTCGGCCGCGCCGGCGCGTCGCTCCTCGCCCACGGCCTCTGCTCGGAGTTCCCCGACTCGCGGACGTACGTCGACAAGAACAAGGGCTACCTGAAGAAGGCGTTCAAGAGCCTGCCCGACGGCCACGCCTGCTCGACGCTCGGGTTCGCGTGGGGGCTGCTCGGCGCCGCGGCGTCGGACGACGACACGATCCTCCGCACGCTGCTCGACTACCACAAGGCGTGGTTCACGATGATGCGCTGCCCCGACGGGTCGTTCGTCGTCCAGCCCGGCCGCGACTACGCGGACGAGGGCTACTACATCTCGTCGCGCTTCAATCCGACCGCCGTCATGGCGCTCGTCCTCGGGCTCAACTACCCCAAGCTGGTGATCCAGGGGACCCAGGTCTCCATCCCCGGCGTGAACCCGAAATCGCTTCGCGGATCGCTTTTGTCGGCCTATAAGGCGATCGGCGCGAAATCCTACGGCAAAGCCGCGGGGATGCTGAAGTCGGCGGGCCCGGGCGCCGCGCCGATGAGCGAGTACCTCGACGGCCTGGCGGGCCGCGTCCTCGAGCCGCTGGCCGGGATCGAAGACAAGGGCGACCTGGAGCGGGCGATCGCGCTCCTGCGCAAGACCTGGGCGGGCGTCGCGCGGTTCGACCGGGAGTCCAAAGACCTGGTGCAGAAGCTATCTAAGTAATATGAAGGCGCTCGCGCTGATCCTGCTTCTGCAAGCCCCGCCGCAGGGGAAGAAGTGGTCCGACATGGACTACGGCCCCTACATGACCCACTCGTTCGAGATCGCGGGGAAGGACGTCACCTATAAGGGGATCAAGGTCCGGCTCGGGCCCGACGGCGCGGCGATGCTGTTCGACGCCGACCTCCTGCGCTGGTCGGCCGGCTGGCTGAAAAGCTCGCTCGACTGGAAGTCGATCGTCTACGACGGCTCGCACCAGACCCATCCGAAGATCCTTGGCGACCCCGTCTTCACGACGCCGCGTCGGCCGCGGCCGAAGGGCGGCAAGTTCCGCGGCGTCTATCTGCACGGCGAGAAGGTGATCCTCGCCTACTCGATCGGCGAGACGAAGATCCTCGAGATGGCGGGGCTTGAAGGGTCGACCCTGACGCGGACGATCGACGTATCGGCGTCCGCCGAAGATCTCGACCTCGACGGCGTGAAGATCCCGGCGTCCTCGACGCCGACCCGCGTCAAGGTCGGCGGCAGCGGCGCGGCCGAGGCGCTCGAACCGCTCACGCACGGCGGACCGCCGCGCTGGTCGCAGAAGATCGAGACGCGGATGACGATCGGGTCGGATGACGGCCCGTTCGCCATGGACACGCTCGCGCTGCCGGCGGCGAACCCCTGGAAGTCGTGGATGCGGCCGGGCGGGTTCGACTTCTTCGCCGACGGCGTGCGGGCCGCCGTCTGCACCTGGAACGGCGACGTCTGGATCGTCTCCGGGATCGGGAGCGAAGCGCTTTCGTGGCAGCGGATCGCGACGGGGCTCTTCCAGCCGCTCGGGCTCAAGATCGTCGACGACCGCATCTTCGTGACCTGCCGGGACCAGATCGCGCGGCTCCACGACCTGAACGGCGACGGCGAGATCGACTTCGTCGAGTGCTTCAACGGCGACCACCAGGTGACGGAGCACTTCCACGAGTTCGCGATGGGGCTCCAGACCGACGCGGCGGGGAACTTCTATTACGCGAAGGCGGCGCGCCATGCGCTCGAGGCGACGGTCGACCAGCACGGCACGCTGATCCGCGTCTCGAAGGACGGGTCGACGTCGCAGATCGTCTGCCGCGGCTTCCGCGCGCCGAACGGGGTGGGGATCGGCCCCAAGGGCGAGCTGGTGACGAGCGATCAGGAAGGCCACTGGGTGCCGGCCAACCGGATCAACCTGCTCCGGGAGGGCGGCTTCTACGGCAACAACATGGGACTGCTCGGCGAGAAGCGCGAGCAGTACGATCCGCCGATCGTCTGGCTCGATCCGAAGGTCGACCGCTCGCCCGCGGAGCAGCTCTGGGTCACGAGCGACGCGTGGGGTCCGCTGAAGGGGATGATGCTGTCGACCTCGTACGGCACGGGCCGCATCTTCCTGGTCCCGTACGAAGTGACGAACGGCGTCCCGCAGGGCGGCGCGGTCGCGCTGCCGCTCCAGTTTCCCACGGGCATCATGAGGGCGCGGTTCCATCCGAAGGAGGGCCACCTGTACGCGGCGGGGCTGTTCGGCTGGAGCTCGGACTGCACGCTCGAGGGCGGGCTCTACCGGGTGCGGCGGACGTCGAAGCCGCTTCGGATGCCGATCGGCCTCCACCTGGCGGACGGCGCGGTCGAGCTGACGTTCGCGGAGCCGCTCGACCGGGCTTCGGTGGAGGACCCGGACGGCTGGGGCGGCCGTCAGTGGAACTACAAGTGGACGAAGAACTACGGCTCGAAGAACTACAAGGTCTCGTCGCCCGACCAGCAGGGCGAGGATCCGGTGGACGTGGTCACGTCGTCGCTCCGCGGCGACCGGACGGTCGTGCTCTCGATCCGCGACCTCAAGCCGGTGATGTCGATGGAGCTGACCTACGCGCTGCGCGGCGCCGACGGCGCGCCGATCCGCGGCAAGATCTGGCTGACGATCAATCACAATTAAACAATTCTTTGGCATAACCGCCAAAATGTAGCATAGGGGTAATTCCTCGATATCCAGAGCGGGAGCGGACGGCGACGAACGAGGAGATATCCCATGCGATGGACCCTGATCGGGCTTCTACTGCTGGCCGGCGCGGCGTCGGCGGATGTCGGCGACCCTCAGGTCAAGACCGACCACCCCTGGTACCCGGGCGAGCTGTCCTGCTCGACCTTCGATCGGCTCTTCGCCACGCAGGCCGAGCTCTACAAGCGCGTCGTCGGGGTCGAACCGAAGACCGACGAGCAGAAGGCGCTCGCGTCGTGGCTCTGGCGGAACACCCACTTCTTCCACGGCACCGAGGGCATCGAGGACGTGTGGGGCAAGGGCTGGGCGAACCGCAGCGGCGACGTCCGGACGCGCGACTACTGGAAGGGACTCTTTTCCGACGGCTTCGCGCTCTGCGGGACGACCCATTCGCAGTGGATCGCGGAGTTCCAGCACCTCCTGGGTCACAATCGCGGCCGCGAGACCGGCGTTGCCGGCCACAACTCGTTCGAGGTCTACCTCACCGGCGGACCGTACGGCGAGGGCAAGTGGGTCCTGATGGACCACGACATCTCGACGGTGGTCTACAGCGAAGACGGCTCGCGGCTGCTGTCGATCCCCGAGATCAAGGCCGACCTCAAGAAGCTGGCCGATCCGAAGTACAAAACGGAGAAGCAGCACGGCTGGCTCGTCTCCGGCCTCCATCCCCGCGATGCGGAGGGCGTCTACAGCAGCTACGCCGTCGCGGAGTACCTGGGCGGGTATGCCGGGCCTCCGCCGATGGTCCATCTCCGGCGCGGCGAAACGCTCCGCCGGTTTCTCCGTCCCGGCCTCGAGGACGGCAAGACGTACGTCTACTGGGGGCAGAACATGAACCAGGGCGGCGTTCCGGGGCCGGCCCGTCCCGAGACCTGGGTCAATCAGCCCGAGAAGATGTACAAGGCGAAGGAAGCGACGCCCTATAAGGAAGGTCAGGCGCGCTTCGCCAACGCGGTCTACACGTATGCTCCGAACTTCGCCAACGGCGACTACAAGGAAGGCGTCATCGACGAGGACGAGAGCCACGTCACGTTCGAGTTCTACACGCCCTTCATCATCGCGTGCACGCCGGCCAGCCCCAAGGAGTGGGGGATCTACGATGCCGGCGGCAAGAACGGACTCGTGCTGCGCGGCAAGGCGACGTGTCCGGTGTCGATCTCGGTCGACCAGGGCAAGACCTGGAAGGATGCGGGGACGTTCGCGGACGGGATGGATCTCACCGACCTGGCCAAGGGATTCCGCCAGTATCAGCTGAAACTGGGCGCGGGAGCGAAGGCTCTCGCCGGGGCCGGCGTGACGGTGCGGACGGTCTGCCAGGCGAATGCGTCGACGATGCCGCGCCTGAAGGACGGCGGCACCGCCATCACGTTCGAGTCGTCGGGCAAGGGCATCGTCTCGGCGGGGCCGACGCTGCCCCAGGGCCAGGCCCACGTCGTGGAAGGCGCGTTCGGCACGCGCGCGGTGACGCTGGAGCTGGCGACGCCGCGCCAGGAGCCGATCGTGACGATCTATGCCGCGGCGCAGGTCGGGTCGAGCTGCCCGCCCTCTCCGGACGTGAAGTACCAGATCGAGTACTCGCTCGACGCCGGCAAGAGCTGGAAGCCGATGGTCAAGGACTGGCAGATCACCCGCCGCGGCGACGAGCCGGGCGATTTCTTCTCCATGAGCCTCTGCTACGGCAGCGTCGATCTGACCACGGGCGCGTCGACGACGTCGGCGCGCGTCCGGTTCCGCAACGACGGCGGGAAGAACTACCTGCGCGGCGAGCTCCATCTCGTCTATCGGGATGTGACGCAGGACGGCACCAAGGTGACGTTCCACTGGAAGGACGACGGCGGCGACCATCAGGAGTCGCACGGCTTCGCCCGCGGCACGCCCCCGCCTTGGCAGCTCAAGACGGGGAAGGGGGTCGTTACAGACTGGGTCGAGTTCGAGTCCGAAGCAGCCAAGTAGGTGGAACAAAATAGACGGTCTTTTTTGTTCCTGCTCTAATAGGGGGCATGAGGCGGGGAATCCTCCTTCTGCTCCTCGCGGGGTGCGGCACTGCCGACCGGCAGGAGGCGGGGCTGCGCGTCGGGGTGGCGACCGTCGACATCACGCCGCCGATCGGCTATCGCCTCGGCGGCTACTTCAAGGACCGCTTCGCGAAGGAGATCCGCGACCCGCTGTTCGCGAAGGCGATCGTGTTCGCGCAGGGCGACACCCGGGCGGCGCTCGTCCTGACCGACCTGGTCGGCGTCCCCGCGTGGATCACCGAGGGCGCGCGCGAGCGGATCCAGGCGAAGACGGGCATCCCGGGCGCCCACGTCGCGGTGGCCGGAACCCACACCCACACGGGCCCGTACCTGCCGCGCTCTCCGGAGTCGGACGCCTACCTCACGACGCTCGTCGAGCGGCTCGCCGACGTCGTCGCGCGGGCCGACGCGTCGATGTTCCCCGCGCGGCTCGACGGCGGCAACGTGCCCCAGACGCCGCCCGTCTCGTTCAACCGCCGCCACGTCTTCAAGGACGGGAAGATCCGCACCATCGGGCCCGTGACCCGGAACCTTCCGGACCACGAGCCCGCGAACATCGTGAGCTCGGCGGGACCGATCGATCCCGACCTGGGCCTCCTCTTCGTGCGCGACGGTGCCCGCCTCCGCGCCGTGCTGTCCGTCTTCGCGCTCCACCTCAATACGGTCGGCGACACCACGGTCGGCGAACCGGTGATCTCGGCCGACGTCGCCGGCGTCCTCGCGAAACAGCTCGGGCCGGACGTGGTCTCGCTCTTCGGCGCCGGGACGTGCGGCGACATCAACTATGTCGATCCCAAGACGCCCGGGACCCGCACCACGGAGGAGATCGGGACGCTGCTCGCCGGGACGATCCGGGCCGCCGAGTCGAAAGTCCGCACGCTGCAGCCCGCGCTCGCCGTCCGCCGCGCGCGGTTCGACGCGCCGCTCCAGCGGTTCCCGGCCGACAAGGTCGAGCAGGCGAAGAAGGACCTCGCGAGGCCGAAGGAGATCCCGTTCTACGCCCTGGTCGAAGCGACCTCGATCGTCGACATCGACCGCAAGGCGGGCGCGCCATATCCGCTCGAGGTCCAGGCGTTTCGGCTCGACCGCGAGACCGCGATCGTCGCGATCCCCGGCGAGGTGTTCGTCGAGCTCGGCCTCGCGATCAAGAAAGCCTCCCCGTTCAAGACGACGATCGTGATCGAGCTCGCCAACGACAACGGACCCGCCTACATCCCGACGAAGAAGGCATTCACCGAAAGCGGCTACGAGGTGCTGAACTCGAGGCTCGGGCCGGGCGGCGGCGAGAAGATCGTCGACGAAGCCGTGACGCTCCTCCGGAATCTTGCGCGCTGACCGCAGTTCTTTCCAAACCCTCCGGCGCCGACTCCTAATTCCAAGGGAGGAGGGGCGAGTCGCTCCTCCCTTGAGAAAGGAGAATGGACATGGGGAAGATCCTTGCGGTCCTGCTCACGGCGGGCATCGTTCTTCCGAGCGTGGGATGCGCCTCGATCGTCGCGGGCGGTCCGGACCTGGTGCCGGTGAACTCCAAACCGTCCGGCGCAGAGGTGAAACTGGACGGCGTCCCGATCGGGAAGACGCCGCTGCTCGCGCCGTTCGACCGGACCTGCGAGGGGGTGCTGACGTTCGAGCTCGAGGGCTACGAGAAGAAGACCGTGGACGTCGACAAGGTGCCTAACGGCTGGTTCTTCGGGAACCTCCTTTGGGCTCCTATCTGGCCCGTCGTTCCGGTCGGCATGATCGTGGACCTCTGCGCGAGCAACCAGGGCAAGTACTCCACGACGCCCATCTACGTCGAGCTCAAGACGCAGACGCAGCCGTGAGGATTTGGCATAATCTCGCCCATGAACTGGAACGACGTGGTCCGGCCGCTGGCGGGCGGGGCGCTGATCGGGACCGCGGCCGCGGCCCTGCTGGTCTTGACGGGCAAGACCGCCGGGGTGAGCGGCATCGTCGACGGCGCCCTCCGCCGCGAAAAGGGGGAGTGGGGCTGGAAGGCCGCATTCCTCCTCGGCCTGGTCGCCGGCGGCGTCATCCTTCGGTTCACGATGCCGGAGACGCTCGCCTCGGTCGCGCCGCGGGCGCTTCCGCTGATCGCGCTCGGCGGCCTCCTCGTGGGGTTCGGCGCGCGGCTCGGCGGCGGATGCACGAGCGGACACGGGGTCTGCGGCATCGGGCGGCTCTCGCTGCGCGGCCTGGTCGGGACCGTCGTCTTCATGGGGACCGGCGCCCTCGCGGTCTTCCTGCTGCGGAAATTCTCATGAAGAACGCCGTCGCGTTCGTCTGCGGCATCGTCTTCGCGATCGGGCTCGGCCTCTCGGGGATGCTTCAGCCGGCCAAGATCATCGGATTCCTCGACGTCGCGGGCCGCTGGGATCCCTCGCTGCTCTTCGTGATGGGTCCGGCGGTCGGCATCGTCTTCGCCGCGTGGGCGGTCCGTCGCGGCCGCTCCACGCCGTGGGGCACCGACGTCCCGGGGAAGGGGCCGACCGTCCTGGATGCTCCGCTCTTCGTCGGCGCGGCTCTCTTCGGAATCGGCTGGGGGATCACCGGCGTCTGTCCCGGCCCCGCCGTCACCAACCTCGCGGCTCCGTCGACCTTTACGCTGGTCGCGGCCGGCGCGATCGTTGCGGGCGTCGCCCTGAGCTTCGTCAGACCTCGACGAACCCCTTGAGGGCGGCCGGATTCCGGGAGGCGTCGAGGATGCGCATCACCGCCATCGTTTCGCGTCGGTCCACCTGCTCCTTGCCGGCGGCGAAGAAGTCGAGCATCGCCGCCGCGGCGTCGACGAACAGCGGCTTGGTATCGACCTCGATGTAGCGCGTTTCCTTCGCGGTGGTCAGGGACGCCGCGTAGGGCGTCTTGCGCTTGATGTAGACGTTGACGACCGCCGTGCGGCCGCCGCTGAAGTTGATCAGGAGCTGCGACTCGCCGTCGGTGCCGCGCCGCATCAGCGCCTGCGCCTCGGCCCCCAGGCACGACACCGCCGTCTCCACGGCGTGGATCGCGTACTCGTCGTACGACCCGCCCGGGGACCAGACGACGACGTGGCGGATCTCGTCGCGGCTCACCGCCTTCTGGACGGCGGTATAGCGGAGCGCCGAGCTGGTCTGAAGAGCGACCTTGTGCTGGTCGGCCCGCTTGAAGATCCGCTCGGCCGTCGCGGCGTCCGGCGCGAAGGTCTTGTCGACGAACGCCGTCTTGCCGAACGGGAAAATGAGGTCGCAGAGCGGTTCGTGGGTCTTCGGGGTCGACGGCGCGAGGATCGCGTAGACGTCGACCACCTTGTCGAGCTCCGCCGGCGACTCGAAGTACTCGAGGCTGTTCTTCTGCGCCCACGCGCGGCTCTTGTCGTGCTGGAGCGACGTGGCGCCCGCGACGACGAACCCGCGGTCCTTCAAGGGTCCGCGCAGCGCCTCGAGGTAGACGCGCGCGTGGAAGTTGTCGAGCGTGTCGTCGACGAACCCGATGCGCTTCGACTTCAGCGCCGCGGCGGCCACCGGGATCGACGCAAGAAACGTCCGGCGAGTGATCATCGGTCCCCTCTATTTCGTGATGGGCTGGGTGATCCGGAGATAGGCGAAGAAGTCCCGAAGCTGCTGGTTCGTCAGGCCGTCGAGCAGGCCGGTCGGCATGAGGCTCTGGCCCGCGGGCTTGATCTGCTTGATGTTCGCGGCCTTCAGGGTGACGTTCTCGCCGTCGAGTCCGCGCAGGACGGTCACCTGGTTGTCCCGGTCGACGAAGAAGCCGCTGAGGATCCGGTCGTCCTGCGTCGCGACGAGGTAGTACTGGTAGCCTTCGCGGATCTCGGCGCTCGGGTTGACGATGCTGAGCAGCATCGTCGACAGATTGTCGCGCTGGTACTGGGTGAGGTCGGGCCCGACGTTGCCGCCCTTGAAGAACAGCTTGTGGCAGTTGGCGCAGCGGGTCGTGAAGGTCGCCTCGCCCGCGTAGGGATTGCCGGCGCCTTCCTTCAGGATCGCGGTGACCTCGTCGATGCGCTTCTGGAACTCGGCCGCGACGGGCGCCTTGACGGGCAGCACGCGCGCGGCGAGATCGGCGACTTCTTTGTTGTCGCTCGCGCGGAGCCGCGTCGCGACGTCCTCGGGCACGGACGCGACCTTCACCTTGCCGCCCTGGACCATGTCGAGCAGCTGCAGGCTCCACTTTGCGCGGCTCGCCAGGAGCGTGAACGCCGCCGTGCGGACGTCGCCCTCGGTCTGGGGAAGGAGCTTCGCGACCGTGGCGCCGATGTCGTCGCGGTCGAAGGCCGAGAGTGCCGCGAGCGACGCCTTGCGCAGGTCGGCACGATCGGACGACGCGGCGGTGACCAGCAGGGAGGGAACGGCCTCGGGCTCGGCCATCTCGCCCATGGCTCGGGCGAACAGGAGCCGCTCGTCGGCTTTGGCCTTCGGGTCCCGGAGAATCTCGATCGCCTCGCCGACCGCCTTCCGCTCGCCGAGCCGGACCCGGAAGATCAGCGGGAGCTGTCCGACTTTGCGGAATCCCGCGAGCAGCTCGTCGGGCAGTCCCGTCATGGGCCGGCCGCGGAACGCCTCCTCGACGCCCTTCAGGAGCTGCGCTGCGGCGCGGGCCGACGGCGCCCGCTCGAAGAGCTGCGCGCAAAGCAGGAGGTCCTGCCGTTTCCCTTCGACGACATAGCGCCGCGCGAGCCGCGGGAGGAGATGGTCGAGGACCATCGGCTTGTCCCACAGCTCCGCCGACTTCAGGATCGCGGCGATGTCGCCGTTCGATGCCGGGATGTGGGCCTCGAAAACCCACCAGCAGAGGTTGGGGATGTAGGGATCCTGCGCCACCTCGTCGTGGCCGAGCACCGCCGCGACGAGCGTCATCGCCTGGGGTCCGTCGAGGCGGCGCGCCGTCGACGCGATCTGCGACAGCACTTCGGCATCGGTCTCGACCTTCGTGCGGGCGATCAGCGCGTCCAAGACCTTCGCGGGAAGAAGGCCGCCGTTCGGCGCGTGGCGTCCGGCGCCGAGATTCCGGTTCACGCCCTTCTCGTCGCCCAGCAGCCGCACGCTCCACATCCGCACCGGCGCGAACGGATGGGACATCGCGGCGATCGCGGTCGCTTCGTCCACGCCGGAAGACTGATGGAGCGCCCACAGCGCATTGAGGGCGCCGAGGCCGGTGTCGGCGGCGATCATCCGTCGCAGCGGGTCCGCCGCCGACGGATCGCGCCGCTCGGCGAGCAGCCGCACCGCCGTGTGGCGGTGCCATTTGTTGGGGTGAGACAGCAGGGCGATCAGCTGCGGCGTCGATTTCGCGGCCAGATCGAGGTCCTTCTCGAGCACCGAGTCCTTGCCGCGCAGCCGGTAGATGCGCCCCATGGTGGGGTCGATCTGGTTCTGGTAGTGCTGGCCGTGCGCCACGTAGAAGTCGTACATGTCGCCGATGAAGAGCGATCCGTCGGGGGCGTTGGCGATGTAGACCGGCCGGAACGCGACGTCGGAGCTCCGGAGCGCCGGCTCGGCGTCCTTCGTCTCGAACGTCGATCCTCGAAGGACGCGCGCGCTCGTGACGACCGTGTTGTGGAGCGGATCGAGCGCGAAGAGCAGGCCGCCGTATTTCGACGGCATCGCGGTGCCGTCGGCGAACGCGCCGAAGTGGGTGAAGCGGACCACGTTGTCCTTGGTCTTCATGTGGGGCAGCTCGCCGAACGCGTAGGGATTGCGCGGCGGGCCGAACTTGCCGGGATCGACGCCCTGCATCTGGTAGAAGCCGCCCTGGACGAAGTGCCAGCCGCGGGTGCCGCCGCCGTTGTGACCCGAGTGGAGGCGGCCGAGGGCGTCGACCTCGAGGCCGTTCGTATTGCCGCCGCCTTCGGAGAAGATCTCGAACGCCTTCGTCCCCGGATGGTAGCGCCAGACCATGCAGCCGTCGAACGCGACGCCCGCCGCGCCGGGCGGATCGACGCCCGGCCGCGTGACGCGGCACGAGGTTGTGCTGCCCTGGGCGCCGTAGAGCCAGCCGTCGGGGCCCCAGACCAGGCCGTTGGCGATCGAGTGGGTGTCCTCGAAGTTGAAGCCGGCGAGCCGCACTTCGGGCGGGCCGTCGGGGACGTCGTCGCCGTTCGCGTCGGGATAGAACAGCAGGTACGGCGTGTGCATCACCCAAACGCCGCCGTGACCGCGCACGACGGCGTTGGCCATGTTGAGCCCGTCTACGAACACCTTGTGCTTGTCGTAGACGCCGTCGCCCTTCGTCGATTCGTGGATCGAGATCACGTCCATCCCGCGGTCGTGGTTCGGCGGCGCGGGTGGGACCTTGTCGTAGTGGGCGCGGTAGTACTTGTCGCGGCTGATCATCGTCAGTCCGGCGGGGTAGGGGTACTGTCGCGACTGGGCGACCCAGAGGCGGCCGCGCTCGTCGAAGCTGAAGTGGAACGGCTGGGCGACCGTGGGCTCGTGGAGGAGGAGGTCCACGGCGAACTCGCGTCCGGGTTCCATCTTGGCGGCCGACTCCGCCGGCGGGAGCGAGGGGCCGTGGACCTGCTCGGCGCGGCCGAGGACGCGATTGGATTCGCGGAAGGAGTCGAAGGCGGCGGCCGCGGGCTTCTTCGCGAGCGCGGGTCCGGGCGTGTAGTCTCCGGCGCGGTACTCCCAGGGGCCCTCGAAGACGCACTCCATGAAGTAGTTCATGATGAACGGCGCTTCGCCGAGGAAGCCGCCCGGCGCGGCACCGGCCGGCGTGACGACGCGGATCGCGATCTCGTTCCACTCGCCCTTGAGGAGGGTGCCGACGGGGACCTTGTGGCGCTGGAGGACCTTGTCGCCCGCGCCGATCTTCTTCCCGTTCACCCAGATCTCGTGGGTCCCCGCGAGGTCGCGGATGTTGATCCCGACCGACTCCTCGAACAGGTTGCGCTCGTGCTTCGCGAAGAAGCCGTCCTCGCCCTTCACCCACGCGCGGTACCACGCGATCTCGTCGTGGGTTTTCCGCGTGCCGGGGACCGGGACGGTCTGCCACTCGGCGGCCTGAGGGGCGGCGAAGAGGAGGAGGAAAAGGGCGGGAAGTCGGCTCATGATGGTCTCCGGTTGTCGATCCCGCGACAATGATACGCCGGTCGTAAGAATCCCGCGGCATGCGTTATTCTCTTTTCACATGAGAACTTTCATTCTGATCGCGGCCGCGCTCCTCCTCTGTCCCACGCCGGCGCCGGCGTACATCGACCATTTCGGCCTTTACACGCTGCGGTTCGTCCTCGAGAACTCCTCCGAGATCACCGTGCTCCGGGTGGAGAAGGTCAGCCGCGAAAAGGGCGTCATCATCTTCTCGAAGGTCGCCGACCTGAAGGGGGCCTGCAAGGAGGCCGAGAGCCGCCACCAGATCTCCGCGGGATTCCGGCCGCGCGAGCCGCGGCTCATCCTCAACTGGGCCGAGCCCGGGCGGACCGCGATCGCGTTCTCGAACGGCACGCTGAGCCAGGTCTGCGTCGGGAACTTCTGGTACGAAGTCGCCGTCCGCAAGGACGCGCCGGGATGGTGGACGCTGACGCACGTCCAGTCGATCCTCGCGTACGCGTACTCGGGGTCGGTGGAAAAGCTGCGGACGTCGGTCGCGGACGTCCTGGCGCAGAAGGAGGCCGTCATTCCGGCGGTCGCGTACTCGGGCGACAGCGCCACGCAGCGGCTGGCGACGTTCAAGAACGTGTTCCGCGGCAAGGATGCGGCGCTGATCCGGATGAAGGCGAGCCTGAAGATGGCGATGTCGCCTCTCGACGGCCTCCAGATCGTGGGCGCGGGAGGCGTGGGTCCGGAGGAACTGCCTGCGCTGGTCGAGGCGCTGAAGAAGCCGGATCCGAACGTCCGCCGATCCGCGATCGAGGACCTGGGCCGCATCGGGGCCGCCGCGGTGCCGACGCTGGTCGCGTCGTTCAAGGACGCCGATCCGCGCGTGCGGGTGGCCGCCGCGGGCGCGGCGCTTTCGGTCGATCCGAAGCATGCCGGCGCGCTGGCGGCGCTGATCGCCGCGTCGAAGGACGCGAACCCCGTCGTCCGACGGCTCGCGGCCGAGTCGCTCGCGGTGGAGCCGGCGGCGTCCGCGCTCGCGGAGCTGCTCGGCGACAAGGACGACGAGGTCCGCTGGGCGGCGGCGGATTCGCTGGGCGAACTCGGGCCGGCGGCCGCGCCCGCGGTGCCGGCGCTGCTGAAGCTGATGGCCGACAAGGATCCGTCGTTCCGGAGCGTCGCGGCCGACGCGCTGGGGCAGGGGGCCAGGGGAAATCCCCCGGCGGCAGCGCCCGCGCTGACGGCCGCGCTGAAGGATCCGGACCGGCGCGTGCGGGAGAGCGCGGCGCGCAGCTTCCTCGAGCTCGGCCTCCGAAGCCGCGACGCGGTGGCGATCCTGGCGGCGTCGAAGGAAGATCCCTGGGTCTACGCGGTGACGCTGGCGTTCCTGGTCCGCTCGGGCGGCCCCGAGGCGGGCCCGTTCGTCGTCGAAGGGATCAAGCACCCCAACTGGGAAGTGCGGATGGCGGCGTCGAACCTGCTGCTCCAGTTGAGCCCGTCCTCGTACAAGCCGGCGATCGGGCTGCTGATCGAGGGGTTGAAGGATCCGTCGTACTTCGTGAGCGCGAGGTGCGCGCGGTGCCTCTTCTACCTGGGGGCCGACGCGAAGGAAGCGGCGCCCGCGCTGCTGGCGCTGCTGAAGCACCCGGACAAGGACTTCTGGGAGGCCCGTTCCTACGGCGCCGGGGCGCTGGCCGCCATCGGGACGAAGGACGCGGCGATGATTCCGGCGCTCATCGAGGCCATCAAGCAGCCGGCCTACAAGGAGGCCCGGCTCGCGGCCGCGAAGGCGCTGGGCGAGATGAAGGCGAAGCCGGCGGCCGGCGCCCTCCAGGAGGTCGCCCAGGACAAGGACGCCGAGGTCGCCCAGGCGGCGGCCGCCGCTCTCCGGCAATTGCAGTAGGCCCGGTCTCCGACGCCTCACGGGGTATACTAATGTGAACGTGAGGGAGCCGTCGGAACCCCATGGGCCAGGCCATCGTTTACTGTTCCAACTGCAGTGCGCAGCTCCGCGGGTCGGACTTCGATGCGCGGAAGGCTTTTAAAGTAGACGACCTCAACTTCTGCGCGAGGTGCTACCAGGAAGTCGTGGGGTCGGCTCCTCCCCCGCCGCCGCCGCCGGCCTCGACCAAGAACAAGATCCCGGTGCCTTCGAAGAACTCCCACAGCACCAGCCGGATCGCCATCGCGCTTCCTCCGCAACCCGCACCGGGCGAGGGCGGCAACGGCATGATGTACGGAGCCCTGGGCGCGATCGGCCTCGCGGTCGTGCTGGTGATGTTCTTCATGACGTCGGGCGGCAGGGAACGCGCGATCCCGACGCCTCCCGCGCCGCCGCCGGCGCCGCCGATCGTGATCCCGACTCCCGCGCCCTCCGTCTCGCCGAAGGAGGCCGCGGCCCAGCAGGCGCTCGCGAAGGCGCTCCGCACGGAGAAGCTCGAGGAGCGTCGCGCGCTGCTCGGGGAGGCGGTCGCGCAGGCGGCCGGCACGACGCTCTTCAACGACGCCCAGCGCGAGCTCAACCGCGTGGAGGAGAAGCTGGCGCAGGCGCGCGCGGTCGCGGCGGCGAAGACGTCGCCGGCGCCGGCGCTGGTCGTTCCGCCCCCGGCATCCGCGCCCCCGCCCCCCGAGCCGCCGACGGCCCCGGCCCCCGATCGTTCGCGCGAGGACGCCGCCGCGATCGCGAAGTGGGAAGCCGCGCTGACGCCGGCGACCGGACGCGACTACGCGGCTGCGATCGCGGCGCTCGAGAAGCTCGGCACGGCGAAGGCCGACGTCGCGCTCCTGAAGGCCGTCGCGTCGCTCCAGCAGGACGCGACGACCGCGCTCACCCGGACGACGAAGGGTCAGAAGGTCGCGATCGAATATCGCGACGGGTCGGGGGCTTCCCGCCGCATCGAGGCGTCCTTCATCGAGGCGGAAAACGGCCACGTCGAGCTCCGCAACGACTCGGCGGCGATCGAGGTCGAGGTCGGCGAAATTCTCCCGTCGTCGCTCGCGGACCTCCACAAGAGCCGAGGCGGCGCGGTCGATCCCGCGACGGCGGCGGTCTTCTGCCTGCTGGAAGGCGACGAGATCGGCGCGCAGCGGCTGGGAGCCGGCGCGACGGTGGCGGACCGCTACTGGGCCTACGGGCGGAAGGCGGCGGCGGGCGATCCCGCGCGGGGTCTCTTTGCCGAAGCGCAGGCGCTCGCGGCCGGCTATGCGACCGCGGCCGAAGCGGTGCCGAAGTACCAGGCGCTGCTCCGCGACCAGGCCGAAACGCCGTTCGTGCGGCGCAACAAGACGTCGATCGCCGCCCGCTCGCAGCAGTGCGCGCGGGACTTTCTCTTCACGTCCGCCGACCTGAAGGGGGCGGGGACGTTCAAGGCGCTGAAGAGCGCCAAGGGGTTCACGGGCTGGACGTCGGAGGCCGACTCCGAGCCGGCGAAGATGAAGGACAACTTCGTCGAGCTCTCCTACTCCGTGCTGCCCGACGCGACGTATCGGTGCTGGGTCTACGCGGGCGCCTGCTGTCAGGAGACGTTCGAATTCGCCGCGCAGGGGACGGAGATGAAGGCGGGGAAGGAAAAGGAGGCGGTCGAGCCGGGATCCGGCGCGGGCGCGACCATCAAGCCGTGGGCTTCCTCGCTGAAGAAGACCCACAGCGGCCACACCGGGCCCAAGCAGCCGACCCACTGGGAGTGGGTGCAGGTTCCGCTGCCGAAGTACGCCAAAGCGGGGCTTCAGCAGGTGCGGATCCTGACGGCGCAGAAGGGGTTCACGGTGGCGTTCGCGTGCGTGACGTCGACCCGGGCCTCTCCGCCGCGCGAACTGGAGATGAAGGAGCTCGAGAAGACCCGCGGTGCCGTCCCGGTCGCCCTTCCGGGACTCCGGCAGATCGTGCTCTACCAGCCGGCATTCGACGGGAACGACCAGCACCTGCAAGGCGAGTTCCGCGACCGGGCGCTCTATGCGGTGCCGCTCTTCGGGATGGCTTTCGCGGGCTTTGAAGGCGGGCCGGGGTTCACGATGCCCGCGCAGGGCGAAGTCCGGGTGACCTACTTCCTCAAGATCGCGACGCCGTTCTTCGTGCGGATCCGGATCCGGCGCGGCGAGGGGAAGAGCGACGCTTACGACGCGGTGATTTCCGATCCCGTGGCCGGCCGGCCGACCGAGATCCGGCTTCCGTTCACGGCGTTCAAGCCGATGGCCGGGCTCCCGTTTCCGCCGCTCGCCGCGGGCGACCTGGCGCCGATGATGTACTTCGTCGGCCAGGATCCGAACTGCGGCCTTCGGATCGACGGGTTCTCGGTCGTCGAGTTCAGGACCGAAGCGCCGGCCCCCCCGTCGAAGGCGCTGTATGCGGAAAACTTCGACGCGGGCCCCGGCAAGTTCGGCGAAGGCGAATGGGCCGACGGCGGGATGCGGGGGACCAAGGCGTACGTCATGCCCGCCAAAGGCATCAGCTGCTGGAACGCCTTCTCGATTCCCGTGAAGGAGACGACGACCATCTCGTTCAAGATCAAGCCGATCCAGGACGTGCCCCAGGTGCAGGTGCTGGTCTGGTCGGACAAGCTGAACGACAACGGCCGGTTGATCATCGACGGGCTCAAGAAGGGGGAGTGGAAAGAGGTCAAGTTCAAGGCCACGCAGCTGCGCATCGGGCCCTCCGGGGACGGGGTCTCCATCGACCTGATCGCCAACATCAAGATCTTCCAGGGCAACAGCGCCCCCGACGCGAAGGCGCTGTTCGACGATTTCGAAATCCGAGATTGACAACGATGAAGAAGGCCCTTGCGCTGACTTTCTTGCTGCTCGGCACCTCCGCGTTGGCCCAGGAGAAGCCGAAGGTGCCCCTTCTCTCCGCGGCGGATCAGAAGCGGGTCGACGACGCGATCGCGAAGGGCACGGCGTTCCTCAAGGGGCAGGGCACGGCCGATCCCCTGGGGACCCATGCCCACGAGCTCCTGCTCTGGACCCTGGTCCATGCCGGGGTGCGGTCCGGCGACGCCAAGTTCGACGAGCTCTTCAAGAAGATGATGGAGGATCCGCTCACCCATACGTACCGCGTGTCGCTTCAGGCGATGATCCTGGAGGAGCTGGACCGCGCCAGGTACCAGAAGCGGATCTACCACTGCGCGCAGTTCCTGATCGACAACCAGTGCAAGAACGGCCAGTGGTATTACGGCGAGCCGACGACGCTGGTCGATCCCCCGGCGTCGGACGACGTGGCGACGGGCCCCAAGAACTTCGGCGATCCCGCGCCGGGGCAGAAGCCCACGGTGGTCCGCAAGCTGACGATCAAGCGGCAGCGCGACGGCAAGGACGAAGGCGACAACTCGAACTCGCAGTACGCGGCGCTCGGGTTGCGGGCGTGCGTCGATGCCGGGATCGTCCTGCCCAAGGAATCGATCCTGCGCGCGCGCAAATGGTGGCGCGAGTCGATGCAGGAGGAGGATCCGAAGGGCAAGGGCGTGGCGACGGGCCCCGACGCGGGCGTGCCGCCGGGCGGCTGGTGCTACGGCGGCAAGACTCACGGCCACAAGCCGTACGGCACGATGACGGCGGGCGCGGTCGGGAGCCTCGCGATCACCAACTACCTCCTGGGCGAGAAGAATCCGCGCAAGGAGATCGCGGTGTTGCGGGGACTGGAGTGGATGGGGCGCCAGTTCACGGTCTCGGCGAATCCGGGACCGCCCGAGCACACTCCGGACACCACGGCGTGGATGGTCTACTACTGGCTCTATGCCATGGAGCGCGCGGGAGTGCTGGCGGGCGTGGAAACGATGGGCGGCCACAAGTGGTACGCCGAGGGCGTCGCATTCCTGCTCGAGAAGCAGCGGGCCGACGGCTCGTGGCTCGGACCGCTGCCCCACGGCGACCGACCCGTCGAGCTGAACGCCGTCTGGGACTCGTGCTTCGCGATCCTGTCCCTCAAGCGGGCGACCCGCCCGCTGCAGGACGTCGCGAGCACCGACCGCTTTCACCCGAAGTAGTAACGGCCGGCGGCGATTTGTCGTACATAGACCCATGCCAGACCTCAATTGCCGGCTGCAAGTAGTGAAGGATTGTCCCGACGCCGCGGTCGTCACGATCCACGGCTCCATCGACCCGAGGAACCTGAGCTCGCTCGAGGGGATTCTCTCGGCGGCGGCCGGCCGCGGGGTCCGGACCGTGATCCTCGACCTTGCCGACGTCCGCTACATCAACTCCGCGGGGCTGGCCTACCTGGTCAATCTGTCCGACGGCCTCGCCGCACGGGGCGGCGGACTCCATCTCGCCAACTCCCAGCCGAAGGTCAAGGTGGTGTTCGACCTGATGGGCGTGAGCGAGTTCTTCAAGCTCTACAAGTCCGTCGAGTCGGCGCTGGCCGCTCTCGTGGCCCGCCGGCTCCGTCGCGCCCGCGTCTCCACCGGAACCTGATTCTTTCACCTGATCGCGGGCGGCCGGGGTAAGAGTCTTCATGAGAAACCTCTTTCCCCTCGCGCTCCTTCTCGCCGCCTGCTCGACGATGCCGGCGGCCGCTCCCCAGGACTGGCACACCAGCGCGCCGCGCGACGAGATCAAGCCCGCGTTCCGGTTCGAGCCGTCGGGCGGCCGCGACGGGAAGGGCAGCCTGATCATCGAGCACGACCGTCGCGAAGGGCTCCAGGGCTGCTGGATCCGGACGTTCGCAGTCGAGGGCGGCAGCACCTACCGCTTCGACGCCGCGCGCCGGGTGAAGGACGTCCCGCTCGCCCGACGGAGCGCCGTGGTGCGGATCCTCTGGCGGGACGAGAAGGGGAAGGACGTCCTTCGCGACGAGAAGTGGGACCGCGACATCCTGCGGAATTTCGCGCTGACCGCCGAAGCGGAGCATCCGGTCGACCAGGACACCGACGCCGCGGGGTGGACCCACGTCTCGGGCGTCTACCAGGCGCCGTCGAAGGCGAAGTCGGCCGTCGTCGAGCTCCACCTCGATTGGGCGGAAGGCGGCCGGGTCGAGTGGAGCGACGTGTCGCTCGTCACGTGTCCGGCGCCCGCCCCCCGCAAGGTCCGGCTCGCAGCCGTCCATCACAAGCCGACGGGGAAGACCGCCGAAGCCAACCGGGCGTCCTATGTCCCCCTGCTCGAGGACGCGGCGCGGCAGAAAGCCGATCTCGTGGTCCTGGGCGAGACCCTGACGTTCCCGTTTACCAACAAAAGCTATGCCGAGCTGGCGGAGCCGATGCCGGGGCCGTCGACGGACTTCTTCGGTGCGATCGCCAAGAAGCATGGCTACTACATCGTGGTCGGACTTCTCGAGCGCGACGGCCCGCTGGTCTACAACGTCGCGGTCCTGCTCGGCCCCGACGGTGCGATCGTCGGCAAGTACCGCAAGACCTGCCTGCCGCGCGGGGAGATCGAGAAGGGGGTCACGCCGGGGAGCGACTATCCCGTCTTTTCCACGAAGTTCGGCAAGGTCGGGATGATGGTCTGCTACGACGGCTTCTTTCCGGAGGTCGCGCGGCGGCTTTCGATGAACGGCGCGGAGGTGATCGCCTGGCCGGTGTGGGGCTGCAATCCGCTGCTGGCCCGGGCGCGCGCCTGCGAGAACCACGTCTACGTCGTCTCGTCGACGTACGAGGATGTCTCGCGGAACTGGATGCTCTCGGCGGTGTTCGACCACGACGGGGAGACGCTTGCCAAGGCCGAGAAATGGGACACGGTGGTGGTCGCGGAAGTCGACCTCGACCACCGTCTCCGCTGGCCGAGCCTCGGCGACTTCAAGTCCGAAATTCCAAGGCACCGGCCGGCCTGGGGCGCCGAGGAGCGCTAACCCTTCGGGAACAAAAAAGACGGTCTTTTTTGTTCCTTCTAGCCCTTGGCCATGTAGCGGCCGGGGTTCACGATGAACTTGTTGCGGCACTCCTCGGAGCAGAAGCAGTAGTCGCCCTGGCACATGGCCGTGCCGGTGTCGACCAGCATGCCGCAGACCGGATCCTTCACCTTGTCCGCCATGGTCACTCCTTTCGCGACCTCCTAGTTCCCTAAGACCTGATCCGGCGGCGGTTCAGATGTTATTGGTATCGGCGGGGATCAGGGGAGGGGGATCTCGAGCGGCAGCTCCTTGCCGTCGCGGAGAACCGTGACGGAGAGCTTGTCGCCCGGGCGAGTGATCTGAGAGACCAGCTCGATGAGCCGGCTCACGCTGTCGATCCCGGACCGGCGGCCCGCGGCCGCGACCACGATGTCCCCGGTGCGGAAGCCGGCGGCTTCGAGCGCCGCGCCCAGACCGTGGATCCGGAGCGCCACCGCGTCCGCCGCGAGGCCGATGCGCTTGCGCTCCTCGGCGGGAACGGGATCGGCCCGGAGGTCGGGCCGGAAGAGCACCCAGGTGCCCTGGCGCCAGGTGATGTCGCCGCTCCGGCGCCAGCCCTGGGGAAGCGCGAGCGAGCGCGACTCCTCCTTGCCCCCTCGGCTCGTCTTCGCCGCGAGGGTCGCGCCGTCCTTCGCGCCGTGCAGCACCCATTGGACATCGGCCACCGAAATCAGCGGCTGCCCTTCCAGCGCGAGCAGCTCGTCGCCGACCTGGAAGCCCGCCTGCTCGGCGGCCGAGCGGGGGGCGACCCGCTGGACCGTGCACCGCTCCTCCGGATCAAGCGAGAACCCCAGCGCATCAGGCATCGGGAACGGCCACAGCGTCGCGGGCGGGATCGGTTCCTTCGCGGCGCGGAGCAGGCCGAACTCCGCGATCTGCAAATCGTGGCAGTGCATGCAGCTCGGGTGATTGCGCTCGCTCGCGCGGACCTCCACCTCCGCGGGGAAGTGGGCGAGCGACGGGTACTCGCGCGGCGTCTTGAACCTCGGCGCGGGCCCGGTCTTGCCGCGCAGCGATTCGCGGTTCGCCGGGTAGCCGCGGTGCAGCTCCAGCGCCGCGAGGGCCGCCTTGCGGAATCCGGCGTCGGTCACGTCTCCCGACCGGTTGGCCCCCGACCGGGTCCCGTACCGGCCGTAGACGGTGCGGTCCGCATTGAGGAAGAACACGGCCCAGGTGAGCATGGGGTCGAACTGGAAGGTCGTCAAGTCGATCGAGTTGGCCTGCACGACCCGGATGCAGACGAACTTGTCGAGGACGTCCGCGAACTCCTTCCCGCGACGGGCCACCTGCCCGTCGATTCCCCGGCAATTCCGTCAGGGCGTGCAGCGGAAGACCAGGAGCACCGGCTTTCCGGTCGCTTTCGCCTCGGCGAATCCCGCGTCGGGATTGTTGTAGTGCCACTCGCCTTCGGGATCGAGGTCCGACAGGGCTTCCTGCAGCGGATGAAGGGGTTTGTCCTGAGCGAGGGCGCCGAGCAGCAGGAGCACGGGGGCAAACCGGATCATGAAAGCAGTATACGCGCCAGAAACGATTGGTCCGCCGCAAAGGTATGAATGGTATGCGGCGGATGGCGGGCCTCCTGATCCTGGCGCTGGGATGCGCCGGCGATCCGCCTCCCCTCGAGGAGCGCTTCGTCGCCCAGGTCCAGCCGTTCTTCCAGCGCTACTGCTTCGGCTGCCACGGGCCCAACAAGAAGAAGGGCGACGTCGATCTCAGCCGCGACTTCTCCATCGAAGCCGTCGCGAAGAGCCCGAAGCTCTGGGATCAGGTCCAGGCCCGCCTCCACGACAACGAGATGCCGCCGGAGGACGCGCGCCAGCCGGGCGCCGGGGAACGGGAGGCCGCGATCGCGTGGCTGAAGGACCTGGGGGACCGCGAAGCGGCGCGCCACGCGGGCGACCCCGGCATCGTCCTCGCCCGTCGGCTGAGCAACGCGGAATTCGACTACACGATCCGCGACCTCACGGGCGTCGACATCCGTCCGACCCGCGAATTTCCCGTCGACCCCGCCAACGAGGCGGGCTTCGACAACACGGGCGAATCGCTCGCGACGTCGGAGGCGCTCCTGCGCAAGGTCCTCGCCGCGGCGCGCCACGTGGCCGATCACGTCGTCCTCAAGCCCGAAGGATTCGTCTTCGCGCCCCATCCGATGGTCGCCGACACCGACCGCGACAAGTACGGCGTCGGGCGCATCGTCGACTTCTACGCCCGCCACAAGGTCGACCTTGCGGACTACTTCGCGGCCCTGCGCGGCGGATCGACCGCCGGACTCAGCGCGAGATACCTCGCGACGATCAAGTCGTTCTTCGCCGAGCGGCCGCCCGCGGGAAGCCCCCTCGAGGAGCTCTGGAGCGAGTCGGCCACCCCGCGGCAGGTGGCGGACGCCGTCGCCCGGCTGCGCGCGCTCTACCCGGCGCAGGCGGACAAGCTCGAGGTGAAGGGCATCTCCAAGGGCAGCCAGTGGGTGCTGCTGGCGAGGAACGACCAGCTCGCGACGCAGCACACCCATCCGGCCGGAACCCTGGACGCCGCCGCCGCGCGGTTCTGCGCCGTCTTTCCCGACACGTTCGTCGTCCTCGAACGGGGCCCGTACTACGACAAGAGCGCCAGCCCGAAGGGGCGGTTCCTCAGCGCGGGCTTCCATCTCATGCTGGGGTACTACCGCGACGACCGGCCGCTCTACGATCTCGTGCTCGACGACGCGGCGCGCCGCGAAATCGACGCTCTCTGGACCGAGTTCCACTTCATCACGCAGGACCCGTTCCGGCAGTACAAGGACTTCATCTTCTTCGAGCGGGCCGAGCCGCCTCGGAGCATGTTCGAAGCGAGCTTCGACTTCGCGCGGTCCGAGGACAAGGACTGCGGCTCGGAGCCGAAGATCCGGCAGCTGCGCGGGCTCTACGTCGAGAAGGCGAAGGAGAAAGGGGCGAGCGACGCGGCGATGCGCGCGATCGAGACCTACTTTGCCCGGATCAACGGGGAGATCCGAAGGGTCGAACAGGCCCGGCTCGCGGCGGAACCCGGCCATCTTGCGGAGCTGAAGGAGTTCGCGGCGCGCGCCTGGCGGCGACCGTTGACGGACGCGGAGCAGGCCGACCTCCTGAAGTTCTACCGCGGGCTGCGCGATCGCGATCAGCTCAACCATGAGGACGCGCTGCGCGACACCCTCGCCTCCGTCCTCCTGTCGCCGAACTTCTACTATCGGCTGGGTCTGCCCCGGACCCGCCAGGAGCTCGCGAGCCGCCTGAGTTATTTCCTGTGGTCGTCGATGCCCGACGCCGAGCTGCTGAACAGCGATCTCCGCAATCCCGAGGTCCTGAAGGCGCAGGCGCGCCGCCTGGTCGGCGATCCGCGGATCCGCGGCTTCGCGACCGAGTTCGCCGGCCACTGGCTGGACTTCCGCCGGTTCGAGGAGCACAACGCGGTCGACCGCGACCGCTTTCCGCAGTTCACCAACGAGCTCCGCCAGGCGATGTTCGAGGAGCCGATCCGGTATCTGATGGACATCGCCCGGCGCAACCGCCCGGTGCTCGACCTGCTCTACGGCAAGGACACCGTCGTGAACGGCGTCCTGGCGAAGCACTACGGCATGCCGGCGGTCGACGACTGGACGGCCGTCGAGGACGCCCGACCGTATGGACGCGGCGGGCTGCTGCCGATGGCGGTCTTCCTCACGGCGAACGCTCCGGGACTCCGGACCAGCCCCGTGAAGCGCGGCTACTGGGTCGTCCGTCGGCTCCTGGGAGAAGTCATTCCGCCGCCGCCGCCGACGGTTCCGACGCTGCCGAAGGACGAGAAGGATCTGGGCGATCTGACGCTGCCGCAGGTCCTCGCCCGCCACCGCGACGACCGCGCCTGCGCGGGCTGCCATCGCCGGTTCGACGCGGTCGGCGTCGTCTTCGAAGGGTTCGGCCCGATCGGCGAGAAGCGCGACCGGGACCTCGGCGGCAAGCCCGTCCAGACGGCGGCGCCGTTCCCGGACGGAAAGAGCCGCGAGGGCCTGGACGGGCTGCGCGCCTACCTCCGCGACCGAAGGCAGGAAGATTTCGTGAACAATCTATGTCGTAAATTATTGTCGTACGCGCTGGGCAGGAGCCTCCAGCCGTCGGACCGCGCGACGCTCGACGCGATGAAGACGCGCCTCGCGGCCGAGAACTACGCGTTCGGAAGCCTCGTGGACGTGATCGTGACCAGTCCCCAGTTCAGGAACGTGAAATGATCAGCCGCCGCACGCTGCTCCAAGGCGCCGGCGTCACGATGGCCCTTCCGTGGCTCGAGGCATGGGGCAAGGTCGCCGCGCCTCCGAAACGCTTCGCGGCGCTCTTCATGGGCAACGGCATCAACCAGAAGCACTGGTGGGCGAAGGGTTCGGGCGCGACGATGGAGCTGGGGAAGAGCCTCGAGCCGCTCGCGCCGTTCCGGTCCCGGCTGAACCTCATCCACGGCCTCTTCAACAAGGCGGCGACCGGCGTCGGCATCCATCCCGGTCAGACGGGCAACATCCTCTCCGGCGCGGCGCTCCAGAAGGGGGCCGTGCTCCGCGGCGGGGTCAGCGTCGACCAGGTTCTCGCCGCCCGGTTCGGCGAGGAGACGTCGCAGCCGAGCCTCGTCCTCGGCTGCGAGCAGCCGATCACCGGCTATCACGAGACCAACTTCTCGATGGCGTACAGCTCCCACATCTCGTGGCAGGACGCGAACTCGCCGGTCCCGATGGAGGTCTATCCGTCGCTCGCGTTCGACAGCCTGTTCGACAACCAGGGGAGCAAGCGGACGCTGTCGATCCTCGACCGGGTGAAGGACCAGGCGGCGTCGCTCGGCCGCGAGGTCGGCGCGACCGACAAGGCGAAGATCGACGAGTACTTGACGAGCGTCCGCGAGGTCGAGAAGCGCGTCGAGCGGACGCGGGCGGACAAGGATCGGGCGGACGTCAAGGGGCCGGCCGCGATCGGGATGAAGCGGCCCGACAACGGCCTGCCCGAGGACATCCGGGAGCACATGCGGCTGATGTGCGACATCATCGCGCTCGCCTTCCAGACCGACAAGACGCGGGTGGCGACGCTGCTGCTCTGCCGCGACCTGTCGGGGCTGTTCTATCCGTTCCTCGACGTCCGGACCGCGCATCATCCCACGTCGCACGAGGACGAGGGGGACGCGTACGAGCGGGTGACGCGCTACTACGTGGGCCAGCTGGCGTATCTCGCCGGAAAGCTCGCGGAGATGAAGGAAGGCGAGTCGACGGTGCTCGACCACTCCTGCCTGATGTTCATCTCGAACATGTGGTCGGGGAGCCGCCACGATTCGGGCAAGCTGCCGGTCCTGCTGGTCGGCGGCCTGGACGGGAAGCTCGAGACGGGCCGGGTGCTCAACTATCTCGACCGCGGCAACGACAACCGCAAGCTCTGCTCGCTCTATCTCTCGATCATGGACCGGATGGGCGTGAAGGCCGATCGCTTCGGCGATGCGACCGAGCCCCTGGCGGGGCTCTGAGCCTCACCCCACGATCTTCGAGATGTCGATGAGGTGGAGCTGGCGGCCTTCGCCGCCGTGAGCCGAGTCGATCACCACCTTGCGGCCGTCGGGACTGAAGCGGGGATGGGTGTCGCAGCGCCACTCGCCCGCATATTCGCGCGGCAGCGCGAAATGTCCCAGCGGCACCCTCCGGCCGGTGGCCACTTCGTACAGGAACGGATTCTGGAGCCGCTTGGCGTCCGGATAGGTGTCGTTCAGGATCCACTTGTTCCCGGGCAGATAGGTGCAGTGGCCGTCGACCACCATGACGTCCTGGCCGACGACCTCCACCTTGCCCGTCTTGTCCTCGAACACATAGAACCGGGCGTCGTGCGACGGGTGGTGGGCGTAGCAGAGCACGTGCGAGGCGTCCCGCCAGATAAAGTGCGACGCGAACTTGGGCGGGATGAGGACGAACGGGTCGGTGCCGTCGGGATTGACCGTGAGCATCCGCGTCGTGTGGGCCTTGTCCCGCGGCGCGCGCCAGCGATGGAGGAAGCAGAAGCGCGAGCCGTCGGGGTTGAAGAGCAGGTGGTTGAACCAGTGCTTCGCGCCTTCCCAGGATCCCTGCGGCCAGGCGATCTTCACCGCGTCGGCGATCGAGAAGATCAGCTTCCGCTCGCCGGTCTTCAGGTCCATCCGCCAGATCCCGGCGTCGGCCGGCGCGAGCACGTCCTTGTTGGGATCGGCCGGTCCCGCGTACCCGTATCCGGGGCGTGTGTCGTGGAGCCGCCGGAAGTCGGTCGAGATCGCGACCTTCGCGTCGGGGCTGAGCGCGTAGACGGCCCCGGGCAGCGTCCGGCGCTCGCGCGTCGTCACGTCGAGGATGTGGGAGACGTAGCCGTCGCCCTTCAGGTCGTTCCAGAGGATCTCGGACGTCGACCCCGGGAGCCACTGGAGCATGCAGCCCTGCTGCCAGCACCACGCGCGGCTTTCTCCGAGCTCGATCCAGCGGTCGCCGTCCTGCAGATCGACCATGCCGACCTTGATCACGTCGTCGGGCGTCGGGGTGCGGTTTTCGAAGCCGACCTCCATGCCCAGCACGTGCCGGTTGGTCGGATCGATCTCGAGCTTGTCGTAGTACCCGAACCAATGGAACTTCGGGCCTTTGGTGATGGCGCGGACGGGTGGAAGCTCCGCACCCTGCGCGGGCAGGGCGAATGCCGCCGCGGCGCCCGCGGTCTGCGCCAGGAATTCGCGCCGGGTCCACATGCCGCACAAGCTAGCATTCTTCGCCGAAATCCATCAAACTGTTTCCGCTTTGATCTCCCTTTTGCTTGTCCTGGCGATGCAGGACTGGCCCTCGTGGCGGGGGCCCGATCGCAACGACATTGTCGCCGAACCCTCGGGCTGGGGCGCCGCGGGCTGGCCGCTGGGCGAGCCGGCCTGGACGAAATCCGTGGGCTCGGGCGGCACGTCGCCCCTCGTCATCGGCGGCCGCCTCTACGCGATGGGGTGGGAGAAGGACAAGGATCAGGTCCTCTGCATCGACGCCGCGACCGGAAAGGATCTCTGGACGGTCTCCTATCCCGCGCCGCAGTACGGCCGGAATCACATGGGGGACGAGCGCTCGTACTCCGGTCCGACCGCGACCCCGGAGTTCGATCCCGCGACGGGCTACCTGTATACGCTGGGCGCCGACGGCGACCTGATCTGCTGGGACACGAAGAAGGAGGGGAAGCGCGTCTGGGGCCTGAACCTCAACGCGCGGTTCGCCGTCGAGCGGCGGCCTCACGTCGGCGCGGAACAGCGCGACTACGGCTTCATCACGTCGCCGCTGATCCACGGCGACTCGGTGATCGTCGAGGTCGGCGCCCCGGAGGCGACCGTGATGGCCTTCTCGAAGAAGACCGGCGAGCGGAAGTGGGTCTCCGAGTGCCGCGAGCCGGCGGGCCATGCGGGCGGGATGGCGCCGATCCGCGTCGAAGGCGTCGACTGCCTCGCCCTCATGACGATCCGCAGCCTGCTGGTGCTCCGTCTCGATCCGAAGCACGAAGGGAAGACCGTCGCGCTCTTCCCGTGGACGACGGACTTCGGCAACAACGTGGCCGGCCCCGCGGTCCACGAGAGCGACGTGCTCGTCACCTCGGAGTACAACCACAAGGCGATCTGCCGGGTCCACGTGACGCTGACCGGCGCGACGAAGGTCTGGGAAAAGCCGGTTTCGTCGAAGGTCTGCACCCCCGTCATCCACAAGGGGAACGTCTACTGGGCGTGGCAGAAGGTCCGGTGCCTCGACTTCGCGACCGGCGAGCAGAAGTGGGAAGGAGGCGACTTCGGCGACGCGGGCTCGTGCATCGTGACCGCCGACGGCAAGTTGATCGTCTGGGGCGGCCTGGGCCGGCTCTCGTTGATCGAGACCGCGTCGGACCGCTTCGAGGAGCTGTCGAAGACGGTCCGGATCCTCCCGGCGACCGCCTGGCCGCACGTCGTGCTCAGCGGCGGCCGCCTCTACTGCAAGGACCGCAACGGGAACCTGAAGTGCTTCACCGTCCGCGGATGACGCGCTGACCGGCGCGCGGGCCGCGGGCTTCCGTCACCACCGTGCACTGGTGATCCTCTCCCGCCCGCCGGGCGAAGATGAGGACCCAGTCGCGCGTCCGTCCCAGCGCGTGGGCCTGCGGCGTGTTGGAGAACATCGCGCGGAATTTCCACCCCCCCTCCTCGAGGGTGAGGACGGGGAGCCAGGCCACGCCCATCGGGTTCATGCGGCGCGGCGCGATCAGGGGGAGCGTCCCCTCGCGCGCGCGGCGGCGGTACTCGGCGTCGACGTGGAGAAGCAGATCCACGGGCGGCAGGTCCGCGCGGAAGCGTCTCGCCAGCCCCCGCGCGCGCCGCTGGAGCCGGCCGCCGAGCAGGGAATTGAGCATCTGCCGGAGCGCCGCGGTGCGCCGGGCGCCGAACCCTTCGACCCGCTCCAGCCGGCCGTCGTAGATCGCCAGTTCCAGGTCCTCGAGCGATTCGACGTGGAGCTCGTCCACGATCCGGCGGGCGAGCACGTCGCCGATGCCGGGAAGAAGGGCAAGCAACTGGGAGGCGGCCGAGTCGACCAGATCGCGATAGGGGAGGCGGTCGCCGCCCGAGCGGACGTAGCCGTCGATGATCCCCGCCAGCCCCTCGCCGATGCCGGGCAGCCGTTTCAGCGCCGCGGGTCCGACGTTCGTCGCGAGATCCGAGATCGACTCCGGAGACTCGAGGACCGTCTGGGCGGCCCGCCGGAAGGCCCGGACTCGGAAGGGGTTGGACTGCTGCGCCTCGAGCAGGTCGGCCGCTTCCTCGAGCGCGTGGGCGATCTGGTCGTTGGTGGGCGGAAGAGCGCCTTCCATGGCGACAGGATAGGCATCCCGGGTCCGCCGTTCAACCCGGGATAAAACGGTCATAACGCCCGCTTCGAGCGCGGACTCACCCCAATAGAGAGGAGTATGACCCTATGAGAACATCGAAATGGCTTACCTTTGCGGCCCTCGCTCTGGGCCTGGCCACGCTGTTCGCGTGCGAGAGGAAGGATGACGGCTACCGGTCGTCGGGCTCGAAGAACCGCTCCACGGAGCCCCGCGGCATGTCCGGCACCTCCTGGCTCCAGCAGGCGGCGGAGGCGAACCTGGCCGAGATCGACGCCGGTCGCCTGGCCGGAAGCAAGTCGACCAACAACGACGTGAAGCAGTTCGGCCTGCACATGGTCGAGGACCATTCCAAGGCGAACATCGACCTGACCGAGCTGGCGGTCAAGAAGGGCATCACGCTTCCGACGCGGCCCGATGAGAAGCATACGAAGGCGGCGGCGGATCTCGCGGACCTGTCCGGCGCGGAGTTCGACAAGAAGTACGCCGACATGATGGTCGCCGACCACGAGCAGGCGGTCAGCCTGTTCGAGGCGAACGGCAACAGCTCGGACGCGGACGTAAAGGCCTTCGCGGACAAGACGTTGCCCACGCTGAAGCACCACCTGCAGATGGCCCGCGATCTCAAGGGCAAAGTCGGAACCCCGAAGGCGGATTGATCGGCCCGTTCCCCCCCCAACCCCCTCCCCTGGCGGGGAGGGGGAACCGGGACTCATGCGCTCCAGCGCTCCTGGCTCCTTTTTAAAAGCTCCGGGCGCACCCGGGTCATAACGCCGCTTCGGGGCGCGGGTTCAGAAGAGATGTCCCCCCGTACATAGGAGGAACCCATGGCCGATACCAAGATTCGAATCCGAAAAGCCACGACCCTCCTCAAGGAGGATCACCGCACCGTCAAGAGGCTCTTCGCCGAGTTCGACAAGCTCGAGGACTCCGAGACGACCGAGCTGGCTCGGATCTTCGAGGAGGTGAAGAAGGAGCTCATGGTCCACGCGCAGATCGAAGAGGAGATTTTCTACCCCGCCGTCGAGAAGGCGGAGAACGACGAGGCGCAGGAGCTGGTCCGCGAGGCCCACGAGGAGCACCGTCTCGCCAAGATGCTGATCGAGGAGATCTCGGCCATGCAGGCGGACGACGACCAGTTCTGCGCCAAGATGAAGGTCCTCAAGGACAGCGTCCTCCACCATGCCGAGGAGGAGGAGAGCGAGATCTTCCCGATTTTCGAGGACCTGGAGAAGGAAGAGCAGGACCGGATCGCGGAGCAGCTCCAGTCGCGCAAGAACGAGCTGACCACCGGGGAAGAAGGCTAGGCCTGGAACAAAAAAGACGGTCTTTTTTGTTCCCAGGGCCTTACTTTTCCCCGATGCAGTACAGGAAGCTCTGGGTGCGGTAGTACATCCGGCCGCCTTCGAACCACGGATTGCTCTGGGCCTCCTGCTGCACGCCGTTGGGCTGCAGCTCCCAGAGGACGTTCTTCGCCAGCTCCTTGTACTCCGGTCCCCGGCCGATCACGAGGGTCTGTCCCTGGTCGTCGCGGATGTGGATCACCTTTCCGGCGAGCGTCGGTCCGGTGCAGATTCCGACGACGAACACCCACGTGAGCCGCGGACAGAGCGTTTCGAGCGCCTTCGCGTAGACCTGGCGTCCCGTCCGTCCTTCCACCACGGTGAGACCGCCGCCTTCGCTCACGACGTAGACCAGTCCGTTGTCGTAGAGGGGGGAACCGATCAGGGTGTTGTTGAACGTGCCTCCGAGGCGCAGGCTGATCTCCTTCCACGGCTTCTTGACCATCCCCACCGGGCGGCCCTCGCCGATCGTGTAGGAGAAGTACTGGTCCTGGTCGGAGACGCCGTAGACGCCGCCGTCGGCCACGCAGGGGGTCGCGATCTTGACCGAGACGTCGGTCTTCCACAGCTCGGTCCCGTCGGCGCTGCGGAAGATCCCGAACTGAGGAACGAGCACGGCATCCGTCCCCCCGATCTTGAGCGGCACGGGACTGGCGCCGGCGAACGTCTCCTGTCGCTTCTGCCAGACGAGCTTGCCCGTCGCCTTGTCCCAGGCGAAGAGCGTCGAGCCTGACAGGAAGATGACGTTGGTCCCGCTCAGCGCCGGAGAGGTGTGGGTCCCGTGCTCGCCGATGCCGCTCTGCCCGGTGAACTGGGTCCAGATCCGGCGGCCGTCGAGGTCGAAGCACGCCACGGCGTTGGCGCCGATGCCCTTGTTGCCGCCCCAGAAGGCGGCGAAGACGTGCTTGCCGTCGCTGGTCGGGGTGGGCGTGGACGTATGCCGGTCGTTGTCCCAGCAGTCGTACAGCTTGCGGTCGACCTTGACCATCGCGGCGTGGATCCCCCGTTCCAGATCGCCCTTCTGTTTGATCTTCTCGCGGAGCGCCGCGCTGCCGTCGGCGGCGGAGCCGTCGACCCCGAGCGCGGCGTTGAGGTCTCCCGGCAGCGCGAGCATGAGCTGATCCAGCTGCTGGGCCTTGGCCGCTGCGTCCGGGAATTTCGACCGATCGGCTTCGGCCAGCGCGTGGAAGAACGTCGTGCTCCGGGTCCAGAGCGTCCGGCCATCGGTCTTGTTGAGGCAGACGAGCGTCCCGCTGTCGGCGCCGACGAAGATCCGCGGCCCGACGACAATGGGGGAGCTCCAGCTTCCTCCGGGCATCGGCGCCATCCAGACGATGTTCTTCGTCTCGTAGCCCGCGGCCGCGGCCGGCACGAACGTCGCCGACAGGTTCCAGATCTCCTTGGTGGACGCCGCCTTCACGAGCAGGAGGTTCCACCCGGCGCGAAGCTCGACGTTCGGAGCGGGCTCGTACTGGCCGGGGATCTTGACGGGCGCGCCGTTGAGCCACGCGCGGACCTTCTGGCCCTGGACGTGGAGCCGCGCCTGGACCGGTTCGGGCGCGTGGATGTAGCTGCCTCCGTAGGCGACCAGCGGTTCCAGCGTGCCGGGCTTGTTCTGCGCGCCCAGCTTTTCGGTCTTGCCGTAGGCGACGGCGAAGTCGAGCACGAGGCGGCCGTTGCTGCCCACCTGCTTGGCGACGGAGATCGGGTGGACGGTCCAGGGCTTGCCGGCGACGTTCTGGCCGAGGGCCGGCTGGAGGAGCGGTTCGTTGGGCTGGTTGACGTCGTCGAGCGTGCCGTCGAACGGCCCGGCGATGAGCCACTCGCGGACCATGCCCATGTTGAGAGGCTGGCCTTCGCCGGCGCCGCCCTTGGGTTTTCCGGCGAGCGTCCGGAGCGCGACGAACCCCGCGCGCGGCCTCCGGAACCATTCCTGGGGCGGGGTGGCGGCGGGGAAGCGGCCGCTGCCGTCGCCCCGCCATCCGACCGGCCGGTCGGCCGAGGGATGGAACTCCGGCGACCCGAGCGGCGCCTTGTCGCTGACGCGGGTCTTCTCGTCGGGGACGAGGGCCAGGAGGATGAGCGCGGCGGCGAGTCGGACGACCATGGGAACCTCCTCTCAGGGAGGTCTTTGCGCCGCGGCCCTCAATCTCGCGCGGAAAAATCCTACGGCTTTTTCTGCGCGAACAGCCAGGCCCAGAGGTCGGCCTCGCCGTAGGCCTTGTCCCAGCTGTTGTGGCCGACGCCCGGGTACTCCGTGTACTTCGGCTCGGCGCCCGCCTTCTTGAGCGCCTCGACCATGTGGCGGGAACGGTCCACCTTGACCACGGGGTCGGCGCCGCCGTGGAAGATCCACTGCGGGATCTTCGACATCGCCTCGGCCTTCGTCTCGTCGCCGCCGCCGCAGATCGGCACCGCCGCCGCGAACGTGTCGGGCAGCCGCGTGATCAGGTCCCAGGTCCCGTAGCCGCCCATCGAGAGTCCGGTCACGTAGAGCCGCTTCAGGTCGACGGGCAGCTCCTTCTTGAGCTGGTCGAGGAGGGGGATGAGCGACGCGAACGACTCGGACGGCTTCTCGGGCGTGACCTGGGATGCCGCCTGCCAGTCGACGTCGTTCCACTTCTTCCCCTTCGGGCACTGCGGGGCCACGATGAAGGCGGGGTACTTCTCCTGCATCTTGAGGAACTGCTTCATGCAGTTCTTGAGCTGCGCGGCGTTGTCGTCCCCGCGCTCGCCGGCGCCGTGGAGGAAGAGGATCAGCGGCAGCTTGTTGTCGGCCGCCGCGCCCTTGGGCGTGTAGAGCCGGTAGAGCAGCTTGCCGCCGGGGCCGTCATAGGTCTTGGCCGCCATCTCCTGGACGGGGTCCTGCGCCAGCACGATCAGAGCGACAAGCAGGGTCATCGGATTCCTCCCTTTTCTGGTCCGGACATCTATAGCGCCGATGAGCGAAGACCTCCGCCGCGAGCCCGATCCCGCAGTTACCGATTCTGCGTCGCAGAAACGGTCACCGTCCAGGTCTGGACGATCTGGTCGATCGTGCCGAGGAAGGTGGAGAAGTCGACGGGCTTGATGAGATAGAGATCGATCCCGAGCTGGGTCGCCCGCTCGAGGTCCGATTTCTCGGCGGAGGAGGTCAGCACGACTACCCTCAGGGCCCGGGTGCGCGGCTCGCCGCGGATGATGCTGAGCACCTCGAGCCCGTTCTTCCGGGGAATCTTGAGGTCGAGGATGATGTGGCTGGGCGGCGGGTCGGCGGCGATCGCCTTGAGCGCCTGCTCTCCGTCGGAGGCCACGTCGACCGTCCAGCCGACCCCGCGCTTGGCGAGGGCCCGCTTGAGGAAAAGGACGTCGTTGGAGTCGTCCTCGACCACCAGGACCCGTGTCGGCGTACTCATGAGGTCGCTCCCGCCGGAAGCTCGAACCAGAAACAGCTGCCGCGGCCCGCTTCGCTTTCCACGCCGAGCCGGCCGTTCATGCGCTGGACGGCTTTCTTGACGATCGCGAGGCCCACGCCCGTCCCGGGATAGGCGTCGGTGGAATTGAGCCGCTCGAACATCTGGAACACGCGTTCGTGGTACTGCGGCGAGATGCCGACGCCGTTGTCGCAGACCATGATCCGGACCCGGGCCTCGCGCCGTTCGGCGCTGATGCGGACGTCGGGCACGGTCCCCTTGGCGACGAACTTCAACCCGTTGGAGATGAGATTGGTCAGCGCCTGGAGCAGGAGCATCCGGTCCCCCATCACGGCCGGAAGGGGATCGGCGACGGCGAGGCGCGCGTGCTTCTCCTCCAGATCCGCCGCGAGATGGATCTGGACGTCGCGGAGGATCGCCGACAGCTGGACCGGGTGGACGTGGATCTCGGCGCGCGAGATCCGGCTGTATTCCAGCAGATCTTCGATCAGTTGGTCCATCCGGGCGGCGCCCTGGGCGAGCCGATGAAGGTAGTCGCGGCCCGTCGCATCGATGGACCCGGCGTAATCTTCCCGGACGATGTCGCTGAACCGGTGGATCGCCCGGAGCGGCGCCCGGAGGTCGTGGGCGATGGTGTACGAGAAGGCTTCGAGCTCGGCGGTCCGCTCCCGGACTCGGGATTCCAGTTGCTCGGAGAGCCGCTGCAATTCCGCCTGGGTCCGCTTCCGTTCGGTGATGTCGCGGGCAACCTTGGAGGCGCCGATGATCCGGCCCTCCGCGTCGCGGACGGGGGAGACGGTCAGGGAGATATCGATCAGCGTCCCGTCCTTCCGCTGGCGGACGGTCTCGAAATGGTCGACCCGCTCGCCGCGGACCACCCGGGCGATGATTTCCTTCTCTTCCGCCAGGCGTTCCGTCGGAATGATCAGGGTGATGGATTTCCCGATGATCTCCTCGGCGGGCCAGCCGAACACCCGCTCGGCCGCGTGGTTCCAGCTGGTGACGATGCCCTCGAGCGTCTTCGAGGCGATGGCGTCGTCGGAGGACGAGACGATCGCGGCCAGAAGGGAGGAGTCCGCTTCAGCCTTCTTGCGGTCGGCGACGATCGACGCAGATGTCCGGCGAGGGGGTGTCACTTTTCTCCTCTCATCTTAGTGGAAATTTCCCTTCCCCCGCAACCCGAAACTGTTAACGTTTTAACGACGTTGAAACGGTAGAAAAGACGGAGGACGGACCATGGCGGAACTGAGCCGGCGGACGGTGTTGACGGGAGCGGTGGCGGCGGGCATGCTCGCCCGGACGGCGTCCGCGCAGGACGACGATCCCTCCTTCAAGATCCGGAACAACCGGGTGAAGCAGTCCATCATGGGCTGGACCTACAACCCCATGCCGGTCGACGAGCTCGCCCGTCACTGCAAGACGCTCGGGATGCACGCCATGGAGGGCATCGACGCCAAGCACTACCCGATGATCCGCGAGCTGGGCCTCAAGATCGCGCTGACCGGGAGCCACGGCTTTCAGAAGGGCCCCTGCGATCCCGCCAACCGCGAGATGGTCATTTCCAAGATCAAGGAAGGGATCGACAAGGCGGTCCAGTTCGAGGCGCCGAACGTCATCACCTTCACCGGCTACCGCGTGAAGGGGATGTCGGACGAGGAGCAGACCAAAAACTGCATCGAGACCTGGAAGGCGGTCGCCGGCTACGCCGAGGAGAAGAAGGTCAACATCTGCCTCGAGCACCTCAACTCCCGGGACGACAGCCACCCGATGAAGGGTCACCCGGGCTACTTCGGGGACCACGTCCAGCACTGCGTCGACATGATCAAGGCCGTCGGCTCGCCGCGCATGAAGCTGCTGTTCGACATCTACCACGTCCAGATCATGGACGGCGACGTCATCCGCCACCTGCGCCAGTACAAGGACGTGATCGGCCACTATCACACGGCCGGCGTCCCGGGCCGGGGGGAGCTCGATGAAACTCAGGAGCTCAACTATCCCGCCATCGTTCGGGCCATCGTCGAGACGGGGTTCCAGGGCTTCCTCGCCCAGGAGTTCATCCCGACGTGGCCCGACCGCGTGAAAGCGCTTCGGCACGCGGTCCGCGTCTGCGATATCTAGGCTCTTTTCCTCGCCAGCTCCGGCGGGAGCATGACGGCCGCGGCGGTCGCGATCAGCGACCCCATCATGGCCGCGAGCATGACCCACTTGAGCAGCAGGCGCGGGAAGTCGCCCCCGATGCCGCCGTAGTTGAGGAGCAGCGTGAAGAGCGCGGCTCCCAGCGAGCCGGCCACTCCCGCCATCAGCGCGTACCGGCGAAGGCCGACCAGATTCAGCCGGTCCGCCAGCATGCCGAGCGCGATCAGCTGGAAGATGAAGAACAGCCAGAAACCCTGGTCCATAACGCCTCCTTTCACGTTCTCGGTTCGAGAAGAGCGTCGCACAACAGATCCAGGAGCCGCACGGCCTCGTCGCGGTGCTCCGGCGCCGGCCGGATTGACACCCGCGTCCGGTTCTCGGGGGTCCGCGCGAAGGTGAACGTGAGGTCGAGCGAGGCCGCGCGGGCGGAAATCGACGACGACGGCTGCTGGCTCACGACCCGGTAGTCGCGGTCGCGGCAGACCTTGAGCGTCGCGTCGAAGCAGATCGGGAGCGCCGACCGGTACGTCCTCGAGATCTCCGCGGGGGCGGCCGGAGGCGGGTCGGCGCGGACGGCGACCGCCGGATCGGAATCGCGGTCACGGGGTCGTCGGGTCGTCGCGCAGGCCGTCAGGAAGACCAGGCTGAACACCAGGGCGTGGGTACTTCTCATGGCGCATCCCCTACCTCAACAACTCGCGCCTGTTGATGGAAGCATATCACACGCCGCTGCATCGCAAGGGGATTGTCGGCGTCGAACAGAAAGCGGGATCGGCGGGGGGCGTGCATGAAAATTCCGTTCACATTCGCGGTTATGCTCCTGCTCGGCCAGGCGAAGCCGCCCGCGCTCGACGAGAAGAAGGTCAACGCCGCCATCGACCGCGGGGTCGAATACCTCCGCGCGAAGCTTTCGAAGAAGGGGAGCGGGCAGGAGAAGGTCCGCGAGCTCGCGCTGCTGGCGATGGTCCACGCCGGGGTGAAGAAGGGCGATCCGTTCCTCGACGAGCAGGTGAAGGCGATGGTCGACGAGGAACTCGCCACGGTCTACCGCACCGCGCTCCAGGCGATGGTCCTCCGCGAGCTCGACCGCAAGGCATGGCAGAAGCGGATCTTCCAGTGCGCCCAGTTCCTGGTGGACAACCAGTGCAAGAACGGGCAATGGGCGTACGGCGAGCCGACGACCTATCCCGAGCCGAAGCCCGAGCCCGACATCGACGAGCTGACGAAATACAAGGTCCTGAAGCAGCGCGGGGGCCCGAACAGCGGTGACCACTCGAACTCGCAATACGCGGTCCTCGGCATCCGCGCCTGCCACGAGTCGGGGATCCTCTTCCCCAAAGAGGTGCTCGCAAAGGCGACGCAGGCGTGGCGCGACTCCCAGACGGTCCAGAAGGGGTGGAGCTACGGTCCCAAGGGGAACCGGGCGTACGGGTCGATGACGGCCGGCGGCGTCGCGGCGCTGACGATCCTGGATCTCCTGCAGGATGCGGACTGGAAGCAGGACCCCGCGATCGCGGGGGGCCTGGAGTGGCTCCGGGACAACCTCCTGCTGACCGACAATCCCGGCCACGGCGGGCCCCATCACTATTACTGGCTCTACGCGCTTTCCCGGGCGGCGCTCCTGACGGAGACCGACAAGTTCGGCAAGGTCGACTGGTATCTCGACGGGGCCCTGTACCTGCTCGCCAACCAGGAGGCCGACGGGTCGTGGGACAAGAAGCCGGTGGACACCTGCTTCGCGATCCTCTTCCTGCGCCGCGCCACCCGTCCCCCCGTCGCCACCGGCGACAAGTAACGGAACAAAAAAGACCGTCTTTTTTGTTCCGTGTGATTTTCGATTTTCGGTGGTAAGTCCTGGCCATGCCGCATGATTAGGGGTATGGAACAGGACAGGCAGGTTCAGGCGGTCCAGCGGCTCTTCGTCGCCCATACCTCGCTCCTGAAGGGGTTCATCCTCGGCCTGCTTCCCGACCACAATCGCGCGGAGGACGTCCTCCAGGAAGTCTTCCTGACGCTCACCCAGAAGGCGGACGAGTTCACGCCCGGGACCGATTTCACCGCCTGGGCCCGCGCCGTCGCCCGCATCAAGGTGCTCCATCGCTTCGACCAGGACAAGCGGGCCCCTCGGACGCTCTGCGCGGAGGCCCTCGACGCCCTCGTGGCGGCCGCACCTGCGATGGACGAGAGCCGAAGCTCTCGCCGTCAGGCGCTCAACAAGTGTCTCGAGCAGGTCGCCCCGACGGCCCGGAAGATCCTCGACCTGCGCTATGACGAGAACCTCGCGCCGCCCGAGATCGCGCGGAAGCTCTCCTGGACGGTCGACGCGGTTCATGTCGGCCTGGCGAAGGTCCGTAAGTTTCTCCGGGAGTGCTCCCAGCGCCGGCTGGAGACGCAGGGAGCCTGAGATGGACGATCCGAAACTTCTCGCCCTGCTGGAAAAGTACATCGAGGGGACGCTCGATGACGCCGGACGGACCGAGCTCGAGAAGCTGATCGTCTCGTCCGTCGCGGCGCGGACCACGTTCTGGGAGTACCTCGAGCAGCACGCCTTCATCGGCGAACTCGGCGGGGAGGCGAAAGGTCGGGCCCTGGCGCGACTCGAGAAGCCGCCCACCCGCCGGACGCCCGCGCCGCGCCGTTTCCGGCCGAGCTCGGGCACGCTGCCGTTCCTCATCGCCGCCGGCCTGCTCTTCGGGTTCGTGGCGATCCTCATCGCGTCGATGTCGGGCAACGACGCCGACGAAGCGCGCAGTCTCGCCGCGTTCCGGGCGAAGCAGGCGGAACGGAGAAAGGCCGCCGAAGCGCGCCTCCGGGAGATCGAGCAGGAGCGGCAGCGGATCCTGGCCCGGCCCGTCGCGCCCGAAGGGAAGCCGGAACCCCAGAAGGAAGAAGAGCGGAAAAAAGCCCTCGAGGCCCTCGCGGAGCGCCAGCGCAAAGTGGACGACGAAATCCGTCAGGCGATCGAGGAAAAGCCGCCGGCGGTCCTCGTCCAAAAGACGCCCGAGACGCCGAAGCCGCTCTTCGTTCCCGAGAAGGCGCCGACGGTCGTCGCGGCGGCGCCGGTCGCCCGGATTGCGAAGGTCGAGGGCGGCGTCCTCGTCGATCAGAAGCCCGCGGAAGCGAGGCAGGATCTGACCGTCGGCCAGCGCCTCGAGACCGGCACGGGGTCGATCGAGCTCCTCTACGGGGACGGGACGCGCGTTTCGTTCGCAGCCGGCACCGTGGCGCGCGACTTCAAGACCGACGGCGGCAAGCGGTTCTGGATGGACGCCGGATCGATGCTTGCCGTCGTGGCGAAGCAGCCCAAAGGCCAGCCGATGATCGTGGAATCCAAGCACGGCGAGGCCACCGTGGTGGGCACGACCCTGCGGCTCCGGATCGACCCCGAAGCGGCCAAGGGGATGCGCCTCGAGGTGGAAGAGGGCACCGTTCAGCTGAAGAACCGGCTGTCCGGCAAGTCGGTGCTCGTCGAGAGCGGTCACTATGCGGTCGCCGCCTCGGGCGGGGAGCTCAAATCGATGCTCCAGCCCGTCGAGGAGATTCTGCTGACCGCGGCCCACGCGAAGATCACCGGCGGGGAGTGGAGAGTGTCGAAGGCTCCCGAAGGGAACTTCCTCGAATCCGCGCCGGTCTACCGGAAGAGCGCCGACGCGAATCAGCTCTCCTCGTACGTGACCCTGACGTTCGAGGCCGAAGCCAACCGGGACTACCAGGTCTGGGTCCGCGGCGCTTGCGTGGGCACGGGCGACCGGGGGCTCCAGGACGGGATCGTCCTCAAGTTCGCCCGGGCGCAGGCGACGCAGCCCAAGCTCGCGCCGGAATGGGGACCGTTCGTCGGTCCCGACAGCGTCGGCCTGGCCGGCTGGGGTCGCTTTGCCGGAACTCGATGGATGGCCGGCGACGGGGATTTCTTCGACGCCACCGGGAGCCGCGTCGAGCCTGCCAAGGGGACCGGTCGCGCCGGCGACGAGATGCCGGCGACGGTGCGGTTCACCCGGCCGGGATCCCAGACGCTCCGGCTCTATGTCGTTGAAGGACCGATGAGAATCGACGCCATCTGGCTGTCGACGACGCAGAAGACACGTCCTGACGCGGCTCAGGTGGGGCCGGTCAAGTAGTCCTCGCCAACAACTGGGGGTGATTCATGACGCGCTCAGGGTCTGCCTATCGACTGACGTGGGGGGTGGCGCTCGCCGTGATGGTGTGCGCCGCGGCGCCTCAGGCCACGGGCCCGCTCCGGAAGCATCCGACGAACGGGCGGTACTTCACCGACGGATCGGGAAGGGCCATCTACCTGACAGGTTCCCATTCGTGGGACACGTTCCAGGACTGGCTCTGGACGGAGAACCCCCAGCAGTACTTCAACCTCCTCCAGGCCAACAACCACAACTTCATGCGGTTCTGGGTGGCGGACACCGCCTACAGCCCGTACATCAACGCCGCGATCGAACCCCAGCCTTACGTCCGTACCGGGCCCGGGAACGCGGCCGACGGTCGGCCCAAGTTCAACCTCAACCAGCTCAATCAGGCGTTCTTCGACCAGCTGCGGTCGGTCGTCGTCCAGGCGCGTGACCGCGGCATCTATGTCTCGGTCATGCTGTTCAACTCCTGGGGCATCAGCCGGTATGGCGGGGCGCAGCACAATACGTGGCCCTACCATCCGTTCAATCTCACCAACAACGTCAACGGGATCAACGGCGACCCGAACGGCGACAACATGGGATTTGAGTATCACAGCGAGCAGATCCCCGCCATCCTGGCCTTGCACCAGGCCTATGTCCGGAAAGTGGTCGACACCGTGAACGATCTCGACAACGTGATCTATGAGATCTGCAACGAGGACGACCGGCAGATCTCGGTGAACTGGCAGTACAACCTGATCAATTTCGTCCGGAACTACGAAGCGTCCAAGCCGAAGCAGCACATGGTCGGCATGACCGAGATCTCCAACGGCGGATCCGCGATCAACAGCTGGCTCACGGGGAGCCCCGCCGACTGGATCTCGCTGGGCGCCGACGTGTGGGACAGCCCGAGCGATCCCTACAACTCCGACCCGCCGGCCGCCGACGGCGCCAAGGTCAGCTTGCTGGATTCGGACCATCTCTTCTACGACAACTTCAAGAACAACGCCGGGCTGACTCGCGCCTGGGTCTGGAAGAGCTTCACCCGCGGCCACAACCCGCTTCTCATGGAAGAGCTGGGGAACTATGCGGGCTGGATCGCCGGCCGCGCCGCCATGGGCCACACGCGGACCTATGCGAACCGCGTCGATCTCGCGTCGATGACCCCGCAGAACGGGCTGTCGACCACGGGCTACTGCCTGGCGAACCCCGGCTCCGAGGTCATCGCGTATCAGCCCGGCAGCGGTTCGTTCAGCGTGTATCTGCAGGCCGGAACCTATTCGGTCGAGTGGTTCAACACGGCGGCGGGCACCACGTCGACGTCGTCGAACGTCGCGGTCTCCACCGGCTGGAAGAGCTTCACTCCTCCGAGCGCGGAGGCGGCCCTCTATCTGAAAGTCACGAGCAGCGGCGGCGGCGGCACCAATGGCGCGACGTTCGTCTCTCAGTCGGTTCCCACGTCGATGACCGCGGGTTCGAGCACTTCGGTGTCGGTCACGATGCGCAACAGCGGGACGTCGACCTGGACGCCGTCGGCGGCTCATCGGCTCGGCGCGCAGAATCCGCAGGACAACACGACCTGGGGGATGGCCCGGGTCGATCTCTCCGCGGGCGATGCGATCGCGCCCGGGCAGTCGAAGACGTTTTCCTGGACCGTGACGGCGCCGTCGTCGCCGGGCACCTACAACTTCCAGTGGCGCATGGTCCAGGAGCTCGTCGAATGGTTCGGCCCGACGACGCCGAACGTCGCGGTGACCGTGACGGGCGGCACGCAGCCGCCGGCCGGTCTCGTGGGCAACTGGAAATTCGACGAAGGGTCGGGTTCCTTCGCGGCCGACTCGTCGGGCTTCGGCAATCACGGGACGCTGGTCAACGCCGGATGGATCGGCGGAAAGTCCGGATCGGCCGCCAACCTCAATGGGAGCGGCTACGTGAGCGCGGCCTCGTCGGCCTCCCTCAACAATCCGCGGACCGGGATGACGGTCGCGATGTGGATCAACCTGAGATCGGCGGTGAACTTGTACGGAGCCTTGGCGGGACGCCGTTGGGGTCCCGGCTGGGACGATCTCTGGGTGCTGTTCTACGACAACGCCGACGGACAGAACCGCTACTCCTTCGGGGTGCGCACGTCGAACGCCGTCTACGTGACCGGACCCTCCGGCAACGGCGATCTGAACTCGTGGGTCCATGTCGCGGGAACGTATGACGGATCCCGGATCCGGATCTATCGCAACGGAGCGGAGATCGCGTCGGCCGCGCTGACGGGCACGATCCCGACCGAGGCGACGCCGCTCTTCCTGGGCGCCGGCGACAACGGCAACACCGGCATCGGGGAGTACCTCAACGCGGCGATGGACGACGTGCGGCTCTACGACCGGGCGCTGAGCGCCTCGGAAATCCAGTCGCTGGTCGGCGGATCGTCGTCGACGGTTTATGTCAGCGACCTCTCGTGGACGTACGCCGTGAGCGGCTGGGGTCCGGTCGAAAAGGACCGCTCCAACGGCGAAGACGCCGGCGGCGACGGGGCGGCGATCCGGCTGAACGGCGTGACGTATGCCAAGGGCATCGGCTGCCATGCCTACTCCGAGATCCGGTATACGCTGGGCGGCCAGTACACGTCGTTCCAGTCGGACATCGGCGTGGACGACGAAGTCGACGGCGCCGCAGGCCAGTATTCCACGATCGTGTTCCAGGTCTGGGCCGACGGCGTGAAGCTGTACGACAGCGGGGTGATGACGTGGACGTCGGCGACCAAGTCGGTCAACGTGAGCGTGGCGGGGAAGCAGGAGCTCCGGCTGATCGTCACCGACGCCGGGGACAACATCTGGTACGACCACGCCGACTGGGCAGGCGCGAGGTTGATCCGATGAGAGCGACGACGTGGATCGCGGCGGCGGCCGTTGCCGCCTTGCTTCTGGCGGCGGGTCTCCGGCAGCGTTCGCCGGAGACCCCGCCCCCGGTGAAGAACCCGCGCGTCGTCGCGGCAGCGCCGACGCCGGTCGCGGCGGTGCCCGAGCCCGTCCGTCAGACGGCCGCTCGGCTGAGGATCCCCGCGGACGAGGTCGAGGCCTTCGTGGCGGCGGCGCGGGACGTGGCCCGCGAACTCCGGCGGATCCAGGTCCAGCGCCAGTCCGAGTGGAGCCTGGACGTCGACCAGCAGACCCGCCTGGAGTGGGAGGAGCGGTACGATGCCGACCGCCGGGCGGCGGTGGCGCGGCTGGATCCGTTTCTGGATGGGGGGGAGGCCCACCGGGATTTTCGGGGTCAGATCGAGACCTGGGCGGCCACCCTATCCGCTCGGGAACAGGGGGGGTACCGGTAAATTTCGGATTCCTAGCTAAGTTCGGCCCCGGATCCTCCCTGTATTATTGAAGGGGAGGGTCACATGCGCATATTCACCCTGGTGCTCCTGCTGGCGGCCGGACCGGACGAAGGGTTGGCCCCGTGGGCCGCGAACAAGCACGCTTCCGACGCCCCCAAACAGCACAAGGAAGAGGTCTCCAAATCCAAACAGGTCTATACCGTCGTCCAGGGCGGCACCATGGACGGACGCAATTGCCGGTCGCCCCTCGGTTGCGGCATGTCGCGCGAAGGAGCGATCGTCCAGACCTGGGAGTCCAACCGGGCGGTCCGGATGGAGAATACGGGCGACACCGACGTGGTCAATCCCTGGCTTTCGAACGGCCGCAACAACCTGCGCTCCATCGAGGAGATCATCGCTTCGGCCACCACGCCCGGCATGACCGATGCCGAGAAGTGCATGGCGCTCTGGTTCTATCGGATCCAGCACCGGTACCACTTCGGCGTCGACGGCCGCGAAGAGGGCGACCTCGTCAAGACCTTCAACATCTACGGCTACAACACGTGCGGCAGCGATTCGATGATGATGGCGGGTCTCTGGAAGAACCTCGGACTCAAGGCCGCCCCGGCGCGCGGCGTGGGCCACTGCATCTCACAGGTCTTTTACGACGGCAAGTGGCACCTGTATGACGGCGATCTCAAGGCGGTCTACCTGAACCGGGACAACGAGACCGTCGCGGGCGAGCAGGACATCGTCCGCGACCACGACCTCATCAAGCGGACCCCTAGCCAAGGCATCCTGATGCCCGAATCGCGCGGCGCGCAGGAGTGGGTCGCCGCCGTCTACGGATTCGAGGGCGAGGTCGTGGGCGGTCGCGACTGCTACCGCGAAGGCAGCATGAAGATGACCCTCCGGCCGGGCGAGGCGCTCGTCTGGCGCTGGGGCCGTACGAATCCGGTCAAGGTCCACGGCGATCCCAAGAACCTGCTCTATCCGGAAACAATCTGCAACGGCCTCTGGGAGTACCGCCCCGACTTCACGAAGGATGCGTGGCGGAAGGGCGCGACGGTTGAGGGCGTGAAGTCGACGCCCGCGGGCCTGACCGAGGGGACCATTACGTGGGCGATGAAGTCGCCCTACGTCATGGTCGGCGGCAAGCTGACGGCCGAAGGGCAGGGAGCAGAGTTCTCGTTCTCCCTCGATGGAAAGAGCTTCCAGCCGGTCGTCGACTTCGACAAGCTCTTCGCCTACAACGGAACCGCGCGGTACGGCTATCAGCTCCGCTGCACGCTCGCCAACGGGGCGACACTGAAGAACCTGGCGATCGCCAACGATCTCCAGATGGCGCCGATGGCGCTGCCGGAGATGGGCGTCGGCAAGAACGAATTCTCCTACACCGACGAGTCGCCTTCGCGCAAGGTCCGGATCACCCACGACTGGGTGGAACGGTCGGCGTCGAAGCCGCCCGCCGCGCCTCCGGGCGCGGTCTATCCCGCCGACGGCGGCGAGTCGGACGGCAGCGATATCGTCTTCCAATGGAAGGCTCCGACGGATGCGGACGGGGACAAGATCGCCGACTATCAGTTTGAGCTGTCGAACCGCCAAGACCTGCGGTATCCGCTCTCGATGACGTTCTACCGGCTGATGTCGAAGACGGTCGCCGATAAGGGGAAGGCGCAGTTCACCGTGGGCGCGCCGGGGCTCCTGACGGCGGACAAGAAGTACTTCTGGCACGTGCGCGCACAGGACGCGAAGGGCGTCTGGGGGCCGTGGAGCGCGACGTGGTCGTTCACCGCGCGCGGGCCGAACTATCCGATCGACCTGGCGATCGATGCCGGGACGCTCCGCTGGAAGGCGAACGCCACGGGCAAGAAGCCCGCGGCGTACCGGGTCTACGGCAGCGACGAGAAGGGATTCACGGTGAGCGACGCTCCGTATGCGGTCACGGTCGGCGTCTGCAAGGAACTGCCCAATCCGTTCCCCGCCAACTTTCTGGCCGAAACGAAAACGCCGGAGTTCGCGCTGCTCGGCCAGCCCGTGCGCGCGTACTACCGCATCGTCGCGGTGGACGACAAGGGCAAGCGGAGCGGCCCGTCGGACTTCGTCGTGGCGCCGCGGCCGCTGATCTACAGCAAGCCGGTCGTCGCGGGGAAGGTCGGCCAGCCCTACGCCTACGCGGTCCTGGCCAACCGGTCCCTCGGCGACCTGCGCAGCCGGCAGGTCGACGGCCGCGACAGCCAGAATTTCTGGGACATCGAGAAGCTGAAGGTCACGGTCGACAAGGGGCCCGACTGGCTCAAGGCCGACGGCGCGTCGCTCGGCGGCACGCCGACGTCGGCGGGCTCGTTCGACGTCGAACTCACGGTGACGTTGGAGCGCGACGTGCGGAAGCTCGACGGCAACGTGCTCTCGTGGGGCAACGAGAAGGTCGTCTCCCAGGCCGTCGAGAGGGTCGGCGTCGCGGCGCAGAAATTCACGCTGGTGATCGACAAGTAGCTCTGGTAAGCTTTGGGGGTCGTGAAAGCAGTTCGATATCTGCTGCTGGCCCTCGCCGCGGGAGTGATTCCCAGCTGCCATTCCGGGCGGACCTTCTTCGTGAGCGGCGGCCTTCTGGCGCCCTCCTACCATCGCCTCGTCGGCACTCAGCCGGAGTCCGCCGCCGTCGGAGACTTCGATCGTGACGGGACGCCCGACGTCGTCGTGGCGAACTTCGGATCCGACACCGTCAGCGTTCTCCTCGGGACCGGCGACGGGGGATTTCTCTCGGCGGTCTCGTACGCGACGGGAACGGGGCCGGGCTCGGTCGCGGTGGCGGATATGGATCGCGACGGCATCCCCGACCTGGTCGTCGCCAACCGGACTTCCAACGACATCTCGGTGCTGCTCGGCACCGGGACGGGAACGTTCGGCGCCGCGACGACGTTCGCCGCCGGCGCGAGCGCGCCGCGCCATCTGATCGTGGCGGACTTCAACGAAGACGCGATTCCGGACGTCGCCGTGGCGTGCGAGTCGGAAGGGCTGTCGATCCTGCTCGGCACGGGCACCGGCGCGCTTGGAGCGGCCAGCGTGATCCTGACCGGCGCCTCCACGGGGCCCTACTGGGTCGCGGCCGGGGACTTCAATCGCGACGGCCACCTGGACCTCGCCGTCGTCTACAGCGCCGCCGATGCCGTGGCCGTCTTCTTCGGCGTCGGCGACGGCACGTTCGGCGTGCCGAGCGTGCTCGCCGTCCAGACGCTGCCGCAGTCGGTCGCGGTCGGGGACTTCGATCGCGACGGCTTCCCGGACCTGGCGGTGAGCAACGACACCTCGGGCACGGTCTCGATTCTGCTCGGGTCGCTCACCGGCTTCGGGCCGGCCTCGAACATCCCCGCGGGGTCGCGGCCGTTCTCGGTCACGGTCGTCGACATCGATCGCGACGGCAGGGAAGACCTGGTCGTCGCGAACTTCGGAACCACCCACATCTCCGTCATCCTGGCGACGGGCCCCGCAACCTTCGACCCGCCCCGGACCTTCCTGGTCAGTTCGGTGGCCCATTCCGTGACGGTCGACGACATCAACCGCGGCGGGTTCCCCGACGTCATCGTCACCGAGCGGAACTCCCAGACCATCGGGGTGCTGCTCCACAACTAGCGCCGTGCAACAGTGCATCCCCGGGATATAATTCATCACGTCTGGGGGTTGGCGGGCCGGGGTAACACGGGATCGCTCGCGGCGGCTTCATCCCCCCACTACATCGGGGTGAACATCATGAGCGCCGTCCGGATCCTCTACGCGACCCAGGATGCCGCCGCCGTCGCCTTCGTCCGCTCCGCCTTCCAGGGCGAAGAGTGGACGTTGGAGGTCGTCTCCGACGGCGACCGCTGCCTCGCGAAGTTCGAGAAGGGGGCGCCGGACCTCGTCCTCGTCGATCACGTCCTGGCCGACATGGCCGGGCTCGACCTCCTCCCCAAGATCCACGGCATCGACGCCACCGTTCCCGTCATCGTGATGGGCAACTCGCCGTCCATCGATCAGGCGGTCGTCGCGATGCGCCGGGGCGCGACGAATTATCTCTTCCGTCCCTTCGACGCCGGGAAGCTGCTCGATGCGGCCCGGCAGGCGCTCCAGGAGAATTGGCAGAAGCGGGAGATCGAGCGGCTCAAGGCGGAAACCGGACAGGGGCTGTCGAAGGTCCGGGTCGATGAGATCCTCGCCGACCTCGCGGTGAACGGCGGGTCGGACCTCCATCTCAAGGTCGGCCGCCGGCCGATCTACCGCGTCGGGGGCGACCTGCTCGAGAGCAAGTTCCCGGTGCTCGACGACGACGACGTGAAGGGCAGCCTGCTGCAGGTGCTCGGCGTCGACGGCTTCAAGGTCCTCGAGCGCGATTTCGAGTACGACAGCGCCTACGTGCTGCCCGACATCGCCCGCTGCCGCGTGAACGCGTACAAGCGGATGGGAAAATATGCGGCGGCGTTCCGCATGATTCCGCTCGTCATCCCGACCATCGACGCGATGACGCTCCCGCCGGCGTTGAAGGAGATCTGCAAAGTGCCCCAGGGCCTCGTGCTCGTCACCGGACCGACCGGCAGCGGCAAGTCGACCACCCTGGCGGCCATGGTGGACTACCTGAACGAGACCGAGGCGCTCCATATCATCACCATCGAAGACCCCATCGAGTTCGTCTACACGGACCGGAAGTGTTCGATCGACCAGCGGAACCTGGGCAGCGACACGCGGACGATGCACGAGGCGCTGCGCCGGGTGCTGCGCCAGGACCCGGACATCATCCTCCTGGGCGAGATGCGCGACCGGGAGTCGATCGAGTTGGCGATGCACGCGGCGGAGACCGGCCACCTCGTGTTCTCGACGCTCCACACGAACGACGCCAAGCAGACGCTCGACCGCATCGTGGACTCGTTCCCCACGGACGCGTCGCACCAGATCCGGGCGATGCTGGCGCTCACGCTCCATGCCGTGGTCAGCCAGCGCCTGGTCAAGCGGGCGGACGGGAAGGGCCGCACGGCGGCGGTGGAGGTGATGATCAACTCGCCCAACATCCGCGACCTGATCGTCGAGGGGAAGACCTCCGCGATCGAGAAAGCGATCGGCCAGTCGGGAAACATCTACCAGATGCAGACCTTCAATCAGTCGCTGGCGAAGCTTGTGCTGGAGGGGGCGATCACGCACGACGACGCGCTGGCGTGCTCGACGAACCCGAACGACCTGAAGCTGCTGCTGAAGGGGATCGGATCGGCGTCGGCCGCGGTGGTTCCCTCCGAGCCCCCGAAGATCGGCCGCCGGACGTTCTGAGCGAATCCCGATTCCCGGAGGAACGCTCGCCCCGACGCTCCTGCCGGGATTCGGGATTCTACTTGGCTTTGTTGCGGTCGACGCTGACGACCAGCGGGCGGGTGGCCCGCTTGAGGAAGAGGATCGCGAAGCAGGTGTCCCACGTCGGCCTCATCGTCGCGGGTCCGCTCTCCGCCCAGGAGCCGTCGGGCTTCTGCGCGTTGAGGATGACCCGGGCGCCGTCGAGGTACCAGTCGCGGTTGCCGACGAACGGCGTGTCGTAGAGCATGCCGACGCGCTCGAGGGCATAGAGGTAGTAGTAGAGGAACTCGTTCGGGGCCTGGCCGCCGGTCTCGCACGGCCCCACGTTCTCCGTCACCGAGAAGTTCTTCGCCAGCCAGGCCATGCCGCCGGCGGCGACCTTGTCGCGCTTCCAGTCCTCGCCCAGCATGTAGTCGTAGATGCACACCGCGCCGATCGCGCCCGCCGTCATCGAGCTGTAGGCGCGGTCGTTCTGGACGTACGACCATCCGCGCGGGTCGGCCTGCATGACGCCGCCCGAGGTCGCGACCGAGTTGTCGGGCTTGCCCTTGCCGTCGCCCAGCTGGCTGATCTGCCACCACTTCTTCGCGAGCTTGACGACGGTCTCGCGCGGGATCTGGATGCCGGCGTCATGGCAGGCGCGGAGGCCGAGCGCGGCGTACTGCGAGTTGGAGTTGTCGCCGGTCGCCGGACCCTGGCGCCGCTTCTCGACGGGGATCTTGTGGAGAACCTTCGGCTTCTGCTTCGGCTCGCCCGCGCCGGGCTCCTTGGCCGAGCTCGCCACCGCCGCGCGGGGGGCGCCGCCCGTCGGGACCCCGTCCACGAACGGCGTCGACTCGCCGTACGACCACTGCCCGTTCATGCACTGGTTGTCGACCAGGAACTGGGCGCACTGCTTGATCTTCGGCTGGTACTTCACGCGGTCGAGCTCCTCCAGGCACATGGCCAGGAGCGCGACCTTATAGGTGCGTTCCATCTTCGCGTCCAGGGCCTTCTTGAGGTATTCCTGGACCTTGGGGTTGTTCTCCGGCACCTCGGCGTGGATGAGCGTGAGGAGAATGAGCTCGTCGCAGTTGTTGATGTGCTGGTCCCAGCCGGACGACTCGGCGCCGTTCAGGTATTGGACGCCCTTCTTGATCGCCTCGTCGATCCGCTTCTGATCGACGCCCTGGGCATAGGCGGTGGCGGCAAGAGCGAATGAGAAGAACAGCGCGCCGGCGTGACGGACCATGATCCCGATCCTCCAACAGTACCCCTTATTCCCCATTTGACCCCGTTCCGTGACCAAAATCGTACATGCTCATACGATTTAGTATGCCGAAACCCCCGGATAAATAACCGATCCCGAAATAGTTCCCGCCGGCCGGGATTCGTGACGCAGGAGGGGCGGTGCGCTATCTGGAGACGTAGTGTTTGGGGAGGGATTCATGACCAAGATCGCCCGCCGGGACTTCATCCAGACCGCCGCATCGTCGGTCGGCTTCTTCGCGGTCGCGCCCGACCGCCTCCAGGCCGCCCCGAAGCAGGCGTCGCCCAATGAGACCTACGGGGGCGCGCTGATCGGCTGCGGCGGCCGGGGACCGAGCACCTACCAGGAGATGTCCAAGGGTCTCCAGGTCGAGATGCGGGCCCAGTGCGACGTGAAGTTCGTCAACAAGGCCGACAACCAGATGTTCTACACCGACTTCCGCCGGGTCCTCGAGCGGAAGGACATCGACCTGGTCGCGATCGGCACGCCGCCCCACTGGCACGCGTTGATCTCGATCGCCGCCGCCGAAGCGGGCAAGGACGTGATGTGCGAGAAGCCGATGACGCGGTTCATCGCCGAGGGCAGGGCGGTCGCCGACACGTTCAAGCGCTACAAGCGGATCTTCCAGATCGGCACGTTCGGCCGCTTCGGCCAGTCGAAGGACAAGAACAGCATCGCGATCCACAAGCTCATGCGGAGCGGCCTGCTCAAGGACAACCCCGGCGTCTACGTGAAGAGCGGCGGGCTCAAGGTGAAGGAGTGGTCCGGCCGCGTCAACCTCGCGCCGCAGACGCCGCCCGCGAACCTCGACTGGAACCTGTACTGCGGCCCGTCGCCGCTCAAGCCGTTCGTCCCGCCGCGCCACGGCGGCACCCACCGCGGCTACTGGGACTATGAAGGCGGCGGGCTGGCCGACATGGCCCAGCACACCCTCGACCCCTACCAGTGGACCTACGGCAAGGACGACACGAGCCCGGTCGAGATCGAAGCCTACGCCCCGCCCGCCCATCCCGAGGTCTGCGCGATGTGGGGCTGGATCGAGATGAAGTACGCCGACGGCTTCACGCTCGTCCTTGAAAGCGGCGAGTGGGGGAACAAGTACGACCGCAAGCCGGCGCGGAAGCCGACGATCGACGACCTCGACGAGGAGTCGAAGAAGAAGCTCGCGGCACTGCCCGATCCGGAGCCGCTCCTCACGTTCGCGGAGGCGGTGAAGACCCGCAAGCCCGCCGGCGGCAACGCCGAGGCGGCCCATCGCTGCGCGATCCTGCTCCACCTGGCCAACATCGCCATCCGCACCGGGCGGAAGCTCAAGTTCGATCCGGTGAAGGAGGAGTTCGTCGGCGACGAGTTCGCCAACCGGTACGTGAATCTCCCCATGCGCGCCCCGTGGCATCTGTAGAGAGGACCCGATGAAGACGCAGGACAAGATCGCCGAGCTCGTCGACCAGGTTCCCGCCCTCGACAAGCGGGGCACCTTCACCGGTCCGTCGTGGGAGGAGGCGACGCCGATGCTCGACGGCCTCCTCGCCGCGGGCCGCGACGGACTCGTCGCGGTGATCGCGATGCTGAAGGAAGTCGACGACGGATCGGACTACAAGGCGCGCTACGCGCTCCACGCGCTGGCGCAGTACGTGGGCCGACCGGGGAAGGACGCCGCCCGAAAAACGTTCATCGATGCGCTCGCGTCGCAGCTCGGCGGCGAGCGGTCGAAGGGCGTCCAGGGCTACGTCGCGCGCCAGCTCCAGGTGGTCGGCTCCAAGGACGCGGCGCCGGCCCTCGGCAAGATCCTGGCCGACGCCGAGCTCTGCGAGTGGGCCGCCCAGGCGCTGCTGGCGATCCGCGACGGTGCGGTCGGCGAGTTCCGGAAGGCGCTTCCCGAGCTCAAGGGCGGGACGCGGCTCACGGTGCTCCAGGCCCTCGGCGTCCTCGCCGACGCGGAGTCGGCGGAGTCGATGAAGGCGGCGCTCGGGGACGCCGACGCGGAGATCCGGCTCGCCGGCGCGTGGGGCCTGGCCCGGATCGCGGCGGCGGATGCCGTCGACGCGGTCTTCAAGCTCTCGACCGGCGCGACGGGATGGGAGCGGATCAAGGCGACCTCCTTCGCGCTCCTCCTGGCGGAGCGTCTCCTCGCGGCGGGGAAGAAGCCCGAGGCCGCGAAGATGTACCGCCTCCTCAAGGAGTCGCGCACCGACAAGTCCGAGGCCTACGTGCTCGACGCGGCGACGGAGGGTCTGGCCAAAGCCGGCGGGTAGGTGATACGATCCGGCCCGATGGGGTCGCGAATCGCCGCAGGCCTGCTGGTCCTGCTCGTCCTTCCGCTGTCGCCCGCGTCCGGCTGGAACGAGGCCGGCCATTCCGCGGTTGCGCTCCTGGGCTTCCGTCGTCTCGCCCCGAAGACGCGCGACCGGGTCCTGGCGTTGCTGCGCAAGCATCCCGGCGCCGAGGCGTGGGGCGCGAAGGACGACGAGACGCTCGTCGCGAAGGCGGCGTCGTGGCCCGACGAGATCCGCAAGGACGACCATCCCTTCCACGCCGATCATCGCGTCGAGGATCATTTCATCAACCTCCCGGCGCCGGTGCCGGCCGACTATCCGCTGTTCGAGGACCAGACGCTCGCCGGGGTCGCGGCCCGTCCGAACATCGTGACGCGGCTGAAGCAGAGCGTCGCGGTCGTGAAGAAGGATCTGGTGGACGACTCGATCCGCGCGCGCGAGCTGAGCTGGATCCTTCACCTGGTCGGCGACATCCACCAGCCGCTCCACTGCGCCGGGGTCGTGTCGAAGCGCTTTCCGCAGGGCGATCGCGGCGGGAATTGGGCGGTCGTCGCGGCGGTGTCGCGCGAGATCCAGCCTGCCGAGCTGACCGATCCGCCGCGCCTCCCGAATCTGCACCAGTACTGGGACGATCTACTGGGCGTCGACGCGCGGATGGACACGGTGCGCCGGGTCGCCGACGAAGCCGTCGCGCCGGACCCCAAGGCGGACCTCCGGTTCAAGCCCGAAGCCTGGGCGTGGGAGAGCTACCGGCTCGCGATCTCCACGGCGTATGCGAACAACCGGCTCGAGGTGATTCCGGGGCCGCAGGCCGTCGCGACGCTGCAGTCGGGAAAGTCGGTGACGGTCCCGGCGCTTCCGCCGGGCTACGAGGAGAAGGCGCGGGCGGCGGCCCGAGGCCAGGCCGCACTGGCCGGCGCACGACTGGCCGCGCTGCTCACGGAGTTGTTCGGCGAGTGAAGTCGAGCTACGGGGCGTAGGTGTAGACGTTCGCCTCCCAGGGGTGGAAGTCGTCCTCGAAGGCCTTGCCGTCCCCGAGAACTTTTCCGGTCCGCTCGTTCTTCAGACCCTTCACCGGCTGGCGGAACGACAGCTTGAGCTTCGACGCCGCCTGGCCGCCTTCTTCCGCGACCTCGCCGAACTCGTCGATCGATGCCCGGCGGTCGAGGTTCTTGACGACGCAGAGCGTCGTGCGATCGCCGTTCTTCCAGAAGATCGCCTCCGTGCGTGGCAGGTTGAGCGTCAGCCGCGCGTCGACGCCCGCCTCCGACATCAGGCCTCTTACGAGCGTGAGCCAGTCCGCGCCTTCGCCCTTGGGGCGCTGGAGCAGGTATCCGGCGGGGGAGAGGTTGAGGTAGACGGCCCGCCCTTTCTTCTGGACGCTCCCCATGCCGCGCTCGAAGACCGGCAGCCCGTGGGCGAGTTCCGCGCCCTCGATGGCCCAGGACTTCGCCGAGAACGGCGACCCGCGCTCGGCATCCGACTCCGTGAGCGTCTTCCCGCCGAGGATGCCCTTCGACAGGTCGCGCGTCACCCCGAAGAGATCGTCCAGCGCGCCCTTCGCGCGCGACTTGCCGTGCTCGTCGAAGATGCCGCACAGATGGTCGGCGATGACCGTGCCGCCCGCCGCCGCGAACGCCCGGATCGCCGCCGCCTCCGCGTCCGACAGGCAGAGCGTCCGGTTGAGCAGCAGCACCTTGAATCCCTGCTTCTGGAGGGCGCCGCCGAGGAGATGGTCCTGGTGGACGAACTTCGCCTGGAGTCCGAGATCCTCCATCGTCTTGATCCACCCGAGGCGCGTCAGGTTGCTCGTCGACATCGTGTTCTCCATCGACGAGCTCCGTTTCGGCCAGGTGTTCCGATGGGTCGCCGCGTCGAGCGCCCACGTCGCCTGGATCGAGGGATGCGAGTAGTAGACCGCGATGGGGTCGTGGACGAACGCGCCGTCCACGATGGCGCGCGAGACCGGACCCTGGACTTCCTTGTACGTCGCCGCATTCGCCGCGATGGCGGGGGCCGCCTTGCCGTCCGCGAACCAGCCGTCGGGCCAGCAGATCACGGCGCGGTTGCCGTGGCACAGGTAGTACCAGAGGAACCACGCGTCGCGCTTCGCGTCCTTGCTCGAGAAGAACGTCTGGACGCGCGGCCGCGACTGGTCCCAGAAGCTGCGCAGGATCTCGTTGGTCCCGCCGATGTCGTACGCCTCGATCCACTGGATGGCCGTCGACAGCTTGCGGTAGTCGTATCCCCCGAACGCGCAGGGGCTCTGGCCGCCGACGAATCCCGCGGGAACCGCCGGGTCGGCGGCGTTCGCCGTACGGGTGAGATCGGCGAGCGCATCGGCCCATTGGGTGTCCATGGCGCTCCGCCAGTCGCACCAGGCGCTCAGGTTCACCCGGCCCAGCGCGTCGGGCTTCAGCTGCTCGCGGAAGGCTTCGTAGCTCTTCGGCTCGACGGCGTCGAACGACGCGTAGGTGGTCCCGTACTGGGCGTTCAGCTTGTCGATCGTGCCGTACATCGACTCCAGGAACTTGCGGTACGCGGCGACCGCGAGCGGATGGCCGTCGGTCTCGATGGGCGAGCAGAAATTGCCCGTGCTGATCTCGTCGTCGAACGCGTACGCCACGGCGGTGGTGCCTTTGGCGGCGGCGACGTTCCGGGTGAGGATCTTCTTCACCTCCGCCATCACCTTCGGGTCGGCGAGACTGTTGGGGCGCTGGACGATCTCCTTCTTGCCCGCGATGGGATCGACCCGCTTGCCGAGGTGGAGGAATCCCTTGTCGGCGGCGTGATCGACGTAGTAGGGCCAGCCGGTCTCCTTGGCGAACGCCTGGAGCTTCTCGCTCTGACGGTCGACGTGGAAGCCGTGGAGGCCCAGCGATTCGTAGAGCTCCTTGTCCTTGGTGACGTCGGTCTTGAACTGCCAGACCAGCATCGTGAACTTGTCCCAGTGCTTCGGCGGAGGCACCGACGGCACGGGATCGGAGGACGGAGCGAGCAGGATCAGGAGCGCGAGTGTGTATCTCATCGCCAGTTCCTACGCAGAGACCCGGTTCGAATTCTCATATGCCGGACGAAGGCGTGATGATTTTTTCATTTTTTCGCGTCAGAATGGGAAGGCAGGCCCCGTAGTCGAGTGAGGACTGGATGGAATCGGAATTCGTGAAGAGGCTGATGGAGCATCGTTCGATGCTTCACAGCTTCGTCTATGCCCTTCTGCGCGATCCGCATCTCACGGAGGACATCCTTCAGGAGGTGGCGGTCGTGCTCTGGTCGAAGTATTCGGAGTTCACGCCGGGCACGGACTTCGGCGCGTGGGCGCGGAGCGTCGCGTACCGCGAGGTCCTGTCGGCGCGGCGGAGCGAGGCCCGTGCGCGTCGGTACATGGACGACGCGTGCGCCCAGCAGATCCTCGCCGCCTACCAGAGGCGCGAAGAGAGCGTGGACACCGCTTCCCACCGGCTCGCGCTGCGCCGCTGCATGGGCCAGCTGAACTCCGACCTGCGCGACATCATGCGCTGCCGCTACGCGCTGTCGATGAGCAGCCGCGAGATCGCCCAGAAATTCTCGCGCACCGCGCAGGCGGTCGACGCCATCGTCTATCGCATCAAGAAGCTTCTTTCCGACTGCGTCCGCACCCGGATCGTGGAGGACGCGACGTGAAGCCCGAAGAACTCGATCGCCTGATCCACCGGTACTTCGAGGGCGACCTCTCTCCCGAAGAGGAGGGGCTGCTCTGGAGCGTCGTGCGGATCGATCCGTCGGCGGCCGACCGGTTCGTCGAGCTCTCCGAAATGGAAAGCGCGATGGTGGAGTCGTTTCGAGCCGAGGAAGCCGCTCCTCCCGAGGTGAGGGGAACGCGTCGCGTCTCCCGCCGCACGCGGGTCCTGGCGACCACGGAGCGCCGTCCCGTGTGGGTGCTGTTCCTCGCGGCGGGGCTGATGATCGGGTTCCTCGCGCTGCTGCTGACGTCCACGGAGCAGCCGCACCGCGTCGACCTCGCGAAGCAGACGGAGCCGCCGAAGCCCGCGCCCGTGCCGCAGCCGCTTCCGGTCCAGCCGGATCCGGTTCCGCCGAAGCCGATCGCGCCGGCGCCCGTCGACGTTCCGCGTCCGACGCCTCAACCGGCTCCGGTTCCCGCTCCCGTTGCCGTTCCGAAGCCGATCGAGCCGACTCCCACCCAACCCAAGCCTCAGGAGCCTCCCGTCGTGACGCCTCCGGAGAAGTCCGTGGTGACGGAGACCAAGATCGCCGACGTCGAAATCGAAGGCGACGTCGTCGACGAGCGAGGCATCGTGGTGAAAACCGGCCAGGCGATGGTTTCCGGCCAGGGCCTCGAAGTGCGGAAGGGATCGGCGAAAGTCACGCTTGCGGACCGGACGCAGGTGGAGTTTCGGGCGGACACCCGGCTCGACCGGATGGTCGCGATGACAGACCAGGTGCGCCTGGTGCTCTCGCGCGGCCTGGCGTCGTCCACCGTGACGAAGCAGCAGCCCGGAAAGTCGTCGGTGGTCTTCCAGACGCCCCACGCGGAAGTGACCGTGCTCGGGACGAAACTGACGATCCACATCGGCAAGGAGTCGACTCAGGTCGACGTCCAGGAAGGCCGCGTCCGCTGCAAGCGTCTCCCGGACGGCGCGACCACCGAGATCGCCGCGGGCCGATTCGCCGTTGCAGGGAAAGGTTTGCTGCTCTCGCCCAAGCCTATCCCGATCGTGGCGATCTTCCAGGACGGCGTCGCTCCCACGCCGGAGTATCGCGGGACCACGGACACGATGATCTCGTCCGCGAATCCCGCCGGCACGTTCGGGAAGATCGAGCAGCTCCAGATTCAGCGGCTCGGCGGCCAGCAGTCGGCCCTGATCCGCTGGGATGTGTCGTCGATCCCGGTCGGCAGCAAGGTGGTCTCGGCGGAGATCACGTTCTGGGTGACCGGCAAGCTCGTGGGCGACAGCAAGGTCTACGCGCTCAATCTTCCGTTCGATGAGTCCGACGCGACCTTCAAATCCGCCCGCGCCAATCTCCTCTGGCGGATTCAGGGCGCGCAGAGCGATCAGGACCGTGGGACGGTCCCGGTCTCGGCTCTCGCGCCCGAGAAGCCGGGATTCCACACCGCGTTCCTCGACGTCAACACCGTGCAGGGCTGGGTCAACGCACCTGCCAAGAACTTCGGGATCCTGATCGCGGGACCCGACGTGAACATCTGGGGACTGGAAGCACGTGAAACGGCGGTGCCGGACCGCCGGCCGAGACTAACCATCACCTTCATCTCGGGGAAGTAATCCGGCGGCGGGGTCTGGGGCGAGCGCGTTCAAGGAGGCAAAAGTGAGACATCTTGGACTATCGCTACTGTTTGCCGTCGCGGCGGCGGCCGAGGCGTACGCCCAGGCGGGCGGGCCCGAACTGAAGACGGACGACGTCTACTACCCGGGCGAAGGCGCGCTCTCGACGCCCGCGCGGGTAATCCAACACGCGAACGCGATTCCCCGCGGCACCGTGGGCACCGCCACCGACCGGGAAAAATTCATCCGACTCTTCCTGTGGCGCGCGGAGCATTACACCCATCTGTACTCTCCGGCGGTCTACAACCTGCCGGGCGTCACTCCCGACCCGAGCAACGACAACGGCCTCATGACCGACTACGACGGCATGAGGACCTTGTTCAGCTACGGTTGGGGCGTCTGCGGCACCAACCATGGGCAGATGCGCGTCTTCGCCGACCAGGCGGGCTGGGCGAGCCGCCGCCGGGGCCTCAACGGCGACACGGGTTACGAGATCCTCATCGACGGCGGATGGAGATACTGCAACACCGACCAGTACACGCTTCACTTCCTGACCAATTCGCCGACGGCCCACTTCGCGTCCGTCGATCAGATCGTCAGCACGAACCATCACTATATTGAATGGAACCCGGACCCGGGCCTGGGATACAAGCTGCCGCAGGCCAACACTCACGGCAACTACCTGGATTTCGCCGGCGTGACGGGCAACGTCCCCTTGCGTTCCACGCAGTGGCGGTCCTACTACAACGATGTCTGGAAGCCCAACGGCAACTGGAAGATGTACGGGGAAGGCTACACGTACACTCCCATCACCGTGCGCCTTCGCCGCGGCGAGACCTTCACGCGCTGGCTGGGCCCGGACGGCGCCAAGACGGATCTGGTTCTTTCGGGACGCGCTTGGTGGGGCTACAACGGCGGCGACGTCTTCGGCGGCGGCGACCAGTCGCCGTACTCGAAGTATTCCTTCGTCCACAACGCTCCGGCGCGGGACCAGACGTCCGCACCTCCGCCGGAGGAGTCGGCCAAGGTCGGCCAGCGCTACGGGAACGGCTGCTTCCTCTGGCAGCCCAACCTGTCGGCGGATGAGCATCTCGACGGGGCGCTGGAGGTCACCGGTAGCCTCGCGACCGGCGGCTCTCCGATGCTGAAATCGACGAACGCCTCCAAACTCGTGCTCTTCCAGTACACGCCGTACACCATCGCCGCGATCCCGGGGGCGACTCTCCATCCGTTGACCGGCAAGGTCGACCCGGCGCAGGCCGGCGCCACGGGAGGCGCCGTGATCACCGCCGACGCGGTCGGCAGCGTGGGCGTCGAGGTCTCCGTCAACGCCGGCGCGACCTGGAGCTCGATCGGGTCGCTGTCAGGCGTCAACGCCAAGATCGACTTCACCGATTCCGTCAAGGGCCGGAACCAGTACCTGCTGCGCCTCAGTTTCGACAACGGCGAGGGCCTGAACAGCCTGTCGCTGCGCACGCTTACGGTGATGAACCAGGCGGTCTATCCGACGCTGAAGAGCGGCACGGCCAACATCACCTACACCGCGTCGAACACGGGAGCTCTTGAGCTTTCTCCGGACCTCTGGTCTGCGACCTCGGCCAATTCCACGACGGGTTATGTCCAGAAGACCGGCGACTCCGGCAACGTCAACGGGGTGTACTATCAGCCCGCCGGCCAGACGTACGCGTACACCGGGACGAACAACAGTCCGATTTCGCTGACCTACAAGATCACGATGCCTCCCGGCCTCGCGGCAGCCGGCGCCACCTTCAAGCAGATCTTCGCGGCCGGAAACTTCTCCGTGGGGATCCCGCCGGATCTCACAGGCCACTTTGGCCAGATCGAGGTGTCGCCGAACGGCACCACCTGGACGAAGATCGGCGAGCATCTCCCCCCGTCCGACAACGAGCTCAGCCACTTCTGGGCGTACGGAAAGTCGGCGGACGGGACCACGCTCGGCGGGACGCAGTACTTCGTGAAGTTCACCAGCGGCAACGGAACCCATCCGGCGTCGGTCCGCTACCTCCGCCTCAGCGCCACCTACACCGTGCCGGCGTCGGCCGCGCCGGTCGAGGTGACGTACACGTGGAACAACGGCGCCGCGCAGACGAACGTCCACACGGTCGCCGCGGGAGCCGCAGCCGATTCCTGGGCGATCGCGACCGGCACGGTTGCGTCGCAGACGAAAGTCGCGCTGAAGGTCGGCGCGACGTCGGCGGTGCCCACCGCGCCGACGATCACGATCCAGCCGGTCGACCGGACGGTCACCGCCGGTCAGACGGCGACGTTCACGGTCGCCGCGTCGGGTACGCCGACGCTGAACTATCAGTGGACCCGGAACGGCGTGGCCATCGCCGGGGCGACGAATCCGTCCTACACGACGCCGGCGACGACGCTGGCCGACAGCGGGGCGGTCTTCCAGGTCACGGTGTCAAACGCCCAGGGAAGCGCGCCCAGCAATTCCGCGACCTTGACGGTCAACGCGGGCGGAGGCGCCGCGACGACCGTGACCCTCCGGGAGGACCCGGCGGGCTACAGTGGAACGACCGATACCTATCTGGACCAGTTCGAGCCGGCGCCGCAGAGCACCCATGGCGGACTCTTTCGACTGGAGCTGCGCCACTGGGTCGACGGCACCGGAACCCTGACCGAGAAGTGCAACATCCTGCTCAAGTTCGATCTGTCGTCGATCCCGGCGACGGCGACGGTGACGTCGGCGAAGCTGACGCTCTATAGCATGCGGACGGCAGGCCGGAGCGTTACGGACGTCGTCGTGCTCGACAAGATCACCAGCGACTGGGCGGAGAGCGACTACTGGAGCCTGGGGCTTCCCACGACGACCCCTTCGGGCGTCACCTGCCCGGGGATTGACACCCTGCACGATACGGCGTCGCCGCCGGAGCCTTGGGTGGTGACGACCGGCATGCCGGCGCTCGTGCAGAGCTGGGTGTCCACCCCGACCGGCAACAAGGGAATGATGCTCTCCTCGACGGACAACTTGAACGTGATCTTCGTGAGCAGCGAGAGCACCGACTGGGCTCCGCAATACCATCCGACCCTCGAAGTGACATACACGACCGGCGGTCCCGCGGACACGACCCCGCCGACGATGGGGATCACGTCGCCGTCGTCCGGTCCGGCGGCCTCGTCGCCGCTGATCGTCACAGGGACGGCGTCGGATACCGGCGGCGTCTCGCAGGTCACCTGGTCGAACGGGCTGACCGGCCAGAGCGGCACCGCGACCGGAACGGACAACTGGACGGCGACGATCCCGCTCGCGCCCGGCTCGAACGACATCACGATCACGGTGACGGACTCGGCGGGCAACATCTCGACGAGCACGCTGACGATGACCTTCGCGGGGACGCCCTCCGCGGGCGGCGGGGGTGGCGGCGGCGGCGGGCACAAGGCGTGCGGCTTCGGCATGGTCGACGCGATGTCGCCCGGCTGGATGGCGCTCGCGATCGGGCTCGCGCTTCTGGCCCTGCGGAGGAAGTGATCAGGAGGGTCCCGGATCGAGGCGCCCGCCGCACTGGGCGGAGGCGTCGTCCATCGACATCGCCCAGACCTCGACCGGGTCGGGCGATCCGAGGATTTCGAGCGACGCCGGTCCGAACAGGATCAGGTGATGGCGCCCGCGGCCGGGCCAGGTCGAGCGGGCGACGCGCAGGATCCGGCTGGGATCCAGTCCGCGTCCGTACAGCCGGTGGCGCTCGATCCCGTCGGCGCCCGGCCTGGTCCAGCGGAGCCGGGCGTCGCGGAAGTCGAACCGGGCGACCGGGCTGTCGGCCGAGTAGGTCCACGAGTCGCCGACGACCTTTCCCTTCCAGTCGGGGGGGACAACCTGAACCGCCGCCAGGACGGTGATCCGGTCCCGGTCGCGGTGGAACACGCGGGGCAGCCGGTCGGAACGCAGCGAGGGCAGTCCCTCCCAGATCTCGGCGTGCTCTTCCTCCCGCGCCGCGCAGAGCCGGCGCTCCGCCTCCCGGACCGCGTCGGTCAGCCGGCTCAGGCCGCTCATCCAGTCGTGCAGGCAGGCGCCGTCCGGATGGCGCATCGCCTGATGGCCGGCGAGTTCGGCCTTCGCCTGTTCCAGCGCCGCTTCCAGCTCCTTGGGAGTCATGATGTCCTCTTATCGTCTTTTTCTTAGACGACTCGAGACCCGATCCGTGTGGAGGGACGGAGCGGGAGATTCGATAGGAGGCGCCCATGCTCCGCTTGCTTCCGATCCTCGCGGTGTCGATCCTCGCCGCGGCTCCCGAGAATTCCGAGGACCGCCGTCTCGATTTCGTGTCGAAGCTCAGCCCCGAAGGGATTTCCGGGCGGCTGGCCGAGGCGATGCGGACCGACTGGGGCGTCAAGGCGTTCAACGAGCGGATCGACCTGCTCCAGGCCTCGCAGCTGAACCGCGTCCGGCAGGACGGACATGGACTGTGGGAGGAGCATTACTTCGCCGCCGACGAGTCCGGCCGGCTCTCCCTTCGGCCCGACCGGCGTGCGGATCTCGACCGCCTCCGCGCGCGCAAGGACGCGCTCCTGACCCGATTCGAGCTTTTCAGCAAGCGCATGGACGAGATCGGCGGCAAGATCGTCGCCGAAACCGACCACGAAAAGGACCTGAAGGCCGCTTGGATGGAACGCGACTGGCGCGTGGGTCTGTTCAACGCCTACATCTGCGGCGGCGTTCCGGATTCGGATCTCGATCTGGACCAGATGTTCGATACCCGGCTGCTGCTCTGGCTGCTCCCGGCCGGAGGCAAGCTCCGGGTCAGCGCTCCCGGCGAGGCCCAGATCGCCCGACTCCTTTCGGAGGTCTACGGCTTCCTCGATGAAGTGAAGAAGTACGAGCAGCCGTACCTGAAGCTCGCCGCCAAGAGCGATCCGGCGACCGCCAAGGCGGCCTCGGCCGACGAGGTGGTGATGCTGGCCTGCGCGAAGCTCGCGGTCGACGTCAAGGCGGAGAACGGGGACGCCCTGACGAAACTCGTTGCGCTCGATTTCAAGGACGCCGTCCGCGACGCCCAGGCGATGATCCGGGCGACGGCCGCGCTGAAGCCCCGCATCGACGCCGTCGTGGCCGCCCTGGCGGACGACACCCGGTCGAACGATCTCCGGACGTTCCTCAAGGACGATCGCGCCCGCCTGATGCTGACGGTCAAGCTGACTCCGACGGACGCCCGGCTGCTTTCCCAGTTCGAGTGGTTCTTCGACAAGATGATGGTCCCCGGCTGGTTCGATGCCAAGGCGGACAAGCTCGCCTTCAAAGCCACTCTGTTCAAGGATGGTCGCGGGGAAATCACGCCGGCCCATTACCGCGGCCATACGTCCACCTGGAGCTTCCAGCTCCGGGGCATGCAGCAGCTGTTCCTGTCGACGGCCGAGAGGTGCGCGGACCCGCAGATCGCCGAGTTCTGCCGCGATCTCGAAGTCCTCGGCCTCCTGAGGCAGGACCAGAGCCGGATCTGCGAGGCGACGTCGACGGCGGTCCAGGACCGCGGGCTGGACATGTTCGCGAAGCTCAACTTCACCGAGAAGGAGGGGAAGCTCGTCGTCCGCCCCGAGCGTCAGAAGTCGATCGAGTCGCTCCTCGCCCGCGCGGAGGAACTGAAGCCCAAGAACTAAGTAACAAATCTGCGTCGCAAATCTGTTACTTCTCAGTCGGCGGGGATCGCGACGATGTCGTCGATCCAGAGGACGCCGCGGGGATCCTTCATGGTCTTGGCGCTGATGTTGAGGCCGAGGTCGGTGGCGGGGCCGTGCCACTTGCCGTCGTTGGCGCCGACCCAGTGTTCGCCCCCCAGGATGTCCTCGGGATGGAGGACGAACTTTTGCCAGTCGATGGTCGGCTCCAGCTGAAACGCCTTCTGGTGGCACTGGCCCGTGGCGTCGGAGAGGCGCACCTGGATCCAGGTCAGCGTGCTGGTCTTGAACCAGATCTGGAGTTCCTTGAAGTGGCGCCCCTGGAGCACGCCCAGGTTGCGCCAGAGGCCGACGTAGGCGCCGCCGCCGGAGAAGTCCGCTTCGAGGCGGTAGGACCGCTTGCCGCCGTGGGCGACGTCGCTGTCGAGGAAGACTCCGCCCTTGGCGCCGGGGAACTCCTGGCCGTTGACGTACTTCCACGTCGCGGGATTCTGTTCGAAGTCGTCGAGCACGATGCCCGACCGGGGACGAGCGATCCATAGGCCGGCGGCCGCACCCACGACGAGCATCAGGAGCGCCGGGACCAGCATCGTGCGATGCTTCTTCGCGCTCCTCCAGATGCGGGCGGTGGTGGAGATCGGCCGCGCGGAGATCGGCTCGCCGCGGAGCCAGCGGCCGAGGTCGTCCGCGAACGCGCCGGCGGAAACGTATCGCCGCGCGGCGTCTTTCTCGAGCGTCTTCAGGCAGATCGTCCGAAGCTCAATGGGGCCTTCCGGACGGACGGGCTCCTCTACGGTGACCTTGCGGAGCACTTCGGCGACGGTGGCGCCGGAGAAGGGGACGTCGCCCGTCAGGATCTCATAGAGGATGGCTCCGAGCGAGTAGACGTCGGAGCGCGGGCCGAGTTCATGGATCCGGCCCGCCGCCTGCTCCGGCGCGGAGTAGGAAGGCGTTCCGAAGTAGGCTCCGCTGCGGGTGAGCTCGCTCGCCTGCTCGAGGTCGCGCGAGAGCCCGAAGTCGAGCAGGTGGGGGCTGCCCTCCTTGTCGACGAGGATATTTCCCGGCTTGAGGTCGCGGTGGATGACGCCCTGCTCGTGGGCGTACTGGACCGCGCGGGCGACCTTCTCGAGCAGCGCGACGCGGACATGGAGGTCGCCGCCCTTGGGGTCGAACGGCTTTCCCGCGATGAGCTCGAGGCTGATGAAGACCGTGTCGCTGTCGCGGCCGGTTTCGTAGAGCGTCGCGATGGCCGGATGGCGGAGCCGCGCGGTGTTGCGGGCCTCGCGCTGGAACCGTTCCATCTGTCCCGCGCTGTAGGCCTGCGCGGTCTTCAGCATCTTGAGCGCCACTTCGCGGCCGAGTTCCTCGTCGCGGGCGCGGAAGACGACGCCCATCCCGCCTTCGCCCAGCATCTCGACGAGGCGGTACTTGCCGACGCGGCGCTCCTTTACCGGCAGCGCGGGAGCCGGCGCCGGCTCCGTGTCGAGCCCGCCCATCGTGGGATGGCGCGTCTCGTCATCCGAGGAGGAAAGGAACCATCGGAGCTTCTCGCGGCGCTCTTCGCTCGGCGTCATTCGTTCAGGAGAGCGCGAAGCTCGTCCTCCACGTCGGCGGGGTTGTCGACGGTGTCGCGGACGCCGTCCTTCAGGATCTCGCGGAGCTTCGCGCGGCAGAAGCTGAGATAGTTCCGGACGTCGGATTCGGCGACGCCGAGCCGCTTCGCGACCGAGCCGTACGTCGGCATCTCGATCTCTCCCGACCGCGTCGCGACCGAGACGCGCTCCGTCCCGGGCTCCAGGAGATAGGCGCGGAAGACCTCGAAGTAGGCCTTCTTGCCCTCCGCGGTCAGCTCGCGCTCCAGCCGGGCGATCGACGTGTCGAGGAGGCACGACAGCCACTGGCGGTCGAACGCGCGGTCGGGGACGGCGTCGGTCGGGACGTCGACTTCTCCCTCGAGCGCGACGACCGGCTCGACGGGCTTGCGGACTTCGGCGGCGCGATCGGCGTCGATGAGGAAGTTCTTCAGCGCCTGCTTCAGGTAGCTGCGGAACCGGCCGCCGGAGGCCTGGATCGCCGCGATGCGGTTGTTCTGGAGCAGCCGCGCGAAGAAGGCCTGGGTCAGGTCCTTCGCATCTTCGTTGGACTTCCGCCATCCCACTCTAATATAGGCGTAGGCGGGCTTCCAATAGGCGCGCAGGAGCGCGTCCATGCGGTCGCGGTGGCCGGGCTGATTGGGATCCTGGGCCGCCAGGATCTGCGACCACTGGGTGGTCGGGAACGCCCGCGCCGCGCCCCCAAGCGTGGTATCGCTAAACCCCATCCAAGTTGACTATAGCGCAACCCTCCCGGGATCCATCGGCGATTTTCCTAAACGATCGGCAGCCCTCGCCGTGGCAGAGGTTGAATTACGGAGGATGGGATGAGGCTGATCACGCTGGCGATGTGGCTCCTGGCCCAAGCGGCTCCCGGCAATCGCGTGGCGCTCGACGACTTCGAAAAAGCCCCGCAGGGATGGAGCTACGTCGGCGGGGAGGAGTTTCCCGGCGCCAAGGGATCGCTGGCGCTCGACCCGGCCGTCGCCCACGGCGGCACTCGCTCCTACCGTCTCTCCGCGGACTTCAGCGGCGGCGGCGCGTACGTCGGCACGTGGCGCACGCTCGACGCGCTCAAGGGCCAGGACTTCACCGAGATCCGGTTCTGGGCCAGGATCGAAGGGACGAACCGGATCGGCGTGAGGCTCATCGACAGCACCGATCAGTGCCACCAGGGCGCCGTGCTCCTGACGGCTTCGAAGGAGTGGCAGGAGGTCGTCATCAAGGTCCGCGACATCGTCGGTGGAGAACACTGGGGCGGCGCGAACGACGCCCGCTGGCACGGACCCGCGAAGGGCTTCGGCCTGAATCTGGGCAAGGACGCCGTTCCCACGAAGACGCTCTGGATCGACGACGTCGAGGTGGTGCTCGGCGCGGTCTCCGACGCCCGGCCGACCGCCCATCCCGCGGCCCTGAACGTTCCCGCGAGCCGTCCCGGCTACGGCTTCCGGGTGACCTACCGGTGGGACGGCGAGCCGCTCGGCCGCGACTACGGCGTCTTCGTCCACTGCCTGAACGCACGGAATGAGATGGTTTTCCAGGCGGACCACGCGCCGTCGGTCGCGACCTCCGTCTGGCAGGGCCGCGTGGAGTACACGCGGCTCCTCTACGTGCCGTCCCAGATCGCCGAGGGCGAATATCGGATCGTGGTCGGGCTCTACGATGCGCGCGGCCGGCGCGAGTGCAAGGCCGGCCCCGGCGTCACCGCGCTCGGAGGCCAGGCCTACCAGGTCGGCGTCGTCAAGATCGACGCCAACGCGCCGCTGCCCAAGCTGCCGGCGCCGTCGCTCAAGCTCGACGGCTACAAGCTTACGTTCAACGAGGAGTTCAACGACTTGAGCGTGTCGCGGGCGGGTCCCGGCACCCGCTGGATCGCCCACACGCCGTACTGGGGCGACTTCGGCGATGCCGGCTTCGCCGATCCGCAGGACGGGTTCCCGTTCACCGTGGACAAGGGCATCCTCCGCATCGAGGCGCGCAAGGAGGCGAACGGCAAGTGGCGGGCGGGGCTGCTTTCGTCGGTCGACACGAACGGCAACGGCTTCTCCCAGAAGTACGGCTACTTCGAGTGCCGCGCCAAGTTCCCGAAAGGCCCCGGCATGTGGCCCGCGTTCTGGCTCATGGGCGTGAAGGGGATCAAGGACAAGACGGTCACGAACCCCGAGGTCGACGTCATCGAGCAGTACAGCGCGATCGAGAACTGCTACACGATGACCCTCCACATGTGGGGCCCTGGCCAGAAGCACACGGCCGAGGCGGATGCCCTCGTCGTCCCGAGCATGACCGACGACTTCCACACCTATGGCGCCCTGATCGACGAGAAGGTGGCCATCTGGTACTTCGACGGGATCGAGCTCTGGCGGACGAAGACGCCGGAGGAGCTCAAGACGCCGCTCTATGTGATGGTCAACCTGGCGATGGGCAGCGGCTGGCCGATCGACAAGGCCCCGAATCCTTCCTATATGTATGTGGACTACGTGAAGGTCTACGAGAAGGTGACGAAGCCGTAGTCACGGGCCGTACTTTTGGAACCACGCGAGGACGCGTTTGAGGACGTCCTCGCGGTGACGCGGCCGGCGGATGCCATGGTTCTCTCCCGGGTAGATCACCATCTGCGTCGGGACGCCGCACGCCTGCAGGGACTGGTGGAACATCCGGCCCATGGCGAGCGGGCAGCGCCGATCCTCGCGCGAATGGAGGATCATCGTGGGGGTGGTCACCGCGCCCACGTAGGTGATCGGGCTGTGGAGCCGCATCGCAGCGGGAACCTCCCAGGGGCGGCCGCCGAATTCCCATTCGGTCCAGCTCTGCAGGTCGCTCAGCCCCCACATGACGTTGAGGTCGGTCACCGCGTTCTGCGCGACCGCCGCCTTGAACTGGCGGGTGTGGCCGACCAGCCACGACGTCATGAAGCCGCCGTAGCTGCTGCCGTAGACGAACTGGCGCTCGGGATCCGCCAGCTTCTCGCGCACGAGGTAATCCACGCCGCTGAGGATGTCGCGCATGTCCCCGCCGCCGAAGTCGTTCCGATCCGCATCGATGAACTTCTGGCCGTAGCCCGAGCTGCCGCGGAAGTTGGGCTCGAACGCCGCGTATCCCTGGCCCGCGAAGACTTGGGCCGTGAAATTGAAGGCCGTCGCAGCCCGGCCGTGCGGTCCGCCGTGCGGCAGCACCACGAGCTTGTGAGGCGCCCGGGCGACTCCCGCGGGAGGCAGCGTGAGGACCCCGTCGATCTTTACGCCTTCCCCGTTGTCCCAGGAAACGACGCGAACCTCGCCCAGGGTCCGCTCGCGAAGGATCGCATTGGACGGCGGAAGAAGCCGGGAGAGCTGGACGCGCCGCGCTCCCGCCTCCGCCGACTCTCTCTTGCCGGTGAAGAGATCGACGCGGACGTACTCGCTGCGGACGCCCGGCTCGGCGGCGTAGACGAGATGACCTTCGTCCTCCCAGCAGTCCTCCGGCAACGGGAAGACCGGCGCGTCCGGACCCTGGTGATCGAACACAACGGAGGTCCTTGGTCCTCCCTCGCCGAGCGTGACGATCGCGAGATTGAACACGTCGCGATGAGTGCCCTTCCGGGGGATCGAGAGGCAGGCGATCCGCTTTCCGTCCGGAGAGAACCGCGGCGAAACTTCGGGCCCCGGCCCGCTGGTCAGGCGACGGAGCGCGCGGGAGTCGACCTCGATCGCCCACAGATCGTAGTTCTTGTTGATGCTGAAGCGGACCGACTCGCGGTCGGTCGTCCGGTTCGCCGTGACGACGATGGTCCCGCCGTCCGGCGACCACTGAGGCTGTCCGTACCATGCTTCGCCGTCGCTGACCCGCTCGATCCGCGTCGAAGCGAACTTGTCCGGTGTGTCGGACAGGTGGGCGACCCAGATCTGAGCCGCTCGGTAGCCGGAATATCCCTCTCCCTGGTCGGGACGCACGACGATGACATCGGCCTCGATCTCCTCCTTGGTCCTCGGGTCCGTCCCATCCTCGGCGACGAAGACGAGCTTCCGGCCGTCCGGCGAGAAGGCGACCCGCCCGTAGAACGGATCGTGGAAGACGCGGCCATACGGTTTCTCAGGGCCGGCGAGCGGAACGGCGGTTCCTCCCGCGGCAGGGATGAGCCAGAGATCGACGGCGACTTCCGATTCCGGCGGCGCGGGCGGCGTCTCCTTCCATCCCTTCGGTCTCGGCCGGGTCGACAGGAAGACGATCCACTTACCGTCGGGAGAAAAGATCGGCGACCGCGCGTCGGGCTCCCCGTCTTCCATCGGCTTGCGGTCGAGCCAGAGCGACGACCGCTCTTCACGGGTGCCGGGATCGATCCAGCCGCGGGCGTACGCGGCGCGGTTTCCGTCGGGGGAAAGCACCGGCGTCCGGGGACCTTCCAGGCGATAGAGGTCGTCGACCGTGATCGGCGGGGCCTGAACGACGAGCAGCAGGAGCCAGGCAAAGGGGGACATGGAGAGCTCCGAGTGTGGGTCGATCCCGCCGCTCTCACTATATACACGCACCTCGGAGAGGCTTGGGGTGTTAAGTAAATACCGATGAACGCCTGGCTTCCGCTGTTGCTCTGGTGCTGCGCTCCGCAGGAATCCGCTCCGGTCCGCACGTTCCTCGAGAAGCACTGCTCGGAGTGTCACGGGGCCGACGACCCCAAGGGCGGCCTGAACCTCGTCGACCTCAAGCCCGACTTTCGCGATCCCCGCACGTTCGCGACCTGGACCAAGGTCCACGACCGCGTCGAGGACGGGGAGATGCCGCCCAAGAAGAAGCGGCCGCCGGCGCGCGAGGTGATCGACGCCTTCCTGAAGTCGCTCTCGGCGCCGATGGCGGCGGCCGACCGGGCGCGCGAGGCCGCCGAGGGGCGCTCGACGTGGCGGCGGCTCAACCGCTACGAATACGAGAACACGCTGCGCGACCTGCTCGGGGCGCCGTGGCTGCAGATCAAGGAGATGCTGCCCGAGGACGGCGAGGCCCACCGGTTCAACAAGGTCGGCGACGCGCTCGACATCTCCCACGTCCAGATGGCCCAGTACCTCGCCGCCGCCGAGTATGCGCTGCGCGAGGTGATCCTGCCGTCGTCCGACCGGCCGGAGAGGAAGACCGTCCGCACCTATGCGCGCGACAACCGCTCGTTCGCCGGCAAGATGAAGTTCAACGAGTTCAACCAGAGTCCGGACCGGGCCACGTTCCCGACGCTCGGCTTCGCGCCTCAGCCCGACGTCCGTTCCGGCAAGGCGCCCGTGACCGTCGGCCCCGCCAACCCCGCGATCCGCGAGAAGGAGGGGATCGGCGTCGTCGCCGGCGCGTACGAGCCTCTCGAGCCGAAGTTCAACGAGTTCAAGGCGCCGATGGCCGGCCGGTACAAGGTCCGCCTCTGCGCCCACTCGGCCTGGGTCGGGCCCGGCAAGGGGAACAAGTGGTGGACCCCCGACCTCGACAGCGTCACGCGCGGCCGCCGGTCGGAGCCGGTGACGCTCTACTCGGAGATCCCGCCGCGGCTGCTCCGCCGGCTCGGCGCGTTCGACGTGATGCCCGAGCCGACCGTGAACGAGATCGACGTCTACCTGCTGAAGGGCGAGACGATCCGGCCCGACCCGTCGCGGCTGTTCCGGTCACGGCCGCCCAACTGGCACAATCCGCTCGCCGAGAAGGACGGCGTCCCGGCCGTGGTCTACCGCTGGCTCGAGGTCGAAGGGCCGATCTTCGACACGTGGCCGCCCGTCGGCCACGTCCTACTGTTCGGCGACCCCGACGCGCCGCGCGATCCGGAAGCGCTGCTGCGGAACTTCCTCCGCCGCGCCTATCGCCGCCCCGTCACGCGCGACGACGTCGCCCGCTTCATGGCGGTGATCCGCAAGGCGGAAGGGGCGAATCTGCCGTTCGAGGAGGCGATGATCGCCGCCTATTCCGCGGTCCTCTGCTCGCCCGGCTTCGTCTGCCTCGAGGAGAAGCCCGGCGCGCTCGACACCGCCGCGCTCGCCTCGCGGCTCTCCTACTTCCTCTGGAACTCTCCGCCCGACGCCGATCTCCGCGCGGTGGATCTGGGAAAGGCCGACGTGCTCCGCGCGCAGGTCGACCGGCTCCTCGACGACCGGCGGTCGCGCCGGTTCGTCGACGCGTTCCTCGACTACTGGCTCGATCTCCGCCGCGTGAACGCGACGTCGCCCGACGCGGCGCTCTATCCCGACTACTACCTTGACGACCTCCTGGTCGAGTCGGCCGACGAAGAGCCGCGGCTCTTCTTCCAGGAGCTCCTCCGCGGCGACCTGCCCGCGAGGAACGTCGTCGCGTCGGACTTCGTGATGGTGAACGAGCGGCTGGCCGAGCTCTACGGCCTGCCGAAGCGGGAGGGCGTGCTCCTCCGGCGCGAGGTGCTCCCGTCCGGCAGTCCGCGCGGCGGCTTCATGACCCAGGCGGCGGTACTCAAGGTGACGGCGAACGGGACGACGACGTCGCCCGTCCTGCGCGGCGCGTGGATCATGGAACGCATCCTGGGCAAGCCGCCTCCTCCGCCGCCGCCCAGCGTCCCGGCGGTCGAGCCCGACATCCGCGGCGCGCTGACGATCCGCGAGCAGCTCGACAAGCACCGCACGATCCCGACGTGCGCCGCCTGCCACATCAAGATCGATCCCGCGGGATTCGCGCTCGAGAGCTTCGACGTCTTCGGCGGCCGCCGCGACCGCTACCGCGCGCTGGGGAAGGGCGCGCCGCCCCCGGGCTTCGGGAAGAACGGCCAGCCGTTCGAGTTCCACGAGGCGCAGCCGGTCGACGCGTCGGGCCGGCTGCCCGGCGGCGACGGCTTCAAGGACGTCGTCGAGCTGAAGTCGCAGCTCCTGAAGGACGAGCGCCAGATCGCGCGCAACTTCGCGCGGCAGCTCCTGGTCTACGCCACCGGGGCGCCGATCCGGTTCGGCGACCGGGCGCGCGTGGAGGAGATCCTCGACCGGTCGAAGGAGAGCGAGTACGGCGTGAAGACGATTATCCGAGAGATCGTCCTGAGCGATCTCTTCAGGTGTAAGTAATAGTATGAATCGCAGACAGTTCCTCCGCGGCGCCGGCGTGGCGCTGGCGCTTCCGACGCTGGAGCGGTTCGCGTTCGCGAAGGCCGCGGAGCCTCCGCGCCGCATCCTCGCGGTCTGCAACAACCTGGGACTGCTGCCGGACAAGTTCTTCCCCGACAAGTCCGGCCGCGAGTACGTCCTGACGCCGACCCTCGAGCCCCTGAAGGACCACCGGAACGAGTTCACCGTCTTCAGCGGCGTGATGCATCCCGACGTCGACGGCGGACATCCGGCCGACAACTGCTTCCTCACGTGCGCGCCCCATCCGTCGAACGGCGGATTCCGCAATACGATCTCGCTCGACCAGTACGCGGCGCAGCGCATCGGCCATCTGACGCGCTTTCCGTCGCTCACCCTCGGCGTGAACATCCAGAACGGGCTGCGGAGTCTGTCGTGGACCGCCGCGGGTGTCCTGCTGCCGCCCGAGGAGAAGCCGTCGGCGGTCTTCAAGAAGCTCTTCCTCCGCGGCACGCCCGAGGAGGTCCAGGCGCAGATCCGCCGGCTCGAGATGGGCCGGTCCATCATGGACGCCGTCGCCGGCCAGGTGAAGAGCCTGGAAGGCACCGTCGGCGCGCGCGACCGCGACCGCCTCGAGCAGTACTTCAGCGGCGTGCGCGATCTGGAGAAGCGGCTCGAGAAGGCCCGCGAATGGGAGGACGTCCCGAAGCCCGCGGCGCCCGGCGCGCCGCCCGAGGATCCCGCCTCCCCCAAGGAGTACATGCGCAAGACGAAGCTCATGTACGACCTCGCCCGCGTGGCGTTCGCCACCGACTCGACGCGGCTCGTGACGATCATGCTCGACAGCGTGAACACGCCCGCGCTCGACGTGGAAGGGTGCGAGATCAAGGACGGCTACCACAACCTGTCGCACCACGGGAAGTCGCCCGCGAAGCTCGCCCAGCTCGAGGCGATCGACCGGCAGCACATGAAACTGCTCGCGGAGCTCTTCACGAGCCTCAAGTCGTCCGCCGAGGAAGGCTCGACGCTGCTCGACCGGACGATGGTGCTCTACGGGTCGAACATGGGCAACGCGAACACCCACGTGACGACGAACCTCCCGATCCTCTTCGCGGGCGGCGGCTTCAAGCACGGCCAGCACCTGCTGTTCGACCGCGAACGCAACTACCCGCTGCCGAACCTCTTCGTGTCGATGCTCCAGCGCCTCGGCCTCGAGGCCGACCGCTTCGCCACGAGCACCGGCACGATGCGCGGCCTGGAAATGGCGTAGGGCCCCTTCTGGCACTCCATTTGCGCTGATCTCGTCGGCGCGAACAATCCGAAGGCGAACGCCCCGGGTGTGCAACTCTCTGCACGCCTGGGAAGGAAGGTTCTCATTGCCTGGGAGGGGTCATGAGGGAAAGCCGGAAGTTTTCCGAGCCGCTGCTCATCCTGGTTCCCCTGCTGTTGACCTTTGTGACGCAGCGGCTGATCCTGCATCACAGCCACCCGGACACGCATGTCTTTGTCGGCGGTTTTCTGGTGCACCATCTCTTTTCGGGCGTCCTCCTTCTGATTCCCACCGCCTTCCTCCTGGCCTTCGGCCTGAGGAGTCCGAGAAAGCGGAACGTGGCGCTCATGGTCCTGGGGTTTTCGAGCGCGATGGTCCTCGATGAGGTGATCTACCTTATTTGCACCGACGGAAGCGGCGTCGCCTATCGCGGGCGGGTTTCGCTGTGGGGGGCAATCGTCCTCGAGGCGGCGGCGGCCGGCTTCCTCATCCTGGCCCATTGCCGCCTGGGACGGGAGAACCGGGCGGCGGCCGGCTAGCGCGTCACGCTCTCGAAGAGGGCCTGCACCATCGGGGGATGGCGGCGGCCTTCGGACTTGCGGCGGAGGTCCTCCTTCAAGGCCGGGTCGTTGGTCACGTGGGCTTTCAGGATCTCACCCGCCATCTCCTTGTAGCGTCCCTCGCTGAGATCGACCGACTTCTGCAGCATCGCGATCGCCTCTTCCCGGTCCACCGACCGGCCCCGCGCGAACAGCGCTGCGGCCAGGAGTCCGTAGGAGTGGGGCGCCCGCGGGTTGAGCGACACCGTCAGCCGCGCGTGGCGCTCGGCCAGCTCCATCATGCGCGGATCGGACCGGCGGGTGACGATCCCGTTGGCGATGAAGAAGCTGATCCAGAAGTCGGCGGGGTGGAGCCGGTACGCCTGGAGCAGCACCTGCAGCGAGGCCTCGTTGACCTCCTCCGAGCGCGACAGCGCGTGGCTCAGCAGGATCAGGCTCATCACCGGAGGCTTCTTCTCGGCGATCGAGGCCGCCAGCTCGTCGAGCGTCCGATGGTCCTGGTCCAGGATGGCGCGCCTCAGCCGGTTCCGCCAGTCGTTGTCGTCCGACGCGATCGCCGCCTGCAGGATCTTCGTCCGGCGCTCCGGATCCTGGCGGTCCTCTTCCGGGCCGTCGTCCGGCGGCCGATCGGGCGGGCCGCGACGATCGGGCGGGGGAGGAGGACGGAGCGGGGCCGACGCGGACCCGTATTTCTGGGGCTTGAACCTCATGGTCCAATCGTCGAGCGCAAGAATCAGCAGCTCCCTCGCCTCTTCGCCCCGGATGCGCACTCGCTTGCCGACCTCCGCGGGCGGCGTCGTGTCGATGTCCATCCCGATCGACCGGAAGGCGTCGGCGTAGCGTCGGTCCATCTCGTGCGGCGGCGTGCCCGGATGCCCGCGGAGCTCGACCAGGTAGTCGAGGGCGACGCGGTCCGACTGTTTCGCTCCATACTCCTGGACCAGCCGGGCGGTCCGCTCCCGCAGCTCCGTCGAGGCGTCGGACCCTTTGAGCGCCGCCTCGGCCAGCCGGGCCTGATCGAGCGCGAGCATCCACTTCTGGTTGGCCGCGAAGTCCGAAGCCTCCTTCAGGATCATGCCGACTTCGTGATCGAGCCGCTGGCGGCGCTGCGCCTTCGACCACATCGCCCATCCGACGCCCGCTCCGACGACGACCACGACGGCGGCCAGCCCGGCGACGAACCATTTCTTCCGGCGCTCCGCGGCGGCGCGCGCCCGTTCCTCGACCGCGCGGACTTCCGCCTTCCGCGCCCGTTCTTCGACCTCCTGGAGAAAGGCCGTGACCCGCTCCGCCACGGCGGCGGCGTCCTTCGGGCGCCGGGTCTTGTCGGGTTGCAGGCAGTCCTTCGCGAGGGCGATCAGCTCGGGTTCGCCTCCGGACCGGCCGAGCCGGTAGTGGGCGGCGACGACGTCGCCTTTCTTGGCGGCCTCCATGACCTCGCGGACGGAGCTCGACGCGTGGGTCGGCTCGCCGGTCAGCATCTCGCACAGGATCGATCCGAGGCAGAAGACGTCGGTGCGCTCATCGAGCGCCTTGAGGTCGCCGAGCGCCTGCTCGGGGGCCATGTAGGCGGGCGTGCCGATCGGCGCGCCCGCGACGGAGAGCTGCGAGCTTTCGGTGGGGGAGAGCGCGGCGTCGAGCAGCTCGAGATCCCGCTTCTCCTCCGCGGGCGGCGTCGCGAGAACCCGCGCGAATCCCCAGTCGATGATCTGGACCTCGCCGAACGCGCCCACCATGACGTTGCCCGGCTTGAGGTCGCGGTGGATCACGCCGCGCGAGTGGGCGTAGGCCATCGTCTGGCAGACCTGCTCGAAGATCCGGATGAAGTACGGACGTCGCTCGCCCAGCTCCTTCCGCTGGGCGAGCAGATCGTCAAGCGAGGAGCCCTTCAGGAGCTTCATCGCGATGTAGGGCCGGTCGAGCTCGTCCTGTCCGGCGGCATAGACCGGAACGATCCCGGGGTGCTGCAGCTGGGCGGCGATCTTGGCCTCGCGGGTGAACCGGGCGACCGCCGCGGGATTCGCCTGGTGGCGGGGCTGGAGGATCTTCACCGCGACCTCGCGTCCGAGCATGAGGTCGCGGGCCTGGAGGACCACGCCGATGCCGCCCCGGCCGACTTCGCCCACGACTTTGTACGGCGCGGCCATCAGCGTCCCTTCGGGCGCGGGCTTGATCGTCGGCACCGGTCCAGGGTCGGGCAGCGGCGTCGCGCTCGCGTCGGGAGCTTTCCAGGTCGCCGACAGAGCGGGATCCGACCGCTTCGAGAACGCGAGCTTCAGCCCCTTTTCCCAGGAGTCCACCGGAGATGACTCCGACGAGCCGCCGGTTTCGCGGAGAGAATCGTCCTTCATTCCAGCAGTTCCAGCAGCGCCCGGCACTCCCGTTCCGCATCGTCGGGCCGGCCCGGCTGGTGGAAGCCGATCTCCTCGGTGAGCGCCTCCCTGAACTCGTCCCGCGCCTTGGCGTATTCGCGGTGGAGCTGGGCCGCGTCGACGTTCCAGCGCGCGGCGATCTCGCGGATCGGCAGGTCGTCCTGGAACCGGAGGCGGAGGAGCTCGACGCGACGGGCGGCGTCCGGCCCCCGGGCGCGCGCCTTCGCCTCCTGGCGCTCGGCGGCCCGGCGGAGGAGTTCTTCCGCCCAGGCGCGGTCGAACGCCCGCGACGCGCGCTCCTCTCCGCTCGGCACCGCTTCGAGCGGGGTCGATCCCTCGCCGCGGCGCGCCTGCTCGCGGGCGCCGCGCTCTTCGAAGCGGAGGGCGACGTTGCGGACGACGGCGAACAGGAACGTCCGGAATTTGTCGGTGGGGGAGCGCTCGACCTTGCCGAGCGCGCCGTTCTCGCGGAAGCACTCGACGAACGTCTCCTGGACGGCGTCCTCGAGGTGGGCCGACCGTGGCCCGCCGCCCCAGCGGGTCCGGAGGTACGCGCGGACGACCGGCAGGTACACCCGGGCGAAGAGTTCGCGCGCGTGGGAGTTGCCGGTGCCCGCGGCTTCGATCAGGGTCCAGCAAGTCTGATCGGCGTTCACCCCCTAAGAATATCCCGTGAAAAACAGAATCTCCGCGCGAAACCGCCCGATGGGCGGATACAGTTCTGGAGGTGAATCCATGAAGCTTCTGACGGCGGTCCTGGTGGTCCTGTCGGCGCTTCAGGAGCCTCCTCCCGGTCGCGGACGTCCGCCCGGTCCCGGCCTCGTCGAGCCGGTCCAGGGCGACCACATCGCCTGGTTCGGCACCTGGGAGGCGGGCCTCGCTGAGGCGCAGCGGACGAAGCGGCCGATCCTCCTCGTCTCCGCCGCGCCCCATTGCCACAACGTCCCCGGCATCTGGTGACCCGGCAAGCAGCAGATGGACAGGAGTTTCCTGTCCGACCAGGGCATCGTGGGGAAGTCCCGCGACTTCGTCTGCATCCGGCTCGCGACCTATGAGAGCGCGTCGGAAGCAAAGGTCCTCCACTCGCTCCTCCAGACCCGCTCGGGACTCCTCGAGAACACCGTCTTCGCCGTGCTTGCGCCCGACGGCACGACGAAGCTCGCGCCCTCCGGCCGCTCGCCGCGCGAGGCGTTCGGCAGCGCCGAGGAAGGCGTTCGAAAAATGGCCGACCTGTCCGCGAAGTATTCCGGCACCGCGCCCGTCGGCGGCGAGCTTCCCTGGCTCGTCGATCTCCGCCGCGGCATGAACGTCGCGGCGTGCGAGCTTCAGCCGCTCCTCGGGGTCGTCGCCCGCACTGACGAGGCGAGGACGAAGATCGAGCAGGCGCTGCTTCCGCTCGCGTGGAGCAAGGAGTTCGTCGGCCGGTTCGACTATGCGCGGGCGAAGTCGCCGGCCGAGGCGGCGGAGTTCGTCGAAGGAAAGATTGAATCGGACGGCATCTTCATCGTTCAGCCCGACGCGTTCGGGGTGAAGGGACGGCTCCTGGCCTTCGTGCCGGGGAGCGACCGGGAGGCGATGGCGAAGGGGATGGCCAAGGGGCTCGCGGGATTCACCGCGGAGGCCAAGGATTCCCGGCGTCACATCGACGAAGGGGTCCGCAAAGGGTTGAACTGGAAGACGGAGATTCCGGTGACGGATCCGATGTCCCCGAAGCGATAGCGGGGGCCATTCCATTATTTCGATCACCGGGGCCGTTCCTCGTCGTAGATAGGCTGTTCGACGAGGGCAGGCACATGTCGACTCCCGATGACAAGACGGCGACGCGGACCCCTCCGTCCGCGCTTGATACGGCGGAAATCGAACTCATGTCCAGGGCCATGGGCGGCGATTCCGGGGCCTACGGCGAGCTGTTCGAGAAGTACCGCGAGCGGATCTCCCGCATGGCCTATGCGATCGTCCACGACCAGTCGGCGGCGGAGGACGTGGTCCAGGAGACCTTCCTGAAGGGGCTCGACCGGATCGCGACCTACCGGGCCGAGGCGGCCCCGCGGGCCTGGTTCTCCTCGATCGCGCTCAACGTCTGCCGCCACCGTCTCCGCGAAGGCAAGCGCGAGGCGGAGCGGGCGGGCGAGCGGCAGCTCGACGGCGGCCGGCGCCTGTGGCGTCCGCGCACGCGCGGCGCCGCGACGAAGGTCGTGCAGCAGGAGAACAACCGGCTGCTGGCGGTCGCGCTGGGATTCCTGACCGAGGCGCAGCGCGAGGTGTTCATCCTGCACTACGACCAGGGCCTCGCGTACGAGGAGATCGCGCAGATCGTGGGGATCCGTCCGGGCGCCGCACGGGCGCTCGCCCATCGCGCCAAGGCCGCGCTCCGGGACAAGCTGGGCTCCGAGGTCTGGATCTCCCGGCACGCCTCGTAGGATCTACCGGGTGAGACTCGGGTTGGCCCAGATCGCCCAGTCCGTCAGGAAGTCGGCGAGCGGGTCGACCTTGAGCTGCAGTTCCTTGGCCCCGGGGGGCAGAGGGACCGAGATGTCGACCTCCATGCCCTTGTAGTCCGACAGGCTCTTGGACTCGTAGAGCTTCTTGCCGTCGACGATCACGAGGTACTTCCAGGTCCCGTTGATGCCTCCGTTGGTCTTGTCGAGTCTGGCGCCGACGGCCGTGAAGGTCCGGCTCCCCGGCGGGATGTCGTAGATCACCGTGCTGGGAGCGTGGGTCCAGAGGTACTGCTTGCAGTCCTTTCCCTTCACGTTCACCTGCACGTTCATGTCGTTCGAGTTCACGCCGAAGGCGCCCCAGCCCACGCTCGCGGATTTCGCGGTCAGGGTCGTGAGGTCGACCACCGCTCCCGCGGGGAGGGCCCCGGGCGCGGGATTCTGGAGGGCTTCCAGCCGCTTCTCGATGCGGACCCGGGCCAGCGACGAGGCGTCCGCGAGCGCGCTCTGATAGAGTCCCTTCGTGTGGAGCGACATCTGCGCCTTCCGGAGCGGACTCTTCTCCTTTTCGGTCAGTTCGAACCAGGCGTCGGCGATCGCCACCCGCTCCGCCGACGAGGCCGCCAGCGAAGATTCCTTCTCGGCGAGGGACTTCAGCGCGGCGTCGGAGCCCTTGATCAGGAATCGCAGCCCGAGATCCCAGCTCCCTTTGACATAGCACAGGTACTTGCCCATTTCGGAGTTCGCCGCGGGGTCGTCGGGGGACTTGGCGAGCGTTTCGAGGACCTTTTTCATGCCTTGGTATAGGGTCTTGGCTTCGCTCACTTCCTTGGCGCGGGTCGTCGCCCGGGCGACCAGGGCGACGTCGTTCGTCCGGCGGGCGTGCTGGACGGCGGCGGTCGCCGTCTTGTCCGCGGCGTCGTACTGGTCCGCGCGGATCAGTTCTTCGATGAGCGCGAACGAAGCTTCAACGAGCGCGGCGAACTCCTCGGGGACCTTCGCGGCCTTCGCCGCGGCGGCGATCGCGACGCCTTTCATCGCGAGGGCGTCGATGTCGAAGCTACGGGCCGCGATCTCGATGGCCTCGAGGGCGAGGCGGACGTCGGCGACCTGGGCGGCGGCATCCTGCGCTTCGCGGGTAAGGACCCACAGCGCGGCCGCATCGTCGGTCGTCTTTCCGGCCAGTTCGAGCAGCTGCTGGGCCAGGACCTTCCGGTCCGCGGGCGCTTTCTTCGCGTACTGATCCTTGAACAGATCCCGGATCAGCTTTTCGGCTTCCTTCTGCCGGGCCGCCTCGGGCACGCGCTGCCGCCGCGTGACGTCGACCGCGGGTTTCGGCGGTTCGACCGGCGGTGGCGCCGGGGAATCCGGAGCCTTCACCGTCGGCGGTGGCGCGTCCGGAGCGACCGACGGCGCGGCGGCTTTCTTTCCGTCGTTGATGAGCTTGTTCAGCTGCTGGACGGTGCGCAGCTGGTCGGCGGCGGTCTTCTGCTTCTCGGCCGACCCGATCTCCTGCAGCACGATGTACTTGATGCGGGCTTCCTCGAGCTTGAAGCCGGCGTCGACGAACGCGGCGGCGGAGCCGGAGACGCGCGCGCCCTCATACAGCTTCTTGGCTTCGTCGAGAAGTCCGTCGGCGCGCTCGAGGATTTTGTCGAGATCCTGCCCGGTGACCTGCTGTGGGGGAGCCGTCGGTGCCGCGAGAAGCAGGACGATGGCGGCGACGATCACTCCCGGCATGGCGGCCTTCCCTCCATGCCTGATTTATAGGATTTGACCTTGTACAAATCCAATTGAATCGGAGGTGCGCGACCTAAGCCTGGTCCTCGAGCGTGAAGCCGATCTTGAGCGTCACCTGCCAGTGGGAGATCTTTCCCTTTTCGATGTGCCCGCGCGTTTCGGTCACTTCGAACCAGCGTAGATTGCGCAGCGTCTTGGACGCCCGCGCGACCGCCTGAGTCACCGCATCCTCCATCGACTTGGGCGACGATCCCGTCAACTCCGTGATCTTGTAGACGTGGTCCATGGCTTCCTCCTGATTCCAGGGTAAGAGGCGTCGGGGTGCGGCGGCGAGGGGATTCGGCGGTCCCGTAACATCTGCGGCCGGGCGGAGATCACTTTCATAGAACGATGCCGCAGGAGGTTTTATGAGGATCCTTGGAGCCCTTGCCGCGGCGATCCTGGTCCCGGTCATCCCGGGCCCTTCCGTGGTCGAGATGACCTCCAACATGACGTTCATGCCGCGGGAGATCACGGTCGTGACGGGCGAAGTGGTGGTGTGGAAGAACACCGGCGAGATGCCGCACACCGTGAACACGAATCCCGAGGAGTGCAAGCGGGAGGAGGCGAAGCAGTGGGTGAAGGTCCCCGCGGGGGCGACCGCCTTCTTCTCCGGCGAGATCAAGCCCGGCGGCGAGTTCCGGGTCCGGTTCGACGTTCCCGGGGTCTACCAGTACAACTGCATCTATCACGAGGACCAGCAGATGTACGGAAAGATCATCGTCGAAGGCGCCGAAGTCAAATGACAGTTGCTCCGGCCGACGGAAGTCGTACATACGCATACCATGGCAAAGAGAACCGACAGCCACCGCTTCACCGGACGTCATCGCCAGTGGCATGACGAAGAGCATGCGAACCGCCGCGCGGGCGGCCTGCGGATCCGTCTCGACAGCTTCGGGATGAGCCGCATGGGCCGGACCCGCCGGTCCAACCAGGACCGCTACTTCATGCTTCCGGTCGGCAGTCTTCCCAATTGTTTCCTGGGCGTCGCCGACGGCATCGGCGGCGGCCCCGCGGGCGCGGAGGCAAGCTCGCTCGTCGCCGAGTCGCTCCAGAAGTTCGTCGGCGAGGAGAGCGGGATGCTGATCCGTCCCGGGCGCCTCGACGGCGAGATCGTGGAGACGCTGACCCGCGGACTTCGGCGCTGCCACGACCAGATGCAGCAGCTGGTGGAGAAGCATCCCGACTGGTCCGGCATGGGGACGACGATCACGGCCGGCTTGGTGCTATGGCCGAAGATGTACCTGGTTCACGCCGGCGACGCGCGGGCGTACATTCTGAATCGCGGGACGCTCCGGCGGATCACGCGCGACCACACCTACGCCCAGGCGCTTCTCGACGCCGGCGTGCTGAACGACTCGACGCTCAAGACTTCTGCGATGCGGTTCGTCCTCTCGAACTTCATCTCCGGCGATCTTCCGGAAAAGGATCCCGAGGTCCATCCGGACGTGACCGTCGCGATCCTGGAGCCGGGCGACACGATCCTGCTCTGCACGGACGGCCTGACGGACGTCATTCCCGAGGAAGAGTTGTCGGACCTGCTGAAGCGGGACGAGACGCCGGAGGCGCAGGTGAACCAGCTCCTGGATCTCGCCCGCGACCGCAAGGCGAGGGACGACACGACCGCCGTCGTCGCCCGATTCGTCATGGTCGACGACCTCCCGCCGCCCTCCCGGCGCCGCCATCGGCCCTGAGCAAGATCGCGAAGGAAAGCGAGGTTGGGCGACGAGTTGAAATGCGTTGACCCTCCCGAACGGCCGCGCCTATCATCCCGTCCACCATGTTCGCCGAACCGCACCGTCCCCGGATTTCGGTCGTGGTCCCCGCCTTCAACGGCGCGTCGACGCTGCCCTCCTGTCTCCGCGCGCTCCGCGAGTCCTCCTACCCGGATTTCGAAATCCTGGTCGTCGACGACGGAAGCGGGGACGGCTCGGCAGATCTCGCGGTTCCGCTGGCAGACCAGGTGATCCGGGGCGACCGTCAACGTGGAGTGGCGGAGGCGCGAAACCGGGGGGCGCGCCGGGCCACGGGAGCCCTGCTGTGCTTCGTCGACCAGGACGTCGTCGTGGCCCGGGACACCCTGGAGAAGGTCGCGAGATTCTTCGAAGCCCGGCCCTCGGCGGCGGCGGTGACCGGCATCCTGTCCCGGGAGCACCCGAACGCCGATTTCTTCAGCCAGTACAAGAACCTGTACATGAACTACATCTTCTCCCGGCTTCCCGACCGGGTAGGCTTCCTGTACGGCTCGCTCTACGCCGTCCGAAAGGAAGCGTTCGAGGACCATGATCCGGAGACGCTCCTGCCCGACACCGAACTGGGGCAACGGCTCCACGCGGCGGGCAAGGAGGTGTACTTCGACCGGGGCCTCGAGGTGATCCATCTGAAGAAGTACTCGATGGCTCGGTTTTTCAGGAACGACTTCTTCATTCCCTTCGTCTGGGCGGAAGTCTTCGTGAAGCATCGAGCGTGGAAGCGCATCGGATCGGGCGGGTTCGCCCACGCGAGGCGGGGGCAGCTGCTGTCGCTCGGACTGGCCTGCCTCACGACGCTCTCCGCCTCGGCCATCCCGCTCGATCGTCGAGCGCTGGCTCCTGCCGCCGGCGCGCTGATTCTCTGGATCGCGCTGAACGCGGGGTTCCTTCGGTTTCTCCGCCGGGAACGGGGATGGCTCTATTCGTTCCGCGCCTGGCTGGTCACGTTCCTGGATCATCACGTGATGACGGCGGGGGTCCTTTGCGGGATGGCGTGCGCCCTGGCGGGTCGCCGGACGAATCGGATTGCCGCCGACCGCGAGGCGCAGACCGAGTCATCGTCGCAGGGGTGAGAGGGTCCCGCGGCCAGCGGCCGCGTCGTCCTCGTAGACGTACGGACGCCGGTCGGGAAATTCGTCGACCAGGATCCCGTTCTGGTCGCCGCGATCGAGTACGTAGAGAATGGGACCGTCGAACTCCACGCCGTTCCGGGTGAGATCGCCGGGGGGCGCGTCGCCCGATCCCGTCCGAAGGAAGATCACGGCCTTTTCCGGGCCCAGCTCCGAAGCCCGCGCATAGACCTCCATTTTTCTGCGGATGCTCCGGTTCGCGGCATTCGATTCGACGACGAGGCCGTGGACGTTCAGGCTGATCGCGGCAGCGGCGGCCACAAGCCCGAGCCTGGGGAGATCGCGAAACGCCAGCGCGCCTACGATCGCCAGGGAAGCAAAGATCTCATAGACGTACCGCGGGCCGTACCGGTTTCCGCCGTCCGTCGCGTAGAACGACAGCGTCAGGATCAGCAGTCCCGGGCCCGCCAGAAGAAGACGCGCTTTGAGGTCCGACCTCAGCGCCGGCCGGAACGCGAACACGCCCAGGAACAGCAGGCTGAATGGAATCCAGCGGAGGTTGAGCTTCCAGAGACGGCCGAAGACGAACTCGCCGACCGCGGAGAGCCAGCTGAAGAAACTCGAGGGCCAACCGGGATGGTCGATGGGGTCGTACAGGTTGAACGGCTGAAGGAAGGGGTTTCCCGTCTGCAGCCAGTTGTATCCGAGAAAGAGCACGAGGCAGGCGACCGAGGGGATCGCGGCCGAGACCAGGGCCCGGCCCGAGGACGCGCGGCGCTCCCGATCCCGGAGCTGGAACAGAAAATGGGCCGCCAGCGGAGCGATCAGCGCCGTGGCCGTCAGCGGACGGATCAAGAAGCCCAGGCCCGCAAACAGGCCGAAGAGAACCGCCGGACGGCGGGCGTCCGGCTGGTCCAGCCAGCAGAAGTAGAAGTGGAAGGTGAGCGCGACGGCGAGGAGACAGCTGGGATGGGAGAAATGGGAGGCCGAATTCAGGATGAAGAACGGATTGGCGACCATCATCAGCAGCACGAGGCGCGCGGTCTCGAGGGAGAAATGTTTCCGGGCGGAGACGTAGAGCAGGCCCATCGTCGCAAGGCCGATGGCGGGATTGACGATCCAGGGGATTCCGAGGCTTGCGCCGAGGGCCAGAATCGCAGGCCAGCCCGGCGGGTACTTGCTGAAGAACCGCCCGTTGTTGATCACATGGATGAAGTCGAAGAACTCGCGGGGTTCGGGCGAGGGTGCCGACAGCCTTCCCCTCGCGAACAGTTCGGCCTGGAGAAGATAGGAGTATTCGTCGGCGGAGGCGGGGAACCTTCGGAGCGTGACCGTCGCGGAGAAGAGGATCAGGCCCGCGTTGAGGACCAGGGCGACCGCCGGAAGCCAGCGGAGCAGGCGGTGCCCGGGGGCGTCCTGGGGATTCACGCCAGTCACTCGCGGGCACCCGCCGTGGGCTCCATCGATCCGTCGATCCGCGTGGGCAGGAGCCGCAGACCGCTGGCGCTCGAACCGGCGGTCTTCAGCGAGGCCTGCTCGTGGTATTCGGCGTCCTGGTTCACGCTCCAGACGTCGAAGACCCGCCGACCGGCCAGGATGTTGCGGGCGCAGAGGATGCCCGTCATCATGGCGTGATCCTGGTTGTTGTATTTGTGCATGCCGTTGCGTCCGGCCAGGTGGAGGCTCGGAAACCGGTCCTCGAGCTCCCGCCTAAGGACGTCCACGTTGTGCTGATATCCGTCGTCGTACACCGGATAGGCCTTGGGCTGGCGGACGACGCAGCCGTCGATCACCTCGGACGCCTTCGCCAGCCCGATGGTCTCCAGCTCGCGGGCGGCCAAGTCCAGCAGGTCGCGGTCCGACCCGCCCCACAGATCGTCGTCCTGCCGGCAGAAGTACTCCATGCCGTAGCAGGCACGGGTCGGATCGGGCACCATCTCCGGGGACCAGGACTTGAAGTTCTGGATCCGCCCCACCCGGACCTCGGGAGAGTGGATGTAGATCCAGTTGTCGTCGAACCGCCGGCGGTCCTCGAGGATGACGACCACCGTGAGGAAATCGCGATAGCGGAGCCGGTCCGCGGAGCAGAGGACGTCGGGCGAGAGGGCCGGGGACAGGCTCCGGGCCAGCTCGCGGAGCGGAGCCGAGGAGATGACGTGGTCGACGGTGGAAACGACCGGCCGGCCCGACGGATCGACGCCGCGGATGGTCCATTCCGATTTGTTCCAATCGAGCTGCGTGACGGAGCAGCCTCGATGAATCGTTCCTCCGCGCTGGAGGATCCGCGCGCCGCACGCCTCCCACATCATGCCGGGTCCCTTGCGCGGGTAGCGGAAGGTTTCCACCAGGGATTTGACTTCCGCCCGCTTGGCCGCGAACGGGAGGAGTCGACCGAACGCGTGGCGAATGGCGACGCCGAGCGACAGTCCCTTGATCCGCTGCGCCGCCCAGTCGCTCGAGATCTCCTCGCACTTCATTCCCCACACTTTCTCGGTGTAGGTCCGGAAGAAGATCTCGAAGAGCCGATCGCCGAACTGGTTCGATACCCAATCCTTGAAATTCTTCGGGTCCGGGCAGGGGCGCAGGCGTCGCTTGAAGTACGAGGCGACGCAGCGCGCCGACTCCCAGAGGCCGAGCTTGAACAGAGCCTCGAACGGGCGGAGCGGATAGGAGAAGAACTTGCCTCCGTAGAAGATCCGGGACACGCGGGGCCGGACCAGGAAATCGTCGGGAAGGATCTCGCTCCAGAGGGCTTCGATCTCGGCGGACTTCGAGAAGAACCGGTGTCCGCCGATGTCGAAATGGTACCCGCCGTGACGCGCCGTCCGGGAAAGGCCTCCCAGGTGTTCGGCGTCGCGCTCGAAGACCTGGACCTCCGCGTCCGAATCGCGGGTGAGGACGTAGGCTGCCGTCAACCCGGCGGGCCCGCCTCCCACGACTCCGACGCGCGTTTTCTTGCCCATGAGTCTCCGGCCCACTCGGCGGACAGCGGCACCAGGAATCGCCCCCGCCGACGAGGACGAAGGCGACGACGAACGCCCCCGGGGGATCGGGCGGATGTCCGACGCCGGCGGCGCACGTGGAGGCCGACGGCTGGCCGGGCAGGATTATCTCCCGGCGGGCGCCGTACGTCGAGAAAGTTTCAGCTTCTCCGAACGCTCTCCCTGGGCCGTCGCGCTACCGCTGCTTCAGGAACGTGCCGCTTCCGACGGGCGTCAGCTGAAACTTGGTGATCGTGAACTTGCTGTCGCAGCAGCCGAGATAGAGGATTTGAGACGAGGGGATCGTCCAGTCCGACATCACCGTCAATCGGGAATACTCCCCCTTCCAGGAGACGACCTTCTTCCCGTCGAAGGTGATCGTCACGCCGTCGCGCCGAACCGAGGTGACGATGGTGCTCGCCTTGCCGTTCTTGAACAGCGCTCCCCGGTACGTCGCTTCGTTCGCGTTGACGTTCTTTCCGTCGAGCATGCCGAGCCCGGTCGCGGTCGAGCCGAAGGAGTCGATGACGGCGTTGAACTGCGAGCTCCCCTGCACCAGGCCGAGGAGAAGCGCTTCGCCTCCGTCGATCCGATTCGCGACGATCGTGACGTCGTATTCCTCCGGAGGCCGGAGCGGAATGAGCATGCGGGCGTATCTCGTGGGGCGGGTCACCGCCAGCTTGTCCGGCACGAGGGTCCACTCGCCTTCGAGGAGGTCCTGCTTGAGGTCCAGGAACTTGAGCACGTCGATCGTGCCCTCGATCCCCTGGCCCATCCTTTTCTCGATCTTGAGTTTCTGGATCGCCGGCGCCTGAGGCAGGACGGTCTGGTACCAGAACCGGGCACGCTCGAGGAACTTCTCCTTCCGGAGCGGGTTCTTTTCCTTCTCGGCAAGGTCCCACCAGCCGTCGCCGACCGAGATCTGGTCGGTCGTCTGCTGCGGCAGGACGAGTTCCTTTCCGGCGAGGGATTTCAGCACGGGATCGGAAGCCTTGGCCAGGAACCGAAGCCCGAGGTCCCAGTTCGATTTGAACAGGCAAAGGAAGAGCCCGATTTCCTGATTTGCGGCGGGATCGTCGGAGTTCCGGGCGAGCGCATCGAGGGATTTCTTCATGCCCTCGAACTTGGCGCGCGCTTCCGTCACGAGCTTGGCCCGACTGGCGGCTCGCGCGACCAGGGCGGGATCGGCGGAGCGTTTCGCGGCTTGAACCGCCGCTGAAGCGGCCTTGTCGGCCTGGCCGTAGTCGTCCACCAACACCAGCTCGTCGATCAGCTTCAGCAGCTGTTTCGACAGGGCCGAGCTCTCTTCCGGGGTCCGGACCGACTTGGCCACGGACGTGAGGACGGTGTTCCGGGCGGAGAGCCCGTCGATGTCGAACGCGACCGCCTGCGCTTCCACGGCCTGCACGGCCACTCCGGCGTCCGCGGCCTGCGCGGCGAGGTCCTGCGCCTCGCGGTAGAACACCCACTGAAGGGCCGGATCGTCCGCGGACTTCCGGGCCTGTTCCAGGAACTCCCGGGCGAGGGCGGCCCGCTCGGCCGGCAGCTTTTTGAGATACTGCTCCTTGTAGAGGTCCTTGACCTGCTTCTCGACGTCGCGCTGGCGCGCGGCCTCCGGCACGGGCCGGCGGGTCGCCGCCGGAGGAGGCGGGGCGGGAGGAGCGGGGGCGGGATCGGCCGGATTCGGAGCGGCGGGGGTCTTCGCCGCGGGCTCGTCGACGGCCTTCCCGCTGATCGCGACCTTTCCGTCGTGGATGAGCTTGGCGAGCTGATTGATTTCGCGGAGCCGGTCGGCGGCGAGCTTCTGTCGTTCCCCGGTGGCGATCTCCTGAAGGACGATGAACTTGATCCGGGCGTCTTCCAGCTTGAATCCGGCGTCGATGAATCCTGCGACGGAGCTCCCGGTCCGCGCAGCGTCGTAGGCGGCCTTCGCCTCTTCGAGCAGCTTGTTGCCGCGCTCGAGGATCGTCTCTTCGGGGGAGCCGGCCTGCGCCGCAAGAGGAGAGGACGCGGCGAGGACGAGAACCAGGAGCAGGGGACGAGACATGCGCCTTCCCTCCTTGCCCCGGTCTCTTAGCTTGAACGGAGTCCGCGGCGGTCGTGTTCCAAGAATGCTCGCCGCCGGACTCCTCAATCAGGAGTCAACGACCCCGACTTCGTTTCAGGATCATATCTGAAGACGAACGATTTTCGGCCAGGATAACGGGCTTTCAGTTCCCAATTGTTGAGGCCCCGGTGGTGGACGTACAGCACCTCCCCCTTGAAGTCGACGCCGTTCCGGGTCAGATCTCCGGGGGGCATGCCGCCCGAACCGGTGTCCAGGAAGACGATGGCCTTCGAGAGGCCCGCCCGCCGGACCGCTTCGTACACCTCCGTGCGCTCCCGGACCTGCCCGGAGAAGTACCGAGTCTGGAGAACGAACATCGTGAGGTTGCCGACCAGGACGAGCGCGGCGGCGATGGCGCCGGCCTTCTTCCAGCTCCGGAGCGCTCCCGCCATGAGCAGCACGACGACGGACCAGGCTTCGAGCACGTATCGTGGGCCGTACTGGTTTCCCGGATGACGGAGGAAGATGAACTGGGCTCCCAGAAGGGACACGAACATGAGAATGAGAAGGACCCGTCGGGGATCCTCCCGTTGGTCCCGCCGGAACCACATGAGCGCCAGGAGAATCCCGGAGCACGGAATCCACGCCGTCAGGTCGGCCATCCGCTCGAGGAGGTTGTACCGGAAGCCCCAGGCCCAATCTTCCGAGCCGGGCTGGCGCCCGAGCCGGTACATGGTGTCGAACTGGCCGTAGGGCCCCGTGATCGCACCGCCGCCGAGCGCGACGTTGTAGAGCATCAGCGCTCCTACGGCCGCGACCGCCGGTCCGGCGGCGGCCGCGAGGTTGCGCAACCGCTGCCGGCGGGGAAGGCCCGGAGCGACCCGGAGCCCCAGAAACGCGGCCAGGGGCAGGAGGAAAGCGACGGCCGTGTACGGCCGGATCAGGAAGGCGGCTCCGCCCGCCGCTCCGAGGGCGGCCCAGACGGACGCCGGTTCGGGATTCCGCAGGAGCCTGAAGCCGAGATACAGCGTCAGCGTGACGAAGAAGAGGCAGGGAAGGTGAGAGAAGAAGGACGCGGCGTTGAAGACCAGGAAGGGGTTGCAGAACGCGACGAGCAACGTCAGATCGGCTTCTTCCCGGGAAAAGTTCTCCAGCGCCAGGCGGTAGAGGAGCACCAGGACGCCGACGCCGAGAAGCGGGGCCACCAGAGACGGCACTCCGGCCAGGACGCCGACGCACAGGATCGCGGGCCAGCCCGGAGGGTATTTTCCGAAATACCTTCCGTTGTTGACGACGTGGATGAAATCGAAGAACTCGCGCGGCTCGGGCGAGGGCACGGACAACGTTCCTCTCGCGAACAGTTCTGCGGAGACCATGTAGGAGTATTCGTCGGCGGAATTGGGGAACCGTCGGAGGGTGATCAGGCCCGTGAAAAGGATAGCGGCCGTCGTCGCGAGGATGGCGGCCCGGGGCCAGACGGCCCTCAGCCACGGCGGGACAGGCCCGGAGTCGTCGGTCGTCATGGCCCGGCGGGTCGGATCAGGAAGAGGTTCGGCGCGCCCCCCGGATAGGGGACCTCTCCCACGACGCGGCAGCCCGGAAAGTCCGCCCGTTCATGGGCGCGGATCAGCCAGAGGAAGCCCGGGTTCCGGGGGCCGGGCCGGCCGGGATGGCTCACGAGATACTTCGGAGGAAGCAGACCGGCGAAGTCGGGCACCGTGGGATCGAGCGCCCCGAAATTCACGTCCTCGAAGAAGAGGGCGAAGAGGTAGCCGTTCATGATCGAGTGCGAGAGGACGACCTGCTCGTCGGAGGCGGAGGTCCGTCGGACCAGGTCGAAGGATTCGCGAATCCCGTAGTCCCAGTACCCGGCCGCGGCGGCCCGGTACGAGCCGAAGGTGCGGCCGGCGAACAGCGCCCCCTGTCCGAGAGCGCCGAGTCCCAGCGCCATGACGGCTGCCCCGGCCAGCATCGATGCGCGCGGCGCCGGAGACGTCCGGTGGAGCAGGGGACGAGTCCGATCCGCAAGGACGGCGAGTCCGATCGCGGCGAGGATCTCCAGAACGGGGAAGTTCGTGACTCCTCGGGCCAGATGGGGCGCCTCCGTCGTCAGGCTCGCGGGAACGGACCACAGGAGAAGCCATGCAAGAAGGAACCTGCTCCGCTCGTCCCGCCAGGAGCGCAGCCGGTCGACCAGTCCGATGACGATCAGCGGCGCGCACGCCAGGAGCGCCACGCCCGGCCCGGCGTCGCCGTAGTGGAGGGATCGGCTTCCGTTCCAGAACAGGAACGACGGAGAATTGTAGGCCCACCAGTTCGAGCCGAAGAGATAGAGATGACGCAAGGGAGGGTGTTCGTAGAGGAACCTCCAGACTCCCCCGTGCCCCGCGCGCTCCTGCAGGAGCCGGATCGTCGGCTCGCTTTCGGGCTGTGCGTTGAAAATCATGATGCCGTACATCCGTCCCTGGTTCGCGCGATGGAGGATGGCGAAGACGTTGGGGAGCACGATCAGCAGGGCGACCGCCGCCGCCAGCGCCAGGTCCGCTCGTCTCTCCCAGAGCGTTTTCCGATGGATCACCGCGAACGCCAGCGCCAGGAGCGGCGCGAACAGGCGACCCGGGGGATACGCGTACGTCGCGAGCGCCAGCGTTGCCGCTCCGGCGATCAGCCATCCCCGGCGGCTCCGTCCGCGCCAGAGGAAGAAGGCCCCCCACGCCAAGAACGCGCTCAGGCTCATCGCCTCGATTCCGATGCGGCTGAGATGAAGGTGCCACGGGGAAATCGTCAGCAGCGCCGCCGTCCCGAGCGCGACGCCTCCGCCGAACATCTCCCGGGCAAGGAGAGCCGCGCCCAGGATCCCCAGGAGCGCGAAGCAGACGGACGGACCCCGGACCGCCGCGGCAGTTTTCCCGAACATCCAGACGAACGGCACGGTCGCGTACAGCTGGATCGGCTGATAGACGATGGAGGGGTTGCCCCAGTGTTCGAACGTGCGCTCGTGATAGAAGAGGGGCAGCAGGTCTCCGTGAATGGTCCGACCGGTGCTCCCGATCGACGCCGCGCCGACGCCGTAGGCGGCCTCGTCGCAGTTGATGCCGGGCGGCTGTCCGTTCAAGTCGGCGGCGCGCAGGATTCCGGCGACGGCCAGGATGAACGCGAGCAGGAGATTTTCGCGCCTTCTCCGGGATCCGTCGGCAAGGGGCATGGGGAAAATCCTAGGGGCTCCGGCGCGTCCAGATCTCGCAGCCTTGAACCGTGGACGCCAGGACGTAGTTGTCGCGGATGAACTCCCGCATGTCGGAAAAGCGATCGAGCAGCTGGCGCTCCGTCTGTCCGCACCACCACTCCCAGTCGTTGGGGCAGACGACGACGAGGCGGGGCGGCTCCCGGTCCAGACGCCGAAGAAGCCGATCGATCCTGATTTCCGATCCGGGCCACGGAGGGGCCATGTGGAGCATGTGGGGATAGGAGCCGGCCATCCGGCGCTCGCTCATGAAGTACAGGAGCGGGCGGGTGCCCCAGACGAACATGGCGTCTTCCGGCCTCGAGAGGGAGCGGATGATCCGGGAGACCTCCGCTTCCACCGGGCGCGACTCCTCCCCCGAGAACGACCGGTCGGACCGACGCACCCCGTACACGGTGCGGAACGATTCCCATTTCGGCTTCCATTGCATCACGAACGAGACGGCAGTCGTCGCCAGGAGGAACGCGGCGCCGCAGCCGAACACGAGCCGGCCCGTCCTGTCCGTGTTCGGATCGGATCTCGCGCGCGTCATCAACGGCAGCCCCATCCCGAGCGCCACGAAAGGCAGAACGATGATGTGATGGTAGTTGAAGAACTTGCCCTGCAGGATCACGGCGCCCGCCGCCGCCGTCGACGCCGCCGCCCAGCGCCAGAGCGCCGTCCGGTTCACCGCCGCCCCTCGCGCGATGCCGAGCGCGACCAGGCCTCCGGCCCAGAGGGGCACCACCTGCTCCGCGAGCGTCGAGGTTTCCCGGAGGCGTTGGAGGAACGGGACGCCGTAGTCCATGGCGGCGTACTTCGCGGGGAAGAAAATCAGAGCATCGAACAGTTCCGGTCCGGCCCCTCGAGCGACGTAGTACGTCACGATCAGCAGAGGCGGGATCAGGAGTCCTGCCGCGGTGAACCAAGTCAGCCTCAGTTTCGCCCGCATTCCCGGAAGGTTCCGGTCGGCGAACAATCGATGGACCAGGAGACCCGCCGCGACCGTGACCGCCGGCGTCTTGAAGCAGACGGCGAGGGACACCAGGATTCCGGACGCCCAGCAGCGCCATTCCCGTTTCGATTCGTCGCCCGTCACGGGCCAAAGAGCGATGCCCCAGACGACGAACGGGGCCTGGAAGATTTCCGAATGACCCGTGGCGGGCGCGCCCAGCAGTCCGTACATCAGGGGAAACGCGACCGCCGCCACGAGGGCCGTCCCGGCCGACCGGAACCAGAGGATCCCCAGGCGGGCGAGCCCCGCCGAGACCGCAGCGACGGCCCCGATCTCGAAGATCCGCATCGCCCAGGCGTGGGGTCCGAAGAGCAGGAACGAGAGATAGTAGGCGTAGAAGACCCCGGGGGGGCGATGCTCCCACGCGTCGCGGTACGCCACTCCGCCGCCGAGCAGGGTGTTCGCGAGGGTGGAGAACAGGGCCTGATCGACGTCGAACGGAGTGGAAAGGAGGGGCAGCGCGAGGATCGCGCCGAGAAGTCCGGCGGCCGCGACGATCGCGCGCGGATGCGACGGGGCTGGCGGGGCGGGGAGAATCTCCGGTGCTTCGGACTCCATGATCATGCCCTCGCGCCCACGGGGGCCGCCGTCCCGGATCCGCCGGCCGGCAGGACGACCTCCTCCGGTTCGGTCGGACGCTTCCAGAGCCACACCGCCAGCGCGACCATCGCGGCGTTGCGAAGATTGAGGAGCAGGATCAGGGGCAGGCGCAGTTGAACCATGGCGCTCCAGCCGAACGGAAAAATGAGGATGGTCGCCCCGCAGACGGCGACCGCGAGGACTCTGGGCCCCCGCGGCAGGAAGGGAATGAACGGAAGGAGCCAGACCATGAACTGGGGAGAGAGAACCTTGCCGGTCGCCATCGCGACGAGCAACACGAAGAACGTCGCCGTGGCCGTGGTGCGCGCATCGATGGCTCCCCGAGTCGCCCAGGCGCGGACCATCCACGTCCGGGCGCGCCACAGGGCGACGCCGATCGCGGCGACGGAGATCGGAGCGAGCAGGTCCCGGAGGCGGTCCGCCGCCGGCGAGACGAGATGGTCGGCGCCGAAACTATAGACGAGCTGGACCGGCGCGGCTCCGATCGCGTGTCCGAGGAGGAGCAGGCCGGCCGGCACGCTGCCGATCTCGATGCCGCGCTGCTGATGGAACTCCAGGAAGGAGAACGCCTTCCCGTCGGCCAGGAGGACGACGGGGAGAAAGACCGCCAGCAGCGCCACCACGGCGCCCGCCGTCAGCCGACCGACGTCCTCGATCCGCCGGCGACACAGGCAGTGAAGGCCGAACACCGCCAGGATGAGGACGGGGTAGAGCTTGGCGGCCACGCCCAGGCCCGTCCAGACGCCCGCGGCAAAGAAAGACTTTTCCGCGAACGCCGCAAGCGCCAGAGCGGTCAACGCCGCCGGAAAGGGATCGTACCGCCAGGGAAAGAGCGGGGAGAAAACGGCGACGAGAAGCGCGAACGTGCGGAGTACCGCCGCAGCGCGCCCCTCGAGGGCGTCCGCGGAAGCCGCCCGTCCGATCGCGACCGCCGTGAGGATCGCAAAGAGGACGTTGAGCGAGAAAAACCGGTGGGCATAGCCGCCGTACGCCGACGCGCTCTTCCCGTCAGGGACCTGGGCCAGCACCATCGGCAGCAGGGCGAGCGGCGGATACTCGACGTCGAAGTCCCGGTAGGGGACGCTGCCCTGGAGCACGAGGGCGCCGTAGCGCTGGTAGAGCCGGACGTCCTTGCTCTGCGGAAATCCGAGGAGTGCGGAGAAACCGACGCCGAGGACGGTGAGCGCCGCCGCTTGGAGCAGGATTTGATTGGCCGCGGCCGGCTGTCGGAAAAGCGCCAGCGTCGACTTCATGGCGTGGGAGCTTAGCACCGCTTCGTGAATCGTTGAATTTTTTTTTGCATCCCGCGGTCACGAAAGAGTTGCCCTCGGCGGACCGCGCGAACTATAACACTCCACGTGAAGATCTCGCGCCGATCGTTCCTGTGGTCGTCGGGTGCCGCGACCCTGGGTTTCGTCGGACTCCGCGCGTTCCTGCGCGACGCCCACGCGAATCTCCGATCCCCGGGATTCGGAGAGCTGGTCGATGATCGAAATGGCATCCTCCGGCTTCCGCCGGGATTCTCGTACGAGGCGTTCTCCGACACCGGCGATCCGACCGACGACGGGCTGCGGGTTCCCGGCGGCCACGACGGAATGGCCGCGTTCCGGGGACCGGAGGGAAGGGTCATCCTCGTCCGCAATCACGAGCTGTCGAACGACGTGCCGCAGCTGGGACCCTTCGGCGACCGGAACGAACGTCTCACCGAAGACCTGATCCCCCGGCTCTACGATGCCGGCTGCGGGAAGATGCCGGGGCTGGGTGCGACGACCACCGTCGTCTACGACGTCCGGCGTCGGAAGGTCGAACGGCAATTCGTGAGCCTGGCCGGCACGTGGAGAAACTGCGCCGGCGGCCCGACTCCGTGGGGCACCTGGCTGAGCTGCGAGGAGTCGGTGCAGCGGTCCGGAGGGATGGTCGAGAAGGACCACGGATTCGTGTTCGAGGTCCCGGCGTCCCCTGACATGCGCATGGCGGAGCCGCTGCCGTTGAAGGCGATGGGCCGCTTCAATCACGAGGCGGCGGCCGTCGATGTCCGCACCGGATGCGTCTATCTCACGGAAGACCGCGGGGGCAACGGGATTCTTCAGCCCCGGGATCGGGGGTTCGGATTGCTGTACCGGTTCGTGCCGCGGCGGCCGGGGGCCTTGGCGCACGGAGGCCGGCTTCAGGCGCTGAAGATCCGCGAGCAGCCGACGGCGGATACGACGAATTGGCTGGCGCGGCGTATCGTTCCCGGCCAGTCCTTCGACGTGGAATGGGTCGATCTCCGGGAGACGGATTCTCCGAACGACGATCTTCGGTTCCAGGGCGCCGCGAAAGGGGCCGCGGGATTCTCCCGGAACGAGGGCATCTGGGCCGGAAAGGACGTGCTCTATTTCTGCAGCACGGACGGCGGATCGGCGGGGAAGGGACAGGTCTGGCGCTACCGGCCGGCGCCGGACGAGGCGGGCCCCGGGGAGGAGAAGACTCCCGGTCGACTCGATCTGTTCGCCGAGCCCAATGAGTCGACCGTGCTGAAAAATTGCGACAACCTGACCATTTCTCCGCAGGGGGATCTCGTGCTCTGCGAGGACAGCCCGGGATTGAACTGCCTCGTCGGCGTGACGCCCGAGGGCCGCTTCTATCCCCTGGCGCAGAGCGTCCTTCCGAACTCGGAGTTCGCCGGCGCCTGCTTTAATCCGGACGGCACGGTGCTGTTCGTCAACCTTCAGAGGCCCGGCCTGACGCTGGCCATCTTCGGCCCCGACTCCGGGGGGTTCCGCCGCCCGGCGCGGGTTTAGCGGAGCGCGAAGAAGCAGCCCGAGATCCGGCTCAACCGCTCCCGCCGCAAGCCCTCGTCGAGGATCCTCCTCTGGGCGTCGGTCGGCGACGGGGCGAAAATCGTCCGAAGTCCGGCGCGGCGGGCGTCGTCGATCAGCGCGTCCAGCGATGCCGACCGCAGGTAGACGACGCCGCGGGAGAAGTCCGGCCGGTAGAGGAGGTAGGGCGCACCGGTCGGCGAGCCGAAGTATCCGACGGTCGAGTCCGGAACCTCGAGCGACACCTGTCCGTAAGGGAAGCGCGCGGCGGTCCGCTCCCTCCACGGCTGATCCGCGAGCGTCCGCACGTGCTGCGGTCTCAGGTCGTACGGAAAGCACGTCCCGAGAAACGCGAAGCCGAGCGCCAGCGCCAGCATCGCGGCGACGCCCGGGATCCGCTCCGCGGCGAGGACCGCCGCGATGCACAGCAGGGCGGGAAAGAAGAAGACGTACTTCAAACACCACGGATCGTTCTGGACGAGAACGAGGGTCGCGGCGAGCGACACGCCGAACGAGGCGGCCAGCCGGCGCATGCCGGGGTGATCCCGCAGGACCACGGCGAGCCCGACCAGTCCTCCTGCGAACACCGCTGCGCCCCAGCCGGCCATGTTGTCGACGTTGGCACCGTACAGCGTCGCGTGGTCGTAGATCCGGATGCCGATGAGGTCGGAAAGGTTCGAGGTGAACGAAGAGAATCGGACGCCGAACTGGACCGGGGTCGGATCGTCGAGGTTCGGCGAGCCGAGCGGATAGAACGGATTCCCGAACCAGGCGATATTGCGGACGTACCAGAACGCGCCCGTGGCGAGTCCGGTCGACGCCAGGATGGCGGCGGGAATCCGCGCCGGCGCCGGCGCCGGCGCCTGACGGCGCTCCAGCCAGACGAGGAGGACCATGCCGGGCAGGGCGAAGCCATAGGTGGGCTTGATCCCTAATCCCAGTCCCGCCGCCATGAGGAGCAGCGCCGGATGGGCGCGATCGGCGATCAGCGCGAAGGTCGCCACGACGAGCGCCGCCGCGGGCGCGTCGTTGAGGCAGGACGTGGCGCTCAAATGCAGTCCGGGAACGAGCGCGTAGAGCGCGCCCGCGAACCAGGCGCCGCGATCGGAAGCGCCGAGCCGGCTTGCCAGGGCGACGGCGGAGGCGGTCGCGAGGACGAGGAATTCCACCCCGGCGAATTCGATCAGCACATCGTGCTTCAGGAAGACGACCCACCAGCTCTCGATCAGTTCAAAGCCGGCGGGAAACGGGACGTGCGTATGGACCCCCATCTCGCGCGTGAATCCTCCCGCCCGGATCCATTCGGCGATCTTCGGCAGGTGGTAGGCGAGCGGGTCGCCCAGGTGGGGAGAGAAGAACCACACCTGGAGCAGCAGCCGCAGGGCGACCACGGCCCCGAAGATCGCGAGCGCGCGTCCGGGATCCGGGAGGCGGGGAATCCGGAAGCGCCGGTGTTCGCCCGCCGCGAACCATCCCGCCAGCGCGAGGACCGCCGGGACGCCGAGTCCGAGGGGGGACAGGAATCCGGCAAGACCCGCGACCAGGACGGCCGCGGAGATCAGCGCCAGGCGCACGAGGAGGAAGAGGGTGAGGTCGGTCGCCGCCCGGCCGGTCTGGATCCTGCGAAGGATCGCGGAAGCTCCCGCCGCGGCGGCCGCGTTGGCCGCCGCCATCAGAAGAAGTCCCGCGATCACGACCCGAATCCCAGGGCGATCAACGTGTGGGGAAGCTGCCCCATGACGTAGAGGCCGAGCAGATAGGCCATCACGCTCAGCGTGACCCGAGGCCACGAGGGCGAGCGGGAGTACAGAGCGGCGGCTCCGACGTACAGCGCCAGCACGACGATCCAGTCCCTCCAGAGTCCGGACAGGGGCTGGATGGATCCCCTCCAGCTCAGGAGAAGGATGACCGCGGTCAGCGTGAGCCAGGGTCGACCGGACGGCGACCGTTCATCGCTCATACTTCGGAGGCGGCGCCTCCTCCAGCGTTCTCAGGAGCCCGATCTTCCTCGATTCGTCGTACTCGTACACGTAGGCTTTCCGGTCCGGGTGTTCCGCGAGGAGCGTTCCGTTCCGGTCTCCCCGGTCTAGCACGTACAGAACGGATCCGTCGAACCTCAGTCCGTTTCGAGTGAGGTCGAGGGCCGGGGCGCTTCCGACGCCCGTCCGGATGAAGACGAGCGCCTGGGAGAGATTCCTTTCGCGGACGAGATCGTACGGATTCTTCTTGAGGCGGATTTCCTCCGCGCGCTCCCGACTCTGGTGGACGAGGATCCCCAGGCCGACCAGCAGCGAGACGGCGAGGGCTGCGGCCGCCATCCGCGGCGTTTCCTTCAATGCGCAGGCCGAGACGATCAGCAGCGCGCCGGCCGCTTCATACATGTATCGCGGCCCGTACTGGGTTCCCGGGAGCGGAGCGAACAGATAGTAGGCCGCCAGGAGGGACGCGGAGGACGCCAGGAGGATCCGCGCCGGGACGCTTCCGGGTCGGCGCGCGGCGAAGAGGGCGGCCAGCGGGACCGACAGAGGAAGCCACAGGGTCAGTTGGACCAGACGGAGTCCGATGTTGTCCCAGAGCCGTCGTCCGGTTTCGGAGAAGGTCTTCGGCAGCGACGGGGCGTCGCCGGGAGAGTAGCGCGTGAAGGGCTGCTCGAACGCGTTGCCCGTCTGGAGATGGTTGTAGAGCAGGAAGAGCCCGAGCGCGGCCAGCGCGGGCGCGGCCGCGATCGCGAGACGCGAGGCGGGCGGCCTCGCGGCGGGATTCCGGCGCGCATGAAGCGCGGCGATCGCGCAGGCCGGGACGAAGATCGCGACCGCGGTGAACGGCCGGACGGCGAAGGCGAAGCCCGAGGCAAGTCCGAAGAACGCCGGGGCCGCGGTGGAGCGGGGGGCGGCCATCCAGTCGAACAGGGCATGGAACGCGAGGCAGACGAGGAGAAGGCAGGCAGAGTGGGAGAAGTAGGACGCGGAGTTGAACACCAGGAAGGGGTTCGCCGAGGCAAGCAGCAGGACGAGCGTGTCGGTCCCCGCGGCGAAATGGTTTCGGCAGATCGAATAGAGCGTGTAGATCGTGAGGCCTCCCAGGATCGGATTGACCACCCACGGAACTCCGAAGCTGACCCCGATGGCCAGAATGAGCGGCCAGCCCGGCGGGTACTTTCCGTAGAACTTTCCGTCGTTGAGGACATGGAAGAGGTCGAAGAATTCCCGGTGTTCCGGCGAGGGCACGGACAGGCGGCCCTGGGAGAACATCTCCGCGGACAGAAGATAGGCGTATTCGTCGCCGGCGTTCGGATAGGCCTGCAGCGTGAATCGGCAGGTGACGAACGCGAGGACGATGTGGATCAGGATTGCGGCAGCAACCAGCGGCGGAGTCGCCGGCGCGGAGATCCAAGGCGCGGCGCCCGTCCGATCCGGCGTCGGGAGTTCTGATCCGTCCATCCGCGCCGCTCCAGAACCGTTTCGGACGACGCTACCGGAGCAGGGTCGGCTGTCCGGTCACCGGAGTGAGGGTCGCCTCGTCGATCCGGAAGACCGTATCCTGAGTTCCGAGCATGAGGGACTTGCGGTCGGGAACCAGGAACGCCGGATCGAGGTCGAGATCCGCGGCGGAACCTTTCCAGTCCAGGACCGTGTGGGCGTCGACCGTCACCGAGACGCCGGTCTTGCGGACGAAGACGGACACCTTCGTCGGCCGCCCCCATTTCAGCTGCTTCCCGACGACGCGGGTCTCATTGCCTCCGTCGGAGGCGGAGCCCGCGAGCGTGATCCAGTTCGTCGTTCCTTCGAATCCGTCGAGAATGATCATGCCCTGCTTGCCGCCGTAAACGAACCCGATGGCGAAGCATTCCGTTCCCCGGCGCCGCGTCACGTCGAACTTGAGGTCGTACTCTTCCGGAGGAACGACCGGGACCTGGAGCCGGCCGAAGCGGACCGGCGGAGTGTAGAGCGACCGCTCGTGGAAGCCCCACGTTCCCGCGACGCCGTCGCGCGAGGGCTGGATCAGGTCGAGCAGGTCGATCGGTCCGGCGGGAGCCGCGGCGGCGCCGGCGGCCGCCGGCGCGCGCAGATCCTTCAGCTTCTCCACGGGGATGAGGTCGTCGGTCGAGGAGGCGCGGGCGAGAGCCGCCTTCACGGCAACCAGCACGATCAGCGCGACCCCGCAGCCGGCAGCGCCGACGCTGATCCATTTCTTCGAAGGCATCTTCATCGTCGTCCTCCCTCGCGAATTTCTATCCGGACTGAACCCGGACGGGCAGTATCATTCCATCCGCTCCCGCCGCTGTCGAGAAGAAAACGATTCCGGCCCCGCCGCTCGAAAGATTGCGGCCGGCGGATCCCGTCTGGTACAAGGTCCCCTGGTTTCGAGACGGGCGAATGGATCGGTTCAAGTTCGTTCGAAGTTCCTGGGCCGCGCCGGCGGCGGCGGGGATCGCGGCGGCGATCCTGAGCCTGCCGCTGCTCGCCTATCCGTTCATCTGGGACCAGGCGGTCTTCGCCAACATCGCCGAAGCGATGGCGCGAGGCGGGGTCGTCTATCGCGACGGGTGGGAGCACAAGCCTCCCGGGGTCTACTACGTCTACGCGCTCGCCTTCTCGTTGCTGGGAAGAGACTACTGGCCGGTCCGGCTGCTGGAGATCCTGGCGATCGGCGCCGCCGGCGCCGGACTCGCCCGCGTCGGAATCCGGTGGTTCGGGTCGGTGTGGGCGGGGATCGTCTCCGCCGTCGCCCTGCCGGCGCTCTATCTCCTCTTCGGTCAGAACACCGCGCAGCCCGAGTCGTTCCAGATCCCGCTGATCGCGTGGGCGATGGCCCTCTGGCCGCTCGAGGGAGAGCGCGAGCGGTTGCGGACGCGAGCGTTCGCCAGCGCGCTGTTGATTTCCGCCGCCGCGATGTTCAAGACGCCGGCCGTGACGTTCGGGTTCGCGCTTCTGCTCGACCGCCTGGCGCAAGACTGGAAGGAACCGACGTGGAAGCAGAAGTTCGCGTCGACCGGGATCGTGGCGGCCGGCCTGGCGTCCTTGCCGGCGGCGGTCTTCGCCTATTATTCCGCGCGGGGGGCGTTCGTGGAGGTCTGGGATGCGCTCGTCGTCTTTCCGCTCCACTACAACCGGTGGGCCGGGAGTCGGCCGCTGTCCGCCCACCTGTCGTTCGCCGAAGGATGGGTCGAATCGCTGCTGCCGTGGACGGCGCTGATCCTCGTCGGACTGGCGATTGCAAGAGGACTCCTTCTCCGGAGAACGTCCACGGTCCGGTGGGCGGGGTGGATGGCCGCCGCTGCCGCCGACGTCGCCATGCAGGGCACCTACCACAACTACGTGCACCTTGCGCTGCTGGTCCCGCTGAGCCTCGGGCTGGGACTGATCCTGATGCGGGGCGAGCCCGTCGCCGAGCCCGCCGCCTGGAGAATCTGGATCGATCGGGCGTTCCGGGTCGCCGGCCCGGTGGCGCTGGTCCTGGCGGCGATTCCGTACGGCCACGCTTTGTCCTTCGTGCGACATCCGTTCGGCCGGATCGCGCGCGTGCCCTATCGGGACGATGTGCCGCCGGCCCCGCTGCAGGAGGGGCGGCCGCCGGACGTCGTCACGTACATTCGGTCGCAGACGAAGCCCGATGATCGCCTCTTCGTGTGGGGCGACGAACCGTTGCTCTACTTCCTCTGCAACCGGCCGATGGCGGGTCCCTATTCGCACCTGCTGGTGATGATTCCTCCCTGGGGGGGAGCCGAGCGGCTCTATCCGCTGATCGCCCGGCTCGGCGCCGAGAAGCCGCGCGTGATCGTCGTCTGCTCGGGACAGTCCTGGTGGTCGCCCACGATGGGACCGAGGCAGTTCCTCGACGCCTTTCCGGACATGCGGCAGTTTCTGCGCGACGATTATGAGAAGACGGCGAGCCTGGAGGGGCATGACGTCTGGAGACGAAAGGAATGACGACGCCGGAGGGCGGACGTCCGCCGGGGTGGCTGGATCGCGTGGCCGGTCTTCCCCCGGCCGTGCTGATCGTGCCGGCGCTGATGTTCTTCGTCGCGGTCTCGATGGTGGCGCTGGTCCGTGACTCGGTCGTGTACGACGAAGTGGTCCACCTCCCCTCCGGGTACACCTATCTCCGGACCGGCGATTTCCGCCTCAATCCGGAACATCCGCCCCTCATCAAACTGCTTGCGGCGGCGCCGCTGATCTTCCTGGATCCGCGCTGGCCGTCGAGTTCCGAAGCCTGGGCGAAGGGGGACGAATGGGCTTTCGGATTCCAATTCATGTACCACAGCGGGAATGATCCCGACCGGCTGCTGTTCTGGGGACGGGCCTCGATGCTGATCTGGCCGCTGCTGCTCATCCTTTCGGCCACGGCCGTGGCACGGGAACTCTTCGGCCCCCGCGGAGGCCTGATCGCGTTGGTGCTGACGGCGTTCAATCCCACGCTGCTGGCGCACGGCCACCGGGTCACGACCGACGTGCCGGTGGCGTGCCTGCTGTTCCTGGCGCTGACCGCCTTCTGGAAGCTGGGCCGCACCGGCTCGTGGACGTGGGCGGCGGCGTCGGGCCTCCTGCTCGGCGGTGCGCTTGCGGCAAAGTTCAACGCCGTGCTTTTCCTTCCGCCGATCGCGATGATCCTGGCGATCGTCGGGCTTCGATCGCGGACCGAGGCAGCGCCTCCGGCGACGCCGCGGTCCCGGCGGATCTTGCGGGGCGCCAGTCTCGCGGCGCTGACGCTCGTCCTGACGCTGGGAGTCCCCTGGGCGGCGTACGGATTCCGTTTTTCCGGAGGTCCTCCGGTCGATGCGATGGGCGTCTGGTCTCCGGAGTATCTGCGCGGATCGCTGATCGGCCGCGCGGTGACGATCGCTCGGGCGTGTCGGCTGATGCCCGAAGACTATCTCTACGGGTTTTCGTACGTCCATCAGTCGACCCAGGGCCGGCTCGCCTACGCGATGGGGCAGTACACCAACCGCGGATGGTGGTGGTACTTCCCGTTCTGCTTCCTGGTGAAGACGCCCCTGCCCGCGGTTGTCCTGATGGGGTGGGGGGGATGGACGACGCTGCGCCGATTCCGCCAGGGCCCCGTGCCGGAATCCTTCCTCGTGGTCCCGGTCATCTTCTACTGGGTCCTCGCGATCGGGAGCGGCATCAACATCGGCGTCCGCCATCTGATGCCCGTCCTTCCCCTGATGGCGGTGCTGGCGGGCGGAGTGGAGATTCCGGCGGGGCGATGGTGGAGCCGGGGTGTCCTGGCGGCGCTCGGGCTGACGGTCGCCGGATGCGCCGTCGCGGCGCCGCACTATCTCTCCTACTTCAACCTGCCCTCGCGGATGCTGGGAGAGCCCCACGAGCTGCTGGTGGACTCGAATCTGGACTGGGGACAGGATCTGAAGCGTCTGAAGTCCTACATGGAGGAGAACCGGCTCGGCAGCATCAAGCTGGCGTACTTCGGCGCCGCCAGTCCCCGGCAGCTGAACCTCGTCCATGAAGTGCTGCCGTCGGGGGGCTTGTACCGGGACTTCGAACCCGAATGGAAGGCGGCGAAATCGCTTCGCGCCGGGGACCTGATCGCGGTCAGCGCCACGGTGCTCTCGGGCGCGCTCTCCGCCGAGGAGCGGGAATATTACCGCCGCCTGCTCGGAAAGATCGAACCGATCGAGACCGTCGGACGTTCCATCTTCATTTATCGGCTGCCCAGACGATGAAGAGGCCGTGGAGGGAAGGTAAGGGTTTCTCTGAGAGGATGTACTTTAGGTTGACGAACCCTGCCTCCCTTGCTATTTCCTTAGAACCTTACGCGGGGTATCAGGGAGGGAAGGCGTGAAGCAACTCATCATCCTCGTGGTCGGCGTGGTCCTCCTCCTGGCATCGTGGTGGATCCTCGGCCTGATCATGGGAGCACCGAGCGGCCCGGCGAAGCTGATCCTCCCGACGGATCCCAACGACAAGCCCGCCCTGATCCGCAGCGCGCATCAGCTGTGGCGCGCGACGCCCGACTATTACGATTCCGCGGAGGTCCTGGCATTCCTGGGCCGGCTCTGCGATTCGCTCGACCGAAACCAGTGGCGCGCCGTCACCGCGGCCTCGTTCTTCGCGTGGGAGAACCAGCGCGGCATCGTCGGCAGCCGCGGCCTGCTGACCCAGCTGAACGCGAAGCTCCTGCCGCGGTTCGCGAACGAGGGAACGCTGGCCGATCTGGAAGGGCTGATCCGGGTGGCGAACACGGGCGCGTTCGACGCCGCGCCGATCAACGCGCTGCTGGAAGGAATCGTCTCCGCCCCGCTTCCGGCCTCGGGCTACGACGACACCCGCGCGTCCGAAGTCATCGCCGCGTCGATCCGCATCCGGGACCTCAAGCGGGCGAAGATGTTTCTGGGAAAACTGAAGTGGACGGAGGGCGCGTCGGCCGAGGCAAAAGCGCCGGTCGGCCACGTTCACGCCATCGTGGACCTCTGCCTGGCGGTGGACGCGGGCAAGTACGATTTCCCGGCGGTGGTCCGCGAGTGGTCCAGCCAGGGCGAAGGCATCGTGGGACGGACGGCCCTGCGTCCCGTCCTGGAAGAAGTGGGTCTGCTGCTGCTGCAGACGACCGAACCCTCGAAGGGGAGCCGGATTGCGGAACATTTCACGGCGTCGGCCGGCGTGCCGGACGCGGAATCCTACTGGAGCCGCGTGGTCGCCCGGATCATTCCGGGGTGCACGCAGGGAGACGAGATCAAGAACAACAACCTGGGCATCCTGATCGTGGCCTACGGAAAGAAATTCGAGAAGCCGGATTTCGCCTTCGTCACGTGGATGAACATCGCGGAGCTGACGCTGAAGGAAGCTCCGGAGGATCCCCTCCGCTCGGTCGCCCTGTTCGATCGGGCGCTCGCCGCGGCGCAGACCGACGACCAGCGGATCCAGGCCGTCCAGAAAGTGGTCGCCGGCTGCATGAAGGTGCTGGAGTTCGCGCGCGCCCGCAAGGCCTGGGCGCAGACCTCGGCCCTGGTGAAGCTGCCCGAGTCGAAGCGCAAGATGGACGCGCTCCAGGAGGAGCTCAAGAAAAAGGAAGCCGCCGACCGGGAGCGCGTCGTCAAACAGGAGAAGGCGATCGACCTGGACCGCCGTCGCGGGAGGCTGCAGGCCATGAAGGACAAGCTCTCGGCGGCCAAGCGAAGCGGACGGCCGGCGGAGGAGCTGGTGGCCATCGAGCAGGTCATCAAAGATCTTCAGAAAGATGTGATCGAGTAGTCTGATCTGTGCAATAGCTTTCCCTAGGGAGCGAACGCAGGGGCGTTCGCCAAGTGCGACCGGGTTCATGGGAAAGGGGCTATTGAGCCTGTGCGGGGAACCGCACGGGGGGGATGCCCCTTGGACCGGGGAGGAGTCATGAACGCGGTCGTTGCGTCCTTTCATCATTGTGTTCCGCGTCACGACTCCCTTCCGCACCGCCGCGACTCATTCCGTCACACCCGGGACGTCTCTGGAGCGAGGGAGGCAAGATGAGGGAGCCGACGGAGGTTCGGAACTCCGACAAAGCGGGGCCGCTCTACAAGGTTCGGCCGCCGCAGACGGAAGCCCTGTCCGAGACGCTCCGGGTGTCGGGGGAATACCCCACCTGGCTGGAGACGTACTTCCTGGGACGTCATCCGAGCATTCGGGAAGTGCGGGCGTCGATCGTCCGCGCGGCGGCGGAAAGCTGGCCGGTGCTGATCACCGGAGAGACCGGCACGGGGAAGGACATGGTGGCCCGCGCGATCCACGCCGGGAGCTCTCGCTGCCGGAAGATCCCGGAAGTCGTTGCCGTCGGGGGCCTCGGAGAAACCGCGTGGAGCGTCCTGTTCGGACATCGGAAGGGATCGTTCACCGGCGCCGTGAGCCAACATGACGGCGTGTTCCAGGCGGCCGCCGGGTCCTCGATCCTGCTCGAGGACATCGGAGACCTGCCGGCGAAGGTGCAGCCGATGCTGCTTCGTGCCCTGGAGCACGGTCGTTTCCGCCCGCTGGGATCCGACCGCGAATGCCATTCCGACGTCCGGGTCATCGCGACCTGCAACCTTCATCTGGATCGGGAAGTCGCGGCGGGCCGGTTCCGGCCCGACCTCTATCAGCGGCTGTCGGTGCTTCCCATCATGATCCCGCCGCTGCGGGATCATCTCGAGGATCTCGAGGTCTACGTTCCTCATTTCCTCTCGAAAGCCGCCGCGGCCCACCGGCCGGTGAAGGGCATTTCGAAGCCGGCGATGGATCTTCTTGCCGATCACTCGTGGCCGCGCAACGTCCGTCAGCTGGAACACTGTCTCTACCGGGCCTCGGTGGAGGCGCCGGGCATCGAGATCCAGGTGGACGACGTGCACCGCATTCTCGATCGGAGCGAGCATGCGCCGCCCTCCTCGCGCGGCGCGGCTCCGGCGGGCGGCCTCACCCGCGAGGAAGTGATCCGGGTGATCGGCGAGACGGAAGGAAACAAGCGGGAAGCCGCCCGGAGACTCGGGATCGCGCCGGGAACGCTGTATCGGTTGATGAAGAAGCTGAAGGTTTACGGATGAACTCGGGGGAGCCATGACGCCGAAAGTTCGCTGGGTTCTGGCGGGGGTCGTGCTGACGGCCCTGGCCGTCTTCGTCCTGGTCAAGGGTCGAGGCGGCGGTACCGGGATGGAGAATGTCCTGCGGCCCGCGGATCTTCCGCCGAGCGATCCCTCGAGGATCCCGCAGGTTCTCCGGATCACTCCGAACGTGCTCGATTTCGGGGAGGTCGTGCTGGGCCAGCAGAAAACGCTGACGGTCGCCGTCGAGAACAAGGGAAAGAAGCCGGTCACGGTGTACAAGGTGGTCTTCTCGTGCCCGTGCCTGGGCGGAGCGATGGAAAAGCCGGTCGTTCCGCCGGGGCAGGTCGTCAACCTGAACATCTCCTTTACGGGGCTGCCGGGAAAGCGGTCCTACCATACGACGGCGGGCGTGATCACGGACGAGGAAGGGCCGTCGCGGTACGATGTCACGGTCGACGGCCGGATCCAGCAGGACTTCATCCTGGAACCCGAGACGGTGGTGTTCGGCAAGCTGCAGAAGGACGCCACAGCGAGCGTCGACTCGGTCGTGCGTCGACGGGACGGCACGCCGTTCACGATCAAGCAGATCAAGTCGCCGCGGGCGGAGTTCACGTTCGCGTCGAGGCCCGAGACGCCGGGAAGCACGAGCGCATACCGGATCACGACGACGGCGCGGGCGCCGCGCCCCGGCGTCCTGACGGAAAGCGCGACGGTCGTGACCGGAGAGTTTTCCGCCGACGTTTCCCCGGTGCTCACGCTGTCGCTCGAGGTCGAAGGAGACTTCGCCTGCACGCCGCCGATCGCGCTGGCCGCGGTGGGTCCGGACGGGAGGCTGGGCGCCCTGGAGACGACGATCCGGCATCGGAGCGGTGCCAAGGTGTCGGTGCAGGGCGTTGCCGAAGGGCAGGAGCGGAAGGTCGAGTACGAGGCTCAGCCCCAGGCGGACGGATCCGCCAAGGTGTCCGTCCGCTTCAAGAGTGATTTTCCGTCGGGCGCGCCGTTCGGCGAGTTCCTGATCACGGTGGACGGCCAGGCGGAGCCTCTCCATCTGCCCTACCGGCTGGAAGCCGCCGTCAAAGCGCCGAGCCGTCCATGAGCGGATGGGCGCGCGAGCTCGGTCGCGCGGCCGCGATCCTCGTTGCCTCCTCCGCGATGGGACTGGCGTTCAACGCGCTCTCGGCGCGTCCCGTGCCGCTGCTCGCGCGTGACGGACCCGGCGCGTGGCCCGATCGTGCTCCGCGCATTTCCGCGAAGGATCTTCGGGCCGCATGGGAGACGAATCGCGGGGTGCTGCTCCTGGACGTGCGGAGCGAGGAAGCATTCCGATCCGGACATTCCCCCCGAGCCCTCCATGCACCGGGGCCGCAGTTCATCCGCCATTACAACCGACTCGGCCTCGCGACCGTTCTTCGCGCGGCGGAGGAGATCGTCGTCGTCTGCGAAGGCGACGACTGTTCCGCGGGAGACCGGACGGCGAAGGTCTTGAAAGAGCTGGGCCATGGGCCGGTTCGCGTGCTGGAGGGAGGATGGTCCGCGGCTCGAGGGGCCGGATTGGAGGAGGTCCGCCCATGACGCGATCCCAGGGGTTCGCGATCGTCGTCCGGGTGACGCTCGGCGTGATCCTCGTGGCCGCCGGCGTCCTCAAGGCGGGCAGCGGGGAAGCAATGGCGGAGTCGATCGCGAACTACCGTCTTCTCCCGGCGGCAGGCGCGCAGATTCTCGCGGTGATGCTTCCCTGGACGGAGATTGTGGTGGGTCTTCTGCTGGTCCTGGGGCTATGGGTGCGGGCGGCGGCCGGCGTCAGCACCGGACTGTTCGGCATGTTCTCCGTGGCGGTCCTGTCCGCCCTGATGCGCGGCCTGGATATTGCCTGCGGATGTTTCGGAAGCTCCACCGCGTCGCGGTCCGGCCTGCACACCCTGATTCTGGACGTGCTCGGAGTTTGTGCCGGGGTCTATGCGGCGTGGCGCGTTCCCGCGGGGGAATCCAAGATCTAGTTCATTGAATGTCCAAGGACATCCGCTGAGTCTTCCTTGAACGTGTCTCCCATATTCCGTGGGCGTTCAATTCGTTCGTCCTCGGACCCTGCGGCGCAATCCTGATCCGGTCCCGATCCTCCTGAGAGAAATCATCTCGGCTCACGCGCACCACTCGGTCCGACCCTCCATCTCCGATGCATGTTCAATCAGCAGTTCGTCCGAGGCTGTTCAGGCCCATCGGCCATGCTTCAGTCGGGCTTCTTGTCTATCTCATTGGTAATCAAGCTGTTTGGGCCTCTGAATTTCTGGGTTAGAGGAGGGGTTGGCATTGCAATTGCGCTGAGTGGCCTTCTCACTTTTGCATCCGAAAAGAGAATTCGAGGGCGTCATGGCGAAGCGGCTGGCATCGTGGTGGATTCCGACGGCGGCGTTTGTCGCGGCGGTGGTGATGGCCTTCTTCGCCGGGCCCTCGCTGGGGTTTTCGAGCCGTCTGATGATGGATTATACCGGCAAGCGATACTACTGCTGGCGATGCACGGAGACCAATCCGTGCGAGACGAAGGAGTCGGAAACCGACCTCACCGGCCAGGACGGCTGGAAGTGCAGCAGTCTTGCCCCGGTCAATTTCTTCACGGGGGAGAACGCCTACACGGCCGTCGACCTGAAAGCGCTGGGCGTCGGGAAATGGGGAATGACGCGGGCCTATCTCGGCACCAGCACCTACTCGGACGGCGCCCTCGGTCCCTGCTGGAGACAGGGAGAGATGTTCCGGCTGATCCGGCGCGGATCGCAGGTATGGGTGATCTCCGGCAATGCGCCCACGGCGTCCTTTGACGATTTGGGGGGCGGGGCCTATTCGCCCCATTTCGATTACACCTCCAGCATGGTCTCGAATGCGCCGACGAACGAGATCTGGTTTACCGATGTCCAGGGCCGTCGATTCCGATTCTTCGATTTCAGCGGCGTCTGGTCGGCCGCCCGCCAGGGGCGGCTCAAGCAGATCGAGGATCCCGCGGGGAACGTCACCACGCTGATCTACGGTAGTTCCGGCGTGACGCTCGACAAGGTGCTCGAAGTTCAGCAGACGGACACCAATCCCGCGCTGCTCCATCGCTTCATCCACAGTTACTATCTCAGCGGAGCGTCCCTCGGGCTTCTGGCCGGAGTGAACTACGTGCAGACCACCAGCGGGGTCGACACGACCGTTCGCGTGCTGGGCTACAGCTATTATCCCACGACCGGCCCGAACGGGCCCGCCGGCACGCTGCAGCGCGTGCGCGTGTCGGATGCGGCCGCCCACGTGCTGGAGACCCAATACTACCGGTACGGAGCCATGGACGGCACCGGGTGGATGCCGCTGCGATACGTGGTCCAGGCGTCGGCCTACGAGCGGCTCCTCGCGTCGGTGGGCGGCACGGATGCGGCGGTGGACGCGGCGACGGATACCGCCGTCGCGGCGTTCGCGGATTTCTTCTTCCAGTACGGCGCCAACCACGTCGTCACCTCGGAGACCGTCCAGGGGGAAGGGTGCGGCTGCGGCACGTCGGGCGGCAAGGGAGTCTTCGGCTACAGCCTCATCGAGGCCGTCAACGGGTTCGCGGACGGCCCCAATGTCTGGCGCCGCCGGAACGTCATGACCTACCCCGACGGCAATCAGCTGTTCGTGTACATGAACGGCGCAGGTCAGACGATGCTCGAGGTGTTCAAGGAAGTCTCGACGGGGACCCAGTGGAGGAAGTATCGCCAGTTCAACTCGCTGGGGAGCATCCAGGCGGTGGCCTTTCCTTCGGCCGTGACCGGCCACGATGAAGCCCTTCCGGGGCTGGTCTCCAGCGCCCACCTTCCGGACGCCACGGGACTATGGCACCTCTACGACTACTACGCGACGACGGATCTGCCCAACGGCGCGGTCGCCAAGTACGGAAGCGCGAAGAGGTTCCGGCAAGGCGAGACGGGGGCCTCGGTCCTCCAGGAGACGCACAAGTTCACCAGCCGGACGGGCTCGACCGGGACGATCTATCCGCTGGCGAGCGACATCGTCTACCGGAACACGGACGGAACCGGCGCCCAGACGACGAGTTTCGGCTATACGTGGCAGGGGACCAGCAACCAGATCCTGCAGAAGACCACGACGTCCCCGATCGTCCCGGGAACCCAGAACGGCTCCGGAGCGGCGACGTCCAGGACCGTTCAACTGGACGCCTTCGGACGAGAAACCTGGAGAAGGGATCCGGACGGCTTCATCCACGCGACGGAGTACCATCCCCTCACCTCGGCGGTGACCAAGAGGATCGTGGACGTGAACACCGCGACGTCGACGAACGAGCCCGCCGGCTGGGTGACGCCCGCGGGAGGGGGACTCCATCTGACCTCCACGTTCGACGTCGACGTCCTGGGCCGGACCACGAAGGTGACGGATCCCGCCGGCAACCTCTCCTATGCCGTCTACCGTGATCCGGAGCATGAGGTGCGGATCTATCCGGGCTGGGATGCGCTGACGAACCTCCCGACCGGTCCCACCCGGTTGCTCCGGGAGGATCGGGTCCTCAACTATCGGGAGCGGCTGGCGATGTCGGCGACGCCGAGCGTCGTCGGCGGTGTTCCCACGGGAACGGAGGCCATCGCCGGACTCCAGACGCTCACGCGGGAGTACCTGGACAACGGAAGCCGCGTGATCTCCATCGACAGCTACTTCAATCTCACCGGACTGGTCTATACGACCTCCGCCAGTTTCGGCACGCTCGGGACGAACTTCTACCGCCGGCGGCTCAACTACGACATCAAGGGTCGGAGGGATCGCGAAGAGGACTGGACCGGCACGATCCTCCGGACGGCGTACGACAGCCGCGACCGGGTCGTCTCCTCCTGGATCGGCACGGACGACACGCCGACGACCGGGGACTGGTCGCCGACGAACACCGCCGGGACGAACCTGATCCGGATCGTCGCCAACCAGTACGACGCGGGCCTGGTGGGCGACGGCAACCTGACCAAGTCGACGCTCCTCACGAACTCGGCGAGCGGCTTGGATACGACCTACACGTACGATTTCCGACAGCGCTTCATCAGCCAGCGGGGTCCCGACCGCATCGTCCGGGTACCGACGTACGACAATCTCGATCATCCCGTGATCGTCGACACCTACTTCGACGCCGACAACAACGGAGCGGTGATCGCGACCGAACTGCGCGGCCGGTCCGAGGCGAAGTTCGACGAGCGCGGGGAGGCGTACCAGACGATCCGGCACAACGTGTCATCCGCCGGGGTCGTGGGAAACCGGCTGACGACGAACTTCTGGTACAACGGCCGCCGGAACCAGATCAAGATCCGGACCCCCAACGGACTCTTCCAGAAGTCGCAGTTCGACGGAGCCGGACGGACGAAGGCGACGTTCGCCTCCTTCGACGACGCCGAAACCACGTACGCCGCGGCGCTGGACGTCGTCGGCGACTCCGTCATCGAGGAGACCGTTCTGTCCTTCGATGCCGCGGGGAACGTCCTCCAGCAGACGCACTATGAACGTTCCTCGGCGGCGGCGGTTCCTGCCGGAGACCTGGCGACCGGATGGCTGGCGGCCAACTCCCGCCGGACCTTCGTGGCGGTCTGGTACGACCTGGCGAACCGGAAGACGACCCTTGCCGACTACGGCACGAACGGGAACGCCTCGTTCGCCCGGCCGGCCACGCCGCCGGCGCCCAATTCCTCCTCCAACATTCTCGTCACGAAGTTCGAGTACGAGGCGGGCGGCCGGCAGCATCGGACGACCAACAATCTGGCCAAGGTCACGGTCAAGACCTTCGACGGACTGGGCCGTACCACCCAGGTCGTCGAGGACTTTGTCGACGGCGTCGCCGCCGAGACGGAGCTCGACACCGACCGGACGACGTTGCTGACCTACGACTCTTCGGGTCGTCTGTCGCAGATGATCGCCCTCAATCCCAAGGGGACGGGACTCGGCGTGGAACAGCAGGTCACGCAGTACGTCTATGGGACGACCGCCAACGTCGCCAGCCCGGCGGTGTTCCGGAACGACGTGCTCGTGGCGGAGATCTATCCCGACAGCGACGACACCTACAATCCCGCCGGCGCCGCCGGCAGCAAACTGGGCAACGGCGCCGACGCGGTTTACGACCGCCTCGAGTACACCTACGACTACGCCAGCCGCCGTCTGACGCTGAAGGATCAGCGTCAGACGCTTCACACGTTCGTCTACAAAGGCCAGGCCGTCTCGGGAGCAGGAAGGCTCGATCGGGACGTCGTCACCACCCTCGGGGCGGGGGTCGACGGCGCGATCCGGGCGATCACCCGCGCCTACGACGGCCTTTCGCGCCTGACGACGACGACAAGCTACGCGGATACCGGGCTGGTCACGTCGGTGAATTCCGAGGTCCGGGTCTATGACGGATGGGGGAACGTTTCGCAGGCGACCGAAACCCACGCCTCTCCCGCGAGCGTCTCCACCTCGACCGCCTATGTCGACGGGGCCGTGAGCGGCGAGGCGAAGTACGTCCGGGTTGCCAACACGACTTATCCGAACGGACGCCAGGTCCATCGTCGGTACTCGGCCAGCGGCGTGGGAGACAAGCTCAGCCGCATCGATGCGATTTCCAACGACGCGGCCGGCACGCTGCTGTTTGCGCAGTTCGGATATCTGGGCCGCGGGGCCGTCGTGCAGGAAACCCACCCCGCCGTGACGGGCGGGCTGACGCTGGACTACGGCGTCAACACGGGTTCGCCGGCGGGATGGGACCGATTCGGCCGCATCATCGATCAGAAGTGGGGATCGACGGCGGATCCGCTCCAGTTCGAGCGGCTCCAGTACACGTACAGCCGGGTGAGCCAGCGCCTGACGTCCGACCGGACCTACACCGGGGCGCCCGCGGATCGGGATGAGCAGTACACGTACGACAATCTTCACCGGCTCAAGACCATGAAGCGCGGGACGCTCGCGTCGGGAGCCATCGCCAATACCGCGTCGACGCTCAACCTCGAGTGGAACGTGGTGGAAGCTCAGGGCGACTGGAGGACCAACCGCTGGGACCTCGACGGCGGCGTGGCCAGCGCCGGAACGATCACCTTCACCACCCAGCAGCGCAAGCACAACAAGGTCAACGAGATCGACGTCGACAACAACGACGCCAATGCCGCCGGCGCGTCCATCAGCGGCACCAACGCGGACTGGATCGATCCCCAGTACGACAAGAGCGGAACCCTCAAGAACGGTCCGAAGGTCGGTGCCGAGACCGTGGCGGCTTCGAGACAGCACTACACGTACGACGCCTGGAACCGGCTGGTGAAGGTGCAGGTCGACAACGGCGCGGGCGCTCCGGGAGCGACGATCGCCGAGTACCAATACGACGGACGGAACCGGCGGATCGTCAAGCTGAAGCCCAACGGGGCCAACTGGGACCGTCGCGACTACTACCACACCCAGGAGTGGCAGGTGGTCGAGGAACGGGAGCTTCTGAACACCGCGTCCAAGACCACGGCGGCGACGACGCCGAAATTCCAGTGGGTGTGGGATCCGCGGTACGTCGATACCCCGATTCTCCGGGACGAGAACAAGGACGGGGACGGCGACTGCATCGACGGAACCGACCAGCGGATCTACTATGCCCACGACGCCAACTACAACGTCACGGCCCTGGTGACGGCGGCCGGCACGGTGGTGGAACGGTACGCCTACGATCCCTATGGGCGGGCCTATGTGTTCACGGCCGCCTGGGCGCCTCAGGCGTCGACGATCTACAACAACGAAATCCTGTTCGCCGGCTACCGGTTGAATCCCGAGACCGGCCTCTACCAGGTGCGCAACCGCGAGTACCATCCCACCCTGGGAAGATGGGCCCAGCGGGATCCGCTGAAGTACATCGACTCGGCCAATCTGTACGAGTACGTCCGGGGCGATCCCCTCAATCGCACCGATCCGCCGGGAACCGGGCCCTGCGACAAATGGGAGGAGTGCCTCAAGAAATGCGCGGCCGCCGCGGCCGGCGATTGGCGGGATGCCTGGGGCTGTCTGGACGGATGCAACGCCCTCATGGCGGACTGCCAGGAGAACGACAAGGAGCGGTTCGAGAACATCAAGAAGGAGATCGAATCCAAGCTCATCGAGAAGCTCCAATCCATCCTCGACGCGGCTTCGGAAGCGGTTGGGCTCAAGCCGGAGCGGTGGGAGAAGGAAGGCGAGTGGTGGGAGCAGTTGTGCCGTCTGGGCGGAAAGGCGAACTGGTGCCAGGTCCGGAAGCAGGAATGCGACCGGATGTGCGTGGGCAAGTATACGGTCAACGGCCAGACCAACAAGCCGAAGTCCCTGGAATCGTGCCTCCAGGGCTGCAACGTCGCCCAGATCAACTGCGTGTCGGGCGACGGATTGAAGTTCAAGGCCTACTGGTTCGAGTTCCCGGAATGATGGATCCCGCGGCAGGATGAAGATGGTTCCCGAAAGGACGCCGGGTTAGAATCTCGGCATGAAGGCACGAGCCGCAGTCCTGGCGGCCATCGCCCTTTCGGGCTGCGGCTCCGGTCTGCCTCCGGAAGGGACCCTTCGGGTCGACGTCGGGGGGTCGAAGCCGAGTTCTCAGCTTCGTCCCCACTCGGGGTATTCGAACGCGACCCTCAATCTCTCCTACGCGGGTCCCCGCAAGTGGCTGGCCTGGGGAGTCGAGGCGTGGAAGGAGGGAAAGCCGTCGCCCGTCGACACCTGGAAGCGATACGGCTACTCCCACCCGCGCCAGGTGCTTTCCTTCTCGATCCAGGACGAGAACTTCCAGGGAAAGCCCCCGGCCTGCGGCATCCTCATGGAGCTCAAGTATGAGAGCGGCTTCGGAGGTTCCGAGAAAGCGGGAGGCGGCCTGACCTGGCCCAGTCCCAGTTTGGCCAGGGCGTGGACCTTGTCGCTGCCCGGAGGGAGCCTGGAATTCCCCGGCGAACAGGAAAAGGCGGTGTGGGGGCTGTTCCAGCATTCCGGAGTCCTGGAGGCTCGCGAGGGCGGATCCCTCGAAGAGCTCGCGGGCCGGGCGGAGTGGGCCGTGCTCTTGAAAGTCCGGATGGAAGACTGACGCGCGTGCCGCCGTCGTCTTTAGGAGTGACAGGCCGCCGTCCTTCGGGCATAATCCGACGATCTCAGGTCCGCCGTTCCAGCGGGGATGAACCGTGTCGATGACCCTCGGCGTCGCCGTCTCCCGACGATCCGTCACCCTGGTGGCGGTGCAGAGATCGGGGACCGTCGCGACCGTCGCGCAGCAGCGCCGCATCGATCGAGCCCCCGGGACGACGATTCCCGAGCTCCTGCGGACGCTCCTCGCGGAGTTCCGCAATCCGCGGACGCCGATGGATCTGGCCGTGGCCCTCTCCCTCGCCGACGTCGCCTGCGGCGACGCCTGGACCCCTCCGGCGACGTGGGCGGACGCGGGCGCCCGGACGCTTCCGGCTCTGTGCGAGACCCGCTGCGTGTCTGAAACGCTGGAAACGCTTCTCCTGGATGTCTCGCGGCCGGGCGGTACGTGGCTCCTGGTCGCGATGGATCGTTCCGCGGCCCAGGAGATCGCGGAGGCCGCCGGCGGATTTCGTCTGAAGGTTCTGACGGCCGCGCCCGCGGCGCTCGCCTCGGCGTTCGGCAATCTCCGGATCGCGGCCGGAGGCGAGCGGATCGAGATCGAGTGCCGAGAGGGAATCCCGTCCTGGCGCGCCTGCCCGTTCGACGGGCCCGACGAGCCGGGCTCCGTGCCGTGGAACGGTGTCCAGATCCCCAGGGAGCAGGCCGCCGCATTCGCCGCCGCGGTGTGCGAGCCCGACGCCGTTCCCAACCTGCTCAACGCCTTCCCCCAGCATCGGAAGACCTTTCTGAAGCGGTTTCGCGATCCGCTGCTCAACGTCGGCGCGGCCGCCGCGCTCTGCCTCGGCGCGTTCGGCGTCCAGTTCCATCGCGAGGCCGTCCGCGAGCGCGACGAGCTGGCCGCCGCGCGCCGCGCGGAGATGGAGCTCTGGGGGCGCTTCCTCCCGACCGACGGACCGAGGGAAGGGCGGCTTCTCAAGGCCATGCGCGACCGGCTGGCCGATCTCGGAGAGACGTCCGGTGCCGCCGACATTCCCTCGGCGCTCGCCTTCTGGGGGGAGATCGGGCGCCAGATGCCCGATCCCGAGTCGCTCGGCCTCACCCTGGAATCCCTCGATCTCGCCCCCGACGGCGGCCGGCTCAGCGCGCGCGTCCCCGCGAGCAAGGACGACCCCTTGAAGAACGCCTCCCAGCTCGAGACCCGGCTGAACCAGTCGAAGAAGCTCGCCGCTCGCGGCGACTACGAGGTCCGCGAGGGACAGGTCCAGGTCCGGCTTCGAATGGACTATCGGCCGTGAAGAGTCCCGCGTTCGTCCTGGCCCTCGCCGCCCTGGCGGTCGCCGCCGCGGGGGGATTCGCCGCCGATCGCTACGGCGCCGCCCGCGCTTCCCGCGAGGAGCGCGAGGACGCCCAGCGGTCGCTCGAGACCGCCGTCCGGCTCGCCGCCGACCATCCTCGCGCCTTCGGACCGCAGGCGGTCCTTCCGGCGACGGACTCCGCGCTCAAGACGCTCGCCCAGGAATTCGCCGCGGGGAGGAACGTCACGATCGGATACCTCACCGAGAACGAGCGCGAGGGGGACAAGGGACGGCGCGAACGCCAGGTGCTCGTGCGGCTCGTGAACGCGGGACATCCGAACCTCATCCTCTTCCTGCAGGATCTGGAGACCCGCGGCGGCGGCGCCCGGGTGAAGGAGATCCACGTCCGGCCGTCACGCGAGATCCCCGACGCCTACGAGGAGGCGGAGGTCGTGGTCTCCAAAATCCTCGCGGAGGAGAAGAAGCCGTGAGGCGCCGGGAACGGGGCGCCGCGCTGCTCCTCGTCCTCGCCGCCGTCGCGCTCCTCACCGTCCTCGCGGTCGAGCTCGCCTCCCGCGCGAGCGCCGATTCGCTGCGCGCCGTCCGGGCCGCGAGAGAGGCGGCGTTCCGACGCGCCTTTGATTCCGGGGCCGAGGTCGGCCGCGGGCTGCTCGTCGAGCCGGATCCCGCGAAGGTCGTCCACTGGAGCCAGGCCTGGAACCGGGAGATCCGGTTCGCGCTGGCCGACGGCCAGACCGCCGTCGTCCGGCTCGCGGACGAGAGCGGCAAGCTCAACATCGCGCGCGCGATTTCCCATCCCGACGAGGCTCCCGCGCTGCGGAGCGCGGTCGTCCGCCTGTTCGAGTACCTGGCACGACGGGACGCCCGTCAGGCGGCGGCATGGCAGGAGACCGGAGCGAAGATCCTTCGCCGCATGGCGTCGAAGGAGCCGCTGCTCAGCCTCGACGGATTGCGCGACGCGGGCGTGGAGGCGTCGCGGGTGTTCGACCCCGACGGGCTGTGCCGATATCTCACGTGCTTCGGCGACGGGAAGATCAATCTGAACACCGCGCCGCGCGCGGTCCTGGCGTCGCTGGACCCGGAGTTCGACGATGCCATGGTGGCGCGCATCGCCGGATATCGGGGCAAGGGAGAAGGGGAGCCGGCCGCCTACAAGCCGTTCGATGAGCCGCAGGATCTGATGCTCGTCGAGGGGATCGTCAACCGGACGGTCGGCGTCGACGGCCAGCTCCGGATCGCCCGAAACCTGTTCGAGAAAGTGCAGGGGCTGGTGACGGTCGGGAGCTCCTGCTTCTCCGCGCGGGTCGAGGCCGTCATCGACGGCAAGGCGCGGCAGGCGTGGGCGTTCTTCAAACCGAACGGCTCGCGCCTGGGGTTCGAGGAAGTCGCTCCGTGACCGGGGCGCCCATTTCGCATAGGTGTTCACTCCTGGACGCGCGCACGTCGCCAGGGGAGAACTCCCATTTCGGATGCCTGTTCAATTCCAGCTCCCGTTGAACGCCTTCGGGGAGATCTGTCGGCATCCCTGGGGATCCCGGCTTTAAACCCTTCTGCTCCAGGTGCTTGGTGGTGGGGCTCCTGCTGATTCTGCTAGCCGCGGCACGTGAATTGCGTGGCTGGAGGGGTTCCATCTTCTGCCTATTTTCTGACTCGGGAGCGTCCCATGAGCCTGCGCGCAAAGAGTTGGTGGATTCCGGCGGTCTCGTTCCTCGGCGCCTGCGTGCTGGCGATCTTCGCCGGACCGAGCTTGGGCTTCAGCTCCCGCATGATGATGGAGTACACCGGAGGCAAGTACAAGTGCGTCCGATGCAACGCGGACAACAAGATTGAGGAGAAGGAATCCGATACGGAGCTTCCGAAGAAGGACGGATGGGAGTGCAAGTCCAACAATCCCGTGAATTTCTTCAGCGGCGAGAACTTCTACTTCAATATCGACTTCAGGACGGAGGGCCTGTCGAGGTGGGGAGTCACGCGGATCTACCTGAACGACCCTGCGCTGGCGGACGGCATGCTCGGCCCCGGCTGGCGGTTCGGCGAGTTCCTTCGGGTCGTTCCCAAGGGATCTTCGATTTGGATCATGTCGGGCGACACTCCCCTCCTTTCGTTCACCGACAACGGCAACGGGACCTACTCCCCTCAGTACGACTACACGGCCAGCATGGTCGCGGACTCCGTCAACCATCTCCTGGTCGTCACCGATGCTCGGGGAAACCGGTGGGATTTCCATGACCTGACGGGATCTTGGTCCAGCGCCAGGCAGGGTCGATTCAAGCAGCATGCGGATCCCGGCGGCAACATCACGACGGCGGTTTACGGCGCCTCGGGAGTGGTCCTGGACAAGATCTTGGAAGTGCAGCAAACCGACCCCAATCCCGTGATCTTTCATCGGTTCGTCTTCAACTACAATCTGACCGGGTCCGCGATCGGCCTGGTCGCAAGCGTGAATTACATCCGATCGGTCAGTGGTGTTTCGACGACCGTTCGCACTCTGAATTACTCCTACTATGCGTCCACGGGCCCCAACGGCCCGGCCGGAAGCCTTCAGAGGGTTCGGCTCGCGGACGGATCGGGCGCGACGCTCGACACGTACTATTACCGCTACGACGCGATCGACGGTACGGGCTGGATGCCGCTCCGGTATGTCGTGCATCCCGATGCTTACGAGCGGCTCTTTGCCGCGGTGGGAAGCGACGCCGCAATCGATACCGCGCCGGACAGCACCATCGCGATCTACGCCGACTACTACTTCCAATATGGTCCCGACCGCGTGGTGACCTCGGAGACCGTCCAGGGCAAGGGCTGCGGCTGCAGTTCGGCGGGCAGCAAGGGAACCTTCATCTACAATTTGTTTCAGATCGACAACGGCATTCCCGACGGACCCAACGTCTGGCGCCGACGCAACACGCTGACTCTTCCCGACGGCAATCAGCGGATCGTGTACATGAACGGGGCCGGCCAGACGATGCTCGACGTCTTCAAGGAGGTCTCGACCGGGACGATGTGGCGCAAGTACTGGCAGTACAACGCCGACGCAAGCATCGCGGCGGTCGCGTTCCCCTCGGCGGTGATCGGCCACGACGAATCCCTGCCCGGTCTCGTCTCCAGTGCCCACTTGCCGGACGCCGCGGGCCTCTGGCACCTTTACGAGTATTATGCCACGACGAACATTCCTGCCGGAGCCGTGGCGAAGTACTCCAGCACCCGGAAGATCCGGCAGGGCGAGTTGGGAACGCCGATTCTCCTGCAATCCCACCTCTTCACGTCACACGCAGGAGCCTCCGGCACCATCTATCCGCTGTCGAGCGACGTGGTCTATCGGAACACCGACGGGACGGGCGCCCAAACGACCAGCTTCAGCTATACGTGGCAGGGAAGCAGCAATCAGATCCTGCAGGCAACGACGACCTATCCGGTCGTGACGACTGCGCAGAACGGCTCCAATGCCGCCACGACCGAGACGACTCAATTCGATGCCTTTGGGCGGAAGACGTGGGGCAAAGACGAGGACGGCTTCATTCACTCGACGGCCTACGATACCCTCTCCGGATCCGTCACCAGCAGGACTCAGGATGTGAATACGGCGCTGGTGACGGATGAGCCTGCGGGGTGGGTGACGCCCGCAGGGGGCGGCCTTCATCTCACCACGGCGCTCCTGGTCGACGGCCTGGGCAGGGTGACGAAGCGGACGAACCCGATCGGCAACATCGACTACATCGTGCATAAGGATCCCGAGCACGAAACTCGCTTCTACCCCGGCTGGAATGCGTCCACCAATACGCCCACCGGTCCGACACGGGTCGTCCGCGACGACCATCCGGGGAGTTACGTCGAACAGTTCACCATGACGGCCGCTCCCGCCGTCGTCGGCGGAGTCCCCACGGGGACGGAAGCGGTCTCCGGCTTGAGATCGCTGTCACGGCGGTATCAGGACACGGGCGGCCGGGAAACGTACACGGACTCCTACTTCGATTTCACCGGTCTGACGTACTCCACCGCCCCCAACCTGGGCACCTTGGGCATCCACTATTACCGTGCCTTCTTCAACTACGACATCGGGGGCCGCAGGGACCGTCTCCAGGACTGGACGGGAACCATCACTCGCGAGGTGTTCGACGGTCGTGGTCGCGTGGTGAGCCAGTGGGTCGGCACCGACGACGTTCCGGTCTCGGGAGATTGGTCGCCCGCGAATACTGCCGGCACGAATCTGATCAAGACAGTCAGCTACGAGTACGACGGCGGAGGTGTCGGCGACAACAATATGACCAAGTCGAGCGTTTTCACGAGTGCCGGCACAACTCTGGACACGTTCGTGGTTTACGACTTCCGCAATCGTCCCCTTCAGCAGCGTCTGCCGGACAAGAAGGCCTCGGAGAATACTTACGATAATCTCGATCAGGTCGTCACCAGCCGGACGTATGCCGACGCCAATTCGGACTTCATCATCGGCGCCACCGAGTTGCGGGATCAGCGCGACTTCTCCATCGACGAGCGGGGACAGACCTACCGGACCGTCGTCCAGAGCGTCGATCCGATCAGCGGCGTGATCGGCAACCGTCTGACCACGAACAGCTGGTTCGACGGCCGGAAGCAGAACGTCAAGATCAAGGGCTCCAACGGCCAGTTCCAGAAGATGAAGTACGACGGAGCATCCCGCTCCGTGGCGTTGTACACCGGCTACGACGATGCGGAGACGACCTACGCCGACGCCTTGACGGTCACCGGAGACATCGTCATCGAGCAGCAGAACCAGGTCCTCGACGGCGCGGGGAACAGGATCCAGACGACGCATTATCGGCGCACCTCCACCACGACCAAGACCGGAGATCTGTCCGTCAGTTGGGCGGTCGGACAATCGCGCCGCACCTTCGTCGCGGAGTGGTACGACCCGGCGAATCGCTCGATCAGCAGCGTCGACTACGGAGACAACGGCGGTTCGAACCTGTCGCGGCCCGCCACTCCGCCCGCTCCCAATACCAGCGACAACTATCTTGTCACGAAGGTCGAGTATGACGACGGCGGTCGGACCGACCGCGTCACGGACAATAAGGGGCGTCTCACCAAGCTGACGCTGGACGGTCTTGGCCGCCCGATCCGGCAGGTCGAGAACTTCTCCGGTTCCGGCACGCCGCTCGAGACGGACCTCGACGTCAATCGCACGAGAGAGTACGTCTTCGATTCTTCCGGCCGCTTCTGGAAGCAAGTCGTCCACAATCCGAAGGGCGCCGGTCAAGGAGTCCAACAGCAGGTGACTCAGTACATCTACGGGACGATCGCGAATCAGGCCATGCCCGCGGTCTTCCGGAACGACCTGCTCGCGGCGGAGATCCATCCGGATTCCGACGACACGTACAACTCCGCAGGGGGGCCGGGGGCCCAACTGGGAGCCGGGGGAGATGGCGTTTTCGACCGGATCGAATACGTTTACGACTATACCAGTCGGCGCTCGACGATCACGGACCAGCGCGGAACGGTCCGAACGCTGACCTATGACTCGGTCGGGCGGCTTCAGTCGGATGCGGCAACGACGCTCGGCACGGGCGTCGACGGCTCGGTCCGCCGCTTCCAGTACGGTTACGATTCCCTGTCCCGCCTCGAACTCATCACGAGCTACGATGCCGCCCCCGGCGGACTTGCGCTCAATGAAGTGAAGTTTACGTACGATGGATGGGGCCGCGTCATCAAGTGCGAACAGGCCCACGGCGGAGTCGTCGGGGTCGGCACGCCCGCGACCAGCGTGGCACTGGCGGAAGGAGCGGTCGGCGGAGAAGCCAAGTATGTGCGTCCCGCGTCGACGACCTATCCCAACGGTCGCGTCGTGTACACGAATTATCCCGCAACCGGGATCGGCGACAAGCTGAGTCGCGTGGACAACATCGCCAATGACGCCGCTGGAACCTCGATCTTCGCCCAATACACCTACCTCGGCATCAACGACTTCGGCCGGATCGATCATCCGCTCGTGACGAACGGCCTCCGGCTCGAGGTGGACACCGGGGGCAATCCCACCGAGTGGGACCGCTTCGGGCGCGTCACGGACCAGCGCTGGAAGCGGTCCGGCGCGACGTTCAACTATGATCGGTTCCAACAGACCTACGACCGTATGAGCAACCGGGTGACCCGGGATGTCACCCCGAACAGTCCTCCGACCGGCAAGGACGAGTTCTACGCCTACGACGGCCTGGACCGCGTGGTCAAGCTCAACCGAGGCACGCTTGCCTCGGGGCAGATTACGGACGTGAATGCCGTCTTCAGCCAGAAATGGACCAAGCTCGAGAGCGGCGGCAACTGGAGGGAGTACCAGGTGGCCCCGACGGGCGCAAACAACTACACGTTCGTTCAGAGCCGGGCCCACAACGCGGCGAACGAGATCGATACCGACAACGACGATGCGAACGCCGCCGGCAATGCCGTTTCGGGGATCGGCGGCGCGGACTGGGTCGATCCCACGGCCGATAAGGGCGGCGCGTTGAAGAGCGGCCCTCAGCCTGGAGCGGAGACCAGCCGGCTGCACCACACCTACGACGCCTGGGATCGGCTGACGAAGGTTCAGGCCGACAGCGGCGGCAGCCCCGGCGCCACGCTGGCCGAGTATCAGTACGACGGGTCGAACCGACGGATCGTCAAGCTCAAACCCAACGGCGCCAATTGGGATCGGACGGACTACTACTACACCTGCACCTGGCAGGTGCTTGAGGAGCGCACCGCCGTCAACGTGACCAAGACGACGATCGCGACGGTGCCCAAGTTCCAGTGGATCTGGGACCTCCGGCACATGGACGCGGTCGTGCTCCGGGACGAGAACAAGGACGGGGACTCTTTGTGCACCGGAGCGGCCGATCAGCGGCTGTTCTATACCCAGGACGCGAATTTCAACACAACCGCCCTTGTCAACACGGCCGGCACGGTCGTTGAAAGATACGTCTACGATGCCTACGGGTCCATTGCCGTGTTGAGCGGCACGTGGACGGCCCAATCGGCCACGCTCTTCAACAACGAGGTCCTCTTCACGGGTCAACGGAAGGATCCCGAAACCGGTCTTCAGTACTTCAAGGAGCGCTACTATTCGAGCTCCTTGGGCCGCTTTGTGACGAGAGACCCGGTGAATACGATCGGCCGTTTGGACCGGACGGCGTTCACCGCGTCAGCCTGGGTGGACCCGAAGATGCAGGCCCTGCTCGAGGGCGAGATGGCGATGCCGTCCGGCCTTTACGAGCTGGTCAGTTCCCGCCCGTTGAACTTTGTCGACCCTCTCGGCCTCCAGCAGGTGCCGACGACGAAGGAGGGAGGCGCCCAGGCGTTCAAGGATTCCGCAGCCAAGCTCAAGGAACTCTGCGATAAGTGCTGCCGGTGCAAGGGAGACTGCAAGCCGGACAAGTGCAAGAAAGAGGCGGATAAGATCGCGACGGCGCTTGCCGACGTATGGAGCAACAACCAAGGCGGAAGCTGCAATGAGCCTAGCTGCCGCGGAGGCCATTGGTGCTACGAATGGTCGGGAGCATTCGCCAAGACCTTGACCAAACTGGGCCTGGACTGCTGGTCTCACAAGCAGGAGTACGCCCGACTTCTGAACAAGAACGGGGTAGATCAAGGGAAGCATCACTACTGGCTCGTCGTCTGGGCGTGCAAGCACGAACAGAACGAATGCGCGCTGTTCTATGACGACAACAACAGTCTGGACGGTTGGGTCCACTCTCCGCCCTGGCCGCCGGCGCCTTGGCAACGTCAGGTTTTCGACCAGGAGAAGGTGGACAACGCGAACACCCCCAAGAGCACCCCGCCGATCAAGATTCCGAAGTAATCCGGGCCGTCGGTTCGGCGAGCGAGGCACTTGGCGGCTTGTATTCGGACGAAGGCGTGCGTAAGGTAGTTCATGGGGAGATGTGACCGAGGTTCCTCGATGATCGCCGCGTCTTTCGTCCTGATCGTGGCCTGCGTCGGCGCGTCCCCGGTCCAGGACGACGCGGGACGCCTGGTCGAGCAGCTGGATTCCGAGGACGGCTCCGTTCGCGGCAAAGCTCTCCAGAAGCTGGTCGAGCTGGGCGAAGGAGCCGAGCCGGCTCTGCGGAAGGCGTTGGGATCCCCGTCCTCCGAAGTCGCGGAACGGGCACGGTCGCTCCTCTATCGTCTCGACATCAGCCGGACCGTCACGCGGACGCTCGCGCAGCACGTCCCCGGCCTCGTGGATCGCCTCTGGAAGGGGGGCGATCAGGCCTGGACCGGCGCGCTTCTGGACCTCTTCGAGCAGCAGGGGTGGGGAGAGACGCGATTTCTCGATCTCCAGGGCGCGGACCTTTCCCCTCTCGTCGTCCGGGCCCTGAAGGGCGCCGATGACGAGGAGACGACCAAGATCCTCCAGGTCTGCGCCGATTACCGATTGCCGGAAGCGTCGGACTTCTGCCTCCGCCGGGTCTCGGATCCTCAGGCCGATTTCAACGGGCGGAGTGAGGCTCTTCGAGTGCTCACGGCGCTGCGCCGAAAGGGATGCCTGCCGACGCTGCTGGGAGTCTTGCGCGATCCGGAGGATGTCCTGCGCGAGGGTGTGCTGAACGCCTGTGCCAGGCTGGGATGGCCCGAGGTGATCCCCGCCGTGCGGGAGATCGCACGCCGGCCCCGGGAGGGCATTGCCGGGGTCGCGGCCCAGGCGCTCTCCCGCCTCGGGGCGGTCGAGGCGATCCCCGACATCGTGAAGATCGCCTCTCCCGAGGCCTATGATGCGCTCCAAAGGCTGGGCGACACGGCGGCCATTCCGTTACTCACGTCGGCGATCGCGGAAGGATCGGAAGGTGATCCCGACCAGGCCGTGCGGACGTTGACGGCGCTGGCCGTCCGTCTCCCCTACGAGAAGTTGGCGCCGATGCTCGACCACCCCAAGCCTCGAGTGAGAGCCTCGGGGATCCGCGTGCTGGCCGCCATGGGCGAAGTTCAAGCCGTTCGGAGGATCGTCGAGTTGCTTCCGACGGATCCGGCCCCCGCGGTCCGGCATGAAGCGTTCAACGCGCTCCTGGCAATGGACCCCGAGCGTCTCGTCCCGTTGCTCGAATCGATGGCCCGGGACAAGGATCCGCTGATCCGACAGGACGCCTTGAGCGGCCGCGCCCTCCTGACTCCGGAAGCGCGTCTGTCCCTGGTCCTTTCCCTGGTGGAGGATCCGAAACCCGAGGTTCGGACGGCTGCCGCGGAAACCGCCGGGAGTCTGCCGGCGTCGAAAGTGCGGGATCCCTTGCGCCGCCTCCTCGAGGATCGCGAGGACTCCGTTCGGATCGCCGCTACCTTTGCGCTGGCCGGGTTCGAGGAGGCGACCGTCGTTCCCCGGCTGGTCGACCTGTTGAAGCACCCGCAGGAATCGGTCCGGAAGAAAGCGGTGGCGGCGCTGGGCGCCGTGAAGACGGAGCCGGCCCTGGAACGTCTGAGGGGGCTCTCCAAGGATCCGCAAAATCCTCTTCGAGCGACCGCGTGGGAAGCCTTGGTTTCCTGCCGGGGAAAGGAGTTGTTGGAGCAGGTCCAGGAGCGCCTGGAGGATCGCGACCCGGCGGTTCAGTCGTTTGCCCTGCAAACCCTGACGACGTGGGGCGAGTTCGGATCGGCCCGCAGAGTGGGGACGATGCTCCGGGAAACCCGCGATCGGCAGGTGCTCGCCGGGGCGATCGACTACCTCTTCCGTCGAGGCACGGAAGACTCCCTGCTCCAGATCGCGGACGTGGTCTTCGAACTCCCCGGCGACCTGTGGCCCGGCATCCTCGAAACGCTTTCCTATTGCGGCAACCCGCGCGTCGCCGAACATTTCCTGCAGAAAGTCCGGAAGTCTCAGTTGATCGGTCCGGCGTTGGCGGAGGCCACGGCCGTAGCGGGTCTGCCCGAAGCGGTTCCGGCCTGGCGCGAGGTGCTGAAGTCGGGATCGCATAACGACCGCCGAACGGCCCTCGAAGCCCTGGGAAAGATCGGCGGTCCCGACCTGCTCGCCGACGTCAAGCCCTTCCTGAACAGCAGGTTTGCCGGGGTTCGCGCCGCGGCGCTTCGGGCGATGGCGCTCCTCCAGGGCGACGCGGCCGCGCTGTCGGCGGCAACCCTGATCCAGGATCGAGACGGCACGGTCCGCGAGAAGGCGGCGGAAGTCCTGGGAGAGCTGGGCGCCAAGGCTCAGATTCCGCTCCTGATCGCGGCTCTGAAGGATCCCGATTCGGACTGCGCCCGGGCGGCCGCGCGGGCGCTCGCCGGGATGGGGCGGAACGAGGGCGTCGAGGTCCTGCTCCGCTGGGGCCCCGTCGACGGCGAGAAACTGACGGAGCTCAACGGACTGAGGGCGCCCCTGGCGTGGACCAGAATGGAAACGAGGCGGCTGACGAAAACGCTGTGGGGGGAGAAGCAGGCGGTGCGCCGGACCCTCCAGGAGGAATCCGGTCTGACCCGGATCGACCTTCCGAGGGGCGGACGCGACCGGGATCAGGTCGTCGTCGCCGTCCCGTCCTACGGCGGCAGGTTGCCGCTTCGCAGAGCCTGGGAGTCGATCCTTTCGGAGGACGAGGATCTCCTGCTGGAAGATCCCCAAGGAGCACGGATCGTGAAAAGATGGGAAGCGGTCCGATCCTGGAGCCTCTGGTGGGAGCAGGAACGGGGACGGAAAAAGTAGAACCGAACCTTGAACTTTGCGGGGACTTCGGATCTGATAGGGGGCCCCTCGGGGGCCTGAAATGAGCGCGATGAACCGACCTGAGACGTCCCGGTGACCCGCACGCAGGAGAAGCGTCTGGCGGCGGGGTTGTGGATCCTGTACGCGGTGCTCGCGGCCGGGGGCCTCTCGATCCTCGCTCAGGCCCTCTTCGTTCCGCGGGCGCCCCGGCCGTTCACGCTCAAGATGCCGAGCCCCGAGGAGATGAACGCGCTCCAGCCTCTCCCGGCGTCCAAAGACGGCCTGCTCGACCGCCGCTTCACCCGGCGCGTCGCCTCGGCCGCGCCCGCAGCCGTCGGGACAAAAGTCCAGGCGGTTACGATCGATCAGCTGATCAAACTCACCGGCATCCTCGATTTCGGCGGCAAGAAGCCCACGCTGGCTGTCATCGAGGCGACCGGCGAGTCGAAGGCGTACAAGGCCGGCGACAAGGTGGGCGAGACCGGCGTCGTCGTGAAGGACATCAAGGATTATGTCCTCGTCGAATTCGAGAAGCGGCGATTCAAGGTCACGTTCGCCGCGATCCAGGAGCTGCCGGCAAATTCCGTCGGGAAGGACTGAGCCGCTCCGCTGGGAGGGATTAGGACCATGCATCGCTGCCTCGCTCTCGCTGTCCTCATCGCCGTCGCAGCACCGTTGCGTGCGCAGGACGAGGAAAAGGTCAAGGTCAGCTTCTCGGGCATTGAGCTCGAGGCGCTGGCTCAGCAGGTCGAGCGCGTCACCAAGAAGAGCTTTCTCGTCCAGGATCAGCTCCTGAAGGGCAAGAAGGTCACGCTCCAGTCCGAGAAGCCGATCACGCCCGACGAGTTCTACCGCGTCTTCCAGTCCGTCTGCCTCATGCACGGGTTCGCGCTGGTGCCTTCGCCCGAGGAGAACATTAACCTGGTGAAGATCGTTCCCGCGCCGCAGGCGGCGAAGGAGCCCGGCGCCCAGCCCGTCCTCTCGCGCGGCCAGAAGCTGCCGGCCGGTGAAGGAGTGATCTATTACGTCGTCACTCCCAAGCACGTCTCCGCCGCCAAGGCCATGGCGGTGCTTCAGACGGCGACGTCGCCCACCGGCGTCATCGCCCAGGTGCCGAATTCCGAGCTCCTCCTCGTCATCGACGCCGCCGCCGCGGTCCAGCGCGCGGAGAAGCTGCTCTCGATCCTCGACGTGCCGGGCGAGCCGATCGTCCTGGCGCCGGTCACGCTCGACTTCCTCGCCGCCTCGCAGGCGAAGACCCATGTCACCGAATTCACGCAGGCCATGGAGAAGGTCACGACCGGCGAGGCCGGCCGCAGCCGCCTCGAAATCCTGACGGACGAGCGGCTCAACCAGATCCATCTGCTCGGCCGTGCCGAGGAAGTGAGGCGGGCCCAGGAGTATCTCAAGACGCTCGACCGCCAGCTGCCATCGGTCCAGCGGACGATCCAGTACTACCGCCTGAAGAACGTCCCGGTCGCGGAGATCACGGACAACGTTCGTCAGTTCCTCGGCCTGCAGTCCGCGGGCCGCGGGCAGGATCGACGCAAGGCGGCTGCGACGGGCCCCGTGTCCGGAAAGCCCACGCGCGAGCTCTCCAGTCCGCCGACGCTGCCCTCGACGGTGACGCCACCGGCGCGCCCCGAGCCGGTCGAGCCCGAGCCTCCCGCGCAGGAGACGCCCGCCGCTCCGTCCTCGACGGCCCACAAGAAGACCGCCACCGGCGACGTCCAGGTCTTCTCGATCGAAACCCAGAACACGCTCGTGGTGATCGCGAACCAGGCGATCCATGACGAGGTGAAGAAGATCCTCGAGAACCTCGACAAGCGGCGGAGCCAGGTCCTGATCGAGGTCGCGATTCTCCAGGTGACCGGCGACGACTCGCTCGACACGGGCATCGAGGTGCTCTTCAAGAGCAAGTCGGGCTCGACCCAGGGAGGCACCGGGTTCCAGCAGGGGACCCAGGCCGATCCGGGCGGCACCGGCTTCCCGACGCAGCAGAATCTCTCGTCGTTCACCGGCGGCGCGCTCCGGTACCTGCGGCCCGACGAGATCTCGGCCCTCGTCAAGATGGTCTCGACCCAGTCCCAGGTCAACATCCTGAGCCAGCCGCTGCTCCTGGTGAACGACAACGAGGACGCCAACTTCACGACGAAAGTCAGCGAGCCGACCGTCGTGACATCCCAGGGCGTTTCGACCACCCAGACCTCGTTCGCCGGCTTCGCCGACGCGACTACGAGCCTCACGATCACGCCGCAGGTTTCGCCAGACGGCTACATCAACCTCAAGATCACTCAAAGCTTCGAGGAATTCTCCGGCCAGTCTTCGGGGAACGGCGTGCCGCCTCCCAAGATCTCGAACAACGTCGCCACCATGATCACCGTGCCGGATCGCTACACGGCGATCCTCGGCGGCTTCACCCGCGATTCCTATACCGACACCCGGACCGGCGTGCCGATCCTGATGGACATTCCGCTCATCGGCTGGCTTGCCAGTTCCCGGACGATGAAGCTGACGAAGAGCCGCCTTTATCTGTTCGTGCGGCCGCGCGTGCTCTCGAGCGACGGCTTCGCCGACCTCAAGGACACCTCGCTCGAGAAGGCCCGGACGGCGCAGCCGCTGATCCAGGATCCCCGGATGCGCGCCGAGGTGCGGAACGCGCTCATGCCCAAGGACAACGGTGTCCGGGAGGCGCCGCTGCCGTTCGACGATCGCAAGTAGGCCATGAGTCCGAACGACGTCGCCGTCCCCAAGGAATTTCTTGAGCGCATCCCCCTGCGGTTTGCGCGGGAGAACGCGGTGCTGGCGATTGGCCCGAACACGCTCGCCCTCGGGAAGCCCGACCGCGTCTGGGCCGCCGACCGCATCGCCTACAAGCTCGACCGCGAGTGCACGATCGTCGAGATGGAGGAGGCGCGCGTCCTCGAGCTCATCAACCACGCCTACCACGCGCAGGCGAAGGAAGTGGCCCAGGTGGCCCAGGAGCTCAAGCCCGACGAGGAGACCGGCGAGGTCGTGCTGGCCGAGGATGTCCTCGATCTCGACGACAAGGCTCCCGCGGTGAAGCTGGTCCACGCCGCGCTGCTCCAGGCGATCAAACAGCGGGCGAGCGACATCCACGTCGAGCCCGGAGAGGCCGGGCTCCGCGTGAGGTTCCGGGTCGACGGCGTCCTCTACGACCGCGCGATCCTGCGGCGCGACGTCCAGGACGGCGTGGTCAGCCGCATCAAGGTCATGGCGAAGATGGATATCGCCGAGCGTCGGCTGCCGCAGGACGGCGGCGTGACGGTCCGCGTGGGCGACCGCCGCATCGACCTTCGCATCGCGACGCTGCCGAGCCAGCACGGCGAGCGCGTCGTCCTGCGACTCCTCGACAAGACGACGGGCCTCCTGTCGCTCGACCATCTCGGCTTTGCGTCCGCGGACCTTCAGCGCGTGAACCGCATCCTCGAGTTGCTGCACGGGATCATCCTCGTGACCGGCCCGACCGGCAGCGGCAAGACCACCAGCCTCTACGCCATGCTCTCGTCGCTGAATTCGAACGAGCTCAACATCCTCACCCTCGAGGATCCGATCGAATACCAGCTGCCCGGCGTCACCCAGACGCAGGTGAACGTGAGGAAGGGTCTCACCTTCGCGAAGGGGCTGCGGTCGATCGTCCGCCAGGACCCCGACATCATCATGGTCGGCGAAATCCGCGACCTGGAGACCGCGACGATCGCGATCCAGTCGTCGCTCACCGGACACCTGGTGTTCTCCACGCTTCACACGAACGACGCTCCGTCGTCGATCACGCGACTGCTGGACCTGGGCGTGGAGCCGTACCTGGTGGCGAGCTCGCTCAATGCCGTGCTCGCTCAGCGCCTCGCCCGGACGGTTTGCCCTCGGTGCAAGGAACTGGTTCCGTTCGATGAGCGCGCGGCCCGGATCCGCGGCTGGTCGGAGGAGGATCTCGCCTTCCTCAAGCAGCTCGGCTGCGACCGCACCGCGCAGGGGAAGGGGTGCGACGCCTGCTTCGGCAGCGGCTTCTTCGGCCGGACGGCGATCTTCGAGCTGCTGGTCCTGACGGACGAGATCCGGGACATGGTCGTCCGCCGCAGTTCCGCGGGCGATCTCAAGAAGGCGGCGGTTGCGAAGGGATTCCTCACGCTGCGCAAGGACGGTCTCCGCCGCGTGGCGGCGGGCCTCACGACGCTGGACGAAGTCTGGTCCGTCACGCAGATGGACCTGGAGTAGAGCGTGCTGTACCGCTACGAAGCCGTCGACGCCGCAGGCAAGATGACGACCGGCACCGCCGAGGCGGGCTCGCCGGCCGACGCGCGCGCCATCCTCCGGGATCAGGGGCTCATCGCCTGCGAGGTGAGCCAGGCCAAGGCGGAGAAGACCGCCAAAGGATCGGGCGGCGGCGTTTCCTGGCTGAATCTGTCCGGCCGCCGGCTGGATCTGCTGACCCAGACCACCCGCCATCTGGCGCTTCTGCTCCGCGCGGGCGTGCCGCTCGGCCAGGCGCTCGGGGTGCTCGCGCCGCAGATCGAAGACCGCCCGTTCCGAGAGACGTTGGAACAGGTCGCGTCCAAGGTCAAGGAGGGCACCGATATCGACGCGGCGCTCGCCGCTCATCCCCGATACTTCCCGGACCTTTACGTCCACGTGGTGCGAGCTGGAGTTCAGGCGGGCGAATTGCCGAAGGTCCTGGTCGAACTGGCGGCCTACTACACGCGCCAGAAGAAGCTTCGGGACCGCGTGGTCTCCGCATTGACCTATCCGGCGCTGATGTGCCTGGTGGGCGGGCTGGTGCTGGTGTTCCTCCTGACCTTCGTCGTGCCCAAGGTCACGACCGTTCTTCTCGAGCAGAAGCGGGTGCTGCCGTGGCCCACGGAATTCCTGCTTTGGGTGAGCGGCGGCTTCACGGACTATTGGTGGGCGGTGCTGCCCGGGGTCGCGGTCCTCGGCCTTGCGGCCGTCCGGTATTTCTCAACCGAGAACGGCCGCCGCGTGAGAGACCGACTCGTCTTCCGGATCCCCGTTATCGGCGATCTCTTCCGGAAGCAGATCGTCGCGCGATGGGCGGGGACGATGAGCACGCTGCTGACGTCGGGCATCCCGGTCGCCCAGGCGCTCACGGTCGTGAGGGGCGCCGTCGGGAGCGCGGCGCTGGCCGACGACATCGCCCGCATCGAGCGCGAGGTCACGGAAGGCATCAGCCTCTCCGAGGCGCTCAAGCGCAGCCGCGTCCTCCCGGCCGCCGTCGGATTCGTCGCCGGCGTCGGCGAGGAGTCGGGCGAGCTCCACGAGGTGCTCCGCGAGGTGGCCGAGAGCTACAACGACGAGGTCGACGTCGCATCGGGACGGCTGACCGATCTGCTGAATCCGGTGCTGATCGTCGTGCTGGGTCTGGTCGTCGGGTTCATCGTGGCCGCGATCCTGCTGCCCATCACCGATTTCTCCAACATCCAATAGGAAAGGCATGAAGAGACACGCCGGATTCACGCTGGTCGAGATGATCGTCGTGATCGCGATCATCGGCATCCTCGCGACGCTGGTGGTCGTCCGCTACAGCGGGCAGACCGACCAGGCCAAGGTCGCGGCGGCCAAGTCGCAGCTCGCCCAGCTCGAAGGCGCCGTGATCTCGTTCCACTCGCACGTCGGCCGGCTGCCGAAGTCGCTCGTTGAGCTCGTGGAGAAGCCGTCGGGCGTCTCCAACTGGCAGGAGGGTGGCTATCTCAAGGGGAAGTCGGTGCCCAAGGATCCGTGGGGGAACGAATACGGCTACAAGGTCAACGGCCGGCGGTTCGAGATCACGTCGCTCGGCGCCGACGGCAAGGAAGGCGGCACCGGACTCGACGCCGACCTGTCGAACGAGGGGACGGACGCGAAGAAATGAAGCGGCGCGGCTTCACGCTGATCGAGCTGACGGTGGTCCTGGCGGTCCTCGTGATCGCCTCGGGGATCGTGATCGTCCGGGTGACCGGCTGGTCCTCCCGTCAGGCGCTCCACTCGTCGGCCCGGGCGCTGGGGAACACCATCCGGGTCTGGCGCGAGCGCGCCCGGACGGAGGAAACGAGCTACGCCCTGGTGATGGACGAACGGAGCTACCAGATCACCGCGGGCAAGGAGGTCCTCCGCAAAGGCTCCCTGGGGGGAGGCGAATCCTTCGATTCGGGGAGGCCCGTGACGCTCGTCTTCACGCCGCGCGGCGTGCTCCCGGAGACGCGCGTGACGATCCGCAACGGACCCGGCGAGCGCGTGACGCTCGTCGTCGGAGCGCTGGTGAATGAGATCGACTACCAGGAATCGCCCTGAGCAGGGGTTCACCCTCATCGAAGTGCTCGTCGCGCTCGCGATCGCGGGCGGGTCGCTGATCCTCATTCTGTCGGCCAACGGCGCCAGCCTGCGCAAGAGCGTCGACGCTCGGGTCTCCGAGCGGCTGCAGCGCGCCGCCGAGTCGAAGTTCGCGGAGTGGAAAGCGGGAGCCGACCGGGCTTCGGAAGGGGCGCTGGCGGGGTTCGCCGATCATCGCTGGGAGGTGCGCGCCGCGCGCGAGGATCTTGCGCCGTTGCGCCGCCTGACCCGGATCCGGTTCTCCGTGACCGGCCCCTCGGGCCGGCTTCTCGAGTGGACGGAATTGCGCGACGAGGCGGAGAATCTCCGATGAGAGGCGGATTCACCCTGGTCGAGGTGATGGTCGCGGTGGCCATCTCCGCGCTCCTGATCCTGGGCGTCGCCGCGGCGACTCAGGCGACCGTGAAGACCGCGGAGCGCCAGAAGTCGGACGCGCGCGAGGGCGAGCAGCGGGCGCGCGCGATCGAATTGCTGCGGCAGGACTGGCGCGGGCGGACGAAGATCGTGAAGCCGTCCATGGCGCCGCCCGCGGGGACCCGGGTGCTGATCCTGACGACAACCTCGGATGCGGTATCGTCGGCGGCTCGCGCGATCCGTCTGGTCACCTACACCGTCTCGGAAAAGGGGCTGACCAGGAGCGAGGGAAGTGTGGAGTCGCTCCTGCTGCCGGGTCCGGTCGGAATGGAATTCTGGGACGGCATCGCGTGGCGTTCGGAGCCGGGAGGGAGCTCCGTTCGGCTGGTGCTCCAGCGGCCGGAGGAGACGGTCGTCCTGAACTAGGACGCTATTTCTTCGGCTCGGAGAGCTTGGCGATTTCCGCTTCGACGGCCTTGCGGTCGCTCCAGTCGGGCGGCGCGACATCGAGCGCCTTGCGGTAGTCGGCGAGCGCGGAGGCCTTGTCGCCGCCGGCGGCGAAGGCGAGGCCGCGGCCGGCGTGGGCGCGCGCGTACTGCGGATTGAGCTTGAGGGCGTCGGTGAAGTCGACGATGGCCTCTCCCTTCCGGCCGAGCCGGAGGAGAGCGATGCCCCTATTATAGTGAGCCTCGGCGAAGGGGTCGGGCAGGGCGAGGCAGGCCGTGTAGTCCGACAGGGCGCCTTCGTAGTCCTTGAGCGCGGCGCGGGCAAGGCCCCGGTTGTTGTAGGCAAGCGCGTGGCGGTCGTTCTGCTGCAGCGCCGCCGTGTAGGCGCCGATCGCGCCCGGCGCGTCGCCGGCGTCCAGGAGGACGTTGCCGCGGGCGAAGGATTCGTCCGCGGGAGGCAGGCTCTGGCAGGCGGCAGGGAGAAGTCCGAAGACCGCCAGCAGAAGCCGTTTCATCGCCGGCGATGGTACCGGATAGGATCGAATCGGGTCAAACGATATGGAAGCGCTGATGCGGGAACGGGTGGTGACGAGCACGCGCTCCCTCAGCGTCGTCATCCCGGCCTTCAACGAAGAGGCGCGGCTGCCGGAAACCCTGCCGCGGATCCACGCCTTCCTGGTCGAGCGGGGTTACGATGCCGAGATCATCGTCGTGGACGACGGCAGCCGCGATCGGACCTCGGAGCGGGTAAACGCGCTTCGATCGTCGCTGCCCATGGTTCGCCTCCGGACACACGCCAGGAACACGGGAAAAGACTTCGCGGTTCTCGCCGGCGTTCGGGAAGCGACCCGCGATGCGCTCCTCTTTACCGATGCGGATCTGTCGACGCCGATCGAGGATGTCGAAAGGCTCTGGAAGGATTATGACCGCGGGTTCGACGTCGTCATCGGCTCCCGTCGCCATCCGGATTCGGTAATCCCGATCGCCCAGCCGGCCCATCGAAGGATCATGGGCCACGTCTTCAGCGGGATGGTTTCCCTGCTGTGCCTGCGCGGGATTCGGGACACGCAATGTGGATTCAAGCTGTTCCGGACAGAGGTGCTCCGCAGAATCGCTCCCCGGCTGCGCACCCAGGGCTTCGCCTTCGACGTCGAGATCCTGATGCGGGCGCGGGAGATGGGATTTCCGATCGCCGAAGTCGGCGTACGGTGGAGCGACGACCGTCGGAGTCGGATCCGACCGATCCAGGACAGCTCCCGCATGCTCGTGCAGCTGCTCCGGATGAAGGGGCTGATCTAGAATTCCCCCGTTAACCTCCGCCGGCGTGGCACAATCTATCCGGCGTGGAGAACACTTCCCTCGACGACGCGCTGCGGCGGGCCCAGAAGAGCGATCCCGACGCCTACGGGACCGTCGTGGCCGCCTTCCAGGCACGGCTCCGATCGTTCATTGCGGGCTACGTTCCGCGGGCCGCTTGGGTCGACGACCTTGCCCAGCAATCCTTCGTGAGCGCCTACCAGAGCCTGAAATCGTTCCGCGTCGGCACCGACTTCTACGCGTGGCTCCGGCAGATCGCCTACAACCACCTCCGCGCGGAGCTGGAGAAATCGAACCGCCGCAGGCGGCTGGAAGCCGACTACCTCGAGGAGGTGGGCGCGGCGGAGTTCGACCAGAGGCTCGGCCGGGACAACCCGCAGGAGGACGCTCTCGAGGCGCTCCGCGACTGCGTGAGCCGGCTGCCCGAGACGTCGCGCGAGATCCTCCAGCGGCACTACGGAGACGGCCGTCCGATCGCGGAGATCGCCGGCAAGTTGGGCCGGCCCGCCGGCAGCATCAAGGTCACCATGTTCAAGATCCGTGTCCGTCTGAAGGAGTGCATCCAGAAGAAGCGGGCCGCCGCCGAGCCGGGGATCGCCTGACATGCGCGAAGAACTGGAAGCCCTGGTCGCCGACTACCTCGACGGGTCGATCGACGCCGAGGGCCGCGAGCGGCTCGCCCGAGAGCTCGGGAAAGACCCGGCCGCCCGGGCGGAGTTCGCCGATCAGCTCGAGATCCATCACCGCCTCGGCGTCACCCTCGAATCCTCGAACCCGGAGTTCGTCGACGCCGTGGTCCGCGAAGTGAAGCTGCTCGACGACGCCGACCGCTTCTCGCAGGGAGTCGTCCGCCAGATCAAGCAGACGACCTCCCGCCGGAGGATCTGGGAGATGGCCGCGGCGGCGCTGTTCCTGATCGTCGCGGGCTGGGCGCTCTTCCGCCCCGCGACTCCGACGACGCCGGCCGCGGCGCCCCGGCAGGTGCTCTTCGTCGTCGGCCACGCTCCGCTCGACACCGGCGACCGCGCGGTCCTGGAGCGGCTCGAGAAGCAGGGCTACCGCGTGACCGCCAAGGCCGAGGCCGCGGTCACCGAGGCGGACGCGCGTGGGGCGACGTTCGTCGCGATCTCGTCCACCGCGCTGGTGCGCGACGTCCTGTCGGTCCCCGGCGAGCTGATGACGAAGTTCCGCAGCCTCGCCGTGCCGATCCTCACCTGGGAGCCGCGCCTCTTCTACGACCTGGGCATGCTCCCCGGCGCCGTCCACCACACCGACTGGGCGGCGACGAAGAATCTCTCGACGGTGTCGATCGTGACCCCGGCCCATCCGCTGGCGGGCGGCCTCTCGGGCCGGGTCGTGCTGACCACGGCACCCGCGCAGCTCAGCTGGGGGCGCGCCCGCGAGGAGGCGATCCGGATCGCGACCTTGGAGGGCTCGCCGGAGAAGTCGGCCGTGTTCGCGTACGACCGCGGCGCGTCGATGCCCGGCCTGGTCGCCCCCGCGCGGCGGGTCGGCTTCTTCCTCTTCGACAAGACCGCGCTCCAGCTCACGCCCCAGGGATGGGCGCTCTTCGACGCCGCCGTCCGTTGGTGTTCGGAACGATAGGAGTCCCCGATGCGCCTGATCTGCCTCGGCCTTCTGGTCCTGTTCGCCCAGGACAAGTCGCAGGTCGACATCGAGATCCGCGACGACGCATTCACGATGCCCCCGGACCTGATGATGCGCGCGCGCGTCACCGCGATCACGCCGTCGGAGCCGACGTCGATCACCTGGCGGTGGGGCGGCGAGGGGCTCGGAGGAAACGTCTCTAAGGGCGCCTTCGGCGAGAACCTGGCGGTCGGGACGTGGTCGCCGCAGATCTCCGTCGCGTCGCTCGTGAAGGGGAAATTCCCCGGGAAGATGTTCCTGACCGTGATGGTCGGCCGCGGCGGGAAACGAGGAAAGGACAAGAACGTCGAAGGACAATCGACCAACGTCGAGATCGAATTCGAGTTCGCCTGGCAGGGCAAGGTCGTCAAAACCTTTTCCGAAAGCGGCCCTGACGGCGGCACGGTCGGCCTCGTCATCCCGGCGAACCGGCTGACCTCGGGGCGGACGCCCGCGAGCCCGGAGTTCCTCAACGAGCTGTCGGGACTCCTGGACTACGCGAAGCGCCGGTCCGCGAAGCTCGAGGCGATCTCCGACGGTCCCCGCCCGTCGAAGTTCAGCATCGTCACCAACTGCGGCGGCTACGGCGGCGGCCACGGCTACGGCGTCCGGTACACCAACAAGGGGGTCCTCGAAGCGGAGATCCGCGGCCTGAAGGCGCTCGGCGTGAACGGCCTGGCGGGCCATCCGAATCCGTTCACCCATGTGTACTACGCCCAACTCGGCGGCTATCCCGTGCCTTCGGCGAAGTCGGGAGCATCCGTGTCCGAGGCCGGATGCCCGTTTGCGCCGGGCGTGGCCGCGCGGACGAAGGCGATGATTGACGAAGGCCTCGCCGCCGCGCTGCAGACGCCCGTCGAGGAGGTCTGGTGGCGCACCGAGGACGAGATCGGCTCGGTCATCGATCGATCGCCGGAAGGGAAGGGCCACTTCGCCAAATGCGACCGCTGCGTCGCGGCCTTCCGGGCCTGGCTCCAGGAGCAAGGCGTCCCCAACGCCTCGGAAGCCCGGCCGGTCGACCCCACCGTCAAGGGAGAGGCTCCCACGCCGATGGCGTACTACACGGCGATGTTCGCGAACTACGCGTCCGCGAAGCTCTTCACGCCGGTGCGCGACGCGCTGGCGAAGGCGAACGAGGAGAAGCGGAAGAATCCGTCGCTCAAGCAGCCGTTCGTCTATTCGTTCGCCCTCCGCGGAAACACGTTCCTGATGGGCGGCCACAGCCTCGACTTCTTCGACTTCTACCGCCACGCCGACAACGCGATGGTCTACGAGACGTCGAACCGCGACGCGCGCGTGTGGGGATGGGACAGCTACCTCTGCGACGTCGGCCGGGTCCTCTCGCCGAGGATGAAGACCGAGTTCGGCGTCTACGTGAAGCCCCACCGCGGCGCGCCGATCCAGCGCGCACTCGCGGCCGCCTCCCGGGGGGCGAAGCTGATCTACTGGTACACCTACGGGCCCGACTACGTGAAGGGCGACTCGTTCGCCGAAAGTGACGCGGCCCTCGAGGCGACCGCCCGCGCGGCGGCGATCCTCGGCAGGGCGGAGGATCTGCTCTACGGGGCCTCGTGGGGCTCGGCACCGGAGATCGCGGTGGTCAATCCCCGGTCGTCGGAGCTGTGGAACCGGCTGACGGCGTCGTCGCCGGCGCCGTACGAGAACGCAAAGTGGATCTACACCGCGCTGGCCCACGCCCATCTGCCGGTCGATCCGCTCGACGAGGTCATGGTCGCGACCGAGGACCTGTCCCGGTACAAGGTGATCTACATCAGCGGAACGAACCTGACCAGGGCGGCGGCTTCGAAGCTGGCGGCGTGGGTCCAGGCCGGCGGCACGCTCTACACGAGCGGCGGCGGCCTCGCCCGCGACGAAGCGAACCAGCCGCTGGCGGCGCTTGCGCCGGCGCTCGGGCTCGAGAGCCGCGGGCCGGTCGAGCTGTGGAGCAAGGTGCAGTCGTACGGCGCCACGTCGCTCGAGGTCTATGCCGGTTCCGGACCGGAGATCGCCGGACCGGCGGGAAAATTCACCCCGGTCGTGGGTCGCGAATCCCTGAAGCCGGTGGCGGGCGCCGACGTCGTCGCGAAGTTCTCGGACGGAAGCGCGGCGCTGGTCCGCCATCCCGCCGGAAAGGGCCAGGTATGGACGGCCGGATTCTTCCCGGGCCTCGAATACAGCGCGGGTGTCCGGACGGACGAGTTCGACATGGCGCGCGACTTCGACCCGGTCCGCCGCAGCTTCGTCACGGCGGCCGCGCTGGAGCGGGTGAAGCCGGTCGTCGACGCCTCGCAGCCCCTGGTTGAAGGCCTCCTGCTCCGCAACGAGGCAGGAAAGCGGGCGGTCACGCTGATGAACTGGGCGTACCGGGTGACGGCGAAGAATGCCGCGAAGAAGAGTTACAAGAGCCTCGTGCCGTGCAAGGATCTGAAGATCGCGATCCGCGGAGTTGCCGACGTCACGAGGGTCACGTCGACGGTCCTGAACAAGCCCCTTACGATCGACAAGACGGCCGACGGCATCATCGTCCTTCTTCCGGAACTGCTGGAGGGCGACGTTCTCCGGCTCGACTAGGCCGCGGCGGCCTTCTTCCGCAGGTAGTAGTCGATGCAGGGCTGCGGATAGTTCCGCGCCCGGAGCTCGTCGAGGAACTCGTCCAGCGGGTAGGGCCGCTCTTCGAGGCGCACCTCGCCGGTCGAGGTATCGTAGAGCGCGTAGTTCACCAGATCGATCCGCCGCCGGTTCTGCCCCACGCTGCCGCAGTTCACCAGCACGCCGCCGCCCGGGAAATCGCGCCGGAACTGGTAGTGGCTGTGCCCCACGAAATGCTTCCCGGACACCTCGAGCGGCGTGTCGGGGTAGAGGCGCAGGTCGGCGATCGTGTGCTGGGCGCCGAACTCGCCGATTTTGACGAAATTGGGAAGGTCGCGCAGCGCGTCGGCCCGGGTGAAGAACGCGTGCGACGCGTGGAAGAACTGCCGCGCCAGCGGCGGCTCGCCTTCGATCGAGTCCGCGCCCGAGAAGAGCCGCTCGTGGTTGCCCTCCAGGAAGACGATGCCCGGAAGCGAAAAGATCAGGTCGAGGCACTCATCGTTCCACGGGCCGTAGTCCACGGCGTCGCCCAGGCACAGGTAGGCATCCACCCGCGGGCGCGTCGCGTCCACGAACGTCTCGAGGGCGGGCAGGTTCGCGTGGATGTCGCTGAAAATCGCGTATCTCATGGGACCTTCTCTCGCGTCAGGCGGCCGACCAGCCTTCGGGCGGCTCGCGGAGGATCCGGGGCCGGCTCCACCGCGACCACTGCGGCACCGGCGCGTATCCGGCGCCCTCGTCGATCATCTCGTGGACGAACCGTTGGAACTTGATCGATCGATAACCCTCGCGCGGGAACGACGGGACGCGGCCCAGCGCCAGCTCGATGCTCCACTCCACGTCGCGGAATCCGGCGTAGGCGCGCGCCGGCGAAAGACTGGAGAATCGCGCGTTCACCTCGAGGAGCCGCACGCCGTCGGTCGACTTGCGGACCTGGACGTTCGCGCTGCCGCGGAGGCTGGATGCCCGCGCGATCTCCTCCGCGTAGGCGTCGACCTCGGGATCGTGGACCGTCTCGGCAAACCACGAGGAGCCGGTCCGTCCCAGCCGGCGCCGGAACGCGATCGAGGTGACATGCCCGTCCGCCGCGAAGACGCCGACCGTGAACTCGCCTCCCCCGTCGTCGAGGAACGCCTGGACGACCGGATCCGTCGTCTTCTCGAGCGCCGGCTCCAGTTCCTCCTCGCGCGTCACCAGGGAGAAGGACTCGCCGCCCCGGCCGCGGCGACGCTTCACGACCACCGGATAGCCCGCATGATGGATCAGCCGCCGGACGGCCGGCCGGTCGGCGCCGTCGGCAAACGGCGCCAGCGGCACCGCGCCTTCGAGCGCGCGGTAGCACCAGAGCTTGTCGTCGTACGTGTCCCGGTAGGACGGCGCGAGGGAGATCACGGGGATGCCCGACGGAAGCGGTTCTCCGCGGAGCGCGTCGATCTCCACGGGAGTCGAGGGCACCAGGGCGTCGAACCGGTACTTCCGGCAGACCCGGTCCAGGCGCTCGATGTAGGCGGTGCCCGCCGTCGCAGGAGGAACTATATGGAGGGAGCGGACGAAGGTTCCGCCGACTCCGCGGCCCGAGGCGTCGCAGCCGTGGATTTCCATCGGAGAGCGGCTCATCCGCAAGGCCTTCACGAGTCCCTGGCCGGAGTCGCCGTCGACGCCCGTCACCAGGATCCGAAGACGAGTGAACTCTGACACGTCCTGCTCCTTCCCATCCCGGGGCCAATACCCCGCAGATCCGAAGATTCGGCGAACGTTATCCCCCGGACCGGGCGGGACTAGGAAAAATGGAAGGGACAATAACATCCGCGAGGCGAACCGAATCGATGTGAACGGGTGCCGTGGGCTTCAGGCAGGTGATTTGAAGGGTGGGACAGCACATGACGTGGAACAGCGCGGAACTCATTCCCCCGGCGATCGTTCCTCCGGCGCCCGTGGAGTTTTCCGTCCTCGACGCTGCCGTGCCGGCGGATCTCGCCGCCTGGCGGGTGCAATGGAGCGGATGGCCGGATCGGGAGATCATGGCCCATCCGGACTTCGTCCGGCGCTTCGCCCGTCCGGGCGACCGCGTGCTCGCGGCGGCGGCCCGCACGACCCGGGGCGGAGTCCTCTATCCGTTCATCCTGAGGCCGCTCGCGGCGGAGCCGTGGGCCTCGGACCGGAAGGAATGGGACGTCACGACGCCGTACGGCTACGGCGGAGCGTTCGCCTGGAACGCCGCGCCGGAGGAGGCGGAGGCGTTCTGGTCCCGGTTCAACCGCTGGGCTCGCTCGCACGACGTCGTGACCTCGTTCGCGAGGCTGTCGCTGTTCCCGGACCAGCTGCTGCCGTTCGACGGCGACGTGGTGGTCAACAGTCCGAACGTCGTCCGCCGGCTGGACCTGGGGGACGAGGAGCTGTGGAACGATTATGCGCCGAAGGTGCGCCAGAACGTCCGGCGGGCCCGCTCCCGGGGCTGCTCGCTCCTGGTCGACGCCGAAGGGGCGCGGCTGGACGAGTTCCTGAAGGTGTACACCGCGACGATGACGCGCCGGAACGCGGCGAGCTACTACTTCTTTCCGCGAGAGTTCTTCGAAGCGCTCCTTCACGACCTGAAGGGCCACTGCGCGTTCTTCCACGTCGTCCACGAGGACAAGGTCGTCTCGAGCGAGCTGGTGCTGCTCTCCCACCGGCACGCCTACTTCTTCCTGGGCGGGACGTTCGAGGAGGCGTTCGAACTCCGGCCGAACGACCTGCTTCAGCACGAGACGTTCCGCTGGTGCCGCGACGCCGGAAAGAAGTCGCTGGTCCTGGGCGGCGGCTATCGGGGGTCGGAGGGGCTCCTGCGGTACAAGAAATCCTTCGCCCCCGGAGGGGAAGTGCCGTTCCGCGTCGGCCTGAAGGTGCACGATCCGGGGCGCGCCGCGGAGCTGATCGAGGCCCGCCGGCGATGGGAGCAGGACCGCGGAGCCGGCTGGTCCCCCGATCCGGCGTTCTTCCCGCCGTATCGCGCGGAGTGAGGTATTTTCCGGGAAACCGGAAGTCGTCATTGCCAGGCCTCGCGCGGCTTCGGTAGAACTCATCCATGCATGAGTTCGGTCTGCTGTTCACGCTGACGATCGGACTCACGTTCGCGCTCATCCTCGGGTACATCACGCGGCGGCTCGGCCTATCGCCCATCCTCGGATACCTTCTGGCCGGCGTCGCGGTCGGACCCTACACGCCGGGACCGGTCGCCGACGCCAAGGTGGCGGAGCAGTTCGCGGAGATCGGCGTCATCCTGCTGATGTTCGGCGTCGGCATCCACTTCAGCCTGAAGGATCTCCTCTCGGTGAAGGGCATTGCCATTCCCGGCGCCGTGGGGCAGAGCCTGGTCGCGACTGCGCTCGGAACCGTCGTGGCCTGGTCGCTCGGCTGGGGCGTCGCCGGCGGCGTCGTGCTCGGCATCGCGATCTCGGTGGCGAGCACGGTGGTCCTCCTCCGCGGACTCGAGGAGAACGGCGGGCTCCAATCTCCCGAGGGGCGCATCGCGGTGGGGTGGCTGATCGTCGAGGACCTCTTCACGGTCCTGGTGCTCGTCCTCCTGCCGGTGCTCGTCACGTCGCTCCAGGCCGGCTCGGGGGGATCGGGGAAGATCGCGACGTCCGTCGGCCTCGCCTGCCTCAAGCTCGGGCTCCTCGCGGTCGTCGTGCTCTACGCGGGCGGCAAGATCATTCCCTGGATTCTCACGCGCGTCGCCCGGACGAGGTCGCGCGAGCTGTTCACGCTGACGGTCCTCGCCGTGGCGCTCGCGATCGCGACAGGATCGGCCCACTTCTTCGGCGCCTCGATGGCGCTCGGGGCGTTCCTGGCGGGCATGGTCGTGGGGCAGTCGAAGGAAAGCCACCAGGCGGCGGCCGACGCGCTGCCGATGAGGGACGCGTTCGCGGTGCTCTTCTTCGTCTCGGTCGGGATGCTGTTCGATCCGAGATTTCTGCTGCAGCGGCCCGCGTTCGTCCTGTCGATCCTGGGGATCATCCTGATCGCCAAGCCGCTGATCGCGCTCCTGATCGTGGGGTTCCTGGGCTACTCGGTGCGGACCGCGATCACGGTCGCGGTCGGCCTGGCGCAGATCGGCGAATTCTCGTTCATCCTCGCCGACCAGGCGCGGCGCCTGGACGTGCTTCCGCCGGAAGGCCACAGCGTGCTCGTCGCCTCCGCGCTCCTCTCGATCAGCCTCAATCCGCTCCTCTTCCGGGCGGTGAGGCCGATGGAGAAGGCGCTCCGGCGCCGGCCGTCGCTCTGGAAGGCGCTGAATGCCCGCGCGGAAAGCCGGGGCCGGGCGCTCAACGAGGACACCGTCGACACGCAGATCCGGAACAAGGAAGCGGCCCGGGCGATCGTCGTCGGCTACGGCCCGGTCGGCCAGACCGTGACCCGGATCCTCCAGGAGTTCGGGATCCATCCGGTGATCATCGACCTCAACATCGACACCATCACCCGCCTGAAGGAGCAGGGGATGTCGGCGCTCTACGGCGACGCGGGGAAGGCGGAGATCCTCCGCGCCGCCGGAACGGAGCGGGCGAAGTACCTGATCCTCTCGCTGCCGGACCTCGAGGCGCGGACGCCGGTCATCCTCGAAGCCCGCCGCCTCAACGCGGACCTGAACATCATCGTCCGGGCGCGCTACCTGACCGAGAAGACGGCCCTGGCCGAGCTGGGCGTGACGGCTGCGAGCTACGAGGAGGCGGAGGCGGCCGTGGGGCTCTCGGAGCTCCTGCTGCGGGCCGAGGGCGCCGCGCAGACGCGGATCGACGAGGAGTGCGGGCGCATTCGCGCGGAGTTCGACGTCCGGCGCGCCTGATCAAGTAACAATCCTGCGTCGCAGGTTTGTTACTTTCAGCGGCAACGGCCGAGCATGAGCAGGGCGCTCGCGGTGCCGTAGCTCTTGCCGATCTCGTGGCTGTCGACGAAACTCCCGTCCCACTCGGGGATCGCGAGCAGCCGCTCGCGGAACCGCTTCTGGGTGGATTCCTTCGCCGGTCCGCTCAGCGTCCGCGCCGCCTCCAGCGTGTGGAAGCCGGCATGGAAGTAGAAGAAGCCGGCGAGCCGGCCGTCCGAGTGGTAGTCGCACAGCCGGACCGCCTCGAGCCGGTCGACGAATTTCCAGTACGCTTCGACGCCCGCGGCGACGTCCGAGGTCTGCAGCTTGCCGCACTCCTGGAGCGCGAGCTCGCAGATCGCGGTGCGCGACATGGAGCTCTTCTCGTTGTCGGGCGGCTGGCCGTCGCACCGGTAGGTCTGGCGGCCGCCCGAGCCGCGGGTCGACAGGAGCGCCTCGGCGGCGCGACGGTAGATCGGGCCGGGCACGTCGGCGCCCGCCTTCCGCGCGGTCTCGAGCGCGTGGACCACCACGCCGGTGATGAACGGATTCGGATACTCGTGGGCCCAGAAGCCCTGCGAGTCCTGCATCCTCGCGACGCGGGCGACGATCCGGTTGAGCGTCGAGACGTCCTTCAGCCCCGCGAAATAGTGGAGCCGGAAGGCCTGGGCGTAGATCTCCTCGTTCCGGTCCGCGTTGAGCCGCGAGTCGTTGCGGAGCACCGCGTACGCCTTCTTGAGCGCCGCGTCGATGCGCTTCGGGTCGACGTCCCGCCACTCGGTGAGCGCCATCGCCGAAAGCGCCGTCACCGCCATCCAGACGTTGGGCAGGATCTTCGCGTCGGGCCAGTAGGCGTACCGCGAATCGCGCCACTCGCCGGTCTCCCACTGCGCGTCGAGGAGCCACTCGACCGCGCGGCGGACCGCGGCGTCGACGTCGCGGGACGGCAGCCGCGTCGACGTCGGAAGCCCGTCGATCGGCCGGTAGAAGAAGTCCTCGAAGTGGTGCATCAGCGGCCCCTGCGGCAGCGAGTCCTCGCCCTTCACGACGTTCGCCGCCGCCCGCCAGGCCCACGGCGAATCGGGGTGCGCCTTCATGAGCGCGCGGAGCCGGGGCTCCGGGTCCTTGCCGGTCCAGAGATCGATGGCCGCGAGGTGATAGAGCGCCTCCGGATCCGGGAGGGGCTCCAGGGCTTTCCGGGCTTCCACGAACTTCTTCTGGGCCAGGAGCGTGAGTCCCTGCCGCATCAGCGTCTCCTCGTCGCGGCGGGGCTCTTCGGTGAACGAGCTGTGCCGGCGGAGCACCGCGACGAGCACGGCGCGGAACCAGTCGCTGTTGAACGTGCGGATATGGTCGACCTTGTGGACGATCTTGCCGTCGGCGGTCATGAAGAGGAATCCCGGCTCGACGAAGTCGAACGGCTTCAGGTTGAGCGCCTTGCCCGTCGGCTCGTCGCAGCACATCCGGAGCGGCACGAACTGAGTGCGGATGAGCTCGACCACGGCGGGATCGGTGAACGCGGTGGCCTTCATGTACCGGTCGGTCAGCGCCGCGCGGTACATGTGCAGCCCGTACATCCGCGGGCAGTACCAGAGGATGAGCTGGTTCTTCTCCTTCGCCAGCGCCTGTGCCTTGGCGAGGAGGGCCGCCCGGTCGGCCTTGTAGTCCGGCTGGTGGGCCTCGGGGAACTGCGGATGGTGGCCCGCGGCGAGCTCCATGTCGATGAGGCCGATCCCGTCCGTGAGCCACGGGATCTGGCTGTCGCACCTCTTCGCGAGCGCCTCGTCGGGCGCCTGCGTGAGGACGAGCGCGAGGGTTGCGGCGACGAAGATCATTTGTCGAGAGCCTCCAGCAGCGCCCGGCGGAGCGCTTCGAACTTGTCGGGATCGAGCTGACCGTAGTCGATCCGTCCGGCATCCACTTCCGACGTCTTCTTGAAGTCCCCGAGGAGACCGAGCGCCTGGGCGATGCCCCCGCGCACGTCCTCGCGGGACGCCTTCATCTTCTGCAGGAGCAGGTGGAGCAGCTCGACGTCCTGCTCGCCGCGCCGCAGCCCTTTCAGGCGGAGCGTCGCGTAGGCCCGCTTCTCCATGCCGGGCTTCGGGGGGAGGAGCAGCGCCGTGTCCTCCTCCTTCTGCCATGCGTTCACGCTGCCCAGCGCGAGCCAGGGGAGCAACCCCTGGGCGCCGTCGAGGTAGCACTGGATCGTCCAGGCGCGGCCCGCCTCGCCGCCGCCGCGGCTGATGGGGACGCCGCCGTAGATCCACACTTCTTCGCCGCGGTTGAAGACGAGCTCCGGATACTGGCGGTACGAGCCCGCGACCACGTCGAGGCCGAGCACGCCGTCGAGGTAGTCGCGCCGGCACTGCGGGCGGGACAGGTCGGCGCGGAAGGTGACCTGGACGTTCTTGAGGTCCTTCACGGCGTCGACCGAGCGCTTCGCGAAGTAGCGGATCGCGAGATGATCCTCCGCCGAGACGGGCTCGTCCAGCCGCCACCAGGCGCCGGCGTTCTCGTGGCGCTGGAACCGGATGTCCGGCTTGTTGTTGAGGAAGACCTGGAACTGGGTCTTCGACCAGCCCTTCGACGCGGCGTGGGAGGCGAACTCGCGGACGATCGCGCCGAACGCCTTCCCGTACTCTTCGGCGAAGGCCTGCTCGGGAATCGGAGCATCGTGCCAGTGGTCCTCGATCTTCCCCTTGTACCCGTAGTAGTCGTTGATCGGCAGCGGCCAGTTCTCGTGCATCGGCCAGTAGAGGTGCGCGAGCGGGACGCCGTCGCGCGGCAGGCCCTTGAACGCACTGCCGTCGAAGTACGGGCCGTAACGCTCGTCGTACTCCGCCCACGACGCGACCTCGACCTTCGCGCCCGACCGCTTGACCTCGGGCGCCACGCACCACTGGAGGTAGCCGCGGTGGGAGTAGGGGACGATGGCCAGCGTGCTCCGGTGCTCGTGGGCGAGACGGTGGAACGATCGCTCCAGTTCGATGAAGCCCGGCGTGCCCGGCTTGTCGCCCGAGGCCTCGCCCGGCGAGTGATAGGCATTGAGCGAGACCTGGAACGAGAGCGTGTCGGGCAGCGTCGCGGAGTGGACGCGGATCGCGACCGGGATCGAAACCTCGGCGTCGCCGACCTTGAGGGTCACGGGCGCGTTCTGCGTCCCGGGGGCCGTGGACTTCGCCACGTACCGCTCGACATGGAAGAGCGCCTTGCCGGAGACCTCGCCGGTCGCGGGAACGAGGGGATCGAAGGTCGCGCCCACGGGAAGGACGCGGTTCGCGGTCCAGCCGGCGCCCTCGAGGCGGACCGTCCGGGGCTGGGCCAGCTCGACGGCGATCTCGAACGCGACGTGCTCCCCGCGCGCGGCGGGAAGGGTGACCGCGCGCCCGTTCCAGAGCCGGGCGGCGGCGGGGGCGTCGAGGTTCGTCTCGCCTTCATAGAGGATCCGGTATTTCGAGCCGTCGGGGAGCGCGACCGGCGCCACCGCGGCGGGAGCGGGGGCGGCCTTGAAGAATTCGGCGGCGCGGTCGGCGGTCTTCTTCGCCGCGGGCGCGACGTACTTCTTTGCGCCCGACGGCGGTGCCGCGCCCGCCTTCGACTTCGAGACGAGGACGTAGGGGGCCTTCGCATTCTGCTCGCGGCTGTAGATCGCGTTGTTGACCGCCGTGTTGGACTCGTCGACGAGGGCCATGCCGAACGAATTGCCCTCGAGCATCGCATGGAGGATCGCGGGGGGCAGCTCGACGGAGCACCAGCCGTCGGCTTCCGGCTTCAGGTCGCGCGCGAACCAGATCGAGCCGCCGCGGCTGAACGTGACGGCGTGGAAGTCCGAGCCGGGGTGGCCCCAGGCACGCTCGCCGTGGGCGGCCTCGCTGAACGTGCACTCTCCGGGCTTCGCCGGCGAGCCGGTCCCGCCGCCTTCCTTCCAGGGGCTGCCGATGGTCGAGATGCCGATCGAGCGCAGCTTGTGGGGGCCGACCGGAGAGAAGAACAGCCGGGCTTCCTCGACGGTGCGGCCTTTGAGGGCGGTCAGGTCGAGGTCGAGGATCGTGAGGTCTTCGATGCCTTTGAGCCGGACGGTCGACCGGCCGCCGCCGTTGAGCCGCTCTTCGCCGTGGCTCATGCTGAGCTGGGTGTCGGCGATCACCGGGAGCCGGAGCGGCTCGGCGGGGGCGGCCTGGAACAACACGAGGAGTGCGGCAATGATGCGCATGGGTCGGTCTCCGGTGGCTCGTCCCGCTCCCCATAGTAGTGGGAGGCGGCCACCCTATTCTAACGTCCATTCCGGCGACTTCTGACGCCGGATCCCGCTTCACCCATTTCATTACTATGCCGTCGATGTGAATGACCGCGGTGAGATTCGATTCAGTACGGTGTCTCTTTACTCTTCGGGGGTCGCCGTGATAACCTCGATTCCATGATGATCTCCACGCCCGCGCTCGCGGTGAAGACCGTCCCGGTGTTCCCGGCGCTGTTCAAGGCCCAGCTGCCGGACACGCTCAACGCGCTGCGCCAGGCGATCCCCGACTGGACGGCGGTCCACGTGACCGGCCAGCTGGGCGGCCGAGGCTCGACCAAGGAGGAGATCCAGAACGAGCTGCTCAACCAGCTCAAGCCCTCGGCGATGCTGTTCGATCCGATTTATACCCTCCAGGTCCCGGCGATCCCGCCCAACACGATCACGACGCTCGTGCCCGACCGCGTCCGTCCGTCCTTCGCCTCCGAGTACGAGCTCTGGAAGTTCATCTACTACAAGGAGTCCCGCAAGCTCCTGAAGGAGTTCTTCGATCGCGCGCTCGGCGGCATTCCGGAAGGTTCCGTCGGCCTGGCCGACGCGATGGTCAAAGGGAAGCTCCAGGGGCAGGCGGTGCTGGAAGGCTGGACGGGCTCCGTGGGCGCGCCGTCGTTCAAGCGGACGATGGAGGCGATGATCGATCCGAAGTGCCGCGTGATGTTCTGGGACGGCTCGTTCGGCTTCGAGGCGACGGGTCAGATCTTCCTCGCGACGGCCGAGCTCATCCTCGGGATGTTCGGCGCCAAGGCCGACCGCCTCTACTTCGACGCGACGAACTTCTCGTGGTTCGTCGTGTTCTATCCCGGCGGCCAGATGCGCGTGGGCATGGTCGGATGAACGGTAACCCGTAACCGGCACCCCGTCCCCCGACGAAGTCCTGCCTACTGCGGCTGATTTGCCATTTCCAGCTGCGCCGCCACCAGCGCGCCCTTGGCGGTCGCGTTGAGCGGGTCGGTCGCGAGGCGGATCTCCTTCACCGGGATCGGGAACTCGATCTTCTTGAACACTTCCTTCACCAGCTCGATGAAGTTGCCCGCCATCGACGTGCCGCCGGAGAAGACCACCGAGATCGGCTCCTTGAAGCTCGGCATGTTCTCGGCCGAGCGGAAACGCTCTGCGATGCTGTTGATGTTGTACTGGATGAGGTTCCGGTAGTAGATCGAGATCGCGTCCTCTTCGCGGTTCTTCGGCGCCATCAGGTCGACGCCTTTCTCCTTCATCATCGCCGCCTTCTCGGCCTTGATGCCGAGCGCCTGGGCGACGTTGCGGTCCACCCAGTCGCCGCTGCGCGCCGTCGAGAACGTGAGCGCGGGCATCGACTTGTAGGCGACGCAGACGTTGAACATGCCGCCGCCGCAGGAGACGCCGATGCCGGTGAAGTCCTCCTGGCCCAGCTCCGCGAACGTCACCGCGTGGCCTTCGAGGATGTGCGAAGGCTTGTAGCCGAGCGACTTCAGCACCGCGTCGAACAGGTCGCGGTGGTAGGCCACCGAGAGGTCGCTGTCGACCGGTTCGCCGGGGACGGAGTAGAAGCAGACCTCGGAGGTCGCGCGCGGCTCGCCGAGGATCGATCCGATGAGCAGCTTCATGATGGGCAGCGCGTCCTGCTCCTTGGGGGAGATCAGGCCGTCGGCCATCGGCCGCCGCGTGGAGCGGTTGAGGACGTTCGCCAGCCGGAAGGCCGGCTCGCCCAGGATGTACATGCGCTTGTTCTGGACGACGTAGCCGATCTCGAGCTTCGTCAGCATCGCCTTCGTGTAGGGCGTGATCTCGACGTCGACGAACACGTTGCGCTGGAGGCGGAGCTCCGTCTCGTCCTCGTTGTTCATCTCGGCGGCGACCAGGTTCACCGTGCCGATGTCGAGGCCCTTGCCGGCCTTGCCGGTGAAGACCGGCTTGGGCGGCGGCGGGGGCTCGGCCGGCTCGGCGGGCGGCTTCGGCTCCTCCTCGTTCGGGAGGACGACGATCGGGATCCGTTCGGGCACGGCGGTCTTGAGGCGCTCGATTTCCGCCTTCAGCCCCTCGACCTCCTGCTGGCTCGCGGCGGCCCGCGACCGGCGGAGCTCGTCGAGCTCCTGCTGGAGCCGCTCGTTGTCCTGCTTCGAATCGGAGAGCTCCTGGTACCAGGCCTCTCCCTGCTTCAGCTTCGCCTTGAGCTGGTCGTTCTCCTCGCACGCCTCGTTCAGCTCCTGGGCGAGGGATTCGCCGCTCGACATCCGCTCCCGCAGGTTGGCGGCCTCCGCCTGGGCCGCCTCGAGCTGGCGCCGGAGATCGTTCTCGTCGGACTGCGTCTGCGAGCGAAGGCGCTCGATCTCCGCCCTCAGCCGTTCGATCTCGGCGTTGAGACGCTCGATCTCCTCCTTGAGCCGCTCGATTTCCTGCCGGGCCTCGTTGAGCTCGTCGCTTCCTCCTTTAAGGCGCGCGACCTCCTGCTGGGCCTGGTCGAGCTCCTCGACCATCTTGTCATTGCCTTCGCGGAGCCAGGCGTTCTCGCCGAGCTGCTCCTGGACTTTCTTCTGGAGCGCCTTCTCGCGGTCCTCGAACTCCGCCAGCTGGAGCTGGAGCGCCGAGTCCTGCTCCTGCACCTCGCGGAGCAGCTTCAACTCGTTCTGCAGCTTCTCGATCTGCTGCATGAGATCGTTCTTGCTCGACTCGGCCATGTCGGCCTGGCTGATGAACTTGTCGCGCTCGTTCATCAGCTTCGTGAGCTGCTTGCGGGAATCGGCGAGGATCCGGGACCGTTCCTCCGCGGTCTGGCTGGAGATCGCGGCGTCGACCGCCTGCTCGATCATCTGCTGGAGGGTGTTCTCGTCGAGGACCTTGACCCGCTTGACGCCGCTGCCCGCGAGGCTCGCGAGGTCGCTGACGTGAGCGTTGTCCTCGATGACCTTCTTGAGGTTGAATCTGCCTGCGTCTGCCATCCCACTGTTCCCAGCTTGCCGGCACGAAGCTTCCGCCCGGACCATCGATCTTACACCGTCGACGGGAGGATGTGCAACAGCGGCGGGACGGTTCAGCGAACGACGGCGTCGAGCCGCCCGGGCGGAAATTCAACCCGGAATGTCGGCGCGCGGCGGACGACGAAGCTGTCGAAGCGGAGATCGACGACCTCGACCCCGCCGTCGGGCCGGAGCGTCCACACCGGCGCGGCCATGAACCAGTCGAGCGCCTTTCCCCGCGGCGTCGCGCGGACGTCGAGCACGCGGGGAGCGTCGGGCGTCGTGGGAACGATCTCCCGGCGCTCGATGGCGCCGAAGAGCGAGCAGAGGGAGACCTCCCAGCCGGCATCCGTCAAGGCGGCCACGCGGAACCGTTGCGGGCCGAGCGGTTCGGGGAAGACGCGGACCGCCCGCGGATGGACGTTCCGGCGCGCGAGGTCGCCGCGCACGGTCGCTTCGGCCTGCGCGTGGCCTGCGAGGCAGAGGATCAGGTAAATCCCGAGGCCCGCGAGGGAGAGTCGATACGCGAGGAGACGGCGTTCCTCGCTCAACCACCGGCCCGCGACGATCGGCGCGAGCGACGCGACCCAGATGAAGAGATCGATGATGAATACCGACGCGAGCTCGAATCGTCGGAGCGTGAACGGCCAGAGCAGGACGACGCCGAAGGCGTTGACGAGGTCGAACAGCAGATGGAGCGCGATGCCCAGCGCGGAGAGGCCGAAGAGGACCGTCCAGCGCTGGTCGCGGTAGCGGCGCTGGAGCGCGAACGCGAGGAGCCCCGCCAGCACGGGCAGCGCGAGGATCGCGTGGGTGTGGGTTCGGCGCAGCAGGAAGCGGTCGAAGGGATCCATGATGGTCCAGAGGACGTCGAGGTCGGGCAGATTGGAGGCAAGGGCGAGCGTCACCGTCGTGCCAGGGCCGAAGCGCCGGGAGAGGCCGCTCCGGGCGACGCCGATGCCGATCAGGGTGTGGGCCAGGTTGTCCACGGGTACCGTTCTAGCAGGGAAGCCCCTCGGACACCATAACGTTCCCTCCCGGAGTGGCTCACCATCGTGATCTCCATGGAACACGACATGGAACATGACGAGTACACGCATCCGGGGCTTCGGATCTTCCGGGATTCGGAGGGCTTCCATCTCCTCCTGCCGGTGAAGGCCGAGCGATATCGCCGGCTGCTCCACCTGCTGTGGTTCGTGGTGGGGCTGGCCGCGGACGCCCTGCTGATCGCGGCGCTTCTGGGCTGGGCCCCGGTGCCGATTCCGCCGCGCCCGGTCCTGGCCGTCCTGGTCGTCGCGTTGACGGCGGGCTGGATGTACATGCTCTACCGGTTCCTCTGGTATGCGGTGGGTCGGGAGCGGTTCATCGTCGCCCGCGACATGGTCCGAGTCCGGAGGGAGATCCTCGGGGTCGGAGTGTCCCACGTCTTCGAGCGCCAGAAGATCCGGAACATCCGGGCCGCGCGATTCGACTATCGCGTGATCTATCCGTCCTGGGGTCGGATGTTCATCGGCCACGGCGAGGGTGAAATCCTCATCGAGACGCCCTCGGGAAGCCACGCCTACGGCCGGGGGCTGGAAGAGGACGAGGCCCACAAGCTCGCGGCGCTGCTCCGGGACGAGGCCCATCTGCGGACGATGGACCGGCGCCCCTCCGAGGTCCGGGCCTAGGTGAGAACGAGGGTGAGGCGATGAGACGACTCCTTCCGGCGCTGCTGCTGCTCGCGGCGAGCTGTGCCCATCGTCCCTCGACCGTGCCGCCGAGGATCACGCCCGTGGCGGAGACGCCGCCCCCGCCGGCGACGCCGAAGAACGTTCCCCGGCCCGAGCTGCCGCTCGTCGCGGGCGATCTGGTGCGCATCTCCGTGTTCCAGCAGCCGGACCTCGACCTGGAAACCCGCATTCCCGACGGCGGCTTGATCAGCTACCCGCTGATCGGACCGGTGCAGGCGGCGGGGAAAAGCTCGTCGGCCCTGGAGCAGACGATCCGGCAGAAGCTCGCGGAGGATTATCTCCACTCGCCCTCCGTGACCGTGACCGTGAAGGAGTTCGTGAAGCGGCGGGTGTTCATCGTCGGCGGCGTGACGAAGCCCGACGGCTATGAGATGACCCACGACGCGCGGCTGACGGTGCTCCAGCTCGTGGCCGCGGCCGGCGGCTTCACCGAGCGGGCGTCGAAGGACATCGTCCAGGTCCTCCGCCGACAGCCCGGCGGGGAGCGGACGGTGCTGAGGTTCTCGCTGACGGAGGTCGAGCAGTCGCTCGCGCAGGGGAAGACGGACGCGGACCTCGATCTCTGGCCCGACGACCTGGTCGTCGTCCCGGCGGCGATCCGGGTGGCGTACGTGATGGGGCAGGTGAACCACCCCGGGGCCATGGATCTTCCGAACAACACGCGGATGACGCTGTCGATGGCGGTGTCGCACGCCGGCAGCTACACGAAGTTCGCCTCGACCGGGTCGATCCAGATCCTCCGCCACCTGCCGTCGGGCGGGACGCGGACGCTGATCGCGGACCTCGACGCGATCCTCGAGGGCAAGGGCGAGGATCCCGAGCTCCTCCCCGGGGACGTCGTCTGGGTCCCCGAGCGCGGGATTTTCTAATCGGGATCTTTTCCGCCGGGGCGTCGTAGCATCAATCATGCAGCGGCCCCCGTGCGGTCCGGACGTCCATTTCGGATTTTATGGAATATCGGGAAGGACGGCCGATCACACTTCTTGTCTGGGGGCTGACCCAGGGGATTTGATTTTTAGGGAGATGACCATGCGCAAGATTCTGGCGGCAGTGGCGGTGGTGTTCCTGGCGGCCGGTGTGGCTCAGGCCCAGCAGGGTCGTGGGGCGACGTTCCCCACGCAGGACGAGCTCAAGACGAAGGTCGGCTTCGACGAGGATCAGCTGAAGAAGTCCGAGCCCATCGTGACCGAGTACACGGCCAAGCTCAAGGAGCTGTCGGACAAGATCAAGGACGCCCAGGATAAGAAGGCGGCGTTCACCGAGATCCGCACCGCGCGGACCGAGGGCATGAACAAGCTGAAGGAAATCTGCAAGGACGACGACCAGAAGAAGAAGTTCGACGAGTCCTTCCCCGAGCGCAAGAAGAAGAACAACAACTAGTAAACGCTCCCAGATAGCGAACCGGGCGCGCGGAAATCCTCCGCGCGCCCGGTTTTTCTTTTCCCCCGTGGGCGCGCGGCGGCTATGTTGGGCTGCGTGGCCGACACCTTCCAGACAGTGATTGACACGCAGGCGGGACCTGAGGACGCCGACCACCTCGCCCGCCACGTCGTCTCGTTTTTGGCGGGGAAGGGCGTCGTCGCGGCGACGCCCGACGAGGAAGGCGGCTACCCCCGCGGCCCCGGCGCGCTCGACATCTCCGAACCCGCCCGCGTCCGCGCGCCGCACGAAACCATTCCGCCGGTCTACTCGCATCTCCAGGTGATCGTCGGGCGGGCGACCCACTCGGGCGACATGAGCGATCCCCGCCCGCCCCGGGCGTCCTGTCCCCGGTGCGGGAAGGCGCTCGACGATCCCGACGAGGAATGGAGCGCGGCGGTGCAGGCGTGGCTCGGCGGCGACCGCGAGTCTCCGCTGCAGTGCCCGACCTGCGGCGCCTCGTCGCCCGTCACCACCTGGCCGTGCGAACCCGGCTGGGGCTTCGGCCACCTCGCGTTCCGGTTCTGGAACTGGCCGCCGCTGCGGCCCGCCTTCCTGGAGGAGCTCGGGAAGGAGCTCGGTCATTCCGTCGCGGTCGTCCGGGGAAGACTTTGAGGCGTAGGATAGACATGAGAAAAATCCTTCCGGCGATTCTTTCCCTCCTGGTCGCGGCGTCGGCCGCGGTCGCGCAAGAAAGCTCGATCCAGGCGAGCTACGCCAAGCAGGAGGTCTCGATCCCGATGCGCGACGGGAAGAAACTCTTCACGTCGATCTACACGCCGAAGGACACGTCGAAGTCCTGGCCCATCATGCTGACCCGCACGCCGTAGAGCGTGAGCCCGTACGGCGGGGACAAGTTCAAGACCGCGCTCGGCCCGTCGTCGCTGTTCTCGAAGGAAGGATTCATCTTCGTCTACCAGGACGTCCGCGGCCGCTACATGTCGGAAGGCGAGTTCGTCAACGTCACGCCCCACCGGCCCGCGAAGGGGAAGCCGGAGGAGATCGACGAGAGCACCGACACGTACGACACCATCGACTGGATCGTGAAGAACCTCCCGAACAACAACGGGAAGGTCGGAATGTGGGGCATCTCCTACCCCGGGTTCTACACGGCCGCGGGGATGATCGACGCCCATCCGGCGCTGAAGGCCGCGTCGCCCCAGGCGCCGGTCTCCGACTGGTTCATCGGCGACGACTTCCACCACAACGGCGCGTTCTACCTGACCCACGCGTTCCGGTTCCTCGACCGGTTCGGCCATCCGCGGCCCGCGCCGACGGTGCCCGGGCCGGCGCCGAAGCAGAACCTGACGGAGGCGTACCAGTACTTCCTCGAGCTGGGCACGCTGGCGGACATGGAGACGAAGCACTTCAAGGGCGACGTGGCGTTCTGGAGCGAGATGATGCGCCATCCGAACTACGACGAGTACTGGAAGGCGCGCAACATCCGGCCCCACCTGAAGAAGATCAAGCCCGCCGTGATGACGGTCGGCGGCTGGTTCGACGCGGAGGATCTCTTCGGCGCGCTCAAGGTGTACGAGGCCGTCGAGGAGCAGAGCCCCGGGGCGACGAACATTCTCGTGATGGGCCCGTGGTACCACGGTCAGTGGTCGCAGGGCGACGGCGATTATCTCGGCAACGTCCGCTTCGGCGGCAAGACCTCGGTCTTCTACCGCGAGCAGATCGAGTTCCCGTTCTTCTGCCACTACCTGAAGGACAAGGATCCGCACGGCCTTCCCGAGGCCTACATGTTCGAGACCGGCTCGAACGAGTGGAAGAAGTTCGACGTCTGGCCTCCGAAGAACGTGTCGAAGAAGGCGCTCTACTTCCAGGCCGGCGGGAAGCTGTCGTTCGATCCTCCCGCCGCGGGCGGCGCCGCGTTCGACGAATACGTGAGCGATCCCGCCAAGCCCGTGCCGTACATCAGCGGCCAGTCGACGGGCATGACGCGCGAGCACATGGTCGACGACCAGCGCTTCGCCTCGTCGCGGACCGACGTGCTGAGCTACCAGACCGAGCCGCTCGCCGAGGACGTGACCATCGCGGGCCCGATCGCGCCGAGCCTGCGGGTCTCGACGACGGGGACCGACTCCGACTGGGTCGTGAAGCTGATCGACGTCTACCCGGACACGATGGCCGATCCGGTGCCGGCCGTGCCCGGCGTGAAGATGGGCGGCTTCCAGCAGCTCCTGCGCGGCGAATGTTTCCGCGGCCGCTTCCGGAACGGCTTCGAGAAGCCCGAGCCGTTCGAGCCGGGCAAGGTCGAGAAGGTCGAGTACGTGATGCCCGACGCGCTCCACACGTTCCGCAAGGGCCACCGGATCATGGTCCAGGTCCAGAGCTCCTGGTTCCCGCTGGTGGACCGCAATCCCCAGAAGTTCGTGGACATCTACAAGGCGGCCGAGGCCGACTTCCAGAAGGCGACCCAGCGCGTCTACCATTCGGCGGACGCGCCGTCGTCGGTCCGGGTCCAGCTCCTGAACTGAGCGGAAACCGCACCACAAAGGCACAAAGGACACCAAGGTGGGCCATGAAATTTCCAAAGGCGTCTTTGTGTTCTTTGCGCCTTTGTGGTGAAAGAGGTCTTTGAGATGGCCGAGGTCCTGGACTTCGACGACGGGGGATACCGCTTCATTCGCGGCGTCGCCCCCTATTCGGCCGGCGTCGTCGCCGCGCGCGGCTTCCAGATCGAACGCGTCCGCTTCCATTCGCCGGTGGCGATCGACGAGGGATTCCGCCGCATCAGGATCCACCTGGCCTCGGTCAACCGCCCGCCCGCCGCGTTCTGCGCGTGCGAACTTCGTTCGCCGGAACCGTTTACCGAGGACGGGTTCGCGCAATTCAACCGCGGGTATGTGTCGACGCTCGAATCGTGGGGGATCGTCCGTGCCGGGCTCAATCCCGTGGCGCGGAGCAACGTCTGCCCGGAGCTCGATCCGCCCGCGGTGCCGGTCTTCCACGCCTTCAGCTACACCGTTCCGGGAGACCGCGCCGGGTTCGTCGTTGCGGGCAGCGGCGAGGCGCCCGAGGGCAAGCCGAATTACCGCGAGCACATCGTGCGGCTCAACGACGTCTCGCAGGACGGACTGCGCGAGAAGGCGGCCTGGGTGCTGGGGGAGCAGGAACGGCGCTTTCGCGCGCTCGGGTTCGGCTGGGCCGACGTCACCGCGGCGCAGCTCTACACGGTCCACGCGGTGTTCCCGTGGATCGGCGAGGAGCTCGCGGCGCGCGGCGCGATGGGCGGCGGGCTCACGTGGCACCCCGCGCGGCCGCCCGTCGTCGGCATCGACTTCGAGATGGACTGCCGCGGCGTCGCGACCGAGCGGGTTCTCTAGCTTTCGGACCGGATACAATCCGACTTCGCCATCGTTTGTACTATTAGCAGGGGCGACCACCACTCGGAGGAACCTATGAAGCGGGATCTTGCGCTCTATTTCTGCCTTTCCACGCTGCTCGGACTCGCCACGCCGACCCTCGGCCAGCAGGATCCCAAGAAGCCCAAGGAGAACATCGCCGTCGATCAGGCGAGCATCGACAAGGCGATCGACAACGGCCTCAAGTACCTCAAGGGCTCCGACTCCCCGAACACCCACGTCGGCGACTCTGACGAGCTCAAGCTGCTGACCTTCATCGAAGGGGGCCTGAAGGAGACGGACGCGGCGGTCGAGGCGCTCCTGAAGAAGTGCATGGACGCTCCCCTCGAGAAGACCTACAAGGTCGCGCTCCTGGCGATGTGCCTCGAGGAGATCGACCGCGTGAAGTACCAGAAGCGGATCGCCGAGTGCGGGCAATTCCTCCTCGACAACATCAAGCCCAACGGCGGGTTCTGCTACGGCGAGCCCACGGCGTTCGCGAACGACGTTCCCTACACCATGCCCAAGCGCGACGTCGCGTCGGGCGGCGCCAAGGCGAAGCCCGTCGACGCCGGCGAGCCCAAGGGAAAGCCCGAGGTGAAGAACAAGGTCAAGCTCACCAAGAAGAAGGAAGGACCGGCGCAGCGGAGCGACAACTCGAACTGCCAGTACGCCGCGCTCGGCATGCGCGCCTGCCACGACGCGGGCATCGTCTTCCCGAAGGCCGAAATCGAGCGGTGCAAGCAGTACTGGATCGCGACGCAGCATCCGGGCGAGAAGGGGGCGGCGGGCAAGGACAAGCCTTCGGTGGCGTCGGGCGTCGGCGCCATCCAGCTGGGCGAGCCCCGCGGCTGGTGCTACAGCGACGGCCAGGGCTCGGACTGCGGCCACGGAGGCAATGCGTACAGCTCGATGACCGCGGGTGCCATCGGCGCGATCTGCATCTACGACTACATGCTGGGCAAGGAGTGGAAGAAGGAGAAGGCCGTCCTGGACGGACTGGCCTGGCTCGACAAGAACTGGTCGATGACGGAGAACGTCGGCCCCGCCGAAACGGCCAAGGGCTCCCCCAACGGCTGGCTCTATTACTACCTGTATGCGGTCGAGCGGACGGGCATGCTTTACGACACCGCGCTGATCGGGAACCACGACTGGTACCTGGACGGCGCGCGGGTCCTGCTGGCCGCCCAGAAGGGCGACGGCTCTTGGGACGCGAGCCACTTCAAGCACCCCACGTGGGACACCTGCTTCGCGATCCTGTTCCTGAAGCGGGCGACGAAGCGGCTCGTGGCGTCGACGGGCAAATAGTTCGTTCGTAAGAAGCGCCGGGGATCTCTTATATAATCCCACGGATGAGATCCCTCCGGCTCGCGCTGCTGCTCCTCCTCTCCGGGTGCGCCTCCGCGCCTGCGCCGACCGGCGTCGGCGGATTCCGCCGTCCCGATCCCGACCGCCATCCGGATCTCTACGTCTGGACGGATACGTGCAATGTGTACGTGATCCGCGACGGCGACGCGGCGGTCCTGATCGACCTGGGCGACGGGAGCGTGCTCGACCACCTGTCGGATCTGGGCGTGAAGCAGGTCGACTGGGTCCTCTTCACCCACCATCACCGCGAGCAGTGCCAGGGGGCGCCGAAGCTGAAGGGATCGAACGCCAAGGTCGGCGTGCCGGCCGCGGAGCGCGACCTCTTCGAGCAGCCGGCGAAGTACCGCAAGATGAACGTCCGCCTGAACGACGCGTTCACCATCCACGGCACGAGCTACGTGCGCCCGCCGGTCCAGCCGATCGCGGTCGACCGGGCCTTCTCGAAGATGGATACCCTTCAGTGGAAGGGCCACGAGTTCTGGTGCGTCGACACGCGGGGCAACAGCCCCGGCGCCATGTCCTACATGCTCAAGCGCAACGACCGCTGGATCGCGTTCACGGGCGACCTCATGGTCGAGGGCGCGAAGCTCCACAACTGGTTCGACTCGGAATGGGACTACGGCTTCGCGGCGGGCATCTATGCGCTCTGCAACTCGGCCGGCCAGGTGGAAGGGTACGATCCGGAGCTGATGCTGCCGTCGCACGGCGGGCCGATCCGCGACGGCGCGCGGCAGCTCGCCGAGTTCCAGGCCAAGCTCGAGCGGTTCGAGAAGCTCTACGTCCGCGGCTATGCAGTCAACACGTTCTCCGGGGCGAGGCAGGATCCGATGTCGAAGCCGACGAGCGTGCCGCATCTCTGGCAGATCTCTCCCCACCTCTACAAGTTCCGCGGCCCGAACTTCTACCCCAACTTCTGCATGATCCTGGCCGACAGCGGCCGCGCGCTCCTGGTCGACTGCGGCCTCTTCGACGAGAAGTTCCTCGACCAGTCGATCGTGCTCATGAAGGAGCGATTGGGCCTCAAGCAGATCGACGCCATGATCCCCACGCACATGCACGGCGACCACATGCTTCAAGGACCCCACATCCGCAAGACCTGGGGCGCGAAGCTCTGGGCGATCGACAAGATGGGGCCGGTCTGCGAGCACCCCGAGTGGTTCGACTACTGCGCGCCGATCCAGGCCTACGGGCAGATGTTCGAAGGCAAGCCGATCGAGAGCGTCACGTTCGACCGGTACTTCAAGGACGGCGAGTCGTTCGAGTGGGAGGGCTTCAAGTTCACGATCGACTGGATGCCCGGCCAGACGGAGTTCGCGCTCGCGGTGCAGGGGATGATCGACGGCCGCAAAGTCGTCTTCACCGGCGACAACATGTTCGGCGACCCCGCGAATCCGAAGCACACGGGCCACGAGTGCGTCGTCGCCCACAACAGCTCGGTCCTCGAGGAGGGCTACATCACCGGCGCCGAGTACCTGAGCCGCCTGAAGCCGGACCTCATCATGGGCGGCCACTCGTACGTCATGCCCGACCCCGCGGGGTTCGTCGAGCGGTATCGGACCTGGGCCTACGCGATCCGCGACGCCTACAAGGGGCTCCTCGTCGATTACCCGTACGACTACGATCCGTTCTGGGTGCGCGTCCAGCCGTACCGCGTGAAGGTGCGCGCCGGGGAGTCGGTCGAGGTCGACGTCCACGTCCGCAATTTCCGCGCGCGGGCGCAGTCGCACCGCATCGAGCCTCATGCGCCGCCAGGGCTGTCGGTCGAGCCGGCGCGGCTGGTCGGCGAACTGGCGGCCGAGTCGCGCCGGCCGTTCAAGGCCCGCATCGCGGCCGCCGCCGACGCGAAGCCCGGCGTCCAGATCATCGGCCTCGACCTGACGATCGACGGCCGCCGCTACGGCGAGCTCTTCGACGTCGTCGTCGAAGTAACAAAATAACGACGCAGATTTGTTCCTCAAGGTAGACTGGGCGGATGTTCGACAGGGGAGGGGGGCCCTCGTTCGTCGCCATCGACTTCGAAACCGCCGACTCGGGGCGTGACAGCGCCTGCGCGGTCGGCGTCGTGCGCGTCGACGGCGACCGCATCGTCCGCCGGGAATCCCGCCTGATCCGCCCGCCGCGCCGCGAGTTCGTCTTCACCTACATTCACGGGATCGCCTGGGAGCACGTTGAAGACGCGTCGCCGTTCGCCGAAGTCTGGGAGGAACTCCGGCCGCTCTTCGACGGCGCCGATTTCCTCGCCGCCCACAATGCGCCGTTCGACCGGTCGGTGCTCGAGGCGTGCTGCCGCTCCGCGCGGCTCGACCCTCCGCCGCTGCCGTTCGAGTGCACGGTGCGCCACGCGCGGCGGCGGTGGGGCATCCGTCCCACGACGCTCCCCGACGTCTGCCGCGTGCTGGACATCCACCTGCGCCACCACGATGCGCTGTCGGACGCAGAGGCGTGCGCGCGCATCATGATGGCGGCCCTCCAACCCTAGCGCAGTAGCCCGTCATTTTTGCTCCCGCGCCGATGGCCCATCCCTCATGGGGTATAATCCGGGTACGTTTCCGGCTTGCCGGAACGGATGAGCGGGTCAAGAGGGAGCACCGTGGATCGCGACAGCGAAGACCTCTTCCTCGGCAAGAAGGCCCTGGATCGGAAGCTGATCACTCCCGCGCAGCTCCGGGATGCGATGATGGCGCAGGCCAGCGCCGCCGTTCCCGAGGGCGCCGAGACTCCGCGCCTGGGCGACGTCTTCGTCTCCTGCAACATCCTCACCCGCGATCAGCTCGACGGCCTCCAGGAAGAGACCAAGCGCCTCGTCCGGGGCAGCGTCGAGCCCCGCGACGCCGTCCTGGGGCGCATCCTCGTCGAAAACCGCACCATCACGAATTCGCAGCTTCACGAATGTCTCCGCGTGCAGGACGACATCCTGCGGTCCGGGCAGACGGTCGAGCCTCGCCTGGGCGAGCTGCTCGTCCAGAAGGGCTACGCGTCCGCGGACGAGATCCGTCACGCGCTCGCCGTGCAGGAGAAGACGATCCTGGCCTGCGTCGCGTGCGGCAAGCGCTGCAACGCCGCGTCCTACGAGCCCTCGCGCCGCTATGCCTGCCCGGCCTGCAAGGCCGAGCTGCGTCCGCTCGCGTCCCGGACCGCGGAGGTGAGCGTCCAGACCCAGACCCAGGAGATGGAGCTTCCGGCCGAGGCGGGGCCCAAGCCCGGCCGCATCCTCGGCAAGTACACCATCGTCCGCGAGATCGGCCGCGGCGGCATGGGCGCCGTCTACGAGGCGCTCGACACGACGCTCAACCGGCGCGTCGCCCTGAAGATGCTCATGCTCCAGCACAAGGCGGATCCGAACGCCGTCCGCATCGACGAAGAGCGGTTCCTCCGCGAAGCGAAGCTGACGGCGCAGCTGCCCGCCCATCCGCATGTCGTGGGCGTCTACGAAGCGGGCATCCTCGACGGCAACCGCTACATCGCGATGGAGCTGATCCAGGGCGTCTCGCTGCTGGAGTGGTGGAAGGACAAGTCGATCAAGCTCCGCCAGCAGGTCGCCGTGCTGCGCGACGCCGCGCTCGGCGTCCATCACGCCCACCAGCACGGCGTGATCCACCGCGACCTCAAGCCCGAGAACATCCTCGTCGACGCGGCGGGCCAGCCCCACATCACCGACTTCGGCCTCGCGCGCGAGCTGGAGCAGCGGCCGAAGGACGCGCTGACGGGGAAGGGGATGGTCGTCGGCTCGCCCCACTACATGAGTCCCGAGGCGGTCCAGGGCCTGCGCGTCGACCGCCGCGCCGACGTCTACTCGCTCGGCATCATCCTCTACGAGAACTTCACCGGGAAGCGGCCGTACGACGGCGGCACGCCCGAAGAGATCATGCTCAAGGCCCTCAAGGCCGACGTGCCGTCGCCGAGCTCCGTGATGCGGAGCCAGATCAACCCGGTGCTCCACCGGAGCCTGGAAAACGTCTGCCTGAAGGCGATCGCGAAGGACCCCAAGGAGCGGTATCCGACGGCGAAGGCACTGGCGGACGACCTCACGCGGTGGCTCGGCGGCGAGGAAGTGGAAGCGGATCTTCCCACGCTCCGGCGCCGGCGGAAGACGATGTTCGTCGGCGGCGCCGTCGCCGCGGCGGCCGCGGTCGTGACGCTCGCGGCGGTGCTCTTCGCCCAGCCGTCCCTCGAGCGCCAGCTGGCGTCGGCCTCCGAGTTCCTCGCCCGAGGCGAATACGCCTCCGCCCGCGAGGCCTACGAGCGGATCCTCGTGAGCCGTCCCGGACAGAAGGACGCCGTCGCGGGTCGCGACGAGATCCGCCGCCGGCTGCTCGCCCAGCGGCTCGAGGACGCGGAGAAGCTCCTCGAGGCCGGCCGCCCCTCCGAGGCGTTCGACGCCTTCATGCTCATCCTGCTCGAGGACCCGGCGCAGAAGCGGGCGCAGGAAGGGAAGGAAGAGGCGAAGCGGCGCATGGTCCTCTCCGGCGGCCACGAGAAGAAGACCGAGATCAAGCGGCCCTGATCACTTCGGATCCGCGAAGATCTCGTGCAGCCGGCGCATCGAGGCCACCACGTCGTCGAGCGTTCCCACGCAGACGAAATTCCGATAGGTGAAATCGCCCGGCGGGATTCCCTCGGGCTTCCGGACCCGAACGACCGAGTTCCACTTCACGACCTTCTCCGCCTTGAACCGAAAGCGGCCGTAGCCGGGGCCGGGCCGATCGGGGGAGAAGACTCCCATCGCGTGGCTTCCCGATTCGGTCGAGAGCACCACCGGGAGCGCCTGCTCGCCGGGGCCGTCCGAAAGCGGTTTCGACGCCTTCGTCGCCGGATCGTAGACCTGGAACCTCGAGAACTCGGCGGGCATGTAGCCCGTGAGCGCCTCGAACGTCGCGGCGACGTGCTTCTCACCGGCCGGAAGGGTGAACGTCGTGACGTACTCCAGGACCTGAGGGAGATCCCGGAAGCCGATCGTGACTTTCTTCGCAAGGATATGATCGGAGAGGACGGTCGTGTTCTTTGCGGCATGGGGTCCCGACTTCTCGCCGGGCTTGAGCCAGAAGGCCATGCGAGTGCGCGTCTCCAACGTCGCGCCGTCGACGCGTAGGGCGAGCAGCACGCTGCTGCTGGTCGGGCCCGCGCCGTCGGCCCTCGAGCCCGCTTCGGTGGGATTATAGTTCTCGTCGCTGATCGCCGAGCCGGCGTCCAGGTTCGACGCCGACTGGAGCTGCCGTCCGTGGTCGGTGCTGTCGATGAATTCCTTTCCGCCCCAGGAGAGCGAGTCGATCGCCCCCGCAAGGCGCCGCGTGGTCCGGATCACCAGCTCCGACGCCCCGGCCTTCCGGCGCAGGAGGGCGTCGCCGGAGACCGCATCCTGCAGGACGAGCGCCAGGAGGAGCGGGATCACGAGACGAGCGCCGTCAGTTCCCGCGCGACGAGGTCCGGCTCCTCCAGCATCGGAACGTGCCCGGAGTTCTCGCACCACACCAGCTTCGATCCGGGGATCCCCCGGGCCATCGCCTCGCTCTCGGCGGGAGGGACGATCTTGTCGCCGCGGCCGGCGAAGACCACCGTGGGGAACGCGATCTTCGACAGCTGCGGGGTCGCGTCGGGCCGGGACGCCATCGCGCGGGAAGCCGCCGCGACGCCCTTCGCCTGGGCGCCACGGATCACCGTGCGGAGCGTGTCGACCACGCCGGGCGGCGGGGCGTTGCTCACCGCCTTGTCGGGCATCGTCCCGGCGAGGAATCCCGGGCCTTCCTTCTCCGCCCGCTGGGCGGTGGCTTCGCGCGTCTTGCGGCCGTCCTCGGTGTCCGGCAGCGCGCGACTGCTCACGAGGGCCCCGCCTGCGAGCCGGTCGGGAGCGATCCGGTGGATGGCGAAGAGGATGTACCCGGCCATCGAATGGCCGGCCATGAAGAACTTCGGCACGGAGAGCTTGTCCATCAGGCCGAGCAGGTCGCGGGCGTAGTCGTCGATCGTGCACGGCCCCGGGGGAAGGGCGCTCTTCCCGTGGCCCCGGAGGTCGGGGAGAATGAGCCGCACCGTCGGCGGGATCTTCGCGGCCACCGTCTGCCAGATCCGCCGGTCGAGCGGGAAGCCGTGGACGAGCAGCAGCGCCGGACCGCTTTCGCCCCGCACGGTGAAATCGAGTTCGCTCATGAGCTCCTCGTAGCGTCCAAATCCCCCACCGCTATCAGGTTGCGGGGGTAATAGTCAAAGGGGCCCGACATCATGAGAACTATACGGTTTTTCCTGCTTTCGGTCGCGCTGCTTTCGATCCGCGCCGCCGCGGACGATGCGCGCCGCGAAGACAAGTCGCCCCTGCCGGACACCATCCAGTTCAACCGCGACATCCGTCCGATCCTGTCCGAGAACTGCTACAAGTGCCACGGCCCCGACTCCAAAGCGCGAGAGGCGAACCTCCGGTTCGACACCCGCGACGGGATCTTCGCGAAGCTCGAGGACGGGAACGTGGCGGTCGCCCCCGGGACGCTGAACCGCAGCGTGCTCTGGAAGCGGATCACGACGGCCGAGAAGGACGACAAGATGCCGCCCGCGAAGTCGGGCAAGAAGCTCACCCCGCGCGAGGTCGCCCTCCTGAAGAAGTGGATCGAGCAGGGGGCCGAGTGGCAGGGCCATTGGGCGTTCATTCCGCCGGTCAAGACCGCGCCTCCCGCCGTCGCCGACGCGAAGTGGGTCCGGAACGGCATCGATGCGTTCATCCTCGCCCGGCTGGAGAAGGAAGGGGTCAAGCCCTCCGCCGAGGCCGATCCGATCACGCTGCTGCGCCGCTTGAGCTTCGACCTGACGGGCCTGCCGCCCACGGTCGAGGAGGTCGACGCGTTCGTCAAGGACGGAGCCGCGGGCTACGAGAAGGCGGTCGACCGCCTCCTCGCCTCGCCCCACTACGGCGAGCGCATGGCGCTCCTCTGGCTCGATCTCGTCCGGTTCGCCGACAGCCGCGGCTACCACAGCGACAATCCCCGCAACGTCGGCTCCTACCGCGACTACGTGATCAAGGCGTTCAACACGAACATGCCCTTCGACCGGTTCACGCAGGAGCAGCTCGCCGGCGATCTCCTCCCGGAGCCGACGCTCGAGATGAAGGTCGCGTCGGGCTACAACAAGCTCAACCTCACGACGGAAGAGGGCGGCGCGCAGGCGAGGGAGTACGAGGCGAAGACCGCCGCCGACCGCGTCCGCAACGCCTCGGGCGTCTGGATGGGCGCCACGCTCGGCTGCGCCGAGTGCCACGACCACAAGTTCGACCCGTTCACGACGAAGGATTTCTACCGCTTCGCCTCGTTCTTCGCCGACATCGCCGAGGGCGCGATCGGCGACGGCGACAAGGGCGTCCTGGTTCCGACGGACGCCCAGGCGGTCGAGCTGAAGAAGCTCGAGGAAACGATCGCCGCGCTGAAGAAGACGCTCGACACCCCGACGCCCGAGCTCGCCGCGGCCCAGGGCTCGTGGGAGAAGCGCGCGCTGATCCCCGCGCCCTGGACGGTCCTCCAGCCCGATTCGATCCAGGCGAAGGACGGCGCGAAGTTCCTGGTCGAGGAGGACGGCTCGGTCATCGTAAGCAAGCCCGTCCCCAAGGACATCCATACCTTCACGGCGACGGTCCGGATGAAGGGCGCGCGCGGCCTGCGGCTCGAGGCGCTGACGTGGCCCACGCTGCCCAAGGGCGGCCCCGGCGTCTCGAGCGTCGGCAATTTCCTGCTGACGACCCTGTCGGTCAAGTCGGGAGACAAGACCGTCGCGCTCCATCGTCCGGTCGCGGATTTCTCGCAGGACAAGTATCCGATCGCCGACGTGCTGGACGACAAGAAGGAGACCGGGTGGGCCGTCCTGAAGGGGATCGGCCAGGACCACGCGGCCGTCTTCGAGTTCAAGGAGCCGTTCGGGACGGCCGACGGGACGCCGCTGGCGATCACGCTGGAATATCGCAGCAACCAGAACGATCACCTGATCGGGCGCTTCCGGCTGTCGGTGACGGCCGACGACAATCCCGCCGCGGCGATCACGGTCCCCGCGAAAGTCCGCGCGATCCTGGAGACGGCCGAGGCCAAGCGCACGGACGCGCAGAAGAAGGAGCTGGCGGCCCACTACCGGTCGGTCGCGCCGCTCCTTCTGAAGGTCCGCGACGAGCTGGCGGATACCGAGAAGAAGCTCGCGGACTTCCAGAAGACCCTTCGGCGCTCGCTGATCACCACGGCCGGATCGCCGCGCACCGTCCGCGTCCTTCCCCGGGGGAACTGGCTCGACGCCACGGGCGAGATCGTCACGCCGGGCGTCCCCGCGTTCATGAAGTCGTTCCCGACCAGCGACCGGCGGGCGACGCGGCTCGACCTGGCGAAGTGGCTCGTGTCGCGCGACAATCCGCTCACCGCACGAGTCCTGGTCAACCGCCTCTGGAAGATGACGTTCGGCACCGGGATCTCCAAGCGGCTCGACGACCTCGGCGCCCAGGGAGAGTGGCCGGTCCATCCGGAGCTGCTCGACTGGCTGGCGATCGAGTTGATGGACGGCAACTGGGACGTCAAGAAGGCCCTGAAGCTGATCGTGACGTCGAGCGCCTACCGCCAGAGCTCGAAGCCGTCGAAGGAGCTCCGCGAACGCGATCCCTACAACCGGCTCATCGGCTGCCAGTCGCGGTGGCGCCTCGACGCGGAGAGCGTGCGCGACAACGCGCTCGCGGTGAGCGGCCTGCTCATCCGGCGGATCGGCGGCGACAGCGTGAAGCCGTACCAGCCCCGCGGCTACTGGTCGTTCCTGAACTTCCCGACGCGCGAGTGGGAGAACGACAAGGGCGAGGAGGCGTACCGGCGCGGCCTCTACACCTGGTGGCAGCGGACGTTCATCCACCCGGGCCTGATGGCGTTCGACGCGCCCAACCGCGAGGAATGCTGCGCCGAGCGGGCGCGCTCCAATATCCCGCAGCAGGCGCTCGTGCTGCTGAACGACCCGACGTACGTCGAAGCCGCCCGCACGTTCGCGGAGCACATCGTGAAGGACGGCGGCGCGACGCCCGCGGACCGGATCGGCTATGCGTACCGCCGCGCGCTCGCGCGGAAGCCGACGGCGAAGGAGCTCGAGGTGCTCACGGAGCTCCAGTCGAAGCACCAGCAGCAGTACAAGACGGACTCCAAGGCGGCCGAACAGGCGCTGGCCGTCGGTCAGGCCCCGGCCCCGAAGGACCGGGATGCGGCGGAGCTGGCGTCGTGGACGTCGGTCGCCCGGGCGATCCTGAACCTGCACGAGACGATCACGAGAGAGTGACGCGATGGAAATCTTCGAGAAATACGCTCGGGTCATGACGCGGCGGACGTTCCTGGGCCGTGCCTCGACGGGCATCGGCTCGATGGCGCTCGCGTCCCTGCTGAATCGCGGGGCGCTCGCGGCCGACGATCCCCGGATCGTCCATGCCGCGCCCAAGGCGAAGCGGGTGATCCAACTCTACATGACGGGCGGCATGTCGCACCTCGAGACGTTCGACTACCGTCCGAAGCTCGGCGAGATGAACGGCCAGCCGATGCCGGACTCGTTCACCAAGGGGCAGCCGATCGCGCAGCTCCAGGGCGCCAAGCTGACCTGCTACGGCCCGCAGGTCGCCTTCCGCCGCTTCGGGAAGAACGGCGTCGAGATGTCCGAGCACTTTCCGAAGCTGGGCGCCGTCTCCGACGAGATCTGCGTGGTCCGCTCGCTCGTGACGGAGCAGATCAACCACGATCCCGCCCACACGTTCATGAACACGGGCACGTCGATCTCCGGCCGGCCGAGCATGGGTTCGTGGCTCTGGTACGGCCTGGGCGCGGACTGCGACAACCTGCCCGGGTTCGTGGTGCTGACCTCCAACGGCCGCGGCGGGCAGAACCAGCCCATCGCCACGCGGCAGTGGTCGAGCGGTTTCATCCCCTCGAAGTACCAGGGCGTCCACTTCCGGTCGCAGGGCGAGCCGGTCCTCTATCTGGGGAATCCCGCGGGCGTGACGCCGGGCCGCCAGCGCGACGTCATCGATTCCGTCGACACGCTTAACCGGCTCCACCAGGATTCGGTGGACGATCCCGAGATCGCCACCCGGATCAGCCAGTACGAGATGGCCTTCAAGATGCAGTCGAGCGTCCCCGCGCTCATGAACCTCTCCGACGAGAGCGAGGAGACGCTGAAGCTCTACGGCACGAAGGGCGCCGACGGCTCCTTCGCGGCCAACTGCCTCCTCGCGCGGCGGCTGGCCGAGCGCGGCGTCCGCTTCATCCAGCTCTACCACCGCGACTGGGACCACCACGGCGGCGTCAAAGACGGGATCAAGCTGAAATCCGAGGAAGTGGACGGCCCGTGCGCGGCGCTCATCACCGATCTCAAGCGTCGCGGCATGCTCGATGAGACCCTGATCCTGTTCAATACCGAGTTCGGCCGGACGCCGATGGCGCAGGGGAACGGCCGCGACCACCACATCAAGGGATTCTCCTGCTGGCTGGCGGGCGGCGGCATCCAGGGCGGCCTCATGCACGGCTCGACCGACGACCTCGGCTACAACGCGGAGAAGGACATCGTGCACGTGCACGATCTGCACGCGACGATGCTCCACCTGCTGGGCATCGACCACAAGCGGCTGACCTACAAGTTCCAGGGCCGCGACTTCCGGTTGACGGACGTTCACGGGAACGTGGTGAAGAGCATCCTCGCCTGAACCCGCCGTTACTGTTGAGGGGGCAGCACCAGGAAGGTGCATTCGATGGGGGCCGACGGCTCTCCTCCGCGGTCGCACCGCCAGCCCACTTCGGCCTGGATCTCGTGCTTCGACAGTACCCGATGGTATTTCAGGGCCTTCCGGAAGGCGACCAGCTGGGCGACGTCGTCCGGAGGAACTTGGATCTCCACCCGAAGCCGAGGGCCGCGCTCCGCAACGAGCCGGACGAGCTTCACCTTCGGATGGCCTTCCACCACCTCCTGGACGGCCCATCGCTCCCGGAGCAACGTCCACGGTTGATGGCGCAGGATCGGATAAAGGCTCCCGGCCAGCAGAACCCCTGCGCAGAGGGCGACCTTTCCCATCGTCTTCCCCTACGAGGAGGGCGTCCCCGTGTGTCGCCCGCGTGTATAACAGAGAGATGGCGAAGCACCTGCTGCTCGGGGTCGCGGCTCTGCTCGCGCTGCCGGTTCCCCCGACGGGCGACAAGGAAAAACTCCGCGAGGCGATGGGCGACACCGCGCTCGCGGGCCCGTGGATCTACGACGACCTCGCCGCCGGCATCGCGGAAGCGGGCCGCACCGGGAAGGCGCTGATGGTCGTCCTCCGCTGCGTCCCCTGAAAATCGTGCCGCACGATCGACCGGCAGGTTGCCGGTCGCCAGGACGCGGACCTCGCGAAGGTCATGGACCGGTTCGTCTGCGTCCGCATCGTCCAGGGCTACGGGCTCGACCTGTCGCTCTTCCAGTTCGACTGGCGCGCGACGTGGACGGTGTTCCTCATGAACGCCGAGCGCGCCATCTACGGACGATACGATGACCGGCAGGCCGACGACGTGGTCGGCCTCCGCAAGGCGCTCGAAGGGGCTCTCGAACTCCACGAGAAGTGGCCCGCCAACAAGGCGGAACTCGCGGGCAAGGTCGGGCCCGCGCCGCGATGGAAGTTCCCCGAGGAGATCCCGGCGCTGCAGGAGAAGGGGACGCCGAAGCCCGTCGTCGGCCGCGACGGCTGCATCCACTGCCACAACGTGCTCGAGGGGACGACGCGGGCGCTGCGGGCGCTCGGCGAGCCCGTGCCCGCGCGGCTCACCGCGCCTTATCCCACGCCCCAGCGCGTGGGCATCATGCTCTCGACCCGCGAACGGGCCACGGTCACCGACGTCGACCGTCACAGCCCCGCGGAACGGGCCGGCGTCCAGGTGGGGGACCGCATCGTCCGGTTCGGCGGCCAGCCCGTCGTCTCGTGGGCGGACGTCCAGTGGGTGCTCTACACGGCGTCCGACGCCGATCCGATCCGGATGGATCTCGACCGGCGAGGGGCAGAAGATGAGATCCGGGCGGTGGCGCGAGATCAGCTCGGCGATCGCGGCGTCGAGACCGCGGGCGCTCTCGGCGAGCCGGCGGTCCTCGAAGCCGCCGAACGACGGCTCGGCCGCTCCGAGAATGGCCGCGGCGCGGATCGCCTCCTCCCGGCGGCGGGCTCCATAGGCGGCTCCCTCGGCCGGAGC